>Ga0209027_1000986_pt1 | contig 10513 bp, 6 predicted proteins | sample GraSoi013_1_20cm_3_FD_185821 | JGI IMG/M metagenome (GOLD analysis project Ga0209027, IMG submission 185821) | Grasslands soil microbial communities from the Angelo Coastal Reserve, California, USA - Sample 09_27_2013_1_20cm (SPAdes) (version 2) | ecosystem: Environmental > Terrestrial > Soil >...
CGCCGGACCCTTGTGGATCACCTGTCCTACCTCCCGAGCTTAAAGGATCTCAATCAGGCGTTCGACGCAGACGCGCTGGCCCACATTGACGACGACGTGCGTGCGGGCGGCGTCATCCATTCCCGCCCAGACCACGCTCCCCGGATCCTGCTCCGCGGACAGCTGCGAACCGTCTGCGTACTTGACCGAGACTCTGGACGGCTGCAGAACGACGAACAGGTAGGGGTGCATATGCGTGTGGAGGGCGGTGCTCTCGCCGGGCCGCAGTTCAAGGGACCAGACCCGGACGTGCCGATTCTCAAAAATCAGCGTGCTTGCGGGAGGTCCGGAAGGAGTGCCCGCATCGGCTGGCCAGTTCGCGCGCCAGCGTTCTTCCGAGGTTGCCACGTCAAAGCCATCCTCAGGTCGGCGTGATGTCGATTCCCCCATCACCCCGAATACTAAAGCTCCATAAGATGAGCCCTGATGGATCGCGCACTCTGCCCGGTTCTGGTTGGTCGCGAACGTGAGTTGAGCCTCCTGGAGGACGCCTTGCTGGCTGCCCACCGTGGCGGCGGCCAGGTGGTCGTTATCGGGGGCGAGGCCGGAGTTGGGAAGACCCGGCTGGCGATGGAGCTGCAGGAGCGAGCCCGACGAGTGGGGACGGCCGTGATGGTCGGCACCACCAGCGAAGCGGACGTGGCGTTGCCGTACCTGCCGTTCATCGAGGCGATCGGCAACTACCTGGCCGGCGCGGACCTGGACCGGATCAAGCTCCAGCTCGGTGCGGCCACCTGCCGTCAGCTCGGTCAGCTTCTGCCGCAATTCGAGCTGCAGACGACCCTGATCGACCCTGGTGAACCGACCCAGGCCAAGATGCGGCTCTACGAGGCGATCCTGGCCTTCCTCCGCCTGGCCGCCGAACGGACCGGGCTGCTCCTCCTGCTGGAGGATCTCCACTGGGCCGACCCATCGACGCGCGAGCTTCTCGAGTACATCGCTCGCCGGCTGCGCCGCCGCAGTCGAATTCTCTTGCTGGCCACCTATCGCAATGATGAGCTGAACCGGCGCCATCCCCTGCGCCCCCTGATCCAGGGCTGGCAGCGAAGTGGCATCGCCCAGATCGTCGACCTGCAGCCGCTACCGCCTGGCGGCGTGGCTCGCATGGTCAGTGCCATCTTCGACAACGCACCGGTCGAGGCCGACCTCCGTGATTTTCTGCACGAGCGAACCGAAGGCAACCCCTTCGTCCTCGAGGAGCTGCTGAAGGCGGCGCTCGATCAGGGTGACATCTTTCTCACTGCGGGCGGCTGGGATCGCAAAGCCATTCATCAGCTGCGGCTTCCCCCGACGGTCAAGCAGGCCATCCTGCTTCGAGTCGAGCGGATGACCGACGAGCAAGCCGATATCCTGCGGGCCGCCGCCGTCCTCGGACGATCCTTCGACTACCGGATGCTGGTGGGCGTGTCACAGCGGCCTGAAGCCGCGGTGCTGAACGCGCTTCGGGCCTTCGTGCAGGACCAGCTGATGGACGAGGAGGTGTCGGGACGATATCGCTTCCGCCACGCGCTGACGAGGGAGGCGATCCATGACGACCTGATCGCGCCCGAGCGCGAGCGGCTCCATGCCTGCGCCGCGGACTGGCTCCGCAGCCAGCTATTTCCGGATAAACACGATCTTGCCTACCACCTGATGGCCGCCGGTCACTGGGACGAGGCGGTGCCCGTGGCCATCGAGGCGGCCCGGGCTGCCGAAGCCGACAAGGCCTACGCGGATACGGCCATGCTCTACGAGCGGATCGTCGACCACGTGCCGGATCCGTGTGAGCGGGCCGAGGTGCTGAGCGAGCTGGGCAAAGCCTATTTCTTTGCCGGCGAGACCCGACGCGGCCAGCGATACCTGGAGGAAGGGATCGCCGGACTGGATCACTGCGGCAAAGAACGCGAGGCGGCCGGGTTTCGACTCTGGCTGGGGCGTTGCTTCTGGCTGCAGGCGCGGCCCGATCTCGCCCGAGCCGAGTACGAGCGGGCGAGGGCCATCCTCGAACCACTTGGACCGAGCGCGGATCTCGCCATCGCCTATGTCCGCCTGGCCGGGTTGGCCGGCTTCAACAAGGATCACGAACAGGGCGTGACGCTGGCGACCGAAGCCGTTCGAATCGCCGAGGCGGCCGGGGCCGACGCCGCCCGGATCTTCGCCTACGGCTACATCGGCGACAACCTGGAAGCGTTGGGAAAGGTCGAGGAAGGGCTGCAGTGGCTGGACCGCAGCTACCTGGAAGCCGCCGAGCGGGGCTTTGACTGGATTGCCAGTGTCGCTCTCTACAACTCGATCGTCGACAACCTGCATCACTGCCGGGTCCGAGAGGCGAAGGAACGGATGGAGCACTACGAGGCGCGGTTCGACCCACGCGGCTCGCGCGACGCTGGCTTTCTGCAGCTGCAGGCGTTCCTGGCGATGCGGGCTGACGGCGAACCCGACCGCGCCAGGCCGCTGCTCGAGGCGGCGCTCCCCCAGGCAGATGAGGTGGGCGAGACCCTGTTTGCCGCCCGCATGCGCCTGGATCTTGCCTACGTCTATACCGCCCTCGATCGCATCGCCGATGCCCGCCGGCTGTTCCTGTCCGAGCCGGCGAGTCCCGAGCGGGGCGAGGTGATGTTCTTCCACTATATGAGGCTCGCTCTCAACCTGGCGGCCGGCGACCGAGCGGCGGTGCGGGCCGACGCGCAGCAAATCGCTGAGCTCGTCAAGGAGGCCCCCGGGGTATGGTCCGAGATCTACCTGATCGATCGGACGGTTGAGGCCTTCATCAGGGTCGGCGATCCAGCCGGGGCGCAACAGTTCCTCAGCACGGCCTTGACAGCCGGGTTCGAATCGAATCCGCTGCTCTGGCGGGCGCGCGGTCGCATCCTCCTCGCCGAGGGCCGAGCGTCCGACGCGCGCGAACCCCTCGAACGCGCGGCGCGGGCTTTGCAACAGGTCCGGTACCTGGATGAAGCCTGGCCGGCGCGCCGCGCCTATGCCGACGCGCTGGCGGCGTTGGGCGACCGCGCTGGCGCGGAAGCCGAGCTACGGGCCGTCCGCGAGGAGGCGACCGCGCATCATCACCGGCTGGAGGCCCGCTATGCCCGGGAGCAATTGCGCAGCCTCGGCATCGATGCGCCCGAACCGCAGGCCGTCAGCAGCGACGCCCCGCTGTCGGCGAGCGTCCGTCAGCCCACCGAGCGGCTGGTGACCGTCGTGTTCGTCGACGTCCGCGGCTATACCGCCCTCACGGCGAGGGAGGCGCCCGATCAACTCGCCGACCAGATTGCCACCTTCTACCGCTGGGCGGAGGAGGAGATTCACCGTCACCAGGGACTGGTCGATCGGTATGCCGGCGATGCGGTGATGGCGACCTTCAACGTCACCGGCACGCGGCTCGACCATCCGGTACAAGGGCTTCAGGCCGCGCTCGCGATCCGCGACAAAGCCGCGTTTGCCGGACTGCCGGTCGGGATTGGCATTGCCGTCGGGCCGGCGGTGGTCGGCCAGTTCAGCGAAGGGTCGTCAGTCACCGCCGTCGGCGACACGATCAACCTGGCGGCTCGCCTGCAGGCGCAGGTTCAGGAGGGCGAGCTGTTCTTGAGTGAAGAGACCTTCCGCCGAACACGCGACTGGCTCCTGGAACAGCAGCTCCGGGCGACGGAAGAATCGCTCACCCTGAAGGGATTCTCGCAACCGATCCGCGCGTACCGTTTGACGGCGCCGTCCCCCGCGGGCACCACCGGCTGATGCTGAACCTGAGATGGCGCGGATGACGCAGACGCGGGTCGTCCCTCACGAACGACTCCCCGTACCGGTGACCGGCGATGAGAAGACGATGCTGGGTGCTTTTCTCGATCGCTACCGGGAGACCATCGTCTGGAAACTCGACGGTGTCTCGACAGCGCAGGCCTCACGAAGGTTGGTGCCGTCGGCCAGCACCCTGCTCGGCATCGTCAAGCATCTCGCCTACGTCGAGCGGTCCTGGTTTCAGCTGCGCTTTGCCGGTGAAACCGTGACCTTCCCCTGGACCAAAGATGAGGCCGACAAGGACCTCGACTTTCGGATCGACCCCAGCGACACGATTGAGAACATCACCGCGCTCTATCAGCGGGAGATCGCGCGCTCCAGGGCGATCGTCGGTCCGGCGTCCCTCGACGATCTCGCCAGGAACATGGAGAATCCGCGCAGCCTGCGCTGGATCATGATCCACATGATCGAGGAGACCGCCCGCCATGCGGGGCACGCGGACATTCTGCGCGAGCTGACCGACGGGGCCATCGGCCAGTAGCTCAGGTTCCCGCGTCGTTCTTACGCCTGCGCAGCTTCCGCGCGACGCGCGCCGCCCGTTCGCGAGCGTGGATCAGCAGCCGCTCGGCCCAGACAAACTCCGTGGCCAGGATCGCCAGCCCCACGATGATGACGAGGATGCCTGGCCCCGGGAGAACCAGCATCAGCAGGCCCGCGATCAGAACGATCGAGCCGATGACCAACACCATCAGGCGTCGGACCCAGGATGGAAGCGTCAAAAACCAACGAGGGAGTCGTTCTTTCAGGATCATCACCTCCATGCGGAATTCCGCATAGAAGTCTTGCCGCGAGTGCGACTCGCTGCGGCCCCGGACGCTGGCGCGCCGTGCTGACGGGGCTTCCGCTTAGGCTACTCCCCTCTACGTCGGGGTAACGATAGCAGACGCCTGCGCCGCCCGGGCATCGAGATGCCCGCCAAGGTCGCGGGCAAAGCCATCGAGGTTGCCGGACAGCGCTTTCAGCGCGCCAAGCCCAGGCGCATCGGCCAGCTCGGCCGCGACGCCGGAAAGCGTCGCCAATCGTTCGCGCAGGATCTTCCATGCCGCCTCCCGGTGCGGCAACACGAAGAAGGCGGGCCGTACGATCTCGAAGGCCGGCCCGGCGGTTCGCCCTGGGAATTGCGGCCCAACCGGAAGTGAGGTCAGCACCGGCCCCAGGCTACGCATCACCCAGTTCATCAAGTGCTTGACGGTCTTCGCCAGCGTTTCGAGCTCTTGAGGGGTCTCGCCCTGATGGACGAAATACCGACTCTGCGATTGCAGGACGACTTCGTAGACGGCATTGAACAGGTCGGCCACCCGCTGAGTGAGGGGATCCTCGATCAGAGTGACCGCCTCGACATCCGGCGGCTCGCGCAGATAGACCGGGATCACCGGCCGAGCAGGCTCGAAGCTCGGGTCCGCGGCACGCTCCGCCAGGTAGTCCTCGAGAATGCCGACGAACTTGCCGAAGTGGGAATTGACCCAGTCACCGCGGGCGCCCTCGCCCTGCTCGACGATGACCTCGATGGCGCGGCTGGCCGATGCCAGGTCGGTGACCGCCGTCAGCTGAGGCCACTCGAAGACCTGGGTCGTCGCCTGCGCCTTAACCGGGCCGATGAACACCCCGGCCTCGCCGTGGCGATCCACCAGATGAGCCAGCCCCGCCTCAATCCCCCGGTACAGGTGACCGACCGTGTGCCATTCCTCCGGACCGGCCGTCAGCTGCGGATCATCGTTTCGCAGCGGGTCCATCTTGCTGAGCGCGGCGAACCCTTCCGCATCCTCGAGGACCATTCCCTCCGGGCGCTCGAGGTACATGAAGTGACGGAGCGCCCGCTCGCCGAACGGCACCAGCGCGATCTGCACATCGGGCGGGTACCAGCGCGAGAGGATGGGGAAGTTCGGCCGTTCGAAATGCGGCGCCGCGCCGATCGCCGTCAGGATGTTCGTGGCCAGGGCCAGGTGCAGCATCTCCTGCTTGACCACGTCGATGAGGGTGGTTTCCCACGCCTTGATCCGCGCCAGCTGCTCGGGGGTGACGCCCTCCGCGACGCCCCGTTTCAGGGAAAACTGGGCGTAGAGGTATTCGCACAGGAGGCCGTGCTCCAGCTCACAGGCCTCACCGAGCAGGTAGACCAGCTCCTCCCGGCTCTCGACGCGAAGGGGCGGCTCCGGCGCCTGCCCGTTCGGCGGCCTTCTCGTCGCCATAGGAGCCATTGTCGTCCGGCCAGCGGTTCGCTGGAAGGCGCTCGAATACGCGTTGTATTTGGCGCGGTATGGCTGAAAACGAGAAGACTCCGGTCGACTTCCATCCGGCCATGTTTCGGATCGCCGCGATTGCCTTTGTCACGGCCGCCACCATCGACGTCGGCAGCAGCTTCATCGGGGGGCCCCACTTCGACTTCACCGGCATCTTTGTGGTCGGCATCCTTTCTTATGTCGGGGCGGTGGTGAGCTGGTTTTTCCCCTGGCACCGGGTGCCGGTGGAGCGCTTCCTGGTCGTCATCGTCATGCCCGGGCTGGCTCTCCTCGGCTTCATGTTGATGTACACCGGCGGGGTTCACTCGCACATCCTGCCGATCTTCGTGGCCCCGGCGGTCTTCATGGCCGCGGCCTATGGATTCAGGGCCGGGGCCGCCATCGCGCTCTTCACCGCCGCCACCGCGAGCCTGCCCCTCTTCATCAACGGCTGGGATAGCTACTACGGGCGAACGCTGGTAGTGCTGGCGGTGGCGACCATGCTATGCGCCTACATCCCGGCCCGGGTGCGCCGCGCCCTGCTCAACGAGTACGAGACCCGGCGCCGGCAACAGGAGGAAAGCTACGTGGCGACGATCGGCGCCCTGGCGGCCACGCTGGACGCCAAGGATCGGTACACGGAAGCGCACTCCCGTGAGACCGCCGAGCTGGCGGTCAACGTTGGAAAGCGGCTCGGCCTGCAGGGAGATGGGCTGCGCCTGCTGGAGTACGGGGCGCTACTCCACGACATTGGAAAGATCGGCATCCCCGGATACATTCTCCAGAAGCCGGGTCCGCTCACACCCGAAGAATTCGCGATCATGCGCGAGCACCCGGTCATTGGTGAACGCATCCTCGCTTCCGTGCCGTTCCTGGCTCCCCTGGGTCCCATCGTCCGAGCCGAGCACGAACGCTGGAATGGCAGCGGCTATCCCGATGGGTTGAAGGGCGAGGAGATCCCCATCGAGGCGCGAATCATTCATGCCTGTGATGCCTTTCACGCCATGGCGTCTGATCGCTCCTACCGCAAGGCGCTGCCCCTGACGGAGATCGTCGCGGAATTTCGAAAGGAGACCGGCCACCAGTTCGATCCACGCGTGGTCGACGTCATGCTGCAGCTCATCGAGCAGGAACCACCCCAGATCAAGGCCCAGCCCCAGGCGGCCGGTCAGCCGGTTCCGGACGTGGTGCTGTCAGGGCCTCGCTCCTGGGCCCAGCACATGCAGACCATCGAGGTATTAGGTCAACAGCTTGCTCGAGCCACCAGCGTGGCCGACATCTGCAACCGGATCGGCGAAACCATCATCGCGCTCGTGCCGCATGACCAGTGCCGGGTGCTGGTGATGAACGACGACCGCACTCGGCTGGAGATCGCCTACCTGCGGGGCACCGACCGCGAGGAATATCGTGGTGTGACCGCCCAGAATGCGGCTGTCGATGTGGGGGAGGGGATCGCCGGCTGGGTGGCCGAATCGCGGCGAGGCGTCGTCCTGGGTGACACCGAGCACCATCCGAAGGCGGCGCACGTGAGCGGGACCGAGGTGGTCGACGAGTCCATGCTGGCGGTCCCCGTGGTCTTCGAAGATCAGATTCTGGCGGTCATCGTCGTGCTCAAGCTGGGCTTGAACCAATACTCGCTCGACCAGCTCCGCTTGCTCACCATCCTGGCCAACCAGGCTGCGGTTTCGATGGCGAATGCTCGGTTGATCGACCGGCTGGCCGCGGCGGCCAGTATCGACCCACTGACCGGGCTGAGCAACCGGGCGGCGTTCGAGGAGGCCGTCAACACGCAATTGCTCCGACCGCAGTCCTGGGGGACGCTGCTGATGCTGGACGTCGAGAACCTTCGCGAAGTGAACGACGCCTACGGTCATCGGGCCGGAGACGCGGTTCTCAAGCGGATCGCCCGGGCGATTCAAAGTTCGATCCGGAGTGACGACCGCGCCTCCCGCTGGATCGGCGACGACTTCGCCATCCTGGCCCCCGGCATCGACGCGGAGCAGGCCGGCCTTCTGGCCCGGCGGATCGAAACCGGGTTGCAGTCGGAACGGATTTCGATTCGCTGGGGCGCCGCCGAGTACCACGGTGATGCGCTCACCGCGCAGGACCTGCTGGCGGCGGCGCGCAAGGCCACCGCGCGTAAGGCCGAAGACGTCGCCGCCTAGGAGGGCAAAGCCCCGCGCCCGAATGGGCAGGATGCTCAGAGTTTCGCGCAATTTGCTTGACGGTCCAAAACCGGTCGCCTAACGTCAAAACTCGCCGCTGAAACCATGCTGACCGCCTGCGGGCGGACCGAGCCGTGCCGAGGGAGGGAGTGAAGCCACAGATCCGGCGCCGGCGCCAGTCGCCGGCTTCGAGCGCCGCCTTTCGTCTGGGGATCCCCTGGAAGCTGGGCTTTGTTGTTGTGGCGGCGGCCCTGCTGATGGCGCGGGGCGCTTCGCAAGCTCCTCCGATCCACCTGCACCAACAGAGTCTTGCCGCCGGTGGCGGCCCGACCACGGTGGCGTGCGGGGATCTTCCCGCCGGCGTCACGACCTGGTCGGCGGCGGGCAGTCCCTACATCCTTCCCTCGACGATCCCCGACCCGAACGAGCCGGCCTGCCCGGCCTTCCCGGTAGCGGGTCAGGACGAGCCACCGGTGGCACCGGGCGTCGTGGTACGCGCTAACTCCACCCTGGTGATCGATGGCAGCCAGGGGCCGGTCGAGATCTTTTCCCATGGCGCCGGCATCGACGTGATGGGAGGCGAGCTGCAGACGATCGGTACGGGCCCCTCGAATTCCGTCACCTTTGATGCGGAGCCGGACGTTGCCTCGTGGGACGGGATCAGGATTCTCGCCGACGGCGGCCGCAAGGGCGACGCCTCGCTGTCCTACGTCAGCATCCAGCATGCCCTGACCGGCATCAATATCACGAGTGGGGCTACCGCTTCGCCGGATGACAATCATTACGGGCTGACGGTTCGAAACAGCGGTATCGTCGTTTCCTACTTCGACGGAATCGACGCCGTCAATACGCCCATCTCGATCACCGGTCTGGGCGATGGCCGCTTCGGAACTCTCAACAACATCGGGTCATTTGGGATCCGCGTCAGCTTTGACGCCCACGCCCCGAGCATCCCGGAGAATGCCCTCGACGTACGGAGCATGACGTTCGGCAGCTCGGTGCCATTCGCGGAGACCGGCTGCCCGCCACTCCAACCATGCGCCGCCGGTACGATCGGGAACGACGCGATCCAGGCGACCTTTGTGGACCACGCCCGACAACCCGCGCTCATCAGTCACAACAAGATCTTTCGTGCCGGGTCCTATGGCATCGAGCTGGCCAATCCTTCCGACCCCATCGTGCAGGACAACACCTTTGATTGCAACGGGACCGGTTCCTCCCAGCCCAAGGTCAGCTGCTTGAGTAATGTCCCGAACAAATTTCCTCCGATCTACCTGAGCAATGCCACCGCCGACCTCGAGTCAAAGGTCACGAGTAACTTCGGCCAGGAAGACGGTCTCGAGGCGATCGTCTTCAACGGGACGGTCAGCTCGGGCACCTTCACCTGGAGGACGGCCACCACGAATCCGACCCGGCCGCTGGGCTACGTGCTCAACGGCAGCCTGAACATGTCGGGCGGGGTCTTCAGGGTTCCCGGCGGCAGCGTGCTCAAGGCCAGTGGTGGCAGCCTGAACCTGAGCGAGGTGACGTTGGATGCCAGCGATACCGGCTCAAAGACCTTCACCAGCCTGCGCGACAGGACAGCAGGCATCGACGCGGGTTGCTCCGTCTTCGTGCAAGTGTGCTCGCCGCCGTTGCCCTTACCGGCTGGCGACTGGGGCGGCATCAAGCTGGTCGGCGCCGGTGCCAACGCCACCATCGACCACGCGAACATCCGGTACGCCACGGTGGCCATCACCATCGCGAACGGCGCGATGTCATCGCCGTCGGCCGCCGCGCCGACCGCGATCACCGCGCCGGCGGCCGATGGGCCGGGATTCGGCCTCGTCGTCTCAAACAGTGCCATCGGTCCGACGTTTGCCGATGGCATCGTCGCCCTGGATACGCCGATCGCCCTTCTGGCCAATATCTTCACCTGCCCGACGACCAGCTGTAGCGGCTCATCGCCCATCGGCAACCGTGGCGTCGATGCCGATTTCAGTGGCGTCGGTCCTCTCAAGGGTGGGCTGAAGCTCGTCGGCAACCACTTCGACGGCAGCGTCAACGAAGCGATTCGCGCATCAGCCCTGTCCGGTCAACTGTCGGGCTCCGTCCTTCTCGGCCCCCAGCCCGTCTCGATCCGGGGGAACATCATCCAGGCTGCCGGCGCATTCGGCATCAACCTCCAGGGCGCCGTCCGGCCAACCCTCCGCGATAACGACATCACCGGCAGCGGAACCGGGCCGGTCAAGTACTCCGCGATCTACCTGAACGGCCTGACGTCGGGGGACTTCAATTCGCCGGGGAGCGTGACTCCGCCATCAGCGGATCCGGCGG
>Ga0209027_1000988_pt1 | contig 10503 bp, 10 predicted proteins | sample GraSoi013_1_20cm_3_FD_185821 | JGI IMG/M metagenome (GOLD analysis project Ga0209027, IMG submission 185821) | Grasslands soil microbial communities from the Angelo Coastal Reserve, California, USA - Sample 09_27_2013_1_20cm (SPAdes) (version 2) | ecosystem: Environmental > Terrestrial > Soil >...
AACCCGCCCACCTTCTTTTATGCAGTCCCACGCCTCCGACGCCGCGATGCGCGCGATCTGGTCGGCCACGGCACCCGACGGCGGCTCGGGATCGAGGTAGATGGCGACCGTCTGCAAGCCCGGTGGTTCGTACTCCCGCACCACGAGCTCGCCGCGGCGCGCGCTCGAACGCCAGTGGATGCGGCGAAGCGAATCGCCGGGCCGGTACTCGCGAATCCCGAACAGCTCGTTGCCGGAGCCTGCGCGCGTCGCGGCCACGCTCGCGTCCAGCTCGCGCGATTGCCGGAGGCCGCTGACCGATGCAAACTTCGGCAGCACGACGACGACTTCCGCATCGGGCATCTTCTCGACGCCACGGAAAAATCCGAACGGATCGCTCGTGCCCACGCTCCAGCCCGTTGCACCGATGGCTCCCCGCCGCGCCGCGCTCATGGAGCGGACGCGCAACCAGCCATCGGCGGAGACCAGGCCCGTGGCGGCCACGATCCGCTCGCCGCCGACGGTGCCCTGGGCCCACACGGGCCCGCGCGTCCCCCGCCTGGAGCGAAGCGCGACCTCCAGCCCGAAGCCATCGCCCTCGAACACAGGGGCAGGCATGGGACCGGCGCGCAAAACGTGATCGGGCAGATCCTCCACGGGCGACCCGGGAGCCGGACGCGCGTCGCCGACGCCCAGATGCAGTGTCACACCGCGTCGATTCCAGGCCGCGTACACCGCGGCGGCCAGAACGACTGCGATCACCCACAGCGCAAGCAGGAACAGCCAGGGAACCTGGGAGGTCGCGGCATACCACTCGAGCACGAGAAAGAGGACCAGCGCGCCGAGAACCCTGGCTGTCGGGACCAAAGTTGTGTTTTCTAGTGTTGCCTTAGCGGCGGGATCGGCAGCGAGGTCACCACCGCGCTGAGCATGTCGGCGGCCTTGCCGCGTCCGCGCATACCGAGTCGGTGCGCCAGGACCGGCACCGCGAGCAGCTTCACATCGTCGGGCAGGACGAAGTCGCGGCCTTCGAACAGCGCCCAGGCCTGGGCGGCGCGCTGCAGGTAAACGCCGGCGCGCATGCTCGCGGGCAAGAGGACGTCGTCGCGTTGGCGGATCGCCTGCAGGAGCGCCACGATGTAGGTGCGTATGGCCGGCGCGGCCACCACGCGCAGGCAGGCTTCCTGCAGCTCGACCACCTCGCGGACGTCGATCACGGCGGAGAGCTCCGCGATCGGGTCGCCGTGCTCGCGCCGGGCGAGGACCTCGAGCGCCTCGGCATCCGTCGGCGGCCCCATCTCGGCGGCCAGAACAAATCGGTCTAGCTGCGACTCGGGCAGCGGATACGTGCCGTGAAACTCGGCAGGGTTCTGCGTCGCCACGACAAAGAAAGGCCGCTCGAGTGTGCGCGTCGTGCCTTCGACTGTGACCTGGCCCTCCCCCATCGCCTCGAGGAGCGCCGACTGCGTGCGTGGTGTGGCCCGGTTGACCTCGTCGGCCAGCACGATGTTGGCGAAGATGGGCCCGGCTACGAACTCGAACGTCAGGTCCTTCTGGTTGAACACGCTGGAACCGGTCACGTCGGAGGGCAGCAGGTCAGGCGTGCACTGGATGCGGCGGAACGTCCCTGCGACCGAGGTGGCCAGAGCCCGGGCGAGCATGGTCTTGCCTGTCCCGGGCAGGTCCTGCAGCAAAACGTGCCCGCCGGAGATGAGCCCGGCGAGCGCGAGGCGCACGACGCGCTCCTTGCCGACGATCACGCGGTGGATGTTCTTCTCGACCTGATCCAGCAGCTCGGCCGCGCGCCTGGGTTGAAGAGCCGGTTCCTGGGATGCCGCCACGCGCCCCAGTCTAGAGATAGGTTCTGCCTCTACCCCTTCACGTAACTGAGCTTTTCCGCCACCTTGCCGCCGCGCACTTTGAAGAGGTCGATCCCGCGCACGTGCCCGCCGCCCCAGTCGAACCGCCACCGCACCACCGCGCGATCGCCGGCCACGACCATCTCCTCCGTCTCAAAGCGCGCCTGCGGAGTGCCCTCGAAGAACGTTCGCCAGAAGCGGCGCACATCCGCCTGGCCCACGTGCCTCTCGCCGTCGGGCGGCGGCAGCGTGTTCTCGAAGATGCAGTCCTCGGTCATCAACGCCATGACGGCGTCGACGTCGTGCCGGCCGAAGGCCTCGTTGAAAGCCTCGACCGTCTCCTGCGTGCTCAGGCCTGGCCGACCATGCGCGAGATGACCTCGCCCAGGTTGGGGCCGCCCTTGCCAAATGGCACCGAGTGCACGCGGTGCGCGAAGACCATCTCGGCGACCTCGCCCACATGGTTGACGTCGACCTCGTCCGCGCTGTCGTACGCCGCCTTGGCCTGAGCCGCCCGGGCACAAACGAGGTCCGAGCGGTGCCCGTCGACCTCGAGCGCGATCGAGATTTGCGCGATCAGGCGCAGGATCTGGCGAGGCAGGCTCACCTCCGGGAACGTACCGATCGCCTCGGCGATCCTGGATTTCACGGCCTGTTCGGACTCGGCGTGCTCCTGGGAGAACTTGTTGGGGTCCTCCTCCCAGTGGCCGCGCTTTTCGACGATGGCCACCCTCTGATCCAGGTCGCGGATCCCCTCGACGTCCACGCACAGCCCAAAGCGGTCCAGCAGCTGTGGCCGCAGCTCGCCCTCTTCGGGGTTCATGGTGCCGACGAGGATGAAGCGGGACGGGTGTGAGACCGACACACCCTCGCGCTCCACCGTGTTGATGCCCATCGCCGCCGCATCCAGGAGCACGTCGACGATGTGGTCGTCGAGCAGGTTGACCTCGTCGACGTACAGGATGTTCCGGTTCGCCTCGGCGAGGACCCCCGGCTCGAAGCGGCGCGACCCTTCCTTCAATGCCGCCTCCAGGTCGATCGTCCCGACCACGCGGTCCTCCGACGCGTTGATCGGCAGCTCGACCACGCGCATACGCCGCGTCGACACCGGGAGCGCACCCGATGCCGCGCGCTCGCGGCAGTCGAGACACCAGTCCTCGGGGTCCTCGGGGTGGCATCCGAAGTGGCAGCCCTCGACGACCTCCTGGTCGGGCAGCAGCCTCGCCAGGGCGCGGACGGCGGTCGACTTGCCGGTGCCTTTCTCGCCCCGGATGAGCACGCCGCCGATCGTCGGGTTGATGGCGTTCAGGACCAGCGCCAGCTTCATCTGGTCCTGCCCCACGATGGCGGTGAACGGGTACGAGTAGCGGTCGATCGCCATGCCGAGGACGATATTACCGACGCGCTACTGGCAGGTCAGCGTCGCTACGTCGATGTTGAAGGTCCACGAGTAATACAGCCTCGCCAGACGGTAGCCGCTCGACTCCTCCGCCCGGGTCGCATGGTTGTGCTTGAGGTCGTCGCAGATCGCGCCTTCGGCCTGGCCCTGGGTCGGATTGAGCCCGAGGCCGAGGACGCTGGCGCTGATGGCGGCGTAATACTTCCAGGCCCGCACGTTCAGGTCGCCGTTGCTGCACGTCAGCGGCGAAGCGTTGCCGTCGGCCGCGACGACAATCGGTTTGGAGCACAGGCTGGCGACCGGGAGGTCCTGCGCCGGCGGCAGCACCTGCGTCGCGACCGGCGTCTCGTCGCCCGAGCTTGCCGGCGACGGTGAAGGGCCTGGCGAGGTGGCGGAGGTCGGCGAAGGGCTGGTCGACGCGTTTTCGCCGGAGCCGCATGCGCCGCCTGTCAGCAGGAGCAAGGCGCTAGCGGCCCCGACCCAGCTCCCTCTCCACAGCCGTCGCGATCTCGTCCCGGGACAGGTCATAGAGCCCGTAATAATGCGCCCCCATGCGGTCGGCCAGGTCGGCGCAAGCATTGATGGCGTAGGTCTGGTACATCGGCGCCACGCGCGCCAGGTGCTGCACGGACGGCAGGTGGCTGTAATCCCGGGCGGAGTCGATCACGAGCGCGTCGATGTCCTCGGCATCGATCATCGCGGCCACCTTCTGCGCCTCGACCAGCGGCTCCTCCTTGAACATCGAGATGTTGCCGCGCCCGTCGCTGATCAGGACCAGCAGCGGCCGGATGGTCGGGTCGCGCAGGAGCTCGGTCTTGACCACCTTGTAGCCCGCCATCAACCCGTGCGTCAGGGGAGTGGTCCCGCCGACCGACAGGCGCTCGAGGCGGCGTCGCGCCAGCGAGACGCTGGACGTCGGACGCAGGACGACCTCGGCGGTGCGGTTCTTGAAGATGACGACGGCGACCCGATCTCGACGCACATACGCGTCCTGCAGCAGAGACAGGATCGCGCCCTTGGTCGCGGCCATGCGCTGCTCGGCATCCATCGACGCCGACGCGTCGACCACGAAGACGATCAGGTTGCCGACCTTGCGCTCGCGCACCTTCTGCCGTAGGTCCCGCCGCTCGAGCATCAGCCGCTCGCCGTGGCGTCTTCCTCTTTCCTTCTGCAATGGCGCGGCCGCACGGACCGTGGCGTCGATCGCGAGGTCGCTCACCTTTTCTTTGGGCTCGGCGCGGACGTATCGACCTCGGCGATCCGGCGTCTGGCTCGCCGCGCGCTTGCCGCCCTGCTTGCGGACACGGCGCTGGCGCGGCAGGTCGATGCGCCGCAGGTTGAAGGTCTGCAGTGCGTCTGGCGACGACTCCTGTCCGCTCGAACCGCCGGTCGTGACCCCGGTGTCCGCACCCGCAGACTGCTGGCCGGTCTCCGATGAGCTGGCAGCCTGGTCGGCATTGGCCTCCGACACAGCATTGCTGTCCGACGGCTGGGCGTCGCCCGTCTCGGATTCCGCCGGCTGCGAGCCTTCCTGCTCCTCCCCATGCTCGGGAGACGTCGAGTCTTCCTCGTCTCGACGCACAGGTTGTCGCGCGCGGTGGGCGAGCGCGAGAGTCGCGGCGTCGTAGATGTCCTCGCGGCTGGGGGAGGCATGGCGGCGGTACGCGGCAAGCGCCCGGGCAGCATGGTCGATGACGACGTCGGCGCGGTGGCCCAGCACCTCCGCCTCGACGCAGATCGACGAGATGAGCCGGGCATGGGCGGCGCTGACGCGCACGTCCTTCACTCGCGCGATCGCCTCGGCCAGCGCGCGGGCCAGGTTCTGGTCCGCGGCGGCGAACTCGTTCATGAAGTCGTGCTCGCCGCGCTTGAAGGCGGCGTCGCGCTCGGCGATCAGCACGCGCTCGTCGGGATCCCGGATGCCCTCCACGTCCACGCACAGCCCGAAGCGGTCGAGCAGCTGCGGCCGCAGCTCCCCTTCCTCCGGGTTCATCGTCCCGACCAGGATGAAATGCGACGGGTGACTGAACGACACGCCCTCGCGCTCGATGGTGTTGACGCCCATCGCCGCGGCATCGAGGAGGACGTCGACCAGGTGGTCGTCGAGGAGGTTCACCTCGTCGACGTACAGGATGTTGCGATTCGCCTCGGCCAGCACCCCTGGCTCGAACCGCCGCGTGCCGGTGCGCAGGGCTGCCTCGATGTCGATCGTGCCGACCACGCGGTCCTCAGAGGCGTTGATCGGCAGCTCGACGACGCGCATGCGCCGCTTGTTTTGCGGCAGTGTGCCCGCCTCACGCAGTCGGGTGCGGCAGTCGGCGCACAACGCATCGCGGTCGTTGGGGTCGCAGCCGAAGTGACAGCCCTCGACCACGTCGTGCTCGGGGAGCAGCCTGGCCAGCCCTCGGACAGCCGTGGACTTGCCGGTGCCCTTCTCGCCGCGGATGAGCACGCCCCCGATGGTGGGCACGATCGCGTTCAGGATCAGGGCCAGCTTCATCGAGTCCTGGCCCACGATCGCGGTGAACGGGAAGGAGTGCCGGTCTAGCGTGAGCACTGACCCGAGTTTAGGCCTGGGTCGGGACCAGCTCCTTCACCATGTCGCGCTCCTGGAGCAGCTCCTCCGTCGTCTTCTTGATCCGCTCCCAGGCGTCGTTATCGTGCTTGAGGTCCGGAACGACCTCCCAGTGCTCGCCGTCCGACCGGACGGGAAACCCGAACTGCAGGCCATCGGGCACGTTGTATTCCCCGTGGCTCGGCACCGCCAGCGAGTGCCAGTCGCCCCATGGCGTCGGGGTGCGGATGCTGACGACCGAGTCGACCACGGCGTTGGCGGCCGACGCTGCCGAAGATGCGCCCCGCGCCTCGATGACGGCGGCGCCGCGCTTCTGGACGATCTCGATGAACTTGCCTTTCAGCCAGCCGTGGTCGTCGATAACCTCGAACACGGGCAAGCCGGCGATGCGGGCGTTGTGCGCGTCCGGGTACTGAGTCGTGGAATGGTTGCCCCAGATCGCCACGTTCGAGATGGCCGCCACAGGGGCCTTGGCCTTCTTGGCCAGCTGCGAGCGAGCGCGATTCTCGTCCAGGCGCGTCATGGCAAACCAGCGGTCGTCTGGGATCTCTGGCGCGTTCATGCGCGCGATGTAGCAGTTCGTGTTGCACGGGTTGCCCACGACGAGGATCCGCACGTCGGAGGCGGCGTGCTTGGCGATCGCCTTGCCCTGCGGCCCGAAGATCCCTCCGTTGACTGCGAGCAGGTCGCTCCTCTCCATGCCCTGCTTCCGCGGCACCGACCCGACGAGCAGGGCCCAGCTGGCGCCCTCGAACGCGACCTCGGCCTTGCTCGTCAGCTCCATGCCGGCGAGCATCGGGAACGCGCAGTCCTCCAGCTCCATGGCGACGCCCTCGAGCGACTTCATGGCAGGCTCGATCTCCAGCATGCGCAGCACGATCGGCTGTTCGGCGCCGAACATCTGGCCCGACGCAATGCGGAAGACCAGCGCGTAGCCGATCTGGCCGGCCGCGCCGGTCACCGTGACCTGGATCGGCACTCGCCCGCTCATCTCAGGGCAATCCTAGTTCGGGGTCAACCTCCGCCGCATGAGTGCGGCTGGTCGCTCAGCGCGGCCAGCGCCGAGATGGTAAGGGGGGCCAGGGCGAGAATCGCGAGAGTGACGGCTAGCGAGACGGCGAGTCTGGCGACTGGTAGGACGCGAGGCCCCATGTCAGGTCAAACGGCGCCCGGCCCCGGATCGTTACCGGAACCCTTCCCCTTCAGGTTCGAACAGGTCGTCCTGGGCCAGCCTCCGGGCGAAGCACAGAAACCCGGTATGGGCAACCATCCTGTGCGATGGCCGCATGCTGCGGCCGCGGACGGTCCACCCGCGCTGGAGCAGCTCGAACGCCTCCAGCATCCCGAAGCCGCGGAGCTCGCGGAGGCAGTCGAAGAACCGCTGCACCTGGCTGACGTTCGGGCAGTGGGCGAACACGATCCCTCCCGGCCGCAGGGCCGCCTTCGCGGCCGGCGCCGCCTGCCAGGGCTCGGGCAGGTCGAGCAGCACGCGGTCCATGTCGTGCTCCTCGATGCCGCTGTACGCGTCGCCGAGCTTCAGAGCCAGGTTGGCGGGCGCCGCGCCCAGCGTGTCGACGATGGCGCGCCTGGCTGCTTCCAGGAACTCCTCGCGGATCTCATAGCTGACGACCTCGCCCGCCGGACCTACGGCCCGCAGGGCGGCGAGCGTGAGGGCGCCTGTGCCGGTGCCCAGCTCGAGAACCCGGGCGCCTGGATAGATGTCCGCCGCGACCAGGATCGCGCCGAGGTCTTTGGGATAGATCGGCTGCGCCTGCCTGCGGCGGCCGGTGACCTGCTCGGCAAACGTCGGCCGCACGGCCAGCAGCCGTGCGCCCAGCTGCGTGGTGACGACAATTCCCTCCGGCCGGCCGATGACGTCGTCGTGCAGGATCATGCCCGAGTGGATCGAATGGCGCTCGCCCACCCGGAGGCGGACGCGGTGCCTTCTTCCCACCTTGTCGACCAGCACGATCACCTCGCCGTCGGCGAAGGGCCCGCTCACGCTTTATGGGCGCGGATCAAGGCGTGCCAGTACGCGTGCCAGAGCTTCCCGTCGCGCCACTCGGGATGCAGCTGCTCCCTCGCCTCGCCCTCGGCCGCGTCGATGACCCGGGCCAGCTCGGCGCGCAGCTCTGGGGAGACGTTCTGGTTGTCCATCCACTCTTCGTAGTTCCACATCAGCTCGCGCGCCTCGGCCATCTCGACCTCGAATCCGGCCTTCTCGATCCGCGCCACCCACTCGTCGACGGTCAGCGACATGATGTGCGACGGGTCGCGTCGCACCTCGACCTCTTGCAGCACGTCGCGAGCGGCGGCGGGCGGAGCGCAATCGATGAAAGCTGCATCGCGGTCGCTCTTCAGCACCCGATGCGCCTCGCGCAAGAAGCCGTCGACATTCGGGAAGTGGTGAGGCGCCGCCCTCACGACGTAGATGTCGAACGTCTCGTCAGCAAACGGGAGATGCGCCGCATCGCCGAGGACCCAGTCCGCGTTGACAATGTTGCGCTCGGCCGCGATCCTGCCCGCCTCGTCGAGCATCTCGCGAGTGAGGTCGAGGCCAACTACACGGCGCACATACGGCGCGAGCGCGAAGGCTGTGTTTCCGGTTCCGGTGGCAACGTCGAGGGCGAGGTCGCCGGGTTTCGGATGAGTGAGGTCGAGCACCTCCTGCAGACGCGCCGACGACGCGTGGAAGGTCGACTTCGAATACCTGCCGGCGACATTGCGAAAGCTGTCGCGAACGTCAGCCACCTACTTGCTCCCCGGCAGCCAGCGATTGAAACGGGCTCGGCGGATCCGGGGCCACAGCGCGACCCAAACAGGACAAAGCGCCACGACGATCGCGGCGATCACCAGCGCAGGAAGGCCGAGCGCGGATCCCACAATCGCGAAAAGGATGACGGGAATCGAGAACGCGACCAAAAAATAGGCAACCGACAACCAGTGCTCGCGGTAGAACCGCCGGAAGTACAGGAGGCGAGTCCCAACCTTCAAGTTGCGCAGCCGGCGTCGATTGCGCACGAAGTCGGCGACTGCGTAGGCGACCATCAGGGGCACAAACACGCCCGCGACCGCATTTGCAACGAGACTCGGTACGGCTACCCAACCCGTCAGGAACGCGACCGTGAGCAACGCGAACACGATCGTCGGACCGCCGAGGAAGATGTCGAGACGGTCGAATCCACCGCCGCGGACGTGAGCGTTCGTCTCGAGATACAGGTTGTCGATCAGCTGGTCGTCAGACGGGTCGAGGCGGACTGCATCCTCGAGCAGCCTCACAGATGCCTCGCGCGGACGCCACCGAGAGGACGTGGCAACCGCCAGGTCGTTGAGGATCAGCGGGTTATTGGGCTCTAGGGCTCGCGCAGTTCGCAAGTGCGCCTCTGCCACCTTCCGGCGGCGCCTTTTGGCCGCGACCAAGCCTGCGATGCCGTGCGCCATCGCCCAGTCCGGCGCGAGCCGCACGGTCTCATTGGCTGCCCGCTCGGCCAGCTTCCAGTCATGCACTCCATACGCGGAACGAGCCATCACCCAAAGCGCGTTCGGGTTCTCCGGCTCGAGCCTCACCGCCTCGCGAGCCGCTTCCAGACTGGCCTTGTTCCGGTCGAGCCTGTAGAGAATGTCGGACCGCACGGCGTGGGGGTCCGCCAAGTCCGGAATGAGCACGATCGATTGCTCGACCTCGCGCAGGGCCCGCTGGAAGTCACCCGAATAAAAGCACGCGACGGCGGCCAACAGCCTCGCGTGCCCGTCTTCAGGCATCTGGGCGAGCAGACGCAGGGCATCGTCGTACCTCTTCGCCTCGATGAGCAGGCGCGCTCGATCGAGTGCGGCATCCGGCAAGTCCACTACCGCATATCATCGGACGGCCGATGACCAAAGCCACAGCTCGTTGGACGGGGACCAAGGTTCGGTTCGCAGTCCACTCCGAGTCGCGTCATACCGCGGACATCGACGAAGGGCCGCCTTATGGCGACGATGCCGCGATGCGCCCGACCGAGATGCTCCTGGGCACCCTCGGCAGCTGCACCGGGATCAACGTGGTGCTGCTGCTCAAGAAGTACAAGCAGCCCCTCCGCTCTCTCGAAGTCGAGGTCGAGGGAGAGCGCGAGGAGGAGTGGCCCAAGGCGTTCACCAAGATCAAGATCACCTTTCGCTGCGCCTGGGACGGCAAGACCGACAAGGAGATGGTGGAGAGGGCTATCGACCTGGCCTGCAACCGCTACTGCCCCATCCACGCCACGCTGTCCCGCGGCGTGAAGATCGAGCACCACCGCAAAGACAGCTAACGGCGTCGCACTACCCAACGGCTTTATTACAGGTCGGCATAGAATTAATCCGTTCCCCGCAAGCCCCCCAAACCGTCGGAGGCCGCTCGGAAGCAATGCTCGACAGCTACGTCCCAGTTCTGATCTTCGCCCTCCTCGTGTTTGGGCTGATCGGGGCATTGGTGACCCTCAGCTTCGTCCTCGGCCCGTCCAAGCCGCACCGCAAGAAGCTCGCGCCTTACGAGTCGGGCATCATCCCGGACACCCCAGCCGTGCGGCGCCTGTCCGTTCGCTTCTACCTGACGGCGATGCTCTTCATCATCTTCGACGTCGAGGCGGTCTTCTTCTATCCATGGGCCGTCCTCCTGCGCCAGCTGAAGTGGTTTGGCCTGATCGAGATGCTGGTCTTCATCGGCATCCTGG
>Ga0209027_1000990_pt1 | contig 10500 bp, 5 predicted proteins | sample GraSoi013_1_20cm_3_FD_185821 | JGI IMG/M metagenome (GOLD analysis project Ga0209027, IMG submission 185821) | Grasslands soil microbial communities from the Angelo Coastal Reserve, California, USA - Sample 09_27_2013_1_20cm (SPAdes) (version 2) | ecosystem: Environmental > Terrestrial > Soil >...
CTTCATGCACGGCGGGCCAATCCGTCAGATGCTGCTGGGCTGGCACTATCTTTACTACTATCACAACGCCTACGGTATGAATCAATATCTCGCCAGTCGCGGCTACGCAGTTCTTTCTGTGAACTACAGAAGCGGCATTGGCTATGGTCGCAACTTCCGCATGGCTCAGGGGCGCGGAGCACGCGGCGCGACTGAATATCAGGACATAGTTGCTGCGGCGCAGTATCTGAGAAGGAGAGGAGACATCAATCCCGCAAAAATTGGTCTGTGGGGAGGTTCTTATGGCGGTTACCTGACAGCGCTCGGATTAGCGCGAAACTCAGACCTCTTCGCCGCAGGCGTTGACCTTCACGGTGTACACGATTGGTCGCAGATTATTTCCGCCGCGCGCTGGATTGATTACAACAACCCGCAGGCCAAGCAGACAGCGTTTCAATCTTCGCCCGTAGCCTCCGTTGTCAAATGGCGCTCACCCGTTCTGCTGATTCATGGCGACGACGACCGCAACGTCTCGTTCTCGCAATCAGTTGATCTCGCTCATCGTCTACGCGAACAGAACGTTCACTTCGAGCAGCTAATCTTCCCTGACGAAGTGCATGACTTTCTGTTACACCGTCACTGGCTTCAGGCCTACCACGCCGCGTCAGATTTCTTTGATAGTCAGTTAAGAGAAAGGTGATTGTGATTGAAGTCAGTACCGCCTGCGGTAGCGGGCGGGTATCGTAACCATCACCCGCCCGCTACCGCAGGCGGTACTGACCTGCTTTTAGTCGTAAGCATGGGCTGCGTACTTGAGCTTATCAAGTACGCAGCCCTATTTATATTACTTCATTGGCTCAAGGAGCCGTTGGCGTTTCGATGATTACGTTGTTGGCGCGAAGCGTGGTCGAAGTTGCGCGCTGCAAATCTGCGAGCGCCTTGTTGTAGTCGGTCTCGGCGCGAAGCTCAAGATTTCGGGCGTTTGCGAGCGTGTTCTCGCGTTGGAAGAGAAGAAAGATTGTAGAGCGCCCGGCCTGAAAAAGCCTTTGTTCGCCAGCAAGCTGCACCTCTGCGTTCTCACGCGCTGCGCGAGCGGCCAACACTCTGCGTCGCGCGGTCTCTACTGACTGTGCAGCGTCGCGCACTTCAACTTCAACCGTTTGTTCCTGCTGTCTGGTTGAAGCGTCCAACTGGTTGCGCTGAATACGCGCGCCCGCAAGATTGGCTTCGGCTGTTGTGTTCCTGAAAGGAATCTGTATGGCTACTCCGACCACTACGTTGCGCGTGTTGAGGTTGAAAAGATTGCTCAACATGCGACCGTAACCGCCTACGAGATCTGTAGGCACGCTGCTTCCGACCGTTATGTTTGGCGCTGTGACGGGCGCGAGTCCCTGACGCGTACGAAGATCGTTTATCTGCGCTAGAAGGAATGCTGACGCGCTCGTAGTTGTGTCAGTGCCGAAAAGCGGAACAACTCCGCCCTGGCTGACAGGCGTTCCGGCCAGTCCCGTCGTGGCAACCGTTGATTGAATGTCAATGCGAGGCTTGGTCTGGTTGCTGTAATACTGAAGGTCTATGTCGTTGATGTCGTGCTGAAGGCGCAGGCGTTGAATCTCCGGCCTGTTCTTGTGCGCCTCATCGAGCGCGTCCGTCAGGTTGACGGGCGTTGCGTCGAACGTAGGCTCGTCCGTAGGTGTAATCTGTGCAGTCCATTCCTGCGCATTCGGGTCGCGCAGGATTAGCTGCTTCAGAGCGTTCTCTGCGGCGCTGACGGTTTCAACTGCGGACAGGAGCGAAGTTTCGCGGTTGGCTAATTCCGTCTGCACTTCAGCGCGTTCGAGCGGCGCGGTTGCGCCCGCAGCCACGCGCGCCTCAGTCTGGCGGAATCTCTCTCGCGTCAGATTGAAATTCGATTGAAGGTTTTGCAGGTCGCGCAGAGCGAAGACCAAATCCCAGTAGGCGCGCTGAACCTGCGCGATAACGTTGATAGTGCGCTGGCGAAAATCTGCGTCAGATTGTTGAACTCTCTTGCGCTGAATGCGAATCTCGCGCCGGTTGAAATCAATCGAGCGATTGCGCCAGAGAGGTTGCGTGAATGTCGCGCCGAGGCTTGCGGAATAGACAGGGTTAATCTGGTTAAAAGTTGATGTCGTCGTGCGACGGTTGTTATTGAAGAAGAACTGGTAGTTGCCGCCGCCCGTGCCGAACTGTTTGTTGATGCTGGGATTCCACGAAAGGTCTGTGGTCGCCACAGTGCCGGAACTGGATGCGCCGCCGAGTGTGCTCTGCTGCGATTGAACCAGATTATTAATCTGCGGCGTGATGCTAAAAATTGGATCGTACACGCCCGTCAATGAACGCAGTTGAGTCTCTGCAAACCGCACGTCGTTGCGCGCAACCTCTATGTCATTATTGTTTTCCAGCGCGCGACGAATAGCATCATTCAGCGAAAGCGTGATGACGTTATCGCTTCTGACGCCAAGACGGGAAAGGTCTGGCATGGGAGGAAGCGGCTGCGAAGGCGTCTGCGGAATCAGAGGCTCGCGCAGCACTTCGTTTCCGGTTGTTGGGGTCATCTGTCCCGGCGGAGCTTCGGGCTGCACGGTCGCGGGCACAGGCGTCTCTTGGGTCGTAGGATTCGACGGCGGCACGCTCACTCCCGGAGGCGCTTGCGGCGCGGGCGCGTTCGTGCCCGGCGGCGCTGTAGGATTCTCAGTTGTGGGACGAGCCTGTTCCGGTATTGGTTGATTCTGTTGCGTGCCCGGCGGTCTGGTCGCGTCCTGCTGCGCAGGGTTGGGCGTAGGCGTAGGCGTCTGTGCATGAACTGATATGCATGTGATCAGCAGAATCATAAGCGCCGAAGCGCGTGTAACTAAACTAAGCGATTTTCTCAGCATCTAGCAAAAAGCTCCTTGAATTAGTGCCTGAAACTTTGCGGCGCGGGACAGCATTTCAATACGTGTGAACGCCTGCAAATCTATGCGTACTACGTCTTTCGCGCACGTCTTGTTTCAAAAACCGTGCCGCGAGAATTCCGTTCAAAGGATAACTATGCTCTAAGCCGTCTTTAGACGGCGGCAGAGTAAAGCCCGGTGCGTAAGCGCCGGGTTAGCATAGCAGTTAAGATTACCGAAGCCCGCGTGAGCAGGCGACAGACGTTTGATTGATAAGGGCTGTCGCTATCTTCGATAGCTCAAAATATTTTCTTTCAACTCTAACCCGGCGCTCACGCACCGGGCTTTATTCTGTCGCCCACTTGCGTGGGCTTGCCTTCCAATGTTCGTGTAAGGTCAGTTAAGTTAGCTCTTGTTGAGAATCATCCATCCCTGTCGGCTCGCTCCTCAGCATCGCGTAGATGGTTGGTGTAACAACGAGCGAGAGAAGGAGCGCAATGGCAAGACCGCCAATGACGGCGATTGCGAGCGGTTGTAGAAGCTCAGCGCCAGAGCCTATGGCTAATGCAAGCGGGAGCATACCCAGAATAGCGGCGAGGCTGGTCATCAACACGGGACGAAAGCGGCGGCGGCCAGACCTCAAGAGCGCCTGTCGAAGAGTGTCGCCCGCGGCTAGGTGGTCTTCAACAGCGTCCAGCATCAGTATTCCGTTTTTTGCAACGATGCCGACGACCATAATCATGCCCATCAAACTGACGACGTTGAGAGTTGTTCTGGTGATAAAAAGTGCTAGAAGTACGCCGCCTAGAGCTAGAACCGCGCCAGCCACGATTGAGATAGGATGAGCGAACGAACGGAATTCGATGAGCAGTGTGATGAAGACCAGGACGATGGCAAGGAAGAGCGAGAGAGCCAGTTCACGAAAGCTGGACTGCTGCTCGCTGTAAAGCCCACCGTATTCTATGGTCATGCCGGGCGGCAGCTTAACGTTTTTTGCGAGTTCAGATTTTATTTGAGAGATAGCCGAACCCAAGTCGGTTCCTGAAAGACGCGCCGTCACGGCCACAAACTGGCGCAACCCTTCGCGTGCAATTTCGGTCTGCCCTTTGTCATAGTCAACGTTCGCCACTTGGTCCAGCCTGAATAGCGCGCCCGTTGATGAACGAATTTGTAGACCGCGCAGATAGTCCAGAGAGGCGCGAGCTTCAGAAGGGAAGATGACACGGACATTGATGAGCCTGCCTTGCTGCAAGATTGATGAAGATGCGTCACCGCTCATAGCGGTCGTCACGGTGTTCGCAACATCCGTTGCGGTCACTCCCATACGAGCGGCGCGCTGCGGGTCAATATTGAAAGTTATAGCAGGGCCGCTTACGACGACACCATTGAATGTGTCCACTACGCCCGGAACTTTTTTGATGGCTTCTTCAATTTCATCCGCCTTTGCGCGGAGCGCTCGTGTGTCTTCGCTGAATATTTTTATCTCGATTGGCTGCGGCGAACTCGTCAGATCGCTAATCAGATCAGAAAGGATGCCTGCGAATTCAACATGCATTGCAGGCTCGGATGATTCGATTGACTGGCGCAAGTCATCCGTAACTTCGTCCGTCGCGCGTGCGTGTCCGGGTTTGAGTTTTACAAGAAAGTCGCCCGTGTTCGGTTCTGTTATTGCAAGTCCGAGTTGCAGCCCGGTGCGGCGCGAATAGCTTTCGACTTCGGGCGTCGCCTTCAGCATCTCTTCAACGTGACGCAGCATTCTATCTGTCTCTTCAAGGGATGAGCCGGGCGGCGCAACGTAGTCGAGCACGAACGCGCCCTCGTCAAACTCAGGCAGAAACTCCGAACCAAGATTGTTGTAGAGAAGATAAGAACCCGCAAGCACCAACACCATGATTAGAAGAACCAGCCAGCGATTGTCTAGCGCATGACCCAGTACCCATTCGTAACGACGTATGATTGCTCCCAGAAAACGTCCCTGCTCTTCTTCCTCTTCATGCTCATCAGCACTCATCTCATCTTCGCGCTCATAGGGCTTCGCCTCTTCTTCCTCGTTCCCGAACTTTCGTTTCGCTTTCACAAATCGCTCGGCCAGAATAGGCGTAAACGACAGCGCTAGAACGAGCGATGTCAGGAGCGCGACGGCCATTGTTAGAGCGAGAGAGCGAAAGAAGACTCCGGTGACTCCTGTGAGCAAGGTTAAGGGTAGAAACACTACTACGGGCGTGACGGTCGAGCCGATGATTGGGACTGTAATCTCAGTGATAGCTTGCTGTACTGCCTCGCGTCTTGATTGACCGCGCGCCAGATGCGTGTAGATGTTTTCGACTACCACAATGGCGTCGTCAATCACCAATCCAATTGCAGCCGCCACACCGCCCAACGTCATCAAGTCAAAGCTCAGGCCAACCAGCCACATCGCCAAGAAAGTGACAAGCACAGTCACGGGAATTACCAGGATGGCGACGAAAGTCGTGCCCCAGTTGCGCAGGAAAGCGTAAAGAATGGCGATAGAGAGCAGCAAGCCTATGAGGATAGCGTCGCGCACAGAACTCATTGATGCGCGCACTAGAAGAGATTGATCGTAAAAGGGCGCAACGCGCACGTCTCTGGGAAGCTGCGCGCGCGTTGCCGCGAGTTCCGTAGTCACTTCGTCAACGACCGTGGCCGTGTTGGCGTCAGGCTGGCGATCAATGTTGAGCAGAACGGCTGGATGCCCGTCTGCTGTGACGATTGTGTACTGAGGCTCGAAGCCAGCGCCTACGGTCGCAACGTCAGCAATCGTGACGGGAGCGTTGTTGACTGTGGCTATGACTATACCGTTCAGTTGGTCTGGTGAAATGGCCTGACCGCTGACTAGCGCGAGTTCCAGTTGATGATTCTCTTCAATCAATCCGGGCGATGCTATGATGTTCGAGTTATGAACGGCATCAACGACCTGCTGTACAGAGACGCTGTGCGCGCTGAGTCTTTCGGGGTCAATCGTAACGTGATACTCGCGCACCTGCCCGCCTGCGATTGAGACGCCAGCCACGCCCGGCAATCGCGCTAGACGTGGCCGCACAATGTTGTTTGCGATGTCGCGTAAACTGGCAGGATCGCGAGTATCTGAGATGAGGCTGTAGCCCGCTACTGGAAAGACTGCGAAGGTCAAGCGGTCAACTCGTCTAATCTCAGCCGAAGGCGGAAGCGTTGCTGCGAGTTGCGAAAGACGCGCCTGAACGAGTTGAAGCGACTGTCGTATGTCAACCTTCCAGTCGAAGAAAAGGTCTATCTCGCAAGAGCCGCGCGCCGTCACAGAGCGAATGCGATTGATGCCGGGGATGCCGTTCATGGCCTCTTCAATGGGGCGCGTGACGGAAACCAGTGTCTGCGGCGCTGGCACTACGCCGTTGTCAACCGTGATGACTATTCTGGGGAAATCCGTCTGCGGAAAGATTGCTATGGGAAGTTGAAAGGCTGCGTAGAGACCTGCGGCGCACAGTAGCGCTATGACGACGAGAATTGCGCGCTTTTGAACGGAGACGAATCTGGCGAATCTCACGGCTCGTCCCCCGTGTTCTTGTTTCCGCTCCCGCCTTCTTCGGAGTTGCTCTCTTCGCTTACTTCAACCTTTGTTCCGTCTGGCAGTGAATAGTTGCCCTCTGTGACTACGGTCTCGCCGCCTTGCAAGCCGGATGTTATCTCAACAACATCGCCTGAGCGCACGCCGATTGTGACCTTCTGTTCATGCGCGACGGATGTAGCATCAACGACCATCACGGTTCCTTCATTAGAATTTGCGGCATCGAGTGTTACGGCTGAAGACGGAACAACAAGAGCGTCCTGTTTCGCATTCGTAGAGACTGAAACTTGCGCTGCTGCGTTTGCGCGCAAATGCCCGGCCTCGTTGCCAAGTGTGACCCAGACTTCGACAGTGCGATTCGCAGGATCAACCGAGCGGCTTATGAGCGTAACTTGTCCTGTCATCTGTTCGCCGGGCGCATCCGTTGGCAGCACGGTTGCAGCATCGCCTACCTTCAATTGAGCGGCGACAGTATCCGCGAATGGCGCTTTGACTATTACCTGGCTGATGTCTGCAATCGTCACAAGGGTTGTTCCAGAAGAGACGAAGCTTCCTTCGTAAAGAGCCTGATCAATGACAACGCCAGTGATGGGCGCTCGCACGGTTGCGTAGCTCAACTGCGCGTCCAGCGCGCCCAGATGCTGCGCCGCCTGATTGACGCGCGCTGCGGCCTGTGCACGGTCGTTAGGGTTTAGAGAACGCGTGCGCAGGGCAACGGTCTGCTCTGCAAGACGAAGATCATCTTCGGCTTTCGTCAATTCAAGTTGCGACGCTTCCAACTCTTTTTTAGAGATTCCACCTCGCTGGTAAAGCGCAAGGCGTCGTTCGTATGTTGCGCGCGCGTTTGTGACGGCTGCGCGTGCGTCTCGCAAAGCCTTCTGATCCTGCGCGTTGTTTTGTGGAATCGTGCCGGTAGTAACGCTCTGCTGATTGGCGCGGGATTCACCTAGCGCAGCGGCGGCTTCGTTGCGTTGCGCTTGCAGGTCGCTAGATTCAAGCACGGCGATTACATCTCCTGCATGAACGACCCTGTTCTTCAAGAGAGGCATCTGCTTTATCTGCGCGCTTATCTTTGCTGAAACCTGCGCCTGATCGCGCGGGACGACTGTGCCGAGTGCTGTGACCTGCTGAGCAATCGTCTGCCTCTCAACACGAGCCACGCGCACGCTGACGACGGGCGATGTTTCTTCAGAGGCAGTCTCTGCGCCCTTCCTTGAACGCCAGACCAGCACGGCAATGATTAGAAGGAGCAGGAGAAGCGACACAGTGATGATGAGAATTCGACGCCTGCGCGCCAATGATTCCCATCGCCTGGTTACAACCACGCTTGACTCTTCGGAAGTCTCAATCTCCCGCTCAACCTCTCCATTCTCTTCCGGCATCTCGTCCATTCTTTCTAGTGATAAGAACAGTTTACAGTTTTCAGTTTTCAGTTTTCAGAAGAAGACTAGAAAGCTTTTAACTTAAAACTTAAAACTAAAAACTGTAAACTGCTTTATTGTCCCGCAGCCTGTCTGAGACGCGCCAGTGCAACCTGATAATCGAATAGGGCTTGATAGAAGGCCAGCCTCTGCGCGGCCAGCATGGTCTGCGCGTCTGTGACTTCGATTATCTGCGCTTCGCCTGCGCGATAGCGTGCGATTGAAGCGTCAAGGTTACTGCGCGCAAGCGCCACACCTGTCGCCGCTAGATGCACGCGCGCGGCAGCGGAGAGCGCCTGCGTTCGCGCGGAGCTAAACTGCTGGGCGAAACCACGAACGGCCAGCGCGCGCTCGTTCTCAGTGATTTGAAGACGCACCTGCGCCTGTCGTTCTCGGCTGCGGCTCGCTCCCCAATCGAAAATCGGAATCGAAAGATTGAAAGCAGCCGAAACGCCCGTGTGCTCTCTCAATCGCGGCGGTCGCAAAGAATCTGTGTCGAAGCCTCCGTTGAGGGAATAGGAGAGTTGCGGGCGGCGCTCTGCGCGCGCTATGTGTATGTCCTGCTGAGCCGCGCGACGCTCGGCATCGAACTGCGCAAATTCCGGGCGGCGCGAGATTGTCTCTGATGTGAAGCGCTCGACTTCGCCATCACTAGGGATGAGCGTTGCAAGGTCGGTTGTCGTAATAGCTCTTGCCGAATCGTAACCTAGAAGAAGGCGCAAAGCGTCGGCAGCGACCGATTCATTGGCGCGTGCGCGCTCCATCTCATCGCGTCTCTGAAGGGTCTGCAACTGCGCTCGCGTTAGATCAACGGGCGCGACTTCGCCGCCGCTCAAGAGCAGAGAAGTGATATTTTCAAATTCAACTGCCGCGCTCAGGTTCTGTTCCGCACTGTTACGTTCGGCGGCGGCCAGCGCCAGCCCGTAGTAGGCTTCAACAGTAGCTTGCACAAGCGTGCGTCGCGCTATCCGAGTGCCTGCGCGCGCGGCGTCCAGAAGCGCACGGTTGCGCTCAAGCGTTGCGCGCAATCGTCCTGAAATATCTATATCACCGGCGACGTTAACGAAAGCTTGATATTCGCCTATGGCATTATTGGCAATAAAACTCTGCTCGCGCGGCGTACCCGCAGGAGCGCCAAGCAAAGGCGAGGTGTAGATGTAATCAAGCGGGCTTGTCACTTTCGGTAGAAATGCAACTTGCGCCTGCCGCACATCTTCAGCCGCGATTCTCTCGTTCAAACGCGCTTGCTGCAAGCCTGACACCTGAGCGCTGGCAAGACGAATTGCTTCGTCAAGCGAGACTGCGCCGCCGGTCTGCGCAGCAGATGATATTGAAGCGGGCGGAGGACTCAGTGGCGTAGCCGGTGAAGATAAAGGTGTCGGAGAAGCGTTGGGCTGATTCGGTTGTGTTGAAGTTGGCTGGTTTGGAGTTTGAGCAGGCGTCTGAATAGGAGTTTGTGCGGAAGTTGATGGCTGCTGACCTTGTCCCAAACCTGTCGGAGTGATAGCCAGCATTACAATCAAAATGTATCTGAGAGAGCGAGCGGCCAGACGGTCTGTGCCCGCAACGCGGTTCGTTCCTGAGCGTCTCTTCACGTTTCTAAGCCCCGCCGTTGTTTACCTTGCGACTTCATAATACAACAGCGATTCGTCCCGCCGCTGTCTCATCATGATTGTTTTATCTTTGAGATTCTTTTGTGTTGAAGACCTGAGCCTGAGTAGAAAAAAGGTGGCGGCTAGAATTTTTTGGATACTGCCGCCACACATCTTCACTTTGATAATGCTTCGACTAATGCCTTCGACGGCCTGTTCTCTCCCGGCTCTCCTGTTGTCTCTCTGCGGCCTCGTGTCTACGGTTTTCATGCTCTACACGCACGACCTTACCGTTGATAGCGCTGACCTGAACCTCTGTGATTGTGCCGCGCGAGTTGCGTATGTCGAAGGAATATACCAGACGACCGTGCTCGCGTTCCAATTCGCCGCTCTCGACATTTCCGGGCGCGCGATTAAGAGCCGTTGCCCGCGCCTGCTCCATAGTTATCTTCGCCTGACGCGCAAGTTGCGCCTGCGAGCCAGACTCGTTGCTTTCCCGGTTACCGCTCTGCGTCGCAAGCCGTGTGGTTGATGTTGCCGCAAAGGATGCGCTTAGAACCAAGACCACTGACAAAATTGCGGAGAGTATAAAGTACCTTTTCATTCTAATTCTTCCTCGCTTTCTTAATTCAGAATAGTGCACTCAACTCAACGGAAGCCATCTGCCTCTCGCTTCGGATTGACGTGCTTTTACAACTTTATCCTTTGGAAGATGACAGGAAGATTACGAAGGGATGAAATAAGGGATGAGGGATGAATAAGAAGGAGTGATTGCGTCAACGTGCAATTAGCTCAATTCCTATTCATCCCTCATCCCTTCGGCAGGTGTATGACGAATGTGCTGCCGTGATTATCTGAGTGGTCAAGGCGTATGCGCCCGCCGTGCGTTTCTGCTATCCACGCTGCTATGGAAAGACCAAGGCCAGCGCCCACATTGCTCGTGTCGCCGTTGCGCGAGCGCGCTTTGTCCGCGCGATAGAAGCGCTCGAAGATGTGAGGCTGCGCTTCAAGGGGAATACCTTTGCCTGTGTCGCTTATTCTGATTGTGTAAC
>Ga0209027_1000992_pt1 | contig 10489 bp, 8 predicted proteins | sample GraSoi013_1_20cm_3_FD_185821 | JGI IMG/M metagenome (GOLD analysis project Ga0209027, IMG submission 185821) | Grasslands soil microbial communities from the Angelo Coastal Reserve, California, USA - Sample 09_27_2013_1_20cm (SPAdes) (version 2) | ecosystem: Environmental > Terrestrial > Soil >...
GAGGTGAGCTTCGGGTCGATCTTCACCAGCCGCACCGCCGTGGAGCGCAGCAGCGGCAGCACCTGGGAATCGAAGGAGAAGTCCTCGATCACCACCCAGGCACCGAGCTTCTCGCACTGGGTGATGAAACGCTCGACCAGCGCACGGTGTTGCGTGCACAGGGCCTCCGCGATCTCGAAACCGAGCGTCTCGGCGGCGATGGCATGGGCATTGAGCGCCTCGGCGAGCTTGGGCACGAAGCGCTCGTCCTCGAGTGTTGCGATCGACAGGTTGACGGTGAAGCTGGTGGGCTGCGAGTTCCACACCGCGCGATTCGCGGCGAGCCATCCCAACAGCCGCTGCAGGATCAGCGCGTCCAGTGCCGCAGGAAGGCGCTGCGCCGTACGCGTCGGGCTGCGTGCCAGGATCTGGAAGCGGCGCGTTAGTCCGCCCGCGCGCAGCTTCGCGAAGGGCAGTACTTCGAGTATCAGGTTTTCATGGCTCACCGGGGCCTCCGCTACCGCAGGGGCCGCCGGCGCGGCGGCCATGGCGGGCGCTGCGGGGGCTGTGGGCGGGCGTGCCGCCCGTGGCGGCTTGGGCGGCTTGGGCGGCGCGGCCGGCGCGTCGTCAATGAACTCGAGCCGTGCCAGGCGCGAGGACGATTCGCTCTGGACGGCGCTCGCGGAGCCCTTCAGCCAACCCGCACGCGAGGGCGGGGCCTCTTCGGTCACCAGCTCCAGCTCGAGGATGTCGTTCACCTGCTCGGGCGAGATGGCCGTGACCGCGGCCGGCGGCGCCGATACGATGGCCGATTCGCCGGCGAGCTCGAGCACCGGTATCCTGGCGGTGTCGCCCGACCTGCGAGCGGGCTTCAGCAGCACCGCGAGGCGCTGCATGATGGTACGCACCGGCGCGGCGGTCACGCGCTCCACGGTGTCGTCCCCCACCGACTTGCAGTCGGCGAGGATCATGGCGATGCCCAGGAGAGTGCCCATCGGCGCGCGCACCGGCAGAAACAGCGCGTGCCGGCCATCCTCGAGAGCCGTCTCATGGCAGTCGATCGAGGTGTCGGCGGCGAGGATCTCGAGAGCCTCGATGACTACGCTGTGCTCATCGGGTCCGAGCGCACCTTCGCTCAGCCACAGCACGTTCGCTTCGCGGTCGCACAGGGACACCGAGTGCAGGCGCCGCGGCGGCAACACCTCGCGCAACTGCTGACCGAGTGAGGGCAGCGTGGGGGCCGCGGCCGCCGCCGCGGGCACGGCCGCGAAAGCCGGTGAATTCGCGGGCGGTCGTGCCGTGGCTTTCTGTGACAAGGGAGCTTTTCCTCTCCGTGACTGAGCACGGGCACGCTCAGCGCGCGCCTTTCGCACAAGCGTGGCAGCCCGGCGCCGCAGGCGCCGTGATTGCCTTCGCGTTCTGTTCGCAAATAGCGACGGTCGCACCCGCCGCCATTTGTCATATTGGTCGGAGTCGGCGCTTGCTCACAACTCGCCCTGAGTGAATCGCCTCACGGGCCGAGGAAGTCGCGCTTGCCGAGCTCCACGCCGTTGTGACGCAGGATGGCGTAAGCGGTCGTGACGTGGAAGAACACGTTGGGAATCGCCCAGCGCTGCAGAAAAGCCAGTCCCTTGAACTCGAGGGTGCGCTCCCCGGCGGGCACCTTGATGTCGCGCGTCTCCGCCCCTTCGAGCGCGCTCGCCGGCACGCTCTTCAGGTAGTCGATGGCGCGCGCGATGCGGGTGCGCAGCTGCTCGATGGAGGTCTCGTTGTCCTCGAAGCGCGGGGGCTCCTGGGCGGCGAGACGGGCGACCGAATTCTTCGCGAGGTCGCAGGCGATCTGCACCTGGCGCGTCAGCGGCAACATGTCCGGCGCCAGGCGCGCGGCGAGCAGCACGCCCGGGTCGAACTTGCGCTGCGTGGCGTGGGCGAGTCCCTTCTCGAGGAGCCGCGACAGGTTGCCCAGGGTGTTCGCGAACACCTCCACCGAGAGCGCGTGCATCGAGATTTTCATGACTGGTCCCTTTCGTGTGGCTGCGTCTGAGCGCTTGACCGACACAGCTTACAGAGCGGGCCTGCTCTGCTCACCCTCGCGGGCGCGGCGGCGGGTACTCGTGCATGGCACTGGCGTGCCTGCGTCTCCGGTGAAACAATGTCAAATCCTGAAACGGGGATTGAGGCTGCCATGAACCTGATCTGGACCCCGGCGCAACTGGCCATGCTGGCCAAGGTCGTGGATCTCAACGGCTTCTCGGCCGCCGCGCGGGCGCTGGCGGTCCCAAAGGCCGCGGTCAGCCGCGCGGTGGCTGACCTGGAAAAGACCCTCGGCGTGCGCGTGCTCGAGCGCACGACGCGGCGCATCTCGCTCACTTCCGCGGGCCGCCTGCTGTACCCGCACGCCAAGCGCGTCGGCGAGGAAAGCGACGCCGCGCGCAGCGCGATCGCGAAGCTGCAGTCCCCCGAGGCCAGGCCGCTGCGCGTGGTGGCCGATCCCACCTTCGGGCGGGTGCTGCTCTCGCCACTGGTGCCGCGGTTTCTCGAGGCGTTCGCGCACGTGCCGCTGGAAGTGGCGCTGGATGCGCAGCAGTTGGCCGCAGGTGCCTGGGACGTCGCGATCCGCACCCGTCCGCCCGCGGACGAGAGCGTCACGCAGCGCCTGTTGGGGGCCCCTCCCGCGCTGCTGTGCGCGACACCCGCCTATCTGCAGCAGCGCGGCATGCCCGCGCGCCCCGATGACCTGCGCAGCCACGACCTGCTCACGCCGGATGCCGCCGAGCTGCCGGAGTTTCGCCTGCTGCTCGAGCGCGGGGCGCAGCGCGCCGAAGTGCCCTTGACGCCGAAACTCGCGGTCGACGACCCGGCGGTGCTGCACGCGGCCACTGCCGCGGGACTGGGCATCGGGTTGCTGCCGGAGTTCCTGTGCCGCCAGGGACTCGCCACGGGGCGCCTGAAGCCGGTGCTGTCCGAGTGGACCGTGCCGGCGGCGGCGGCCTTGTATGCCTTGTATCCCACGGCGCTCGAGTCCGATCCGCGCGCGCAGCAGTTCGTGGATTTCCTGGCCGCGAACATCGTCCCGGCGCTGGCGCCCTCCGCGCCGGCGCGTGCATCGGCGGCCCGCCCCGGGGCGCACGACGCCGGGAAGGATGCACGCCCGCTTGGCCACGGATAGGGTGGCGGCGGACCCGCTACACTAGCGGTGCCGCCTGCGACAGCTGCCACCGGCGGCGCTCAAATCGCGGTGAAAGACAGGGAAATCGACGGTGTACCGGGCGCCTCTGCGTGAAATGCGCTTCGTGCTCGAGGAGCTGCTGGGCGCGGGGACCCTGGGTGCACATCCGCTGTTCGCCGACTATTCCGATGAGCTGGCGCGCTCGGTGCTCGAGCAGGCGGCGCGCTTTGCGGAAGGCGTGCTCGATCCACTGAACCGTCCGGGGGACACCCACGGGGCGCGCTGGACCGCGGACGGCGTGGTCACGGCACCGGGATTTCGCGAGGCCTACCAGCAGTTCGTGGCGGGCGGCTGGCCGGGCCTGGGCGCTGAGCCGCAGTTCGGCGGTCAGCGCGTGCCGCGCGTGCTGGTGAGCGCGGTGGGGGAGTTCTGGGGCTCTGCCTGCCTCGCCTTCAAGTTAGGTCCGATGCTCACACACGGCGCCGTGCACGCGCTCGAGCTGTGTGGCTCGGCGGCGCAGAAGCAGCAGTACCTGCCGCGGATGGTCAGCGGCGAGTGGACCGGCACCATGGTGCTCACCGAGGCGCAGGCGGGCTCGGATCTGGGGCAGGTGCGTACGCGCGCCGTGCCGCAAGGGGATCACTACCGGCTGTTCGGACAGAAGATCTTCATCACCTGGGGCGATCACGACCTCACCGCCAACACCCTGCACATGGTGCTCGGGCGCATCGAAGGCGCGCAATCCGGGGTGAAGGGCATCTCGCTGTTCATCGTGCCGAAGGTGCTGGTGAACGCCGACGGCTCCCTCGGTGCGCGCAACGACGTGCGCTGCCTGTCGATCGAGCACAAGCTCGGCATCCATGCGAGCCCGACGTGCGTGCTCGCCTTTGGCGAGAAGCACGGCGCGCTCGGTGATCTCGTGGGCGAGCCCGGCCGCGGCCTCGAATACATGTTCGTCATGATGAACAGCGCGCGGCTGTCGGTGGGGAGCGAGGGCTACGCCGTCGGCGAGCGCGCCTTGCAGCGCGCGACCGAATGGGCGCGCACGCGCGTGCAGGGCAAGCCGCCGGTGGCGCAGCGCGCAGCCCCGGCGCCGATCATCAATCACCCCGACGTGAAGCGCATGCTGCTCGTGATGAAGTCGCAGACCGAGGCCGCGCGTGCCCTCACGCTTTATGCCGCCCTGCAGTTCGACCTGGCCACCTGCGGCGCGGACGAGAAGGTGCGCCGCGGCGCCGCAAGCCGCGGCGAGCTCCTCACGCCGATCGTCAAGGGCTGGTGCACCGAGATCGGCAACGAGGTCGCCGGCCTCGGCGTGCAGGTTCACGGCGGCATGGGCTACATCGAGGAGACCGGCGCCGCCCAGTACCTGCGCGACGTGCGCATCACGACCATCTACGAAGGCACCACCGGCATCCAGTCGAACGATCTCATCGGCCGCAAGCTCGGCCGCGATCGCGGCGCCGCGATGGGCGCACTGGTCGGGGACATGGAGCGGGAGCTGCAGGCGATCGGCGGCACCGACGCTTCGGTCGGTGCCACCCGCAAGGCGGCGCTGGAGGCGGTCGCGGCGCTGAAAAGCGCCACGCAGGCGCTGCTGAAGACGCTGGCCTCACGTCCCGAGGCCGGCATGGCCGTATCGGTGCCGTACCTGAAGCTGTGCGGCTACGTGACCGGCGGCTGGCTGCTGGCGAAGTCGGCGGCGATCGCCGCGGCCAAGCCCGACGGCCCCGACCGCGAGTTCTACGCGGCCAAGATCCGCACCGCGCGCTTTTACGCCGCGCAGGTGTTGCCGGGCGCGGCGGCGCTCGCGCGCGTGGTCGAAGGCGGCGGGATGAGCGTGGTCGAGACCGACGCGGCGCTCATTTAGTGCCATGCCGGCGGAGGAAGCGATGAACCGACGTGAGCTGCTCGCGGGAGGAGTCCAGCTGATGGCCGCGGCCGCCCTCACCTCACGGGCAGGCGCCAATCCGAGCGATGCGCCGCTCCTGCGCAAGATCCCCGCGAGCGGCGAAGAGCTGCCGCTGATCGGCCTGGGCACCTCGCGCACCTTCGAAGTCGGCGAGTCTTCCGCCGAGCGCGCCCCGCTCAGGCAAGTGCTGGAGGGGTTCTTCGCCTCCGGCGCGCGCCTGATCGACACCTCGCCGATGTACGGGACCGCGGAAGCGGTGCTGGGAGAGCTCATGACGCCGGACATGCACCGGCGCGCGTTCCTCGCCACCAAGGTGTGGACGCGCGGCGCGCGTTCCGGGATCGAGCAGATGACGCACTCGGCGCAGCTGCTGAAGAGTGCGCGGCTCGATCTCATCCAGGTGCACAATCTCCTCGATCTCGATACGCATCTGAAGACGCTGCGTGAGTGGCGGGAGTCCGGGCGGGTGCGTTACCTCGGTGTCACGCACTACACCGTCAGCGCCCAGCCGCAGCTGGTGCGCGTGCTGAAGCGCGAGAAGCTGGACTTCGTGCAGTTCAACTACTCGCCCGTTACGCGCGACGCGGAGAAGGAGCTGCTGCCCCTGGCCGCGGAGCGCGGCGTTGCGGTGCTGGTCAATCGCCCGTTCGAGGACGGCGCGTTGTTCCAGGCGGTGCGCGGCAAGCCCCTGCCCGCGTGGGCGGGGGACCTGGACGCCGCCAGCTGGGGCCAGCTGGCACTGAAGTACATCGCCGCGCATCCCGCGGTCACCTGCATCATTCCCGCCACCGGCAAGCTCGCGCACCTGCAAGACAACCTCGCCGCCGGCCGCGGGCGGCTGCCGGATACGCGCCAGCGCGCGGCGATCGCCCAGGCGTTTGCGTAAGCACGCCCGCTGGCCGAACGTGGCCGCGATCGAGGTCAGGGTCCCTTCGTTGATGGCGGACTGCGCCGCCCACGGCGTGCCGCGCCCGGCACACGCAGTTTGAATTGCGGCGGCTCGTTCAGATTCTGCAGGAACACGCGCCGCTCCTCGGGGGTTAGCGCGGCCCAGTCCACCTTGTGGGCGTGGCTGCGGCGCAGTTGCCGATCGCTCACCTGCGTGCAGGCGCGGCTGCCGCTGAGCCACTTGCCGGGCAGGCGCGTCGTCGCACCCCGCCGCAGCATGTCCACCACCGCCGCGGCCACGACGGGATCGCGTGTCAGATTGCTGTGCGCCACGCGCGCGTAGGCGCTGCGCACGCCCGCGAGCACGGCGCTCGCCGTCGGCACGGTGCCGTCGCCGTGGTGCGTGAGCGTGTAGACGAAGTCGTCGTTGCGCCGCGTCACCGCGGTGACGGTCTTCTGACCCACCCCGACGATGTTGATGAACCGCTCATCCGGCGCCGCGAGGCGCTGTCGCGCCGCGAGCGCCGCCTGCAGCAGCGCCGCGCGGGGCCGTGGACCCGCGGCGGGCCAGGCGCGCTCATCGAACAGATCCGTGGCGCCGCCACCGGCGGGCAGAAGGTCATACAAGCTCGGAAAGCTGCCGAAGACCTCGGCGGCGAGGCTCTCGGCGGATGCCTGGCCCGCGAGCCGTGCCACCTTGCGCACCACGGCGTAGGTGCCGCGCAGGGCCTGCACGGCGGCGAACGAGCCGCAATGAGGCGTGCCCAGCAGCACCAGCCGCTCGACGTTGCCGGTACCTGCGAGCGCCAGCGCCGCGCGCGCGACGAGTCCCCCCAGGCTGTGCGCCACGATCGCCACGCGGCTGCCGGCCGCGCGCACGCGCTCGGCCAGCGCGCCGCCGAGCTGTGCGACCGGCAGCCGCCAGTCATAGTCATGAAACTCGGCCGCCAGGCCCTGCGCGCGCAGATATAACTTCAGCCGCAGGTAGGAAAACAACACCACGCCGAGCGGCACGATGGGCGCCGGTCCCGGAAAGCGCAGCGTCGCCAGGCGCCCGTGCTGGATGTCGATGGGATCGAGCCACACGATGTCATGCGGCAGCGGCGCCGGGCGGCGCAGCCCCAGCTGCGAGCCCATGATGCCCGGCACCACCAGCACCCGCAGCGCGGCGTCGGCCGCCGGGGCGCGCCGCGCACGGCGCGCCAGCGCCGCGAGCGCGCGATACTCGGCGGCGCCGAAGTAGGCGGACAGCTCGCGGCGGCGCTGCCCGCTGGCGAGCCACAGCTCGATCTGCTCATCGCTCCATGCGAAGCGGTCGTAGGGCGTGACGTGATCGGTCGGTGAGTCGGGGGAAATCACGCGAAGGCTGCGGCGGCGATCCTGTGCGCGCTGGCGTCGAGGTCGCGCAGGGCAATTATGCCAGACGGGTCCGGGCGCCACCGACTATGATGCGCAGTCCGCGAACGTCCCATGCAAGCCCGCCGCGACGCGTCCGAGGTTCCCGCACTGATTGCGCTGTTTGCCGGTGCGCTGGCGATCGGCAGCTCGGGCATTTTCGTGCGGCTGTCGGAAACCGGGCCGACGGCGACGGCATTCTGGCGCGGCGCCTTTGCGCTGCCGCTGCTGGCCGTGTGGGCGGTGCTGGAACCGCGCGCGCGCGCCGCCGCGACGCCACCCGCCGCGACGCCCGTGGGAGGCAGCTGGCGCGATCCGATGTTTTTCTGGGCCGGAGTGTTCTTCGCCGGCGATCTTGCCTTGTGGCACGCGTCGCTCCTGCTCACTTCGGTCGCCGCCTCGACGCTGGAGGCGAACTGCGCGCCCATGGTCGTGACGCTCGGGGCGTGGGCGCTGTGGGGCGAGCGCCCGCGGCTGAGCTTCCTGCTGGCGCTGGCGCTCGCCTCCGTCGGGTTGCTGTTGATCGTGAGCACGAAATTCGCGCACGGGCCGCCCGCCCTCGCGGGCGACCTGCTGGGACTGGGGACGGCGTGCTTCTATGGCTTCTACATTCTCGCGGTGGCGCGCCTGCGCATCCGCTACGGCGCCGGCATCGTCATGTTCAACAGCACGCTGGTATTCACGCTGCTGCTGCTGCCGCTGGCGCTCACGCAGAAGTTCCTGCCCGCCACGCCGCACGGCTGGCTGCTGCTCGCGGGTTGCGCGCTGTCGGCGCAGGTGCTCGGCCAGGGCCTGGTGGCGTACGCGCTGGCGCACCTGCCCGCCACCTTCAGCTCCGTGGGACTGTACCTGCAATCGATCGCCGCGACCGCCTACGCGTGGCTGCTGCTGCAGGAGCGGCTCACGCCATGGCAGATTGCCGGCGGGTGCATCGTGCTCGGCGCGATCGCGCTCGCGCGCAGCGCGCGCCGTGCGCCGCTGCCGGACCTGGAGGCGCCGCCGGCGCCTCGGCTGCAGCGCGCGTCGCTCCAGTCGAGCGCGCCGCGCCACAGCGAGTCGCGGTGACGCTCGGCGAAAGGGCGACTTACATTCCCTGAGCGCGGGTGTTCTGCCCGATCAGGTAGAAGTTGTTCTTGTACACCGGGCACTCGGCGTGGTGCCAGTTGAAGTGGGGCAACGACTGCTGCAGCGATGTGAAGTACTGAACGTTGTCGTAGCCGCCGAATGTTCGCTGATAGGCGCACAGGATGTAGCTGAAGACGCCCAGCACCGCTGCGATCCCGCTTCGCACGGTCAGCGGCGTTTCGCTGAGGGACCAGGTGGCGACGAACAGCGAGGGGTTGTGCTGCGCCGCCTCCTGTCCCAATCGCCCATACTCATCACTCGCCAGCCACTGCAGATTGGCCGGGGGCTGTGCGCCAGGCTCGGTTGGAAACACGTTGCGCAGATAGAACCGCTGCAAGGCACACATGACGGGCAGATCACAGATGAGGTACCTGTTCCGGTAGCCCAGGTTGCGCAGCAGGCGAAAGAAACTGCCATAGCCGCCACCAAACTCCACCACCACTCGCAGCCTCGACAGGTCGAAGTCCGTGGACTCGAGCAATCGTGTCAGGTGATACCCGTGCTGTACGAGCAACGGGCTGCTCAAGGGGTAGTGCGGATTCACCAGCGGCTTGCCGACCGGAGATTCCGTGAGGGCCTTGTGCATCGTCGGGCCAAACCGCCTGGATGCCAGCAGGTAGGTCAAGTACCGTCGCGTGTGACTGCGCTGGCGGGAGTGCAGAGTCTTGGCTATGGGCGGCAGCCGCAGGAACTGATCGGTGCCGTTCAGTCGCAGCGTGTTGCTGATCTCGGCGGCGAACCTGGCCCACTCACTTCCGGACGGCCCGAACCGGGTTGCGGCCTCCAGTTCCGCAAACAGCTCTTGCGCGCAGCCCAAAGCCGGAGGAGTGTAGTCATTCAGGATGTTGGCTGCGGCGCGCCGCACCAATAGCTGTAGCTTGTTGTTCACAACGCATGCTCCGTGATCAGCTTCGCGAGCGCATCGATCGCCGGCCGCCGCGCCGTGCTCTTGCGCCACAGCGCGCCGATCCGTCGCTGCGGCGCCGGCTTCGCGAACGGACGCAGCACCACCCCGCGGGCGTTGCGGTAGGCGCCTCGGCCGGCGAGCTCCGGCAGCAGCGTCACGCCCGCACCGGTCGCCACCATCTGCCGCAGGGTCTCGAGGCTCGTGGCGCGAAAGTCCTGCGAGTCGCGCACGCCCACGCGGCTGCAGACCTCCAGCGCCTGCTCGCGCAGGCAGTGACCGTCTTCGAGCAGCAGCAGCGTCTCGCCCCTGAGGTCGGCCACGCGCACCGTGTCGTGTGCGGCGAGCGGATGGCGTTCGGGCAGCGCCACGGTGAAGGGCTCGCGGTACAGCTCGCGCGCCTCGAGGCCGGCCAGCTCCACCGGCAGGGCGAGAATGCCCACATCGAGCTCCCCGCCGTGCAGCTTCTCGAGCATCGGCGCGGTCTGGTACTCGTACAGGCGCAACTGCAGGCGCGGCAGGCTCTTGCGGATGGCGGGCGCGACGTGCGGCAGCAGGTACGGACCGATGGTCGGCAGCAGCGCCACCCGCAGCTTGCCGGCGAGCGGATCGCGCTGGCTGCGCGCCAGCGTCACGACCTCCTCGCTCGCCTCGAGGATGCGCCGCGCGCGCGCCACGATCTCTTCCCCGGCCGCGGTGAGCGAGACGTTGTTGGGTGCCCGTTCGATGAGCTGCACCCCGAGGGCCTGCTCGAGTTTTTTCAGCTGCGCCGACAGCGTCGGCTGGCTGACGAAGCAGCGCGCGGCCGCGCGGCCGAAGTGCCGGTGGTCGGCGACGGCCACCAGGTAGCGCAGGTCCTTGAGCTTCAGCTCCATGGTAGAGATATACAAAATCTATCAAGAAGATAAAATCAATCGATTGGAATGATAGCAGATCCGCCGGCATGATGGCGCCGTTTCCGCTACGGGCCTCGAGCGCCCATCGCAGTCAAGGAGTCTCGTCTATGTCAGGCGTCGGCCAGCGTTTTCCGCAGTTCTCGCTCACGGGCGTGGTGTCGAGCGATGTCCACCACGCGTTCCAGTCGTTCACCCAGGACAGCTTCCCCGGCAAGTGGCGG
>Ga0209027_1000995_pt1 | contig 10481 bp, 8 predicted proteins | sample GraSoi013_1_20cm_3_FD_185821 | JGI IMG/M metagenome (GOLD analysis project Ga0209027, IMG submission 185821) | Grasslands soil microbial communities from the Angelo Coastal Reserve, California, USA - Sample 09_27_2013_1_20cm (SPAdes) (version 2) | ecosystem: Environmental > Terrestrial > Soil >...
GTGCTCGACCGGTACCGGCCGGCCGACCACCGTACCGGCGGCCTCGATCACCTCAGACACGCTCACCGAGCGGCCCGAGCCGATGATCACACTTCCGACGTACCCGGTCTGCCAGGCGGCCAGCAGGCCGGCCACCGCGTCGGCGACGTGGAGCAGGTCGCGGCGCTGGGCTCCGGTGCCGTACACCTGGAGGGTCCCGCCATCCCGGACCGCGCGCATGATCCGCGGTACCAGGCTGTCCTTGTGGGCCATCCCCGGCCCGTACACATTGGTCAGCCGCAGCGAGCAGGTGGTCATCCCGTAGCCGCCCGCGTAGCCGGACAGCAGCATCTCGGCGGCGGCCTTGGTCGCCCCGTACGGGGTCAGCGGCCGCAGCGCCAGCTCCTCGTCAATGGTCGCCTGGCCCACGTCGCCGACCACGGCGTTGCTGGAGGCCGCCAGGAAGCGCGGTATCCCGTGCACCCGGGCCAGCTCCAGCAACCCGGCCGTCGCCTCGACGTTGACCTGGTGGACCTTGACCGGGTCGGCGAGGGACCCCAGCACCGAGGTGACCGCGGCCAGGTGTACGACGCCGGTCAGGTCGGGCGTGACGGCCGCGGCGCGGACGGCGGGGTCGCGCAGGTCGCCGACGACGGTGGGTACGTCCGGGTCCGGGTACGGATTCAGGTCGGCGACCCGTACGTGCGCGCCGGCCTCCCGTAACGCCGGTACCACCGACCGGCCGATGAACCCCGAACCCCCCGTGACCAGGATCCGCTCACCGGCCAGCATGCCCACACGTACCTCCGACGTTTCACAGTTGGCGACACCGTACGCCGTGCTTGTCCAGATCAGCTCAACGGGTTCAGGCAACCTCCGGTCGACCTGACCCGATCCGCGACGTCAGTACCCGCAAGTGCCAGACTCCGCACTGAAACCGCACGCCGGTACCGCCAAGGAGTCCTCGCATGACCCGTCCCCGCGCCGGCCTCGCGGTGCTCCTGCTCCTGCTCGGTGGCTGCACGACCGCCACGCCGCCGCCGCGGCCACCGGCCAGCCCCGCGCCGCCGGGGATCGCCGCGCCGGCCCAGACGGCGGTGCTCACCCAGAAGAATGACCCGTCTCGTACCGGGTGGAACCGGTACGAGACGGTGCTGACCCAGGCCACCGTCAACCCGGCCCGGTTCGGGCGGCGGACCACGTACCCGGTCGACGGCGCGGTGTACGCCCAGCCGCTGTTCCTACCCGGGCTCGTCACCGGCAACGGGGTGCACAACACCGTCTTCGTCGCGACCGAGCACGACAGCGTGTACGCCTTCGACGCCGACGTCACCGGTACCGCCGCGGCGCCGCTGTGGCACCGCTCGCTGCTGCCCGCCGGGGCCCGGCCGCTGGCCTCGGACTCAGACGTGACCTGCGCCGCGATCTCTCCCGAGGTCGGGATCACCGGTACCCCGGTGATCGACCCGGCCACCGGCACGATGTACGTCGTCGCCACGTACCGGGAAGGGTCGGCGATCCGGTTCCGGGTCCACGCGCTGGACGTACGCACCGGGCAGGACCGGGTACCGCCGGTGTCGATCGAGGCGTCGGCCCGGGGCACCGCCCAGGACGCGGTGGACGCGACGATCACCTTCACCCCCCGGTACGAGCAGCAGCGGATGGGCCTGCTCCTGCTGCGCGGCACCGTGTACGTGACGTTCGCGTCGTACTGCGACGAGGACCCCTCGCACGGGTGGATCCTCGGGTACCGGGCGGCCGACCTGACCCGTACCGTCGTGTACACCGACAGCCCCGACGCCGGTACGACCGGCAACCGGCCCGGCGGGGGCGGCCTGTGGGAATCGGAGACCGGGCTGACCGCCGACGCCGCCGGCTCGATCTACGTGGTCACCGGCAACGGCCCGTTCGACCTGGACAGCGGTGGCCGGGACGCGGGCAACAGCCTGCTACGGCTGGTACCCGACGGCGGGACGCTGCGGGTGGCCGACTGGTTCTCGCCGTTCCACCAGTTCTGCCTCAACAACCACGACCAGGACCTCGGCTCCGGCGGCCCGCTGCTGCTGCCGAAGGACAACGAGGTGCTGTTCATCGGCAAGGGCGGCCGGATCTTCGTCAACCGGCTCGATCACCTGGGCGGGCACGTCCACGTGGACAACCCGTGCGAGCAGAACACGATGGCGCGCGTCGACCTCGACCAGATCGTCCAGGAGCTGCCCGACGACACCGTCCAGGGCGGGGTATGGGGCTCCGAGACGTACTGGTCGGGCTACCTGTACACGGCCGGGATCTCCGACCACCTGACCGCCTGGCGGATGTCCGGCGGCAAGGTGCTCACCCCGGCGGCGTCCCGGGCCCGGCAGGAGCTGGCGTACCCGGGCGGGATCCCGGTGGGCTCCAGCAACGGCGACGCCCCGGGCTCGGCGATCCTCTGGATCGTCAGCAACGAGGACGCCGGGCCGGCGCTGCACGCGTACGACCCGGCGGACCTTTCCTACGAGTTGTACGGCAGCGAGCAGCGGCTCAAGCGGGACGGGCTGTACGGGTACACCAACTTCACCGTGCCGACGGTCGCGGCGGGACGGGTCTTCGTGGGTACCCGCAACTCCCTGGTCGTGTTCGGACCGCTCGCCGGCCCGGCCTCCGCCGGACCGGCGAGCAGCGCCGTCAGCCGATGATCCGGTGGATCCAGGTCGCGATGTCGTCGACCCGGGAGGTGGTCTCCTCCAGGTGGTGCGGGCAGTCCGGCCCGTCGCTCTCCACCCCGACCAGCAGCGGCCGGTGGCCGTCGCGCTCCAGGAAGTACGGCGCGCCCGAGTCGTACGGGCAGGCGCTGGTGGTCGGCTTGGGCTTGTAGCCGATCACGCCGACCGTGCCGGACGTGATGCTGCTGATCTTCACCTGGCCGGTGCGTAGCTGGTCGCTGGGGGTCGGGTTGACCGCGGACGTGGCGCCCCAGCCGGTGATCCGCAGCACCTCACCGACCTTGGGCGTCCGGGTGGACAGCGCCAGCGGGGTCACGTCGGTCACCGGGCTGGCCAGCTCACCCAGGGCGATGTCGGTGCTCGGCGACTGCTGTACCCACACCACCGACACGTCGTGCCCGCCGGTGCCGGACACGATGGTCCGGCCGATGGTCGCCATCGTCGGGTACGGCACCGGGCCGCTGACCCGGTTGCGGTCCACGTCGTGGAAGCAGTGCCCGGCCGTGATGATCCACCGGGCCGATACCAGCGCGGCGGAGCAGGCGCTGTTGCGGTGGGTACCGTCCGGGTTGGGGATGTTCGTCATGGTGAGCTTGACGGAGAACCGGTAGTGCCCGGCGGCCACCGGGTACCCGTCGGCGATGGCCTGTGCCGGCGCGGCCAGGACGACCGCGGTCGCGGCGGCGCCGAGCAGGCCGGCCAGCCCGACAGCGATGGACAGGCGACGTCGCATGGGCAGAACTCCTGACGAGAGCGGAATATCGGACCGGCCGACTCTATCGGCTCGGTCCGGCCCTGTCCGCCCCGTCCGGCGTAGTCAGCGCAGGAGGCGTTCCAGGCGCTCGCGGGCGGCCAGCAACGCCTGGGCGATCTGCTCGTCCCGACCCGGGGTCAGCCGGGCCATCGGCACCGAGCAGCTGATCGCGTCCCGGGCCGGGCGCTGGTAGCGCAGGGCGGCGCCGAAGCACCGTACGCCGAGCACGTTCTCCTCCCGGTCGACGGCGTACCCGCGCTGCCGGGTCCGCGCCAGGTCGGCGGTCAGCCGGTCCCGGTCGGTGACCGTGTGCGGGGTCAGCCCGGCCAGCTGCGCCGGCAGCAGCCGGGCCACCTCCGCGTCGGTACGCTCGGCGAGCAGCGCCTTGCCCAGCGAGGTGGCGTGCGCGGGCAGCCGCCGACCGACCCGCGACATCGGCCGCAGGTAGTGCTGGGACTCGCGGGTCGCCAGGTACACCACGTCGGTACCGTCGAGCCGGGCCAGGTGGACCGTCTCGTTGGTGGCCTCGGCGAGCCACTCCAGGGTGTCCCGGGCGGCCGCGACGATGTGATCTCCGTCGATGTACGAGGTGCCGACGAGCAGGGCCCGCAGACCGATCCCGTACAGCGTGCCGGTGCTGTCCGTCTCGATCCAGCCGAGGTCGGTCAGCGTCCGCAGCAGCATGTACAGGCTGCTCTTGGGATAGCCGAGGCGCTGCTGGAGCTCGGCCAGGCTGTGCAGGCCCCGGTGTCCGGCGAAGTACTCCAGCAGCTCGACCGTACGCAGCGCCGACTTGACCGGCCCGGCCTGGACTTCCGCGTTAATCACCTACCTCGAGCTTCCCGTCCACCCGCCGGGGCAGCCCCAGCGGGTTGTCCTCGGCCAGCTCCGGCGGGAGCAGACCGGCCGGCGAGTCCTGGTACGCCACCGGACGCAGGAAGCGCCGGATCGCGGTGGTACCGACGGAGGTGTGCGCCGCGAACGTGGTCGCCGGCCACGGTCCGCCATGGTGCTGGGCCCAGGTGACCGAGACGCCGGTCGGGAAGCTGTTCCACACGATCCGGCCGGCCTGGCCGCCCAGCCGCTGGGCGACCCGGTCGGCGTAGGAGCCCGGCTTGCCCTCCTCGGCTCCACTGTGGACGGTGCCGGTCAGGCTGCCCGGGATCTTGTCGAGCACCGCGTACAGCTCGTCTTCGGTGGCGTACCGGACGACCAGGACGAGCGGGCCGAAGCACTCCTCGACCAGCAGGTCGTCGACCGACCCCGCGTCGGTCACCAGTACGTGCGGCGCCGTTTCGCCGTCCCTGGCCAGTACCGCCCGCACGTTCGCGTGCGCCGCCCGCTCGCGCGCGCCCGCGATGAAGGCGTCCCGGATGCTCGGGGTGAGCATCGCGCCGCCGGGGACCGCCGAGGCGGCCTGCGCCAGCGACTCGACCAGCCGGTCCCCGTCGGCACCGGTGGGCACCAGCGCCACGCCCGGCTTGGTGCAGAACTGCCCGAGCCCCAGGGTGACCGAGCCGGCCAGGCCCTTGCCGATCGCCTCGGCCCGCTCGGCCGCGGCGGCCGGGGTGACCACCAGCGGGTTGGTGCTGCCCAGCTCGCCGTAGAACGGGATCGGCTGGGGCCGCGCGCAGGCCAGGTCGAACAGGGCCCGACCGCCGCCCAGCGACCCGGTGAAGCCGACCGCCTGGATCAGCGGGTGCTGGACCAGCTTGGTGCCGGCGACCCGGCCGTGTACCAGGGTCAGCACGTCCTCGGGGAAGCCGGCGGAGGCGGCGCCGCGGCGCATCGCGGCCGCGACGATCTCCGAGGTCCGCGGGTGGCCCGAGTGGGCCTTGACCACGACCGGGCAGCCGGCGGCCAGCGCGCTCGCGGTGTCGCCGCCGGGCACGCTGAAGGCCAGCGGGAAGTTGCTGGCCGAGAAGACCGCGACCGGGCCCACCGGGACGAGGTAGCGGCGCAGGTCCGGGCGGGGCGCCGGGATCGCGTTCGGGTCCGGGTGGTCGATGGTGATTTCCAGATACCCGCCGTCCTCCAGGACCTCCGCGAAAAGCCGCAGTTGGTACGACGAGCGGGCCAGCTCGCCCCGCAGCCGTACCTCCCCGAGCGCGGACTCCCGGTCGGCGGCCACCACGATGGCCTCGGCGTCGGCGTCGATGGCGTCGGCCATCGCGCGCAACAGCGTGGCCCGGCCGGACAGGCCGGCGTCGACCAGGGCGGGACCGGCCGCGGCCGCCGCCTGTACCGCCGCGTCGACCTCCTCCTCGGTGGCCTGGTGCCCGACCAGCTCCACCCGTTCGCCGGTACGCGCGTCAATGCTCCAGACCTCGGTCACTGGTCGGCTCCCTTCGCCACAGTGGCAGTCAACTCTCGGATGTGCTCCAGGCCCGCGTCGCCGGCCAGTCCCGCATGGTAGATCCGCAGCCCGGCCGCGCCGGCGGCCAGCGCCGCCACGCCCTGCTCGGCCAACGTGTCCGGCCGCCCGCCCATTCCGTCGACGGCCAGCAGGCTGGCCAGCACCGGTACGTCCGAGGCGGCCACGGTCGCGGTCAGTGCCCCGGTGCCCTGCCAGCAGTTGACCACGAGCCCGTCGAACAGGCCGGCCCGGGTGGCGTCCATCCCGGTGAACGCGGCGTACCGGTGCGCCTGCGGGCTGGCGTGCGCCAGCACCGCCAGTTCCGGCCGGGCGAACCGGATGGTGTCCACGACCGCCGCCCGGTACCGCTCGGCGACCATGTCCCGCATGCCTTTGACCGCGGTGGCGAGTTCGGCACCGAGGAGCGCGTCGATCGCGGCCACCTCGTCGTCGGGCTGGGCCGGGCGGTCGGCGCCGGCGAACACCGGGTCGAGGACCGCCCGTACCCGCGTGCGTAGCTGTGCCGGGTCGATCCCGCCGGCCCGGTACGCGCCGTCGCAGCCGTCGCAGAAGCACAGCGAGAACAGGTACTGCTCGGCGCCGGTGAGCCGGACCCCGCTGGTCTTGTCGTGCGCCGACAGGTGCTCGAAACCGAACCAGCCGAACGCCTCCAGCTCCACGCCGGTGATCCCGGGCAGCTCGACGATGTCGCCGGCCAGGCCCACCGCGTACTCCTGCACGGCGTCACGGGCCGGGCACAGCGTCCACGGGTACCGGTCGCCGTACGCGTTGGTCACCGCGAACTCGGCGTTGCCCGGCAGGTCGACGTGGTTGACCACGACCCAGGCGTGAACCCCGACCCCGGCCGCGCGCAGGGCACCGACGGCGGCGCCGAAGCTGTCCGTACCCCCGGTCCAGGCGGCCGGCGGCGGGTACAGCGCGGACTGCTCCCAGCGTTCGGTGGACAGCGGGTAGTACGCCGCGGTGTGCTCGGCCACCACGAGCCGGTGCCCGGGATGGCGCGGGGTCAGCGCGCGGACCGCGTGGTACACGGCGGCGAGCGTGACGTGGCTGAGGCCCAGCCCGGCGATCTGGTCGGCGGCGGCCGGGTCGCCGACCACGTCCCACGGGTACACGTACGCGGCTGTGTCCATCGGAACCGTGTCCATCAGAACCGTGGCCTCTCTCCGGTCCAGCCCGGATGCACCGCCCGCATCGGCGTGATGTCGTCGCGCCACCGGATCCCGCAGGTGCGCCACTGCTCGTGCAGCCGGGCGAGCGCGTCCCGGTCCAGGCTCACCCCGAGGCCGGGCCCGGCCGGGACGGGTACCGCACCGTCCACGAAGGACAGTGCGCCCGGCTCGACGATCTCCTCGGTCTGCCACGGCGTATGGGTGTCGCAGGCGTACGTCAGGTGCGGCGTGGCCGCCGCGAGGTGGGTCATCGCGGCCAGGCTGAGCCCGAGGTGGGTGTTGGAGTGCATGGACATGCCCAGCCCGAAGGTCTCGCAGATCCCGGCGAGCTTCTGCGAGGCCCGGAAGCCGCCCCAGAAGTGATGGTCGCCGAGGATGATCTGCACCGCGTCCTGGGCAATCGCCGGTGGTACGTCGTCGAAGCTGGTCACGCACATGTTCGTCGCCAGCGGAAGGGCGGTACGGGCGGCCACCGCCGCCATCCCGGCGATGTGGTCGGTCGGGTCCTCCAGGTACTCCAGGACGCCTTCCAGTTCGGCCGCCACCCGGTGGCTGGTCTCCACCGTCCAGTTCGCGTTGGGGTCCAGCCGCAGCGGGTGGTCGGGGAACGCCTCCCGCAGCGCGTGGACCGCCGCGATCTCCTCGACCGGCGGGAACACCCCGCCCTTGAGCTTGATGGAGCCGAAGCCGTACCGGTCGACCAGCCACTTGGCCTGGGCGACGATCCCCTCGGCATCCAGGGCCGCGCCGAACTCGTCGGGCTCCTGTCCCGGGTGCCCGGCCCACTTGTAGAACAGGTACGCGCTGAACGGCACCGCCTCCCGGACGGCACCGCCGAGCAGGTCGCAGACCCGGCGTCCGGTCGCCTTGCCCTGGGCGTCGAACAGCGCCACCTCGAAGGCCGCCACGGTCGCGGCGACGGTCTTCGCCACGCTGGCGTACCCGATCAGGACGGTCGGGGTGTCGGCGACCACCTCGCCGAGCGCCACGGCCACCCGCTGGGCCAGCCCGTGCAGGTCGAACGCGTCCAGGCCGGGCAGGGCGGCGGCGGCGCGGCGCAGCCGGTCCAGGGTCGGGTCGTCGCCGTACGCCTCGGCGATCCCGACGAGCCCGGCGTCGGTGTGCACCTCGATCACCGAGCGCAGCGCGTACGGCTGGTGTACGCCCACCGAGTTGAGCAGCGGCGGATCCTTGACCGCGATGGGCGTGACGGTGACGCCCGTGATCGTCAGCTCGCTCACGACAGCAGCTCCCGTCCGGCGGCGATCAGCTCGGCGAGGCGCTGTACGTGCTCGGGTGCCGGCTCGGACAGCGGCGCCCGGACCGGCCCGACGTCGAGCCCTTCCAACCGTACGCCCGCCTTGACCAGGCAGACCGCGTACCCCGGGCCCTGACCGCGGAGCTCGACGTACGGCCGGTAGAACCCGTCGAGCAGCCGCTCGCAGGTCGCGTCGTCGCCGGTCCGGTACGCCCGGTAGAACGCCAGCGCGATGTCCGGTGCGAAGCAGAAGACCGCCGACGAGTAGTGCGGCACCCCGGCCGCCCGGTACGGCAACTGGGTCATCTCGGCGGTGGCCAGCCCGTTGAAGTACACGAGTGCTTCCGGGCCGTGCCGGTCCCGGACCGCGCCGACGATCCGGCGGATCAGGTCCAGGTCACCCCGGCCGTCCTTGAAACCGACGATGCGCGGATGCCCGGCCAGCTCGACCACGGTCTGCGGGGTGAAGACGGCGTTGTCCCGCTGGTACAGGATCAGGTCCAGGTCCGACCGGTCGGCCAGCGCCCGGTAGTGGGCGAGCAGGCCGGCCTGGCCGCCGTCGGCGAGGTAGGGCGGCAGGACGAGCAGACCGTCCGCGCCGGCCGCCGCGGCCGCCCGGGCGTACTCGGTGGCCAGGGCGGTGCCGTAGCCGGTACCGGAGATCACCGGTACCCGCCCGGCCGCCTCCTCGACCGCGACCCGCACGACCGCGGCGTACTCGTCCAGCCCAAGCGAGACGAACTCGCCCGTACCGCAGGCCGCGAAGATCGCCGCCGGCCCGGCCGCCAACCGCGCCTTCAGGTGCAGCCGGTACGTGTCCAGGTCCACGCTGCCGTCCGGCCCGAACGCGGTGACCGGGAAGAACAACAGTCCGTCGAGCCGGTCGGCGAGCCGGGTGTGGGTACGTGGTGCGGTCATCGACTATCCCTTCACTGAACCGCTGAGCAGTCCCCGTTCGAACAGGCGCTGGAGCCCCAGGTAGATCAGGATGCTGGGGACCATCAGCACCAGCGCCGCCGCCAGCCGTACCCCTTCGCCCTGCTCCTGGCTGGCCTGGAGCTGGGTGACGATCAGGGTGAGCGTGCTCATCTTCGGCGACTGGACGATCAGCAGCGGCAGCAGGTACTGGTCCCAGATCATCAGGAACCCGAACACCGCGCAGGTCCCCAGCGCGGGCAACGACAGCGGCAGGATCACGTGGAAGAAGATCCGCAGGTCGCCCGCCCCGTCGATGCGCGCCGCCTCCTCCAGCTCCAGCGGGATGCGCTTCATGAACCCGGTCAGGACGTACACCGGCAGCGCCCAGCCGACGATCGGCAGGATCAGCCCCGGGTACGTGTCGAGCAGGTTCATCCGGCCCAGCACCAGGTACAGCGGGATCCCGATGACCTCCTCGGGCATCATCATCGTGGCCAGGATCGCGAGCAGGACGATCCCGGCGCCGCGGAACCGCTTGCGGGCCAACGCGTACGCCGCGAACGCCGATACCCCGATCTGCAGGGTGAGCCCGACCGCCTCGATGACCAGCGAGTTGAACAGCCCCTGACCCAGGCCGAAGTGCCACGCGGTGCCGAGGTTGCCGCCGGAGACGCCACGCGGCCAGAGGATCACCTCGCCCAGCTTCGGCGGATCGGCGCTGAACGCGGTGGCGACCATGGACCACAGCGGCAGGACGAAGATGGCCGCGACAAACAGGTACAGGACGGTCCGGACGGCGATCCGGGCGCTGCGCCGGACGGTCCAGCTTCGGGGCAGCCGCAGCCCCAACGTCGTCGCGCTCATGCGTCCGCCTCCCGGCGCTGCCGCCACCACAGCGTGACCCCGGTCAGCGCGATGGTGGCGACCAGCAGGAGCGTGGAGATCGCCGCGGCGTACCCGGCGTCGTTGTCGGTGACCGTCGTGCTGTACGTGTAGGTGACGACCGACTCCGTCGAACCGCCCGGTCCGCCGTGGGTCAGCACGTAGATCTCGGTGAACACCCGCAGGCCCCGGATCAGCCCGAGGATCAGCACGATCGTGGTCACCGGCCGCAGCGCGGGCAGGGTCACCGCGCGCAGCCGCTGCCAGGCACCGGCGCCGTCGATGCTGGCCGCCTCGTAGAGCTGGCGGTCGATCCCGACCAGACCGGCCACGAAGATCACCATGTCGTACGGGGCGTTCTTCCAGATCTGCACGAGCATCACGGTCCACAGGGCCGAGTCCGGGCTGTCCAGGAACGGCAGCGGTCCGACGCCAA
>Ga0209027_1000996_pt1 | contig 10481 bp, 8 predicted proteins | sample GraSoi013_1_20cm_3_FD_185821 | JGI IMG/M metagenome (GOLD analysis project Ga0209027, IMG submission 185821) | Grasslands soil microbial communities from the Angelo Coastal Reserve, California, USA - Sample 09_27_2013_1_20cm (SPAdes) (version 2) | ecosystem: Environmental > Terrestrial > Soil >...
CCATCGCACCGCCTGTGCCGCTGGTGCCGCCTGGATCCATCCGGCGGCCATCGCGGAGCGTCCGCTAGCTCTCCCCGCTCTCTCGGGCAAGTTCAGCGCCACAGACACTGTAACCCTCGGAAAGACCGGCATCCAGACCAGCCGCCTCGCCATGGGCACCGGCACTGTCGGCAGCGGTCATCATTCCCACCAAACTGCTCTGGGCATCAAAGGCCTCTCCGATCTGCTCCTCAATGGCTACGACCACGGCTTGCGCTTCTTCGATTCCGCTGATTCCTACGGCAGTCACCCGCACGTCGCCGAAGCCCTGAAGCACGTCCCGCGCGATAAAGTCACCGTGCTCACGAAAACGTGGGCCCGCGACCCCGTCTCCGCCCGCGCCGATCTCGACCGTTTTCGCCGCGAACTGGGCACTGACCATATCGACATCTGCCTCATGCATTGCCTCACCGAAGACGATTGGACCAACCGCTACAAAGGGGTCATGGATGTTCTCTCCGAAGCCAAAGAAAAAGGCATCATTCGCGCTCATGGCTGCTCCTGCCACAGCATCGAAGCGCTCCGCGCCGCGGCCAAGTCTCCCTGGGTCGATGTCGATCTCGTCCGTATCAATCCCGTTGGCGCGTATATGGACGCCGACCCCGACACTGTTCTGGCTGTCCTCCTCGAGATGCGCGCTGCCGGCAAAGGCGTCGTCGGCATGAAAATCCTCGGCCAGGGAGAGCTGCGCCATCGCCAAGACGAAGCCCTGCGCTTCGCCCTCTCTCTTAATCTCCTCGACGCCTTCACCATCGGCGCCGAATCCCAGTCCGAGCAGGAAGATTTGATTCGCCGCATCGCCGCTGCTTGATCGGCCCGATCGCCAGAGCCTCTGTTTCGGTTTTCTGCCGTGAATGCCAAGAGCGAACTCCTTCGAGTGCACTCAGAAGAAAAGAAGGAGCCGGAAAATGGGCGCCTTTTTTGTGGCCTTTCCAATGTCACACGCACAGTTCCTGGACCGACCCCGGACCTCTTCAGCTGAGCGGAAGTCGACCCCGTCTCCGAGGGGATAGGAAGGATGGGGTTCTTCTTGCGTTGCGCTGTCCGGTGCACAAGTCCCTCCCCGCCGTCGTCGTGCTAAGAATCACCGCCCAAGGCACCGCGCGGTAGCGCAGCTCCTTTGCTCAAACAGGCAATTTAGTCGAATTTAGTCGCTTTCGGTCTTCAGCAAGCCGTGGTAGTGTGTACACACCCGCCCACAGTTTCCGGCCCACATTCTTCGGCTTTGTTTTAATAAGCTGTTTGTTTTCTTATATTTAGTCGTAGCATCCCTCCCGGCAGCCCGGATGCATCCTATGAAGTAAGAAGAGAAACTGCGGACTTTGTCGCCATCACAAAGCTCCGCTATCCCGGAAGAAAGGGAGTGGAGCAATGTTAAGCAGGCGATTCTTCCGAAAGCTCCTCAGACACTCTCTGTGCCTCGCTGCCGGCCTGCTGGCCTTTGCGGCCTGCGCCTACACCGACTATCGCCTGTGGCCCTTAGACCTGCCTAATCCGCGAAAACCCGTCCTTTCTGCGCCCCGAATTCAAGGCGACCGGCTGGTCTTGCCGTTTGCGACCGGCGTAGCCTCGGCCAGAGTCGCCACTTTCCACGACCAGCTCGAAGCCTTTCTCCATTTTGAATATCTGCGCGGCCGCGAAGCCCAGGAGAGCAGTGACACCCCAGGCATCCTGTTGATTGCCGTAGATACTTCCACCGGTCCGTCCTACGAAATCTTCATACTCAGCGACAACGATCTGCTCACCGCAGTCCCGCACCTTACGCAGCTCGAAGGCCGCAACCTGATCGCGGGCTACGATCTGATTACCTGGACGCAGAAGGACTTCGCTTACTACCAGCAACAAAGCCATATGTTCGACGTTGCGTATGGAGTCCCCACTGAGCAGAAGCTGGAATCCCTCAATTCTTTTCAGCTTCTCCCCGCGCTCGCCAGGTTTCTCGTTTTCAAGTCACAGACCGACAACCGCGTGCTTGCGAGGAGCGATGCCGCCCTCCGCCCCCTGACGCGCGAACAGGCGACCCAGCTCGCCGCCGACATTCTCGATGTCGCCCAGTTTTATTCACTTCCGCTCGACTACTTTCTGGGAGTCGGCGCCATGGAGAACGATTATATGGATGTTGACGGCGATCTCACCCATGTTGTTTGGAAGAAGCGCGCTCAGCGCGACGACATCGTTCTTCGGCGGGGCCGCAAGCGCGTCATGGTCAGTGATTACGCCATCGGCACCTGGCAAATCACCCGTGAAACCCTGCGTGCCGCCCATCAGCTTTACCTGAAAGACCAAAGGGACTATCGTTTGCTGCCCGCACGCCTGCGGCCTCCGCGCGAGCTGAGCCTCAATTCCGTGGATGATGCCGTGCTCACCACCTACGCCGGCTTGCTGCTTCGCGGCCTTCTTGATCATTTCGCCGGCGACGTCGAAAAGGCCACCGGCGCCTACAACGGCGGCGTCAAGACTCCCAATCCCGCCTATGCCGCGGGCGTGAAGACCGTCGCCGAATACGCCCGCAGGGTTCTCGAGCACGCCACTGCTCTGGACGATCCGGCAAGGAATGCCAAGAGTCCTGACACTGCTCCGGCATCGACTGCCCCGCGGCAAAAGCAGCCTGGGCGCCTCGACGACTGAATCCCTTCGGAGCCGCTGTCTTGATTCCCTGGGTGCCACGCCAATTCGCGCCGGCCAAACAGTTCGCGCCGCCGTTTCTCCCGGGCTCTAATCCGAACAGACACCTTTCACCCTCTTGCAGCAAATCCGGCCGAAGGTTCGCCGGTCGCGCCCTGCATAATAATCTCCGGCCAGGCACCCGTCGTTCGAGACTCTCAACATCGCCGTGCCATAGTGCATATGCATCGTCCTCATCGCATCTGCCAGGGGCTGATTCTGATACTGGTAGATCAGCGCGGCGCCTTCTGGGTCGTCAACTTGAATCACTGCCGCACTACTACGGGACATGGACGTGGCCGTAGTGACGAACACGATGATCTGCGTCCAACTCTGGAAGATATGGATCATCAAATCGTGGCGTTTCGTATGCCCGTCAAAGGAGGTGATGAGGTAACCGCGCCAGCGCCCCGTAAGATTCGGGATTCTAACCAGCCCCATGTTGTACACAAAGCTGTTCCGCCAAAGATACTTGTCGAAGAGGGCGTAGAGCGCGCCGTAGAAAGCCATGCTGGAAGGAGCATCTAACCACCAGGGGATCGCTAGGTGCATGACGGCGAGAAACTTCGACGACATCCACGCTAAAGCAATCGCCATGAGCGCGAGCAAGAGAGGAACGACCTTCCTTTCATTGGAGTCTGTGCTGTATCCGTGCATACTTCACCTGCTCGGCACTGCAAAGCCGAACCGGCCTGTTGGCCCGCTGAAATGCGCCTTCCACCCCCAAATGCTGCTGGGGAGCGTCGGGTAAAGGAAATGGCCCTAGCGGTAGAGTAGCTTCCTGAAGAGTGGCCCGAAGGTATTCCGAGTATGAAGCAACTGCTAGTGGTGGCGCCCCTTACAACTTCTATCTTACTCCTCGTGGGAGCTGAAATAACAGCCCTTGGCCACCTACGACCGGTCGTGCACGCAACAGATCACTTCATTCCTTTCTGAAAACGGATCACTGTTGGCACTTTTCATTGGTGCTCGTGAGACATGGAAGACATGTCGTGGGAAGGCTTGGCGGCGCGGCGCAAGGCGGCCATTTTCGCATCATCGGCGGCAACAAAATAACCGACCGCGATGCCCATGGCACCGTCGCGCAGCAGCTTCCCGGTCGGGTTGTCGTACGTCGCGGAAATTTTCAATACATCGTTCGCCGCAAATTTGTAACCGCCCTGCTGCACAAACAACTTCACCGGCACGGACTCAAGATGTCCTTGAGCGTCCGCCGTCGCATCGAGCGTCGCCACGGTCTCCTTGCGCGTCACATCCTCCAGGACAATCTGCTTTCCGTAGTCGTGCAAGTGTCCGCCTACGCCGAGCAACACACCGTCGTATTTCACGGTCACGGTTCCCGTCTTCTCGCTTTTCCCGGCCGGCAGGTCATACCCGGATTTTCCGCACGAGGTCACGTCCATCCACGCGGGATAAACATTCCTTCGAGAAGTGGCGGCGCTCGCATCTTCCGATGCTTCCTGGAAAGGAATCACCACTTCGAGATAGGCTTTATCGTAGGACGTGGCCGTCGGGTTGTACATCATCGTCTCGATCCGAATCTTGCTGCCTTTCATCACGCGGTACCCGTAACCCGGCACTTCGGCCCAGTCCGTCATCTCGCTGCCCGCACCAAAAATGTGTTCTTCCTTGTTGAGGCAGAGAAAATCGGCGCGATTCTCGTTCCAGAACGCCACGTGATGCAGCACCGTTCCCGGTACGGCGCCGCCGTTGGCATCCACGAGCCTGGGGTGATACGCGAGCAGCCAGCCTTCCATCGGTACTTCCCAAACCAAATCCGGCGGCTGCGGCATTTTCATGTGGTCGGTGTGCGCCGGCAAATTCATCGGACCAACGCGGAGGGTAACAGTATGCGCCGCCGCATCCACCTTCGCATCCAGCGTCACACCTTTGGCGACCGCATGGTGCATGCCGTCCTGCATGAAGCCGTGGTGCTCGTGCTGGGGTAGAGCTTTCGCCGCACCTTCATCCAACCCGGTATACGCAGACTGGACGTCCTTCGAGGTGTCTGCCGGCTTTTCTTGCTTACCCTGAGCGTCAAGGGGAACCGCGGCAATGACGGCCGCCAGCACGAAAGCACTGCAAATCGCAATTGTCTTCTTCATGGGGCTTCTCCGCGGGACTTCCCGGCTGGGACCTTCTTTCATCATACTCCGGTGGCAGATAGAGCGGAATCGATCAAAGCGTTTATCTGGAGATGAGGGAGGCCATTTACCTGGAACTCACGAGAGGCGGGCAAGTGGAACTGGGACAGCCCCCGCAAAAGCCGCGGAGCCTGCCGTCCTCCAAGTGGCCGCGGAGCAAATCGTTGACTATTCCTTGTTGGGCGCTTCACCGGTGACGATGGGCAAATCCATGCGGCGGCTCCAGTCTTCCCACGAGCCATCGTACATTTTGGCGTCGTAACCGAGCATCTTTGCGGCGAAGTAAAGAACGGTAGCGCGCTGGCCGATGTGGCAGTAGCTGACCATCAAGTTGCCCGGCTTGAATCCCGCGGTGCGGAAAAGATCTTTGAGCCCATCAGCGGATTTGAACTTGTTGTTGTCCTGATCGATGACCTCGAGGTAAGAAAGATTGAACGCGCCGGGAATGTGTCCGCTGCGGGGACTTCCGTCGCTCTGGGATCCGTTGTAGAACTCGTGGGTGCGCGCGTCGATGACGGTGACGGCCGGCTGGTTGAGATGGCTGCTGATCCACGCGGCGTCGGCTACGATTTCCTTGCGCAGAGCGGGCGTGATCGAGCCTTTCGCGGGCTGCTTTGTTTCGGTGGACACCGGGTGGTGTGTTGCCTGCCAGGCAACCAGGCCACCATTGAGAATCGAAGTGCGGTCGCCGAGGCCCAAGTAGTCGAGCGTCCAGTAGACACGCGTGGTCGGGGTCACCCAATTCGTTCCGAAATACAAAATGATGTGCGAGCGGTTTGTCACGCCGAGGTTTTCGAAGACGGAGACGAGTTGCTCGACCGGCGGAAGCTCCAGCATCAGGCCCTGGCCGTGCGGCGTGGAAATGCTGGCGTAGTCCAGGAACTGCGCGCCGGGGATGTGGCCGCTCTCGTAATCCTTTTTTTCGCCGATCTGCAAGAGGACTAGAGAAGCATCGTTGAGATGGTCGCCAAGCCAATCGACAGTGACCACCAGCGGTTCGCGCTGCGCGTCGGCAGGGTTGTTGGCCGCTTTTTCCTGAGAGATGGCATTGGTTACCAGGAGGAGCAGGATAAGCAACGGGAAAATCGCTACGTTTTTCATGCGGCGTCCTTGGCGGGCGGGGTGCCCTTATGACGTATTACGCTATATCGTGATACGCCATAGTGTCAAGCATGGAGATATTATGCGTCGTTCTTCGGAGGTGAACTCCGGCGGCAAAGCAGATAGTATGCGGGATAATGAAAATAGGCGGACGTTCTGCTGTTCATGCCGGCATTCTTTTTTTGATGCTGTCCGAGTCCATCCACGCGCAGAAGCCCGCTGTTGACGATCTGCTGGTGCTGAACCATGTGACGGTCGTTGACGTTCGAACGGGGACTCTGCAGTCCGAACAAACCGTAATCCTCGAGCGCAACCACATCGCTGCGGTGGGCCCCAGCAAGTCGGCGAGATATCCGCGGAACGCACCGAGCCTGAATTGCCGCGGCCTTTTCCTGATTCCCGGTCTCTGGGATATGCACGTGCATCTGGTTTTCGGCGATTGGTTTCCCGGCGCACAGAATATTTCACTTCCGCTCTTCGTCGTCAATGGCGTTACCGGCGTGCGGGACATGGGCAGCGAGCTGGACATGGTCGAGAGTTGGCGCAACGAAATTGAAGCGGGGCGCCTGAGCGGGCCGCGCATTTACACCTCCGGACCCATGCTGGATGGACCGAAGCCCCGCTTTCCGAGCTCCGTCGCGATTGCTACGCCCGAAGATGCCCACCGCGCGGTGGCCGACCTGAAGCGCCGCGGAGCAGACTTCATCAAGCTGCAGTCGCTGATTCCGCGCGCTGCGGTGTTCGCGATCACGGAAGAAGCCAAGAAACAGGGGATTGCTTTCGAGGGACACGTGCCGGATGCAGTGCGCGCGAGCGAGATGTCCACGGCGGGGATGAAGAGCTTCGAGCATCTTATTGGGATTTTTGAAGGGAGTTCGCCGGCCGAAGACGATTTCTTGAAAGGGAACAAGACGGAAGGAAAGTTCCTGGCGACTTACGATGCGGCGCGCGCGGCATCGCTGGCGGAAATGCTAGCCAAGAATCACACGTGGCAGTGCCCGACGCTGGTGTGGGAGCGCGGCGGCAATCTCATCGACGCAAGCGATTTCAGCAACGATACGCGCGTGAAGTACATACCGGCGTCGTGGAAAGACAAGACGTGGAAGCGATTCAGCGAGGAAATCACGCAAGGGTACGGCGCCAATGACCTGGCGATTCGGAAGAAATTTGTAGACAAGGAACTCGAGGTCGTGGGGATGTTGCACAAGGCCGGGGTGTCTTTTCTAGCGGGGACGGATACGCCCGCCGGCGTCCATATTTTCCCGGGCTACAGCCTCCACGAGGAACTGCAGCGATTCGTGGCCGCGGGATTCACTCCTCTCGAAGCGCTGCAAACCGCAACGCTCAATCCCGCACGCTTTTTCGGAATGGAAGACCAGACCGGGACCGTCGAAAAAGGAAGGTTCGCGGACCTCGTTCTGCTTTCCGCTAACCCCCTCGAAGACATTGGCAACACGCAGAAGATTGCCGGTGTCATCGTGAACGGCCGGTATTACCGCCGCGACGAACTCGACAAGATGCTGGGCGAAGTGGAAACCGCGGCGCATCGCCAGCCTTGAACATCGCAAGGCGCACGATAAATGGAAGGCCGACGATTGAGCAAGCGCATTCCGGGAAGTAGGCTCTTTTTTGCTGTCGGCGTTGGTAAACTTTTCTCCACATGGGAGCAGTCCTGAAATGAAGCTGATTCGAATGGGTGAGGTGGGGCAGGAAAAGCCGGGCGTGCTGCTTGAGGATGGAACACGACTGGATGTTGCGGGATTAGGTTCAGACTATGACGAGGCGTTTTTCGCCGGCGATGGAATTACCAAACTGCGGAATTGGATGACCGCGCATGGCGGCTCGGCGCCACGCGTATCATCGGCGGTACGATGGGGGCCCCCGGTTTGCCGGCCGAGCAAGATTGTGTGCATCGGGCTGAATTTCCGCGACCACGCCGAGGAGAGCGGGATGGAGATTCCCAAGGAGCCAGTGATTTTCTTCAAGGCCACATCGGCACTGGTGGGACCAAATGATTTTCTTGTGATTCCGAAAAACGCGACCAAAGTGGACTGGGAAGTGGAACTGGCGATCGTGATGGAGAAGAAAGTGAGGTACGTCAGCAGAGAGAAGGCGCTGGACTATGTCGCGGGTTTTGCACTGCACAATGATTATTCGGAGCGCAGTTTCCAGCTGGAACGAGGAGGGCAATGGGTGAAAGGAAAGAGCGCGGATTCGTTTGCGCCGCTGGGACCGTTCCTCGCCACGAAAGAGGAAATTCGAGATTTCAATCAGTTGGGGATGTGGTTGAAGGTGAATGGAGAGTTGCGGCAGAAGGGCTCCACATCCAAAATGATTTTCGATGTTCCGGCGCTGGTGGCTTATGTCAGCGAGTTCATGACCCTTCTACCGGGAGATGTGATCAGCACGGGGACGCCACCGGGCGTGGGCTTGGGGATGAAGCCGCCGCAATATCTGAAGGCGGGCGATGTGGTGGAGCTTGGAATCGACGGACTGGGGGAGTCGCGGCAGCAGGTGGTGGACTACCGATGAAAGCGCTTTCGGGTCGGCAGAAACGGCAAGTCTTAACAGCGCGCGGAAAGGTGCCCTGGCGAAGCGTCGTAGGGTTGCTCGTCAAGAGCACTTGAAGTGGAGGTTCTTGGCGCCAAACCGGGGCGAACAGGAAGCGGGCATCCTCGTCGGATGCCCTTAGAATGACACGTTTGACGCCATGCACATTGACGCACATCAACACTTTTGGAGATATGACCGGGGGGAGTATGGCTGGATCGATGACTCCATGGCGGTACTGCGTCGGGATTTTCTTCCCGCCGACCTGAAACCGGAGCTAGATCGCAGCGGGTTTCAGGGATGCATAGCGGTTCAAGCGCGACAGACGCTGGAGGAAACGCGCTGGCTCTTGGAATTGGCGGAGCGCGCGCCTTTCATTTTGGGAGTGGTGGGCTGGGTTGATCTGCGGTCGCCGCGATTGCCGTTCGAATTGAAGTCGTTTGCGGGAAAATCCAAGCTGGTGGGTGTTCGTCACATTGTGCAGAGCGAGCCGGATGAGCGATTCTTGCTTCGGCCGGATTTTCTTTGCGGCATCGCCTTGTTGGAAGAATTTGATCTCGCCTACGACATCCTGATTTATCCGCGGCATCTTCCCGTGGCGGCGGAGTTCGTGGCGCGATTTCCGCGGCAGCGTTTTGTTCTGGACCATCTGGCGAAGCCGCCCATCAAAAGCGGAGCCGTTGATGTTTGGGCGCGCGGAATCAGGGAGCTTGCCTCGTTCCCGAATCTTTTCTGCAAAGTGTCCGGTTTGGTGACCGAGGCGGACTGGCAGTCCTGGACGCCCGAGGACATGCGGCCCTATCTGGATGTGGCGTTCGAATGCTTTGGACCGAGCCGGTTGATGATCGGATCGGATTGGCCGGTGTGCTCGGCAGCGGCTCCGTATTCGCGGGTCATGGATGTGGTGACGGATTACCTCAGCAAGTACGCGGCGGAAGAAAAAGATGCTGTGCTGGGGGGAAACGCCGCGACGTTTTGGAGATTGAAACGGTCACAGAATCAAGCGCGCGACTAACCGCACAGTGTGTTCTACAATGCAGGGGAAAAGCGGCGCGGTGGCGGTAAGCGGTTGCCAAAAGGGGGAGACGGGCTTGGGTAAAATGCAAAACAAGGTGCTCAAACTCGATTCCAAAGACAACGTGCTGATCGCGCTGGCCGACCTCCGTCGAGGGGAGCGGCTTTCTTTTGGTTCGCAGTCCTACCTGCTGGAATCGGATGTACCTGCAAAACACAAGTTCGCCATCGAAGATCTTGCCAATGGAGCGGGCATCATCATGTACGGCGTGCTGGTCGGGAAAGCGGTTGAGCCCATCCGGCGAGGGGAACTGCTGACCACGCGTAACATCCACCATCAGGCCGCAGCGTTTCAGGAGAAAACGGAAGAATACCGCTGGACGCCTCCGGACGTATCACCATGGAGGCAGCGGGAGTTTCTCGGATATCGCCGATCAGACGGCCAGGTGGGCACGCGCAACTACTGGATCGTCGTTCCGCTGGTCTTCTGCGAAAATCGCAACATCGGGGTGCTCAAACAGGCGTTTGAAGAGGAGCTGGGTTTTGCCGCGCCACAGGTCTATCGGCGGCAAGTGGCGGAGCTGGCGCGGCTCTATGCGGGTGGGCGAACCGAACAGATCAAGACCCACGCGTTGACGGGAGACGCGGCGGGCCCGAAGCGTTCCCGAGTTTTCGAAAACCTGGACGGTGTCCGGTTTCTGCTGCACGAAGGAGGCTGCGGAGGAACCCGGGAGGATTCCAACAATCTTTGTGGACTGATCGCGGGCTACATCCATCATCCGAATGTGGCCGGCGCGACGGTGCTCAGCCTGGGCTGCCAGCATGCAGCAGGAGTTGATGGAGCGGCTATCGAGGACGACGCCGCAGCCGCAGCAATCACCAGTACCACAGATAAGCTTCGTGCCTTTATAATGATGGGCATGCAGTGCTTCCAGTAAGGTTTCGCCTGGCCGTACGCGCCACCTGACC
>Ga0209027_1000997_pt1 | contig 10477 bp, 10 predicted proteins | sample GraSoi013_1_20cm_3_FD_185821 | JGI IMG/M metagenome (GOLD analysis project Ga0209027, IMG submission 185821) | Grasslands soil microbial communities from the Angelo Coastal Reserve, California, USA - Sample 09_27_2013_1_20cm (SPAdes) (version 2) | ecosystem: Environmental > Terrestrial > Soil >...
TCGACGCGAAGCTGCTGCAGTCCGACGTCCACGCGCTCGCCGCGCGCCTGGCCGCGCTGCGCAAGCCACTGCTGGGTGTGTTCGTCACGCACGCCCACCCGGACCACTTCAACGGGCTACCGGTGCTCGCCGACGACGAGGTGCCGGTCTATGCCGCGGCCGACGTCGCGGACACGATCGCGCGCATCGCCGAGGCGAAACGCGAGCAGTGGCAGCCGGTCTACGGCGCCGAATGGCCCGACAAGCACCGCGTCCCGGACCGGCGACTGTCCGACGGCGAAGTCGTCGAGCTGGGCGGCCTGCGCTTCGCGTTGCACGCCATCGGCGCGGCGGAGAGCCACGCCGACTCCTACATCACGCTCGGCGACGTGGCGTTCATCGGCGACCTTGCCTTCCACGGCATCCACCCGTACACCGCCGACGGGCACACCGGCAGATGGCTCGTGGCGCTGGACACCCTCATCGACGAGTTGGCCGGCGTCACGCTGCTGCCGGGCCATGGCACGCCGGGCGACGTGCGTATGCTGGCCGACCAGCGGCGCTATCTCATGATGTACCGCGAAACCGTCCTCCGGCTCGCGGCCGCAGCGTCGAGCCTGACCGCTCCCCAACGCGAGGAGCTGATGGCCGTGATGACCAGGTTCCTGCCCGATGCGCCGCTGTCCTGGATGATCGGCCTGGGCGCCGACGCCGTCGCAGCCGAGCTGGCCGCCACGGCGGCGGCAGTGCCGGCATGACCGTCGAACGAGTCGAATTCACCGCAGACGCGGTCACGCTCGTCGGGAACCTCGCGCCAGCCGCCGACGCGGCCCCGGCCGTGGTGCTGACCGGACCGTTCACCGGCGTCAAGGAGCAGGTCACAGGCGTCTACGCGGCTCGGCTGCATGCGCGGGGCTTCACCACGCTCGCCTTCGACCACCGCGGGTTCGGCGAGAGCGGCGGGCGCCGCGCGCACGAGGACACCCAGGGCAAACTCGCGGACCTGCGCGCCTCGGTCAGCATGCTCGCCGCGCACCCGGCAGTGGACCCCGACCGCATCGCCGTGGTCGGGATCTGCCTCGGCGGGGGGTACGCCGTCCGGGCGGCCGCCTCCGACCCAAGGATCCGCACCGTCGTGGGCATCGCGGGCGCCTACAACAGCCCCGCCCGCTTCAGTTCCGGCGACAGTGCCGGCTACCGTCGCACGCTCACGTCGTTCATCGCACGCTACAACGACGAACTGCCGGCGGTCGCGCCTGGCGGCGGCCTCGCGGCGATGGCCGGCGATGAGCCGTTCTCCTACTACGGCACCGAGCGTTCCGCGGCCCCCTCGTGGGAGAACCGGGTGACCTACGGCTCCCTGCATGCCCTGATGACGTTCGACGCCCTCGGCGCGGCGCCGTTACTCGCCGGTACGCCGCTGCTGGTCGTCCACGGCCGGACCGACGCCTACTGCGCACCCGCACTCGCCGAAGCCCTGCACGCCGACGCGACCGGCCCGGCGGAGATCATCTGGCTCGACACCGAACGGCACGTCGACCTGTACGACGTCGAGCCCTACGTCACCCAGGCCGTCGACGCGACCGCGGACTTCCTGCACCGCCACCTCAACCGCCGCCCCGAACGGCGGTGAGGCCTCGCCGGACCCGACGGCCGCACCAGACCAGGTCGCCACAGCGACGCAACTGCTCATCACCCCGCAAACATCCGCACATCGGCACGACCGGCCGCGGACTCGGTCTGGTTGGTGGTAACGGTACGTAGTGGGCGGTCAGCGGCATGTCCGGATACCCGGTGGAGTTTGAGCACCTGGTGGGGCATGGTTAGGTGTGATCATCATCCAGCGGGTACGGGTCCGGTGGACTGCGGCCGGTCGGGAGGCGCGGCACGCGAACGCGCGCCGTGACCTGGACAGTCCGGTCATGCGATGCTCCGCTGCCGGCCGGCGAGGTGGTGGTTCATGAGGTGCTGGCCGACGAGGCAGCGACGATAGGTCCAGGACGAACTGACGCCTGGGTCGCCTACCGGCCGGCCCTGATCTCCCGCAACAAGGCGTCACCGGCGAGATCGTTCGACCAGAACGTCTCGCGCAGGTCGGACAGGGCCATCAGGTCCGTGACGACCTGCGCAAGCGTCTCGGTGTCGGTACCCGACAGCCACCAGTCACATTGCCGAGAACCCGACCACAGCATCAACGTCACCCCACGCCGTTGGAAGCGGTACTGCGTATGCCCCGGCCATCCCCGCGTCGCGGGGGCCTCCTCGAACCGGGCCCGAAGGACCGCCAGCACGTCCTCGTCGAGCACCTGCGCCTGGGCCTGCACCAATGGCTCCCGGCTCCAGCAGGTCCGGTCCCACCGGCGTGCCGTGATGAACGCCTTGACACTCGGCGCGTACACGAGCGTCCCTAACTCGGTCTGCGGGTCGTCTAGGTCCCCGCCCACGAGCACCGGCGGCGCAGGATCCCCGAGCGGCACACCCCAACTGACCACGCCCTGGTTCTCGTGCGAGATCACCAGGACCGGTGTCGGCCAGCCAGGAAATAACCGTTGCTCATCCTGAGGGTCGTCGACAACGAGCCGTCGTGGAAACACCACCTCGTCGCCGAACACCGCGCCAACCTCGTCAGCGACATCGGCAGTCAACGCATCGGCAAGTATCGCAGGAACCATGGCATCCTGGCCCACTGAACTTCCCCTTCTCTGACCGGGCAAGCACACCATGACGGTCGGCTCGGACCACAGCGCCCCAGGCCCCAGCGACCTCCCTGCCACTGGTGCGACCGACGAATCGCTGGAGCCACGATCGCACGACAGGATCGAGCGTTCCGACGCGGGCGGGACCGTCACGGTGCGCGACGAGCGGTCGGCGGCAGATGCGTGCGCCGCTCAGCGTCGCCGGAGCTGCTGGTCGAGGGGCGATACCCGCCCACTGGTCCCAGTGTTGCTTCATGGCAAGGTCTTCGCCTACTACGGCGGAACGGTGAGTATCGGGGTGGACGTCGACGACGAGACCGACTGGGTGAAGTCAACCAGCTGCTGGACGCGATCGCTGTGCCGCCAGCTCCGGGAGCGCCATCCACGAGGCGCGAGCCAAACGGCGCGCTGGCGGGAGACGGCGACCGAACGGTCACGGTAGGTTGCCAGGGTGGCGGGACTGGGTACGGCGCGAGTGCAGATCTGGACCGACGGTGCGTGCAGCGGCAACCCGGGGCCCGGCGGTTGGGGCGCGCTGCTGCGCTGCGGCGAGGTCGAGAAGGAGCTCTGCGGCGGTGAACCCATCCCGACGACGAACAACCGGATGGAGCTCACCGCCACCATCCGGGCGCTGACTGCGCTCACCCGTGCGTCGGTCGTCGACCTACACACCGACAGCACGTATGTCCGCAACGGCATCATGTCGTGGGTGGCGAACTGGAAGCGCAACGGTTGGCGTACGAAGGAGGGTCAGCCGGTCAAGAACGAGGACCTGTGGCGGGAACTCGACGCGGCCGTCGCCCGCCACGACGAGGTCGTCTGGCACTGGGTGAAGGGCCACGCCGGCCACGTGGAGAACGAACGCGCCGACCGGCTTGCAGCTCGCGGCCAGCGGGAGGCCCTGGAGGCCGCCGGCGTCTCGGTGTCATCGCCGCCGGAGCCGCGCCGTCAAGCCGCACCGCGGGTGACAGCGACCGGCGATGTGGCTCGGTGCCGAGCCAAGACGAAGGTCGGCAACCCCTGTCCGATCACCGCCCGACCGTCCGGCTTCTGCCACGTCCATGATCCTGCCGTGCTCTGCGGCGCCCCGACGAAACGTGGTACATCGTGCGGCGTCGCCACTGGCGGCGGCCGTTGCCGGACCCACGAACACGCGACGACCACCGTCGAGACCCTCGACCTCTGAGCGCGTGCACACCACCGCGCCCCCCGGGACCCCGGCAGATCAGGAAACCTGGTCATGGTGGTGAAGGGTGCGGATCACGCGAGCTTCGTTGGGCCAGGGGCGGAGCGGAGTTTGGTCGTTCGTCTTGTCCACGGCCAGGACGGTCGCACGCGCGCACAGGACGAACCCGGCCTCGCGTACCACCCCGGGTTCCGCGACCCTGGCACACCACGACCGGGTGCTGGCCATTCTGCGCCGTGCGGGCTTTCGATCGAGTTGGCCGCGCACGCGTACTCGCTGATCGACAGCTACGTCTACGGCTTCGCCATGCAGGAGGCGAGCCTGCCGTTCGAGACCGGCGAACAGGCCGCCGAGGTGGCTCAGACGATCATGCAGGGGGTGCCGGCCGGCGAGTACCCCTACCTGTCCGAACTGGCCCGCGAGCACGTGCTGCGGCCGGGGTACAGCTACGGCGCCGAGTACGAGTTCGGGCTGGACCTGATCCTCACCGGCCTGGAGCAGGCCCGGACAGTCACCGACCCGACAGCTCAGCCAGCGAAACGCCCACCGGCGTGAGAAGGCGCCCCCGGCCTTCAGTGGGCGTTGAGCCTGGTAAATGCCGGTAGCGTTAGCGTCGCCGGCCGGCATCGTGACGGGGCTGTGCCTGGCAGGATCCGGGTATGGAACGAGACGATTTCCGGGGACTGACGACGGGTGTACGAGGCGTTGGATCGCTCCATGCCGGCCGTCCACGGACGGCGTGGTTGACCGTGGCTGATCAACCAGCTTCGCTAACCCACCAATGCGCCGTCGGCCGTCCTGGCCACGCGAACCGCTACGAGCCGGCGCAAGGTTGGCGGTAAACGTGCACAGCGGCAAGCCGACATGCGTGCATCCGTTGACCTTGCTGTGGACCGCGCTGCCCTGCCGGCCCCAGCGCTGTCCAGCGCGCCTGTGTCGGCTGACCTCAGCGACGGCCAGCCCCGCCGGCATCGTGTTACTCGTTGATGGTGAGGGTTACCTGTCCTGTCTGGAGGTCTACTCCATCGGGGACGAACCCGTTCGGCGGATCCCGGCCGCCGAGCAGATCAACGTCTCTCCGCAGAGGGTGAAGCCGCCGACCTTCAGCCCGAGGTGTCGGCGAGGCGCGTCAGCCGAGTGCGGCGGCCCCAGATGCGACGCGCCCCGAGGGCGGCCACGGCGGGCGGCTGCTCGGGGCGCGTGCGGTCGGCGTCTTACAAGATCTTCATCCAGGCCAGAGCCTGGAGGATCGCCGCGGTGACCACCGGGTAGAGGGTGCCGGAAAAGAGCAGGGCTATCAGGTGGCACAGCAAGTGCAACACTGTAACTCCCTATATGTTCGGTGATAGGACCAGATATGTAGCAGCCCGGGCGCGCGGCGATCTTGAACCTAGTGGGTCGTATACCTACCCAGGAAGCTGGATGGACGGTTGTGACCGATCTCGTTATATATTTGGGCCCTTCGTGTTGTGTGCTCCACGCTGGGTGACACATCCGATCTTCGCTGCTACCTTTCGTGTTGCCTCATGTATGTACAGTTATCCATGGGATCGCTGGACCGGCGGAGGCTGTCATGGACCTTGCGGCGTTGGTTGCCACCACCCTGATCACGAAGTGCAGTGACGCCCTGGTCGCCGGCGGCACCAGCGCCGTACGGGCATTGCTCGCGTTGGTACGTAAGCGGTTGCGCCATGACACCGGGGTGCTCGCTGGCGCGCTCGCGTATCCCGACGACGACGACCGCCAGGTCCGCCTAGTCGAGGCACTCGCCGAGGCGATGCAGCGCGATCCCGGATTTGCCGAGGAGCTGCGGGTGCAATGGCACGCCGCCTCCGTGGAGTTGCAGGCCGACCGGGGTGGCGTCGTGAACCAGTTCAGTGGCCATGCGAGCAAGGTGGTCCAGGCGCGGGACATCCACGGAGACCTGTCGCTTTAGCGGCATACGCAAGGGGGGCGGGCATTGACACAGGACCGGTCGCCGGCGGAGTCCCGCAACAAGCTGTCCGGCACGGTGTTCGGGCCCAGCGTCCAGTCGGGCAGCATCCGGGACGTACACATCCACGGGGTCTCGGCGCGGCGCCTGCCCGTTCCTCGGCAACTGCCTCCGGTACCGGTGCACTTCACCGGGCGGGGCGCCGAACTGGCGCAGCTGGACGCCCTCCTTGACCCCGACGGTCCGCCGGTTGTGGTGGTAACAGGTACGGGCGGCGTCGGCAAGACGGCGGTCGCGGTGGCGTGGGCGCACCGGGTATCCGAGCGCTTTCCAGGCGGACAGCTCTACGCCGACCTTGGCGGATACAGCGGTGGTGAGCCCGTCGACCCGGCAGAGGTGCTCGGCCGATTTCTGCGCGCGCTCGGCGTGCCGCCGCAGGATGTACCGGCGACCCTTGCCGAACAGGTCGCGCTGTACCGGACCTGCACGGCTGACCGGATGCTGCTCGTCGTTGCCGACAACGCGCTGTCGCCGGCGCAGGCGCGGGTGCTGCGGCCGGCATCGGCCGGGAGCCGGATGGTGGTCACCAGCCGCGGCCGCCTTGAAGGCATTGTCGCTGAGGGAGCCCTGCTGGTCGAGGTCGGGCTGCTCAGCGCCGGTGAATCCGTCGCGCTGCTCGCCCGCCCGCTCGGCGCCGAGCGGACCAGCGGCGACCACGAGGCGCTGGCCGCGCTCGCCGAGCTGTGCGGCCGTCTCCCGGTCGCCCTGCGCGTGGCGGCGGGCCGGCTCGCAACTCGGCCCCGCTTGAGCCCGGCCCGGATGGTCGCCGAGCTGGCTGAAGAGACGACCCGGTTGCCCCGGCTGTCCACTGTGGACGGGGTATCAGTGGCGGCGGTCTTCGACGGGTCGTACGGATCCCTAGACCCGACCGCGGCGCTGCTGTACCGCCGCCTCGCGCTCCACCCCGGGCCGGACTTCGACGCCGGGCCGGCCGCCGCACTCCTTACCGAGGACGAGGAGCCGAGCACGGCGCTTGACGACCTGACCGCGGCGAACCTGCTCGCCGAGACGGGTACCGACCGATTCCGGTTCCACGATCTCCTGCGCCTGCATGCCAAGCAGACCGGTGAAGCCGATGACCCGCCGCCGGTACGGGACGCGGCCCGGCTGGCGATCCTTGAGTGGTACTGGCTCGGTGCCGACCGGGCCGACCGGCTCGTCACCCCGTACCGGCGCAGGCTGCCGTACCAACCGCTGGCCCGACCGCGCGGCCTGCCGGCGTTCAGCGATCGTCCGCAGGCACTAGCCTGGCTAGAACTGGAGCGGGTCAACCTGCTCGCGGCCGGCCGGGCCGCTCAGGAGCATGGCCACCACGAACTCGCTTGGCACTTGTCGGATGTGTTGTGGCCGTTGCTTCTCACCGCCAAGCACTACGCCGACCGCGTGGAGATCGATGAACGGGGTATCGCGGCCGCGCGGGCCTGGTCGCACGCCTGGGCCGAGGCCGACATGCACAAACGCGCCGGGCTGGCCGGGACCACGCTTGGCCACCTCGCCGATGCCGAGGCGCACCTGGAGACCGCGATCCAACTCTTCCTCGAAGCCGACGACCCGCGTGGGGTGGTCGACGCGCAGGAGGCGCTCGCCGCGCTGTACCGCGAGTCCGGCCGCATCGAGGACGCGGCCGACCTGTTGCGCCAGACCCTCGCGGCCAACCGGATTCTCCGCGACGACCGGTGCACCGGGCTCAGCCTGATCAGCCTCGGCCGTGTACTGTCTACAATGGACAGGCCAGACGAGGCACTCGGGGTACTCCAGGAAGCCACCGGCATCTTCGGCCGCCTGCGCGAGGTCGACCCGTACAACCAGGTGCGCGCGGACCTCGCGTTGGCCGACGCGTACACGAGACTAGGCGACCTGGTCCGTGCGGAGGGGCCAGCCGCCGACGCAGCCCATCGGATGGCCGAGTTGGGCTCGGAATATGAACGGGCGCAAGCCCTCGACCTGCTCGGCCAGATCGCTCGCGGGCGGGGTGACCCAGGCCAGGCCCGCCGCCATTTCGTCGCGGCGCTGGACATCTTCACAGCGTTGGGCTCTGCCCGCGCCGGGCGGCTGCGCGACCAACTGGCCGAGCTGGAGCCCGGCTGATCAGCCACTGTCGATACAAGCGGCGTGCGACCATGAGCGCCTCCGCGGGGGTACCGGCGGCGTAAGACTCGGTGCCGTCGCGGAAGCGCGCCACGAAGCCATTCCCGCGCACCACGAGCGCCAGCGTCAGTCCCGGGTACCGCTCGTGCAGCCCCGGACCCGACTGTCCATCAGCGACGATGATGTCCGCGAGCGCCTCGCGCCCATCACCCACGACGACCACCACCGGCTCGGCCCGCCGGATCACGCTGCCACCGCCCGGGTACGCGGCCGCGGCGTCGGAACCGGCGTGACTCGCCGGTGGCTGCCCGGTTCGGGCAGGCGCAGGAGCTGGTACAGCGCCTGGCGGATCAGACGGGCCGCCTGACCGGGGCGGGAGGTCAGCGCTGCGGTGACCGCACCTGTGTCGAGTGGCCGGGCCGCGCGCAGCTGCGGTACGAGTGGCCGGTCCGGGTCACACCGGCCGGCGCTGGCAAGCACAAGCGCCTGGGCCGATCCGCTTGCTGTCGCCGTGCCCGTCGCCGGCGCGAGGCACAGCACGGATCGGCCCAGCGCCGCCGCATACACGGTGACCGAGCCGTGGTCGCCGAGCACGTGGTCCGCGGCTACGAGCATGGCGCGCCAGTCCTCGGCGGGATCAAGCAGGATCAGTCCGGCTTCCCGGCAGTCCCGTGTCCACGCCCGTACCTGCCGGGCGCCGTGCGCGCCCCACACAGCCGGGTGCAGCAGCGCGCCGACCCGGAACCGAGCTGGGGACAGCTGGTCCATCAGTCGGGGCAACAGGTCCGGGACGTTGCCGAATAGCCCGTCCCGACCCCACGTCGAACTCACCACGACCAGTTCCTGCCCGGCGCGTACGCCGAGCGCGCGCCGGTACCGGTCCCGCCCCGGCAGGCTGGCCACGAGCCGGTCGTAGCACGGGTCGCCGGTCACCACCGCTGCGGCGAGCGCCTCGGGGCATTGCCGCCGCAGCACGTCCCGCTCGTCGTCATGGGCGAGCAGCAGAGCTGACGCGAGTACCCGGCCGTCGCCGGTCAACCGTTCTGCGTCCAGCCCGTACACCGAGCGGTGGGCGAGCAATGCGCCGCCGTACAGCCCGGGTCGGCTCAGCTTCCCGTGTCCGGCACCGTGCGCCATCACCACCAGCGGCGCGTGCAGCTCGCGCAGACCGCCGTGCGCGGCGGCCAGCGCCAGGTCGAAGCGCTCCCGGACCGCCTGCTCCCAGGGCAGCACGAGCGCGCCGAGGCGGTGCAGGTACGCCGACACCGGATGGTTGAAAGCGTCCGGCGCGACCGTGAAGACCACCTGTACCCGCGGATCCGACTCGACGTAGTCAACAACGTCGATGAGCCGCTGGGTGCTCGTGACCGTGTGGGCTACCGCCAGCACCGTCCGACACCCGGCCCGGGTAACCCATCTTTCAGCGTCAATCCCAATTGGTATCGATAGCCAGTCGTACCCCAACATCAGCGCTACCCCCATTCGACCCTTCGCGGTTAGCGTCAGGATGACGGCCTCGCTTGCGTAATGCCTTGCCGCGGTACTGCTGGTTACCTGCACTTTCCTTGCAGGACGCTCGCGGGCGCGTGTCAGATCTCGCGCAGTGTGCATGTGCGTCTTGGGTGGAGCGGCCGGTAAGAACACACTTGACGATGCGGGGTTCGGACAAGGGGGCACTAAGGTGAAGTTCGTCATTTTAGGTCGGACCGAACTGCGTGTCCATGGCCAGTCCATTGATCTCGGTGCCACGAAACAGCGCGGACTGCTCGCCCTGCTCCTTTATCACGTCGGTGTACCCGTCCGGATCGACGTACTCCTGGCGTACCTGTGGCCGGACCGGCCACCGGCTGCCTGCCGAGCCAACCTGCACACGCTGGTCAGCCGCCTGCGCGCGGTGCTGATCGAGGTCGGGCTGCCGAATGCGCTGGTCCGGATCCCGAGCACCGGAGGGTATCGGCTCGACGTGGACCCCGGCCTGGTGGATCTGCACCGGTTCCGGCGCGCCCTGACCGTCGCCCGGGAAACCGCCCGGGATGGCAATTGTGAGAGCGCCGTGGCATTGTTGTCCGACGCCCTCGCGATTTGGCAGGACGAACCACTCGCCGATCTTCGGGGCGCTCCAGCCGAGCATCTGCGCACCGGCCTGGAAGCGACCCTTTTGGACGCGTACAAGTGTCTGGTCGACTGCCAATTGAAACTCGGCCAATATTATTCGGTACTCGCCCGGCTCGAACCGATTCTGCAGATGCACGTGCTCGATGAGGCACTCGCCCACTTGGCCGAGGATGCCGTGGGTCGGGTGGTGCGTGGATTTGGCGACTTGCAGACATTGACGTTCAACGATGTGTTGCCGCCGGGGTGTTCGAGTTCGTCAACGCCGCCGTGCCAGCAGGCGAATGACTTCAACGCGTTCTTCTTCCAGAATCTGGCGCGTCTGACTTATTGGATGGACAAGCCCGACCAGTTCTCGCCAATGAGCAAAATGGCTGACACGAGTCTCGCTACCAGAGGAGCGGCGTGGGCGATCGTTCGGTA
>Ga0209027_1000998_pt1 | contig 10471 bp, 10 predicted proteins | sample GraSoi013_1_20cm_3_FD_185821 | JGI IMG/M metagenome (GOLD analysis project Ga0209027, IMG submission 185821) | Grasslands soil microbial communities from the Angelo Coastal Reserve, California, USA - Sample 09_27_2013_1_20cm (SPAdes) (version 2) | ecosystem: Environmental > Terrestrial > Soil >...
CAGCGCAGCGGCGTACTTTAACTCCGCCACGTTCCGCGCAACGGCGTACTTCAACTCCGCTACGTTCAGTGCAGAGGCGTACTTCAACGATGCTACGTTCAGCGCAAAGGCGAACTTCAACTCCGCTACTTTTAGGGATTACGTTAGATTTGAAGGAAAAAATAAGGATCAGGTATTTGGCGACCAGTCATCTTTAATGCTTGAGTCCGCCAGAATCGAAAAACCTGACCACCTTTCTTTTCATACACTCCCGCTCCGTCCTCATTGGTTCGTCAACGTGGACGCGCGTAGGTTCGAGTTCATTCATGTGGATTGGAATTGGCGGAAGATCAACACCAAGCAAGAAATTAAAAGCTCAAGGGGGAGCAAAGATTTATCGGCCCACCGACTATTGGCGAGAGCCTGCCGGAATCTCGCGGTCAACGCCGAGGAGAATCACCAATACGAGGATGCGTCGAGGTTTCGTTACATGACGATGGACGCGCTGCGTTTGGAGCGCTGGCGCGGGTTCGCGTTCTGGAGGCTGGGATGGTGGTACTGGCTTGCGAGCGGGTATGGCGAGCGTGTGTGGCACGCGTTCCTTATGTTGTTCGGAATTTGGGTGCTCTTCGCCGTGCTCTATGTGGGGCTTGGCTTCCCGAGCTCGGAAACGAAGTTGGCAACCGAGCAAGCGGCAGCCGAGGCACAGCATAAAGAGACGAGCAAATGGCCGCAGTGGTCAAGCGCTCTCCTGTACAGCGCGGGCGTAATGATTCTGCAAAAGCCGGAGCCGCGCCCCGCCACGAACGCCGCGCAGAGTCTCGTCATGCTCGAAACCATACTCGGCCCCGTCCAAGCCGCTCTGCTCGCGCTCGCCATACGCCGGAAGTTCATGCGCTGAGTGTGTTTGCGATTCTCACCCCGAAAACACGCTCCCGGCTTATAAAACAGGGAAACTGGCCTTCGGAATCGTGATTCTGAAGCTTAGAATTGAGATTCTGAAGCTTGGGATTGCAATTCTAAGCCTTGGAATCGCGATTCCAAGCCTCTGTAACGCGATTCCAAAGCTTGGAATCGTAATCCCAAGCTTTGGGATCACAATCCTAAGCCTTGGAATCGTAATCCCAAGGCTTAGTATCGCAATCCTAAGCCTTGGAATCGTAATCCCAAGCCTTGGGATTACGATTCCAAGGCTCGGTATCGCGATACTAAAGCCAAGTATTGCGATACCAGAGCCTGGTAACGCGTTACTGAGGCTTAGTATCGCGATTCCGAATGGGAAAGTTGCGAGTTTGGAGCCGGAAACTGCGGTCTTAGGGCGTTTTGCGGTCGGGTGTGACCGCTGCGCCGAGGAGCCAAGTCAGAACCGCCTGCGTTAGCGGGCGGGTATCGGTCTCATAACCTCAGACCCGCCCGCTAACGCAGGCGGTTCTGACCTGTTCAAGCCGCCGCGAGCGATCTCATCCGAGGCCGCGGCGAGCGGTCTCATCCGATTGCGGTTTGCCTTAGAAGCACAAAGTAGGAGGGCGTGAGGTGTCATCCTCACACCCTACGTCTTTGTGCTTCTTAGTTTCCTTCGTGGCGCGCGGAGCGCCGGCTCGCCGGGGGAGGGGCGCGGCGCGCGTCCCCTTTATTCGGTGATGTGGATTTCCTCCTGTATGTGTGGCCGTCGCGTGAAGGCCCAGGCGACGCAGACGCACGCCAAGACCGCCGCGGCGATGGCCGCCCAGAGGTGGCCCGTCCCGGCCCACATGTCCGGTATCCCCTTCGAGTCCCTGGCCCCGAGGAACAACATCAGTTGCCATAGGCCGAGACCGAAGGCGAGCAAACCCACAACCCAGAGCAGGATGTCTGTCGTGCTTTTCATAGCCAAACCTCCAGCCGTAAGTCGTGCCCAGGTGTCCTTTGAGTTTTCTGAAGCGGCGAGCGCTGGTGCGCGGGAGGGGCGTCCACGTCCGGCGGTCGCGGCGCTCGGCGGCCCTCTCTTTTTGAGAGCACCGCGGGTCGCCGAGTCGCGGCGCACGCGGTCGCCGCCCTCGCACCGACTCGTATTTCGGTCGCAGGCATTATACGCCCATCCCCGCCCCACGGCGCGAGGAAATTACGCGACGCCCCTGCATGCCTCCCGCACGCGCCCGCGCCCCCCCGCGCGCCGACGCCTCCGAGCCTTCAGGCCTCCCGCGTGCGAAATGGTATTGACTTGCGCGCGAGGTTTGGAATATCGTCGTCCGTCACAAACGAGGCCGGGCCGCCGAAGAAGTTTCTGCGACGAATGCCTCGTCTCTTACCAGCCCGGCCACGTTCAACACTCCTTCTACGCATCGGACGAAGCATTCAAGAGGAGGGATGTTCAATGCTCCGCTTTTCAAGACGTTCTCTGAAGCTCATCGTACTTCCGCTGCTTCTGGCAGCGCTCGCCTTCGCCGCCCCGAACGCGCGCGCGCAGAACGGCGCAGACAAGGACAAGGACGCGCCGCCCTTCCACGACTACAAGGGCGTACACATCGGCATGACCTCGGACGAGGCGCGCAAGGTTCTCGGCAGCCCCGCCGACAAGGGCGACACGCAGGACTTCTACTCCTTCAACGATAAAGAGTCCGCGCAGCTCTACTACGACGGCGACCACAAGGTCTACGCCATCTCCGTCACGTACCTCGGCGGTACTGCCGTGCCGGAATCCAAGTCCGTGCTCGGCGCGGAGGCCGACCGCAAGAACGACGGCTCGCTCTACAAGATGGTACGCTTCCCGAAGGCCGGCTGCTGGGTCTCGTACCTTCGAACGTCGGGCGACGCGCCGATGACCGTCGTCACTATGCAGAAGCTCCAGCCCTAAGGACTCGACGCACGCCCCGACCGCCCCGGCTCCGACGGCCAACGCCGCCGCGTGGAGTCAGGTCAGAACCGCCCGCGGTAGCGGGCGGGTGTTAGTCTCATAACCTACAACCCTCCCGCTACCGCGGGCGGTTCTGACCTGTCCTTAGACGCGCGTTGTTGATTTTCGCCCGCCCGGTGCTAAGATAAGCGCGACTTAAACGCCCCTTAAATTTCGTTCGAGCGATAATCTCCCCGTCCGGTGAATTCACGAACCCGGCGCAGCCGCGAGTGTCCCCGCCGCCGCGCCGACCGAGGACGAATATGGCGGATCAGAAAACTTCCGCGCACGCGGACGAGCGGCGTATCACCGCGCTGCTCGCCAACAGGCGCGACGAGATACTCAACCTCTGGATCAAGGAGCGGCTCGAAGCCGACGAGTTCCGCGACGAGCTGATCTCCAAGAAAGACCTGCGCCAGCAGTCGCGACAGGTGCTCGACATGCTCCCGCAGGCCATACAGGATTCGGGCGGCGAGGACTTCGACCACCCGGCCTTCGACGAACTGCGCTCCTACCTCAACGAGATTTCGTACCAGCGGGCGGTGAAGGGCTACACGCCGCTCGAGAACGCGACCTACATACTTTCCTTGCGCTACGTCGTCGCCCCGCTCATGTCGGAAGAGTTGGAGGGCGACGCCGAGGCGCTCCTGCGCGAGATGAACTACTTCACGCGCCTCCTGGACAAGATGGGCCTCGTCATGGTCGAGAACTTCATACGCTCGCGCGAGGAGATCATACGCCAGCAGCGCGCCGACATGCTGGAACTCTCGACGCCCGTCATCAAGGTCTGGGACAAAATCCTGACGCTCCCCATCATCGGCACGTTGGATTCGCGCCGCGCGCAGATGATGATGGAGGCGCTCCTGCAAAAGGTCGTCGAGACCGGCTCGACCATCGCCATCCTCGACATCACGGGCGTGCGCACGATGGACACGCTCGTCGCCAACCACCTCATCAAGACCGTGACGGCTGCCAGATTGATGGGCGCGCGCTGCATACTCACCGGCGTCAGCCCTGCAATCGCGCAGACGATGGTTCAGCTCGGCATTGACCTGACGCAGATCACGACGCGCGCGCAGATGTCCGACGGCATCAAGCTCGCGCTCGAGATGATAGGGCGCACGGTCGTCCCCACCCGCGCGCTCTCGAAACTCCAGAACGGCAACGGCGACGGCCTGCAAACCACGCTCAAGCAGACCGAGCAGATCATCACGACCGGCGGCGCGGCTGACAGCAAACAGCGGGAGCAAAGTTAAAGGCGAAGCATCTTGACGGAGTCATCATATGGCCTCACGGAAAAGGCTGGTCTTTATCAGCCACAGCGGTCAAGATACTTGGGTGGCGAGGCAGATCGAGCGTGAAGTCGCCGCCCGCGGCGCGGCCACGTTTCTGGATTACGCCCACATAGAGGTCGGCGAGAAATTTGAAGCCAAGATAATTAAAGCCTTAAACCGCGCGGACGAACTTATAATGCTTCTGACTCCGTGGGCGCTGGCTCATCCGTACATCTGGTCGGAGGCCGGGGTGGCTTGGGGAAGAGAGATTCCCATCATCGGAATTCTGCACGGCATGACGACGGCGGAACTTCTCGCCAGGCCGAACATTCCGGCCTACGTCAAGGCCGACAACTTGCAAGACCTCAACGGCATTGACCGTTACTTCGACGAGTTGGCTAAGAGGGCGAAGCCAAAGAAGAAACCTAAGGCTAAGCCAAAGCGCCGGTAAGACGGAGACATGATTTATGAACGTCCAACAAATTTTCATTTCGCACGCCGCTTCCGACCGCGAGTGGGCGCGGGAGTTCGCGACCGCGATGAACGAATTCGGCGCGAATGTTTGGTTCGACGAGTTCAACATCGGGCCCGGTGATTCCATCAGCGACTCGCTTGAGAAGGCTTTGAGGGAAAGCGACGTCGTCGTCCTGCCGGTCACGCATGAGTCTCTTAATAACTCGAACTTTTTCTTCGAGCTGGGGGCGGCCATGAGCATGAACAAGAAGGTCATCCCAATCGTGTCGGAGGACGTTGACTATTCGCAGCTCCCGGTCAGCCTGAGTCGCGTCAGTGTTCTAAAGCGCAAGCCGCCCCGAGATACAGCCGAGGAGCTGGTTAAGGCTCTGAAAATTCCGCGCGACGAGGCCGCATAGCGCAGCCGGCGCGATTACGAAGGCGAAACCTCCTATGGACGGACAGCAACGCATTCCCATCCTGAAGGTCGGGCGTGTCCTGATCGTCCCGATACAGGTGGACATGGACGACCAGACGGTCATACACCTACAGGAGCGCATCCTGACCGAGCTCGAGCGCACGGGCGCGCGCGGAGTCCTCATAGACATCTCGCTTCTGGAGATGGTTGACTCCTTCATCGGGCGCGTGCTCTCGGACATCGCGGCGATGGCGCGCATCATGGACGCGCGAACGGTCGTCGTCGGCATGCGGCCCGCGGTCGCCATCACGCTCGTCGAGCTGGGGCTTGAGCTGCGCGGCGTGGACACCGTCTTGAACGTGGACGAAGGCATCAAGCTCCTGCGCAGCGAGTTCGCCATCAGCGAGGACGAGGAAGAGGGCTTGGACTACGGGGGGCCGGCACCGCTTGCAGAGCAGCTCAATCGCACTTGAGTGCGAGCACGACATCGCTGTCGCGCGCGGCGAGGTGCGCTCCGTCGCCGCCGCCATCGGCTTCCCGTTGATTGACCAGACGCGGCTCGCGACGGTCGCCTCGGAACTGGCGCGCAACGTCGTCAAGTACGCCCGGCGTGGTCGCATGATCGCGCAGCCGACCGCCGACGCGCGGGGCCGTGCGGGCCTCCGGCTCATCTTCGAGGACACGGGCCCCGGCATCCCCGACATCGCCGCCGCCATGCGCGACGGCTTCTCCACGGGGCGCGGACTCGGCAAGGGGCTGCCCGGCTCGAAGCGGCTCGTTGACGAGTTCGAGATCGAGTCCGAGGTCGGTCGCGGCACGCGCGTGACAATCGTGCGCTGGCTCTGAGAACATTGCGGATTGCGGAATTCGGATTACGGATTAAAAGAGAAGTCGCCATTTCAATCCGCAATCCGAATTCCGCAATCCGCAATTCTTTATGAGGGTCTTCAACTCCCAGGAGATAAAGGATGAGGCGCAGGTGGGCGCGGCGCGGCGCGGCGTGCGCCGTTACGCCGCGCGCCTCGGCTTCGAGGAGGACGAACTCTCGGAGATTGACATCGTCGTGCAGGAGATCGGGACGAACGCCGCGCGCTACTCGGACGGCGGCGGCTGCCTGCACTGGACTCAGACGCTCGGCGACGAACCCGGTCTTGAGCTCTTCTACTTCGACAAAGGGCCCGGCATCTACGACCTCGAACGCGCCACGCGCGACGGCGTCTCTTCGGGCGGCGGTTTGGGGACGGGCTTCGGCGCGATGCGCCGACTGCTCGACGAGTTCGACGCCCATTCCGCAGTCCGCGGCACGGCGCGCCGTCTCGCGCCCGCGCGCCGCACCACCTCAGGCACGGCGATACTGGGACGCAAGTGGCCCGCCGCGTCGAAAGACGAAGGCAGGAGGGAGCGAGCGCGCACGCTCGCGCGACGCGTCGGCGTGTGGAGCCGCGCGCGGCCCGGCGAGGAGTCGAACGGCGACGCCTACTTCATCGGCGAGCACGACGGCGAGACTCTGCTCGCGGTCATAGACGGCCTCGGCCACGGTCGCGGCGCGCAGGAGGCTTCGCAGGCGGCGGTCGAGACTCTGGAACAGTGGCGCGGCGAGCCGCTCGACGAAATCATCCTGTCCACGCACGAAGCGCTGCGCGCCACGCGCGGCGCGGTGATGGGCGCTGTCGTCATAGACTCGGAGCGCGGGTCGTTCACCTACGCGGGCGTCGGCAACGTCGAGGTGCGCAGGCTCGGCGGAGCCGAGCCTGCGCGGCCCATCCCCTCGAACGGCACGCTCGGCGCGCGACTCTCCGGCGTGCGCGTCTGGCCCCACCGCTGGACGGAAGGCACGACGCTCGTCCTCGCCACCGACGGGCTGAGCACGACCTGGGACATCAACGCCTATCCGGGACTCCTCGGCAGAAGCCCCCAACTACTCGCGGGCGTACTGCTGCGCGACTTCAGCCGCGACTCCGACGACGCCACAGTCCTCGTCTACAGATGAGTTCCAAGTTCCAAGTTCCAAGTTCCAAGCCAAAGTATTTAACTTGGAACCTTGAACTCGGAACTTGGAACTTGGAACTTTAAACTTTAAACTCTGATTTCGTATGCAGGGCATCACCTCGACACGGCTCGGCGACATCTACGTCCGGCGCGAGGCCGACATCGTGAACGTGCGCGAGCGCGTCCGGCGTCTCGCGCGCGAGATGGGCTTCGACGCGACGACGCAGATCAAGATCACGACCGCCGTCTCCGAACTCACGCGCAACATCTACGAGTACGCGCGCTCCGGCGCGATCACGCTCAGCCTGGCGCAGCGCGGGCAGGCCGCCGCCGGGTTGCAGATGACGGCGCGCGACGACGGCCCCGGCATTGACGAGTCGAAGCTGCGCTCGATCATGCGCGGCAGCTTCCGCTCGCCTTCCGGCTTAGGCGTCGGGCTCGTCGGCACGCGCCGTCTGATGGACGAGTTCGACATACAGTCGCGCGCGGGCGAGGGCACGCGCGTCACGGTCGTCAAGTGGCTCCCGCCCGCCGAGGCCGAAGAGGCGCGCAAGCGCGTGGACGAGCTGCGCGACTTCCTCGCAACGGGCGAGGACGACTCCGCGCTCGAAGAGCTCGCGCGGCAGAACCGAGACCTCGTGCAGGTCCTGGGCGAGTTGGAGGAGAAGCGCGAGCAGTTGGAGCGTCTCAACAGCCGCCTCGAAGAGTCGAACCGCGAGTTGAACGAGGCCAACGCGCAACTGCGCGAACTCTCCGCGATGAAGGAGGAGTTCCTCGCGCTCACCACGCACGACCTCCGCTCGCCCCTGACGGTCATCAGCGGCGTCATCAACTTCTTCACCTCCGGACGCCTCGGAGAGTTGACGCCCGAACAGAAGAACATGGTCGAGATGATGGAGCGCAACACGCAGAACCTCATCGAGCTCGTCAACGACCTTCTGGACGCCTCCAAGCTCGAATCCGGCACGATGCGCCTGGACGCGACGGGCATCAGCCTGCGCGCGCTCATCGAAGAGCTGCGCGAGGAGATGCAGCCGCTCGCCGCCGAGAAGGGTATCGCGCTCGAAGAGCTTGTGCCCGAAGACCTGCCGCAACTCCGCGCCGACCGCGCGAAGCTGCGCCGCGTGCTCGTCAACCTCGTCTCCAACGCGCTGAAGTTCACGCCCAAAGGCGGGCGCGTCCGCCTGAGCGCCGCGCGCGAAGGTTCGTTCGTGCGCGTCTCCGTCTCGGACACGGGCGTCGGCATCGCCCCCGACGACCTCCGCGACATCTTCGACAAGTACGCGCAGGCCCGCTCGCGCGCCACGCGCAGCGAGAAGGGCACAGGCCTCGGACTCTACATCACGCGCCAGCTCGTCGAACTCCACGGCGGCAAGATCGAGGTCCGGTCGGAGGTCGGCAAGGGTTCGACTTTTTCTTTTACAATTCCGATAGCGACCACGAGTGATGAGTGATGAGTGATGAGTGATGAGTTAAGACAGCATTCTTCTCATCACTCATCACTCATCACTCATCACTCATCACTTCCTATGCATTACCATCTCATCGGAATCTGCGGGGCGGCGATGGCGTCGCTCGCGGGGATGCTCCAGGCGCGCGGGCACCGCGTGACCGGCTCGGACGAGAACGTCTACCCGCCGATGTCAACGATGCTCGAAGCTCTGGGCGTCCCCGTCCGTGAAGGCTACAGGCCGGAGCACTTGAACCCTGCGCCCGACTGCGTCGTCATCGGGAACGCCTTGTCGCGCGGGAACGCCGAGGTCGAGGAGACCTTGAACCGTCGGCTCGTCTACCGCTCGCAGGCCGAGGTCGTCAAGGAAGAGTTCATACGAGGCCGCCGCTCGCTCGTCGTCGCCGGCACGCACGGCAAGACCACGACGACGAGCATCGCGACGTGGGTGTTGGAGCGCGGCGGCCTCGACCCTTCCTTCCTCGTCGGCGGCGTCGTGCAGAACTTCGGGACGAGCTTCCGTGTGACGGACAGCGAGTATTTCGTCATCGAGGGCGACGAGTACGACACGGCCTACTTCGACAAGGGGCCGAAGTTCATGCACTACCTCCCCGAAACGGCCATCGTCGGCAACATCGAGTTCGATCACGCCGACATCTACCCGAACCTCGACTCGGTCAAGCTCGCCTTCCGGCGGCTGATGAACCTCGTCCCCTCGAACGGTCATCTCGTCGCGGGCTGGGACAGCGCAGCGGTGCGCGAGACGGTCGCGGAGATGGGCGACAAGCTCCACACGCGGCTCGAAACCTTCGGCACGTGCCCCGAAGCGCGTTGGCAGGCGCGCGACGTTGGCTACACTTCGGGCGAGATGACGCGCTTCCGCGTGCTGCGCGAAGGCGCGGAGTGGGGCGAATTCGAGATGCCGCTCATCGGCGACTTCAACGTGCGCAACTGCCTCTCCGTCATCGTCGCCGCAGACGCGTGGGGTGTCCCGCGCGAAGTGATAAAGGAGGCGCTCGCCACGTTCCAGAGCGTCAAGCGGCGCATGCAGGTGCGGGGCGAGGAGCGCGGCGTCACTGTGATTGACGACTTCGCGCACCACCCGACCGCCGTGCGCGAGACTCTGCGCGCGCTCAGAGACCGCTACGCGGGCCGGCGACTCTTCGCCGTCTTCGAGCCGCGCTCCGCCACCTCGCGCCTCGCGGTCTTTCAAGACGACTACGCCGACGCCTTCTCGCCGGCAGACTACGTCGTCATCTCTACAGTCTTCGCGCGCGAGCGCGGGAGCGCCTACGGCCAACTCCTCGACACGGACTCGCTCGTCCAACGCATAGCCTCCGACGGAAGGCCCGCCTTTTGTCTCGACGGCGCGGACTCAATCGTCGCACACCTCGCGCCCGTCCTCCGCAGCGGCGATGTCGTGGCCGTCATGTCAAACGGCGGCTTCGGCGGCATACACGACAAACTGCTCGACGTGCTCAAAGGAAGTAGCCAGTAGCCAGTAGCCAGTAGGTTTAGCTCTCACGTCGGCTGAGCGTTGATTGTTAATGCGCCACGGAGGGAAGCAAGGTTTTTTCTACTGGCTACTGGCTACTGGCTACTGTCTACTTCCTCAACACTTTCACTAAAGATTCGCAACGCTGGCGAAGATTTGAGCGAATACAAGTGGGCTTTGAGCGCGCCGAGCGAGTCCCGGCGCGCCGATGCCTGCCATGAAAGAGTTCTCGATGTTCGGCCACGCCCTCGCCTCAGCCGGCGAAGGGGTCGAAGACCTGGGCGCGGTCACTCACGTCTCGCTGCGCGACTTCGACGAGCGCACGACCTTCCGCTTCCGCGCCGCTGCGCCCTGCCTCGAATACTTCAGCCTGCTCATCGAGAACGCGCTCTTGCTGCGCACGCACCGCGGCGGTCGGCTCTACGTCGGCTTCGAGCGCCTTTCGCGCATGGAGCCGGTCGTTGACCGCTACATGCGCATCGCGGACATCTCCGAGCGCGTCTACGTCTTCGGCGAGCCGGACTGGAAGCCGCCGCGCCAC
>Ga0209027_1001002_pt1 | contig 10444 bp, 7 predicted proteins | sample GraSoi013_1_20cm_3_FD_185821 | JGI IMG/M metagenome (GOLD analysis project Ga0209027, IMG submission 185821) | Grasslands soil microbial communities from the Angelo Coastal Reserve, California, USA - Sample 09_27_2013_1_20cm (SPAdes) (version 2) | ecosystem: Environmental > Terrestrial > Soil >...
GGAGTAATTTCTTCGACCCCGGCTTGCTCCTCGCGTGTCTCGTGCTCAACACTGGGAGCGGGTGTGGGCGCAACTGCAGGCTTGCCGCGATACTTTGCCAGCGATTCACCCGGTAGAATGATCTCTTCCTCGGTGACATTCGTTAGCGAGGGCCCTGGGCTTCGCGGAGCTTCCGAACGCCGCTTGTCGTGACTGCGCGGCTGTCCGCCGCGATTTTCATATCCGCGGGATTCGCCTCCTTGCGGCGATGCATATTTCGAGGGAGGCAGGTTGCGTCCGCCCGGACCACCCTGCTGCGGGCGTCCGCCACGGTGGCGTCCGCCACGGCGTCCCCAACGGCCACCGCGGCCGCGATCCCCGCCGCGGTCACCGCCGCGGCCAAAATTCTGGCCCGCGCGGTCGTTAGCACCACGGGCGGGATAGCTCTGCGTGGGATTGTAACGTGGCGCGAAGTTCTGGGGCGCGGAAGCGTTCGAATCCGGCTGGCGTTCCTCCGCCGCCTCGGCGGGTTGCTCTTCCCCTGCAGCGGACTGAAGTGCGTCGTGATGTTCCTCGAGATGTTGGCCTTCCGCGACGGGCGCTTCATCGTGGGAAGCGTGCTGCTCGTCAGCGTGCCGAGCTTGGTCCTGGTGAAACTCCTCGTGGCGCGCTTCGTCGTGATGTTCGGCGGCCCGAGCCAGGGATTCACCGGGAAGCACGTCCACCGGCGAACCAGTGGCGGGCGACGGAGAGGCAACGGAGGCTTGCGGTTGCTCGTGCGGATGCCCGGAATCATAGTCTTCGAGGTTTTCGAAAACATCGCTGACGTAGAGAAAGGCGTCGCCGTCGAGACCAATGTCCACGAAGGCGGACTGCATGCCGGGAAGGACGCGGGTGACTCTTCCTTTGTAGATGCTGCCGACAAGCGCGAATTCTTTTTCCCGCTCGATGTAGATTTCGACTAACTGGCCTTCTTCGAGAATCGCGACCCGCCGTTCGTGGGAGGCCGCGGAGATAACCAATTCTTTTGACATGAAAACTCCTTATGCGTGATCTCGGCATGGCCGGAATCACCCTTCCGTCGAGCCCCGGCTTGGCCGGGACCGACAGGACGCATCGCCGCGAGCTTCTGCCCGACGGAGTTCCCAAAAATCGGCGCCGCTCCCGGCAATGCCGGGACGCACGTCGGCCACACTCGTAGGGAAGTGGCTTGGCGTTCGAAGCCAGAGGGAAGAGACTTCCTCAGTCTTTCGAGGCTGGTCCGTCGCCGGAAACGAAGCGGGCGATCGGCGGACGATGCTGTCCTCACTCTAAAATCCTTCTTGGTTGCGACCCCGGCCATGCTGGGATCAACAATTCCTAATGCAAATTCTTTTCCGGTGCGTTCCGGCGAAGCGGAAACGTCACGCGGCACTGGCGGCTTGGTCAGTTGACGAAGCGGCGAAGCCGGACATTCATCACCAGGCCAATCGCCAGGAAAACAAATAACGTGGCGGAACCCCCGTAACTCATTAACGGTAACGGGATGCCGGTTACCGGCATAGCGCCGATGACCATGGCCACGTTTACCAGCACATGGAACCCCAGCGCCGCTGCGACGCCCATGACCAGAAACATTCCCGCGCGATCTTTCGCGCGTTGAGCATTCTGCACTAAACGCAACAGAAGCGCCACATACAGCCCTAGGGCCAAAAGCACGCCCTTGAATCCCTGTTCTTCAGCCCACGCCGACATGATGAAATCCGAATACCGGACGGGGATGTAGCCCAGTTGGTTCTGACTGCCATTGCGGAACCCTTTGCCCCAGAAACCGCCGGAACCCACGGCAATCTTCGATTGCAAGAGTTGATAGCCGGCACCCTTGGCGTCCTCTTCCGGGTGCAGGAAAGAAGTGATTCGTTCCCGCTGATACGGCTTGAGGATATGCCTGCTAACGGGAGGATAGAAAACCGCGCCCACTAGCAAAATCCCCGCCAACGAAAACGCCGCCGCGTGTTGCCACTGCAAGCCCGCCAGAAAAGCACCTACTACCAGCATGGGCATCAGCACGAGCGCCGTGCCCAAATCGGGTTGTTTGAGTATCAGCACCAGCGGAACACCTACCAGCAATCCTGCCTTGATCAGATCACGAAGATCAAGCTGATCGGAGCGCACTTCCGCGAAGAAGCGTGCCAGCACAATGATTATAATCAATTTAACCATTTCTGACACCTGAACAAGCTCTCCGAGAGCGGGGATAGAGATCCAACGCTTGGCGCCGAAATGCGTGCGCCCGACGAGAAGAACCGCGACAAGCGCTGCCAGGCCAACGAGATAGAGGATCGGAGCCTGGTCGAGAATCAGATGATAGTCCAGGCGCGAAAGCACGAACATCAAGATGAAGCCGATAACTAGCCAGCGAATCTGCTTCATGTGCATACCTTCAAGCGCGCTGCCGTGCGTAGCGGAATAGATTTCCACTACGCCTAGAGCGCAAATCGTGGCGAGAATGGCGAGAAGCCACCAGTCGTAATCGCGCGTTCCGGGTGCGTCTTTCATGAGCGCCGAATGCCCAACGCGGAAAGTTGAAAGAGGGAGAAGGGTCCGGTGGTGAGGGCCCAGAGTCGAGAGCCTCGCCTGTTTTCAGATAAGACCATGAAATCCTTCAACGCTGCGGCTCCGCGCGGGCGCGAGCCGGCATTACGGCGGCGCTGTCCTCTGGCTTCGCGGCGGCCCGCGGAGCAGCCGCAGCGGAGCCCTTCCCAGGTGGCTCGCTCTTGTTCTCTGTGGTGTACTGGCCCTGGGTCTTCTTGTTTTTCTTGTCGTAGTAGGCTTTGATGATGTCTTTGACTACCGGCCCGGCCGCCTCGCCACCATGTTTTCCGCTTTCCTGCACCAGCACGGCGACAACAATTTCAGGGTTGCGGCGCGGCGCGTAGCCTACAAACCAGGCGTTGTCCTCGAATTTTTTCTGTTTGCCCATGCGCTCGCGGGTTGCGTAACCGATAACCTGCGCCGTTCCCGATTTTCCGCTTACTTCAATTCCCGGCAGCCGGACGTTTCGCGCCGTGCCACCCGCCTCGTTCACCACGCCGTACATCGCGTCGGTTATTTTCTCCACGGTCGGTTCAGAAAGCGCGAATCGCTCTTCACCGACGCTCGGCGGGTCCTTAAGCAGGTGTGGTTGTTTAAAAACGCCGCCCATCGCGATTCCGCCGATCATCCGAGCGAGCTGCAACGGGGTAGTCGTGACGGCGCCCTGACCCGTGGACACGGAGATGGTTTCACCTGCATACCACTTGCGGTGGAAGACCCGTTCCACCCACTCGGCCGAAGGCATCAGCCCGGGCTCCTCGGAGGGCAGATCGATCCCCGTCCTGCGTCCAAGGCCGAATTTGGTGCCATAGTAAGAAAGACGGTCAATGCCCAGGTGCATGCCGACGTTATAGAAAAAGACGTCGCAAGACTCGAGGATGGCTTTGTGCAGGCCCACCACGCCGTGCGAAGTCTTCCCGTACACCCAGCACTTGAACTGCCGGCCGTAGAATGTGGCGTAGCCCGGGCAGAAGGTGGTGAAACTTTCCGGAGGATTATTGTCCTCCAGCATGGCCGTAGCGGTCACGATTTTGAATACGGATCCTGGCGCAAGCTGCGCCTGGATGGCGCGATTGAGCAATGGATGTTGGGGATCTTCGTTGAGATTCTTCCAGTCCTCCCCCGAAATGCGCACGGCGAAATCGTTGGGGTCCAAGGCGGGATGACTCACCATCGCCAGCACTTCACCGGTGCGCGGGTCGAGGGCGACGGCCGCACCTGGTCGGGCACCTAAAGATTGCTCGGCAACCTGCTGCAAGTCTTCATCAATGGTTAGCTGAATCTGTTTTCCGGGGATGGCTTCCTGGGTGGACAGGCGCTCCACTTCCTTGCCGATGCTGTTGACGACCACGCGCCGCATGCCGTCAGTGCCCTGGAGCAGGTCGTTGTACTGGCGTTCCAGCCCGGTCTTCCCGGCGAAGTCGCCGGGGCGCAGCTTGCTGTTGCTGGCTTCGATTTGCTGCTCGCTCACCTCGCCGACGTAGCCGGCAGCATGAGCGAGGAATCCGCCCGGCCGGTAACGCCGCCGCGAGACGGGGATCATTTCCAGAACCGGAATGTCTGCGCGATGCGATTCGATGAAATCAATATCCGCCCGCGAGGCGTCGGGTTTGATAATGATGGGTTGAAATTTCGGAAGATTTTTCGTGTTGTTAAGCTGCTCGCGCAAATCATCGATAGGGATTCCCAGACCGTCGGAGATGCCCGGGAGATGCTTTTCCACCAGGGACAGATCATCGCGAAGCAGGAGCACGCTGAAGGACGGCCGGTTGTCCACCAGCACACGGCCATCGCGATCGAGCATACGGCCGCGCGGGGCAATCACGGGAATGTAGCGCACACGATTGCGCTCGGCCAGCGAGCTATACTTGTCGGCGTCGATGACCTGGAGTTTCCAGAAACCGAGCAGCAACACGCCTACCATTCCCACGATGATGTAGGAGGCCACGGCCAGCCGCCCTTGCGGCAATCGATTGTCGTTGCGGAACCAGTACGACACGAAAACCCCGCGCGCGAGTACTTTTACAGGGCTTTCTGCCCGGTCCGGCCTAATTTGACTGAACTGGCAGGACTAAACTCGCGTCACGAAAAAATTCACAGCGCGGGTTTCGAGTTGACCCCGTCTGCCCCGACTTGCTCGGGGAACCGGTCAGGGTCACGCCGAAAATGTCCGTTAAAATTTCCTCGAACCTGGGAACCGAAAAAATCTCCCGGAGCGCCCGAATCACCGCCGGACTGAAGCTGCCCGAAGCAGCAAAAGTCCTTTTAAACGTACCACCTGGTGGAGCGGGCCGCAAGCCGTCCCGGAGGACAGGTTCCAAGAAGAGCGCATTGGTTTTCTGGCTCGCTCGCGGTGGACCCCTGGTTGCCGTAGCTATGGATATCACGCTATGGTAGGCCATTCAGTCATGACCATGGAAACGAAACAGGAAAGACCCCTGCGGCTGGCGCTCGTCGGCATGTCTGGTGCCGGGAAGACATTCTGGGCAAAGAAGTTAGCGGCAATCCAGTATCCCACTGTTTCTTGCGATGACTCGATCGAGCAAAAGCTCGCGCCCCGTCTTGTTGCCGGCGGCTACCGAGGCACGAGCGGCGTGGCCGCGTGGATGGGCTGGCCGGATTCGGCCAGCTACACCCGGCACGAGTCAGAGTACTTGGCCGAGGAGATTCATACGCTGGATGAAATCCTGACGGAATTGGAGAAGCAACCTGAGAAATCCTTGGTGCTCGATACCACCGGAAGCGTCATTTACACCGGGAACAATTTGCTGATGCGCTTGCGCCGCCAAGTAACGATCGTGTATTTGGCGGCTTCCGCCGAAGAGCAGCAGTTGCTGACCGAGAGATATTTGAACGATCCAAAGCCGGTGTTATGGCGGGGCGCGTTTCAACCAAAGGCGGGCGAAAAGCCACTTGAGACGGTGGCACGATGTTACCCGGCGCTGCTTGCCGCGCGGCGTCAAAGCTATGAAGCGCTGGCGCATTGCACGCTCGAAGTTGCCGCCTTGCGGGATGGATCGCTGGACGCCCTGTCGTTCCTGGAAATGATCCGGGGCAAAACGGGAAGCCCGCGATGAGCGAAATTCATTGAGATATCGGAGCACCTTCGGCAAGGCTCCGCTCACCTCGCTTCGCGGCGCGATGCTGCGCGGGCTTGCACCCGACGGCGGGCTGTACATGCCGGTGGAGATTGCGCGGCATTCGCCGGAGGAACTGGAGGAGTTTCGTAGGCTGCCGTTCACGGAAGTCTGTTTCCGCGTGGTGCGGCCATTTGCCACTCCGGATGTTCGGGAGGAAGTGCTCTGGCAAGTCGTGAGTCAGGCGATCAACTTTCCCGTGAAGCTCGTTTCGCTCTCGCCGGGACTGCACATTCTGGAGCTGTTTCACGGGCCGACGCTGGCGTTCAAGGATTTCGGTGCACGCTTCATGGCCCGGCTGATGGGTTATTTTGTGCGCGGCGAAACGCGGCCGCTTACCGTGCTGGTGGCAACATCGGGAGATACCGGTAGCGCCGTGGCGCATGGTTTCCTGGGCGTGCCGGGCATTCGCGTGGTGATTCTCTATCCTTCGAAGCGCATCAGCCAAGCGCAGGAAAAACAGTTCACTACGCTCGGCGAAAATATCACCGCACTGGAAGTGGCGGGCACGTTCGACGATTGCCAGCGGCTGGTGAAGCAAGCCTTTTCCGACGCGGAGCTGAACCAGCGCGTGTGGCTGACTTCGGCGAATTCCATCAATATCGGACGGCTCCTGCCGCAGATGTTTTATCACGTGGCGGCTTACCGGCAGTTGCCGGTGGCCTCGGTGCCGCTGATCGTTTCCGTGCCCAGCGGAAACTTCGGCAATCTTACGGCGGGAATCTTCGCCAAGCGCATCGGGTTGCCGGTCGCGAGGTATGTGGCCTCCACAAATGCCAACGATGTCGTGCCGGAATATTTGCGCACCGGAGAATTTCATCCCCGCGCGGCGCAGGCGACTTATTCGAACGCCATGGATGTCGGCAGTCCCAATAATTTTCCGCGCTTGCTCGATTTGTGCCGCAACCGCCTGGAATACCTGCAAAAGGAAATCTGGGGCCACGGTGCGACGGACGAAGAAACGCTCTCCGCTATGAAGATGCTCCACGATAGGTTCGGCTATATCGCCGATCCGCACACCGCCGTCGGCGTTCTTGGTTGGGAAGCCTACAAGCGCGAACATCCCGATCCCGCGCAGGGTTTGGTGCTGGCCACAGCGCATCCTGCGAAATTCGCCGACGTCGTGATGAAAGCCATCGGCCCCGCACCGCCGTTGCCCGATCGCCTCGCGGCCTACCTGAAGCGCGAGAAGTTATCTCTGCCAATATCGAGCACCTATGACGACTTCAAGCAATTCCTGCTGACGAATTAATCTTGAGGCATTTGCACGCCCATTAATTTTTGCGCAGGCGATCGAGGAGCAGGAAAAGGAAGACGGCGACGAGTGCGTTAGCGAGGGCGGCCCCGACCAGGTGCATGTTAAACCACGGCTCCGGTTGCGACAGGAGAATGCGCCGCGTGAGAACGATCAGGCCTTGATGCGCCGCGAAGAAAGCAGCGGTGAGCGCGAACCGCGCGGCGGGATGCTCGGTGTCCAAGCGTGCGCCGATGGAGGAAGCGAGATACCCAATGATGGTTTTCGCGATACCGTAAAGTCCCAGCGGAACCGTGGGGCCGTTGAGGCTGTCCTGCAGAAGACCGATAACCATGCCCAGGAGAAGTCCGGTGGAAGGGTTGCGCCGGCTGAGGCCGAAATAAATTGTCACCAACAAAGGCAAATCGAGGACAGCGGTCTTTGCAAAATGAATCGGGAACGATGCCTGGATCAACAGCGCGAGCAAAGTGGCGATGATGATTGCACCGGTGCGAAACTTGTGAACTTCGATGTGCGATTGGCCGCGGATATCAAACGCCTCGTTCATCGCTTTGCCGCCCGCGGCGGATTCGGCGCGCCGGGCGCGGGCGGCGGTTCCCCAGTATTTCCTTCATTTTTCATCTCCAGAGGACGAAGCGAAAGAAGCACCAGCACTTCCTCCAAACGCTCGAGATTTGCCGCCGGTTTGACGCGAATCTGCTTGAACTGATTGCCGGACTTGATTTCTGCGACGGTACCCACCGGAAGATCGCGCGGGAAGATGCGGTCCATGCCACTGGTAATGACCCGGTCTCCCAGATTGACGGTGTCGTCGTTGGGCACATATTTCATGACCAGCAGAGGCTCACCCTGGCCGCCCACAGGGCCCTGCACGCGGGAATCTGCCAACATCGCGCCGACGCCGCTTTCCTTGTCGGTCAGTAAAAGCACCTGCGATGCATTCGGATAGGCTTCCACGACTTTGCCAACCACGCCGTCCGGAGTGATGACTCCCATGTTTTTGCGGATGCCGTCGCGCTCGCCGCGATCCAGTTGAATCGTCAGGCTCGCGGTCCCCGCGCCTGTGCCGATCACCCGCGCGCCGATCATGGGGACGTTCGCTTGCGACTGCCGGAAATTCAACAATGCCGCCAGGCGGTCGGCTTCCGCGGCTTTGCCCTGAAGCTGCGCGATTTGCAGTTTCAGTGCATCGTTCTCACGGCGAATCTGCTCGCTTTCTTTGGTGGTGTTTTGCAGCGCAAAATAGTGCCGCCAGATGTCGCGAATCCAGCCGAAACCGTAGGAGCCGGCCCGCTCAAAGGGAGAAACGGCGCCGACGGTCCAGACGCGAATGAGTCGTCCCTCCGAGTCGCGCTTGATCTGCACGGCTAGCATAAGCACCTGCAGCACGATGACTCCCAGGAGCAGGACCAGCGATTTGTGGCGAGAGGGAATGGCAACCATAGAGCAGTCTTCTCTTTAGTATTTGCTGGAGCGCCGGTGACCAGCGACTGGTGGCTGGTGGTGTCCGTGATCAGGCTTCAGTGTTCGATTCGAACTCACGGCCGCGAATCGTTCCGCCTTCGCGTCCCTGGGAACCGCAACCCCCGCCCAAAGTTCAACAACTGAAAACTGTTTCCTAGTCGATGCAAACCTGACGCAGCAATTTGAAGTCACTCAGCATCTTTCCCGTGCCGAGCACCACCGAAGCCAGCGGATCATCGGCAATCGATACCGGCAAGCCGGTCTCCTCGCGAATCCGCTTGTCGAGATTCTTCAGCAGCGCGCCGCCGCCCGTCAAGACGATACCGCGGTCGCTGATGTCGGCGGAAAGCTCCGGAGGTGTGCGCTCGAGGGCCACACGCACGGCGTTCAAAATTGTCGCCACGCATTCGCTCAGGGCCTCGCGAATTTCGCTGTCGTCGATGGTTACCGTCCGCGGCACGCCTTCAATAAGGTTGCGGCCTTTCACTTCCATGGTAAGCGGTTTTTCCAGCGGGTACGCGGAGCCAATCTCCATCTTAATCTGCTCCGCCGTGCGTTCACCGACGAGCAGGTTGTACTTGCGCTTCAGATACTGCATGACCGCTTCGTCCATCTCGTTGCCCGCCACGCGCACGGACCGCGAATAGACGATGCCGCTCATGGAAATGACCGCGATGTCCGTAGTGCCGCCGCCAATGTCCACCACCATGTTGCCGGAGGGCTCTTCAATTGGTAGTCCGGCGCCAATGGCAGCGGCCATGGCTTGCTCCACAAGAAAAACTTCGCTGGCGCGCGCGCGATACGCGGAGTCCTGCACGGCGCGCTTTTCCACCGGAGTGATCTCGCTCGGCACGCCGATGACGATTCGCGGATGCACTAGCACGCGCCGGTTGTGGGCCTTCTGGATGAAATAGGTCAGCATCTTCTCGGTGACCTTGAAATCGGCGATGACGCCGTCTTTCATCGGTTTAATGGCCACGACATTGCCCGGTGTGCGCCCCAGCATTTCTTTCGCTTCGCGGCCCACGGCCACCACTTCTCCGGTGGACTTGTTGATAGCCACAATCGAAGGCTCATTCACGACAATGCCTTTGCCGTGCGCGAACACCAGCGTGTTGGCAGTGCCCAGATCGATGGCGAGGTCAGAAGAAAACAGACTGAACACCGACCTCATGTTGTAACCGTTCTTATTCATCCCTACATCTCCCTGCGGAGAAAAACGCTCCGCTGTCCGGCCGGCAATAACGCTGACCCCACCTTGGCCAGCCCAGCGAACCATTGTCTCCGGACACCACGACCAACGCAAAGGCGCTGGGGTCTTCTTCGGGTCTCTTACTTCGGAACCACGATAGGCACCTGCTTCATCGCCGTTCCTCCCCGGCGATTCGATCCGATAACCGAAATGGTGTGTTGGCCCGGATCGAGCGGCTCGGTGAAGTGTCGGAAAGCCCCATCCGGGGCGACGTTCGGCACGGATTGACCGTTCACGATCAGTGCCGCTCCTGGTTCCGTATGTCCCACGATCTCCACCACGTGGCCATGCAACTGGGTGGCGTCAATCTCGAGCAGCATGGCCTGCGCCTTGCCTTGCGCCACCAGCGTAAACTTAAAATTCTCGCTGACTTCGCTGGTCTGTTTCTTTCCATCCGTGGCCGTGACATTCCAGAAGTAGTCGCCGGGATCGAGCCCGGTGATTTCCACGGCGGTTCCCCGTACCGGCGCTTCCTTCACGGTTTTTGTAAACATCGCCGTGGTGCTGATCCGCAGCGTATAGGATACGGCATCCTGAACGGGTTTCCATTCGAAACGAATCGGCGAGATCTTTGGGTTTTCCGCGATGATCGGCGCGAGGTTCAGCGGCGCGACGAGATCGGGAGGCCCCAGCACATTTGATTTCTGAATCGGCCCGCCAAGGGGAATGGTGATTTTCTCCCGCGGCGCGAGGTCGATCTTTTCTGCGCCACGCTGCACCTGCGCACTACCGGCCGAAACCACCATCTCGCTTTCCTTCTTCTCCGGGTCATTTGTCACCGCC
>Ga0209027_1001005_pt1 | contig 10426 bp, 3 predicted proteins | sample GraSoi013_1_20cm_3_FD_185821 | JGI IMG/M metagenome (GOLD analysis project Ga0209027, IMG submission 185821) | Grasslands soil microbial communities from the Angelo Coastal Reserve, California, USA - Sample 09_27_2013_1_20cm (SPAdes) (version 2) | ecosystem: Environmental > Terrestrial > Soil >...
GCAACCCCCGTCGGCTGCCGCCGCTCAGACACAGGCAGAGGCTACGACCGGCGCTCATAGCGCTGCGACGGGAAGGAACATAGTGCTCCCGCCAGCGAAGTCTGCGCCCGTGACTATCCCACGATTCGAGCGCCCGCCGACAATTGATGGAAGGCTCGATGATGAAGTGTGGCGTCATGCAATCGTCTTGCGCGATTTTTATCAGATAAGCCCTGGCGACAACATCGCGCCGTCGAAGCAGACGGAAGTTTTCATAGGCTACGATTCCAGATTCCTCTATTTCGCTTTTCATGCCTACGACGACCCTACGAAAGTGCGCGCCACTCTAGCCAAGCGCGACAACGTGTTCGGCGAAGACAACGTGCGCATCTTCCTTGATACCTTCAACGACCAGCGCAAAGCTTACGTTCTGGGCTTCAACCCTTTCGGAATTCAACAGGACGGAATTCTTTCAGAGAGCGGCGGAACGGATTACAGCGTTGACGTGGTGATGGAATCGAAGGGTGTGTTGACCGAAGACGGTTACACTGTCGAAGTTGCGATTCCGTTCAAGTCGCTTCGTTACGAAGCAGGGCGCAGCAGGCTCTGGGGGCTTCACGTCTGGCGCAACATTGATCGCTTCAACGACGAGATGGATTCGTGGATGCCTGTATCGCGTGACCGCGTGGGCACGCTCAACCAGGAAGGCCATCTCACGGGCCTGGAAGGAATTTCTACGGAGAGAACTCTGGAACTAATTCCGAGTCTCACGTTATCGGAGACAGGCCGCCGCGTTAGCTCCATTCCACAGAGCGTGCTTAGCAGCACGCCCGGCCTTATTGATCCAGGTCGTTTCGTCAATGATCCAATTCATTTAGACCCCGGCTTGAACGTGAAGTACGGAATAACGCCGACCGTGACGCTTGATCTGACGCTGAACCCGGACTTTGCGCAGGTCGAAGCGGATCAGTTGGTCGTTACGACCAACCAGCGCTTCCCAATCTTCTACCCAGAACGTCGTCCGTTCTTTCTTGAAGGCATAGACATCTTTCAAACTCCGCTCACGGCAGTTCACACGCGCGCAATCATTGACCCGGACGCGGCTGTGAAGCTAACAGGCAAGCGAGGTCGAAACAGTTTTGGATTCTTGCTAGCCTCCGACAATGGGCCTGGAAACTTCAGCGAAGACGAGCGCGCGTCGTTGCGCCAGTGTCAGGAGCGAAGGCTCTTTAACCCGAGCGTGACTTGCTCCCTTGAAGGCTTTGTTGACAGGAACGCCTTCATAGGCGTCCTTCGAGTTAAGCACGATGTCGGGCGCGAAAACTCATTAGGCTTGATTGCTACCAGCTACAACTTTATACAGAAGCACAATCAACTCGGCGGCATTGACGGCCACTTCCGCCCGAACAAAGTCACTACAGTTGATTTCCAGCTGCTCGGCACTACCTCGCGTCGCTCCTTCTCTGATCCAGTCCTGGGTCACAACATCTACCGCACCGGAAACGGCCTAGCATACGAAGCGCTCTACGATGTGACGAAACGCAACTGGGGCTGGCAACTTTACGCAGAAGGACGCACGCGCGATTATCGTGCGGAGGTTGGCTTCACGCCGCGAACTGATACTAACTACGACGCATTCGCATTTCGTTATAGCACCGACCCGCAGCCGAAGAAGCGTCTTATAGGCTGGCAGATTACTAGCTACACGCATCTGGACTACGATTGGCGAGCGCGCATACAGATATGGGAATCGGACGTTGTCTCCACATGGTTCTTCCAGCGCAGCACGACCTTCTACGTGGCCTATCGCAGAGGCTACGAACGACTGTATGAAGAGGAGTTCGGGATTGTGCGGACTGCCACACGTTCCGGCAAATTCTTCGGTCCCGGCGTGCGCTCTACGCCGAAGAACCATTACGTAGCCTTCTTCTCGATGGTGCCCAACAAGCAGTTGTCGTTCAGCGTGAAGACTGCCTATCGCATGGGCACTTTCGATTTCGATTTCGGTGGCGGGCCGAAATTCCCGCGCGTCAGCCCTCTTGCGCTCACAAATCCGAACGCGCTACAGCTAGACCCAGGCGCTGGCAATCTTCTTGACATAACGGGCAGCGCAAGCTACAAGCCTACGTCTGCCCTGAACTTCACGCTCAACTTTACGAAGAACAGGCTCGTGCGCGAGGATACCAATCGCGTGGCGTTTGATGACAACATAGTAAGCCTGCGGGGTACTTATCAATTCACGCGATTCCTGGCAGCGCGTGCGCGTGTTGATTACACCTCGCTTCAGCAGCGTGCCCGCGCGCAGTTTCTTCTGGCATGGACACCCGGCCCCGGCACTGCTTTTTACCTTGGCTACAACGATGACGTTAATTACAACTTCTTCAGCCCGATAAATGGTCTTCAGGAGCCGGGCATAAATCGCAACAGCCGCACCTTTTTCATCAAGATGTCTTACTTGTTCCGTAAAAGCTTTGGCGGGTAAGAAACTTAAAGGCGCGGCGGCGTGGGCTAGTAAGAGGCAATTTCAAAACCTTCTTAGCGAGCTTTGCTCTTTTCTTTGCGCCTTTGCGTGAACATGCAATTCACATGATTCTTGAGTGTTAAGAGAATTGCATGTTCACGCAAAGGCGCAAAGGAAAATGCTTAAGCTCGCTAAGAAGGTTTTGAAATGCGCTCTAAGTATTTTTTCTAAATCTTGAAGGGCGTTCGCACACTCTAATTGCGCGCGCCCTTCGCTTGTTCAGTAAATGTGGCAGTCGCGTGATAAACTATGACCTTTCAAGACTAGATAGTTTCCTGACCATTCAGTCTTTAAGATGACAAAGTCTTCATTCATAAAATCCAGAGGGCAGAGCACTGTCGCATTATTCGCTCTTATCTTGTCGGCGTCGCTCGTCATCTCTTGCAAAAGCGGTTACCCAGCGTCTGCAAAGCAGGGCGCTAATGATGCGCGCGAGCCTAAGTCGGTTCATGTCGCGCAGGTAGCGGAAATTCCTGTGGGGCAAACGGTGACTGTGACGGGCGCGCTTGCGGCGGAAGACCGGGCGACCATCAGCGTGAAAGTGCCCGGAAGATTGCGCTCTATCTCAGTTGATCTTGGCAGCGTGGTTCGACGCGGGCAGGTGATTGCAGAGATTGATCCTGTAGATTACAAGTTGAAAGTCGAGCAAGCGGAAGCAGCTTTGCAACAGGCGCGTGCGCGTCTTGGGTTAGCGCCCGATGGTGACGACGACCGCGTTGACCCTGAGCAGACCGGAACGGTAAGACAGGCGCGCGCGCGTCTTGACGAAGCGAAAACTAATCGTGAGCGCGCATCAACTTTAGTGCAGCAGGGCGTCATCTCGCGCGCAGAGTTTGACAGCCAGGATGCGGCCTTCAAAGTTGCTCAGAGCAATTATCAGGATGCATTGGAAGAGATTCGCAACCGTCAGGCAGTGCTCGCGCAACGACGAACGGAGCTTGCGCTTGCTCGCCAGCAACTCTCCGACACGACCATCTCAGTTCCTTTCGATGGCATGGTCGAAGAAAAGCGCGCGAGCATAGGTGAATACCTTGCGGCTGGCGCGCCCATCGTTACCGTTGTGCGCGTGAACCCTTTGAGGTTTCGCGGCGAAGTGCCGGAGCGCGACGCGCACGCTGTTCGTTCAGGTCAACAGGTTCGCTTGAGCGTAGAAGGCGATGCTAACATCTACACGGGTCGAATAGTCCGCTTGAGTCCGACTATCTCAGAACAGAACCGCGTGCTCATGGTCGAAGCCGAAGTCAGCAACAATGGAACTTTGCGCCCCGGAGCTTTCGCGCGCGCGGACATAGTGACCAGCGAAGGAAGCATGGCCGTGACCGTTCCAACGAGCGCCGTAACAACTTTCGCAGGGATAGAAAAAGTCATCATAGTCGAGAACGGCAAGGCCGTAGAGAAGCCCGTCACGACGGGGCGGCGCGGCGACAACTGGATAGAAATTCTCTCCGGCGTCAGCCTGGGCGATTCCGTAGTCATTGACCCCGGCAACCTTCAATCCGGCCAGCCAGTGAATGTTATTCAGTGATAAGAACAGTTTTCAGTTTTGAGTTTTCAGTTTTCAGAAAGAAGCGAAATGCTCTTATCTGAAAACTGAAAACTAAAAACTGAAAACTCAAAACTATCTTTTATGCAGAAGCTCGCTGAAATCTGTATTCGTCGTCCGGTGTTTGCGGCGATGATAATCCTGGCGCTGGTTGTGGTGGGCGCGGCTGGCTATTTCAAGTTGGGCGTTGACCGCTTTCCATCGGTTGATTTGCCTACGGTGAGCGTGCGCACTACGCTGGCTGGCGCTTCGCCCGAAGAGATTGAATCGGAGATTTCGCAGCCTCTAGAAGAGGTCGTCAATACGGTTGACGGCATAGACACCTTGCGCTCTGTCTCCGCGCAGGGCGTATCCATCCTGATAGTAACTTTCAAACTCGACCGCGACATTGATACAGCCGCTCAGGATGTGCGCGACCGTGTGAGTCAGGTCATAAGTCGCCTGCCCGCAGACACGCTGCCGCCGGTCGTAGCGAAATTCGATAACGACTCGACGCCTGTTTTGACCGTTGCGCTTTCGTCTGATCGCTCCGTGCGAGAACTGACCGAGATGGCGAACAACATTGTGAAGCTAAGGTTGGAGCGCGCGGGCGGCGTGGGCGCGGTCAACGTAGTCGGCGGACTTGATCGAGCAATCAACATCTGGGTTGATGCCGAGCGGCTGGCGGCCTACAAAATTCCCATCACAGCAGTAAGACAGGCGCTCGTTCGACAGAATGCAGACGTGCCGGGCGGAAACGTTGACGCTGGCCGACGCGAACTCACACTTCGCACGCTGGGGCGATATGCAGACCCGCGCGAATTCAACAATCTGGTCATTGCAAACATCAACGGCGCGCCGGTTCGCGTCAATGACATAGGACACGCTGAAGACGGTACAAAGGAGCAACGCTCCATCTCGCGCTTGAACGGCGAGCCTACCGTGACGCTTGAAGTTCAGCGTCAGTCGGGCGCGAACACAATCGAAGTCATCAACAACGTCAAGCAGGAACTGGCGCGCATCAACGGGCAACTCCCTTCGGACGTTCGCCTGGAAGTGATACGCGACCAGTCGCGCTATATCAACGAGGCGCTGCACGAGATTCAGACTCACTTGATCTTGGGAAGCATACTGGCTTGCCTTGTTGTCCTGGCCTTCATGCGCTCGTGGCGCTCAACGATTATCGCCGGCATTGCAATTCCCGCGTCCGTCATCTCGACTTTTGGGATGATGAAGGCTCTGAATTTCACACTGAATAGCGTGACTATGCTAGCGCTCGTGCTGATGGTCGGCGTGGTGATTGACGATGCGATTGTCGTGCTCGAAAACATCTTTCGTTTCGTGGAAGAGAAGGGCATGACGCCAATGCGCGCAGCCCGTGAGGCCACAGCCGACATAGGTCTGGCCGTCATGGCTACAACGCTTTCGCTCGTAGTCATCTTCGTTCCCGTCTCATTTATGTCTTCCATCTCCGGGCGATTCCTATATCAATTCGGCATCACTGCGGCTGTGGCAATCATGGTGAGCTTGCTGGTTTCATTCACGCTGACGCCTATGATGAGCGCGCGACTTCTTCGGGCTGAAGACGCGCAGAAGGCTGGCGGACACTCAGAGCAATTGGAAGCATCAGCAGCATCGCGCAGAGGATTTTACGGATGGCTTGACCGCCGTTACACGCGGATTCTTGAATTCGCAATGCACCACCGCATAATCATCGCAGTGCTAGCAATCGCTGTCATCTCGTCTAGCGTGCCGCTCTATCGTGTTGTCAAGCAGGAATACATACCTACAGACGTTGACGAAGCGGAGTTTGATGTTGGCGTGACTGCGCCCGAAGGGACTAGCCTCGCCGCTATGAATGAAGCGATGCTCGCGGTCGAGGAAGAGATTCGACAGACGCCGGGCGTGCGACTTGAACTGGCTTCGGCGGGAGGCTCTTTTCTGGGCGCGGTCAATCAGGGAACGATTTACGTTCGCATTGCGCCGCATGATGAGCGCGTCTTCTCGCCCACTCGATTATGGAAAGGAATCACGAGCGGCCACCCGCTCGAAGCTTTTCAGGGGAACTACAAGCAGAGCGATGTGATGCAGGAGATTCGCGCGCGTTTGAAAAAGTATGCGCCGCTTCGCTTCAGCGTTCGCAACGCGCCATCGTTCAACATTGGCGGCGGCAATTACGATATTGATTTCGTGATTCGCGGCCCTGATCTTGTCTCGCTCGCTCGTTACGCGAACCAGTTGCGAGAGCGTAGCGCGCAGCTTGGCGGCATTGTTGACGCGGACACGACTTTGAAGCTGGATAAGCCTGAGCTTCGCGTCACGATTGACCGCGCGCGTGCGGCAGACCTAGGCGTTGACACTTCAGACATAGCAACGTCGCTACGCTTGATGGTGGGCGGCGACGAGCGCGTCTCAAGATTCCGCGACGCTTCCGTGGACGAAGACTACGACGTTGAGCTTCGCCTATCGGATAGAGATCGACGCGATGCTGCAACCATCTCTCGTCTCTACGTTCCAAGTTCGCATGGCGGGCTTGTTAACCTTGGAAATCTGGTCAACATACGCGAAGACATCAGCCCGTCGCGCATTGATCGTCTGGACAGGCAGCGGCAGGTCTCTCTTCGCGCAACGGTCGCGCTGGGCTACGCGCTCGCAGACCGCATTGAAGCATTAAGAAGTGCTTCGGCAGAGATGAACATGCCTGCGGCTTACACCACTGCGGTTTCGGGGCGCGGGCGCGAGCTTGAGAGAACATTTTATGAATTCATCTTCGCCTTCCTGCTCTCAATCGCTTTCATGTACATGATTCTCGCGTCGCAGTTCGAGAGCGTGATTCACCCAGTGACTATCTTGCTGAGTCTGCCGCTCGCCGTTCCGTTCGCGCTTCTCTCGCTGTGGGCTACTGGCGATACGCTCAATCTCTATTCAGCGCTGGGCGTTCTGGTTCTCTTCGGCGTGGTGAAGAAGAACGCTATCTTGCAGATTGACCATATGAACAATCTAAGGGCGCGCGGGATGGAGCGCTACAGCGCGATCATTCAAGGAAACCGCGACCGGCTGCGCCCGATTTTGATGACGACGCTGGCGCTCGTCGCGGGCATGTTGCCGCTCGCTCTGGGCACGGGGCCTGGCGCGGAAGAGCGACGCTCAATCGCTGTCGTAGTCATTGGCGGACAGACGCTCTCGCTTCTTCTCACCTTGATTGCAACGCCCGTGGCTTATTCCATATTCGACGACCTGGGCTGGAATGCTGCGTGGAGCGCGCGCGTCAAACGAGTGCAGGGCGCGTTCAAGAGAAAGCGGAAGACGGTCGAAGAAGTTAATGAAGGCGATGGCCATTTTAACGAGCCGCAGTTATTGAATGAAGCGGAGCGAGAAGAAGAGATTGAGGCCGGGGTGGGAAGCGGCGATTGAACGGTTAGAGCAGAAAGTTTTTAGCCCGCGCAAGCGGGCGGCAGCATAAAGCCCGGTGCGTAAGCGCCGGGTTAAGAGTGCGATCAAGATTACGAAAGCCCGCGTGAGCGGGCGACAGCGCGTAGTAATCATAGCGTGAGTTCGACGTAAGAGAGAAAGGGAGAGAACTATCCACTAAATCACACTAAACCACACGAAGAGAAGAATTCGTTTAGTGTCGTTTCGTGTGATTTAGTGGATAATTCACTTGCTCGTACCTCTCTTTTGGCTTACATAGAACTCACGTTAATCATAGGGCTGTCGCCCGCTTACGCGGGCTTTCGTAATCTTTATTGCCATGCTAACCCGGCGCTTACGCACCGGGCTTTATGCTGTCGCCCGCTTGCGCGGGCTTGTTTCCAACTTTCACGTAAGTTGAATCACTGAAACACCTGATCCACCGCCACAACCTTAACGTTCTCAGGCCGCACGTTGATGCGGTAATCTTGAATAATCTTGTCCTCGTCCAATATGGCCTGCGGCTTCGGTGCATTGTAGGTGATAGGCGAAGACGTGTTATTGACTATAGCGTTACGCAAAGTCTCGCCGTCCCGCGTGATGAGAACGATGCGCATGTCATCCGACTTCAGATATTTCCTTATAGCGCGATTCACATCCGCGAGCGTCAGTCGCGAGAGCCGCTGGCGCATGTAGTCATTAAAGTTCGGGATGCCGTAGTAGCGGCTGTCCAGCGCATAGCCGAGCGTGGCGTCCTGCGTCTGCGTCAGTATGTTGACGTGCTTCATCAGATATTGCTGCGTTACCTCGAACGCTTCCTGCGACATTCCATCGCGCACAAGCTTGTTGTATTCGTAAAGCGCCGCTCGAAGCGCGAACATTCCCTGATTCGGCGGGACGGGTCGAATCCATATCTGGAAAATCTGCTGCTGTCGTCCAAGATTCGGATCAGGCTGGAACTGGAACATGCCGCGCGGGAAATATTCTATGTAAGAATAGTCGCCGTAGTTAAGCCCTCGCGCCTCGCGCAGACGCTGGTAGAGATAGCTGTTGGACGAACGATGTTCGCCGAAATAAGAGGCTACTATGGCGAGCGCAGGCCAATCAGGGTCGCGGCGTGTGACGCTTATGGGAAAGCCTAGCGAGATTGCTGTCGAGCGCGTCTCTCGCTCGACAATCTCTATGTGCATTCCGGGTTCAAGCTTGGGCTGAAGAATCTTCACGCTGTTCGCCTTGCCTGCGGGAAGCTTCATGAAGTCCGCTCTGATTTTTTGCGGGAAGTTCGCCGGATAGTTTCCTGCTAGACCGACCACAAGATTCGCCTGAGTGTAGTTGTTGCGATAAAACTCGCGCACGTCATCCAGGGTGAGCGCGTCCAGCGTGCTCAATCGTCCCACGTTTTGATGACCGTAAGGGTGGTTGGCGTAGATCATGTTGTAAAGCTCTTCTTTGCCAAGCTCCTCGTCGTTGTTCTCACGAAGATTCACCTTCAGAAAGTTTATAGCATCTGTTTTCAGGCGTGTGAAATCATCCTCGCGGAAGCCCGGGTCAAGTAGCATCTGCTGAATTAGCTGATAGTAGTTGCTCAGATTGTCCATGTGCGTCGTGCCGCTAAAGACGGTCATCTCTTTATCAATCTGAGAATCGAAGGATGTCGCCATAGGGTACATCGCCGTAACAATCTGATCGTAGGTGAGCGCGCGCGAGCCGCCCTGCGCGAGCATAGCTGCTGTGAGCGCGGCCACGCCCTCTTTCCCCTGCGGGTCAGAGGCAGAGCCTGTGTTGAAGAGTATGCGGAATGAGACGAGCGGCGATTGGCTCGGCTGCAAGACCATCTGAATGGCTTGTCTGGTTCCTCTGGCGGCGGGCGTCCTGGTGCGCCTGCTTGTCTGTGCGATTCCGCTTAACGATAGGGCGAACATGAGAAATGCTACAGTTGCTGTCTTCATTGTTGTGTCTGCCCTCCAGTCGCTGGTTTGTAATTGAGCGTGACAATCGTGCGGCTCTGTTCGCGGAAATATTTTTGGGCCATCGCGCGTATGTCTTCCGGCGTCACACGGTCGTAAAGGTCGAAGAGTTTGTTGATGGTTTCGGGCGTGCGCCTGAGCGCTATGTATGGCGCAAGATTGTCGGCTATGGCTTCGTTGCTGTTCAATGAAAGCGCAGTGCTGTAACGAAGGCGCGAGCGCGTCTCGTCCAGCTTCTTCTGCGTAATCAACTCTGTACTGAACCGCTTGAAAGTTTCCAGGATTTGATCGCGCACGTAATCAACATCCTCCGGTTTTTTGACGCGCGCAAACACTGTGAAAAGCTCCGGGTTCATGCGGTCGTCAAACGATGGCGAGACGAAATCCACCTTCTGCTCACGAAGGACTAATCGCTGGTACAGGTCTGAGTTTTCGCCGAAAGCTATGGGAGCAAGCAGGTCTAGCGCGGCCTTGTCAATCTGCTCGTCCGAGTACGCAGGGCCGTGAAAGGCTACGGCGACAAGGGGAAGAGTTGGCGAAGGCCAGTCAACGTGCGCCGTGCGGCTTTCGCTTTGCGCAGGCTCAACGGGAATATCCGGCACGTAGTTGCCGCGCTGCCAGTCGCCGAAATATTTCTTCGTCAAATCCAGAGCCTGCTGTCTGGTCACATCGCCGACTATCGTTATGGTCACGTATTCGGGGCGGTAGTAGCGATTGAAGAACTGAAGGCTATAGTCGTACTGGTTGGGCATATCTTCAACATCGCGCAGGAAGCCCATAGTCGTGTGCGAGTATGTGTGCTTCTTGAACGCCGTCTCGCGCAGCACCTCGAAGAGCTTCTCGAACGGGTTAGAGCTGTTCTTGTTGAACTCGCCCAGAACGGCCAGAGTCTCCGTCTTGTAAGCCGACTGATCGTACTTCAGATGCTGGAAGCGATCAGCCTCAAGGCGCATGACGGAATCCAAGTCTTCCTTTGAAAATACCTCGTGGAATACCGTGCGGTCGTCCGTAGTGTAAGCGTTGTCG
>Ga0209027_1001006_pt1 | contig 10424 bp, 11 predicted proteins | sample GraSoi013_1_20cm_3_FD_185821 | JGI IMG/M metagenome (GOLD analysis project Ga0209027, IMG submission 185821) | Grasslands soil microbial communities from the Angelo Coastal Reserve, California, USA - Sample 09_27_2013_1_20cm (SPAdes) (version 2) | ecosystem: Environmental > Terrestrial > Soil >...
AGGATGCGTGACAGTTCGGCCAGCCACAGGTCGTCCAGCAGATCTTCTGGCGCGTTTTCCTCTTCCAGCCGCGGCCGCAGAGCCTCCACCAGCGGTTGATAGGGCAGTCGTCCCCCCATCTCGAAAGCTTGCCCGGCGAGGACATCAGCGCCCTGGGCTCGGACCCAGGCGATAAACTCGCTGACCAGCCGCGTTTTGCCGATACCGGCCTCGCCCACTACCAGCACAGCCTGCGGCTGCCCCTGCCGCGCCTGCTGGTAGCGAGCGACGAGCTGGCTGAAGGCGGCAGCCCGTCCCACCAGCGGGGCCACCAGCTCTCCTGGTGGCTGGCTCTCTGCCATAGTGGTGGAGGGACGGGCAGTGGGACTCCTGAGGCTCGCCGCGGTGGCGCGAATATGCTCAGCCAGGGCCACGGTCTCCGCCGAGGGCTTGACCCGCAACTCCTCCGCCAGCCGCACTCGGCAGGTGGTGTAGACCTGCAAGGCGGCAGTCACATCGCCCAGCGCCAGGTACACGCGCATGAGGCGCCGGGAGGCCTCCTCCGAGAGCGGCTCGAGCACGAGCCAGCGCGTAAGAATAGCTCGGGCCTGCTCCAACTCCCCAGCAAACTCGTGCCAGGAGGAAAGCCGATCGAAGAGCACCTGCAGGCGCACCTGCCACTGCTGCTGCCGTTGCTGGACCCACTCGTCAAAGCCAGCTTCCTCGCGCAGCCAGAAGCCGTCGAGGAACGGGCCGCGCACCAGGTCGAGGGCCTGCTGAACCTGGGTGACCAGGGTAGCGCGCTGCGCCTCAGATGGGACAGTTGAGAGCCGCTGGGCCGCTGTATAAGCCTGCTGCACCACTTCCAGGTCCAGCTCCAGCGGCGCTTGCGGGTTCAGGCCGAGCAGGTCCTGTTCGGCGAGCAGATGGCTGTGCGTAGTAGAGGCATCGGCGAGCAAGCTGCGCAGCAGCGTGATGGCGTTGCGCAAGGTCTTACGCGCATCAGTAGGCTCGCTGTCGGGCCACAGCAAAGCAGCGAGCTTGCTGCGGGGATGCATGCCCCCTTCGACCGCCAGGTAGAGCAGCAAAGCCTGCGCCTTGCGCAAGGCAAAGCTGAGGCGGCTCCCTTCATGAAAGATTTCGGGCGGGCCGAGCACGTTCAGACGTAACAGACTCATGGCAGGTCCTCTTTCGCCTAGGTCGACGGACGTGACGAACAGTTTTTCATATGCGGAGCAGCGCCTCTGTGCGTTGTTGCCGTACTGCCAGGCGAGCTATCTCTCTCAGAAGCAAGAGAAAGAGCCGGTGTTCACTGCGTGCTGACCCCTCCATCTAAAGGTAGAGTATCATGCAGGTCGTGGCAGGTCAACAACCAGGCAGTGCTTCACGACCCATCTTGCGGGGGCAGCACTGACCTCCCGTGGAGGACCCTCCTCTTCATGGCGCTGCTTTGGACGCTTTCAGGACGCCTTCTCTGTGTACTCACACCAGAGTGGTCAGGAGAGCACACGTGTTCCATGTTTCTGATGAAAAGGAGGTGAATCGTATGGGAAAAGACGGCAAGGGTCTCTCAGGCGGCAGAAGTGGAGTTTCGTGCCGCATCCCATTGAAAGAATATTAGGACACTATATGGAAGGGGAAGATAGTTCCCCTCCCATTCCCCAGGCAATGCACTTCAGCGAGAAGCTTGCCCCTGATACGGACTACCTACTGGTCAGCGTGGCTTTGAGGTTGATGGGTGTGGCCGCCAGCGCTTTGGAGACCGGGCAATTTACTTTGGCATCCTGCGCGAGCTTCTGGAAGGTCTCCTCGTCTATGCCTGGCACAACGGCCTCGGTCTCCAGGTCGATGGGGTTGATGGCGAAGCCGCCGGGCACCGGGTTGAAGTGGACGCGCGCGGTTGTATGCACTCTGGTTGGCGTGAAGCCAGCACTGGCGAGCGCGTTCGACAGCGCCATCGAATAACAGCCGGCGTGCGCCGCGCCAATGAGTTCCTCGGGATTGGTGCCGACCGTCTCATCGCCCATGCGTGATTTAAACGAATAGCTGCCCTCGAAGGCTCCACTCCCCACGCGCATGGTACCCTGACCCTGCTGAAGATTCCCCTGCCATTCGGCGTCTGCTGTACGTGTTGGCATAATTTCGTCTCCTTTTCAATACAAATCAATCGCCTTCATTGTTGAAGGTGTCCTCTTCATGATCCCTTCTTTCCTCACCATAAGAACCTTTCAAAGTGTCTCACTCGCCACTCGTCTCATCAAGGCGGGCTGGTGCTTCTACCTGGTTGAGGCGATTCCAGAGCAGGTAATCCGTCTCTTTCTTAGGAACGTACGCGTTCACTTCATCTGCCACCATATTGGATGTGGCGACGAACTCACCCTGCTCCAGGTGCCTGAGGTCGATATACTTCGCGCCCTGCTCCAGGCGAGTTCCCGCAGGCAAGATCGTAATGGTCTTGAGCTCATCATCCGTCAAGTCCGCAAGAATGGTGTGCATGCTCTTGAGCTCGTCGGCAGAGAGTGCACCTGGCAAGAGGGCCTGGTTCTCGCCATGGTTCTCCCCGGTCCGGTCGTGAACATTCAGGTCGCGGGTAAAGTCGGCACCGGGTTGGGCCTCATAAATAGGTGCATTCTCATCTTTATGATTCTCGTGTATCCTGGACTGCTTTCGACCGGAATGGGCATCTGAATCACTGCCGCTGCGCTTCTCGCCGCGTTCTTGCATAAGTCGTGAATCAGCTTTTTTGCTAGACTTTTTCTTGTATTTTTCTGGCTGGTGTTTTTGTCCTGGCATGTATCTCGCTCCCTCTGATTGGCTTGTTCATGACTTCAGTATATCACAGGTTTTGCTATGATTTTCCCCCCTCAAGATAAAAGTACAATCTGTGTGCCACTGTTCGTAAAACGGACCACCACCTTGTCGCCAGCCGCGATGACCTCGTGGATGCTCAGGTGCATGTTGGCGAAAGCGCCAGCGGTGTTGGTGGCCATGAACTGTTTGTAGGTCTCGATGCCCCGAATCTCTCCAAGGCTGCCGCCTTGCCAGACCATGTCTGTGGTCCACAACTCGTCGATCAGGTCTTGCCGGCCGCCGTTGACGACTTCGTCGAGGAAGCAGCGCACAATTGCGACGTTGCGGCTGTCGTTCTCATTAGTGGTGGTGATGTGAATCATTGCCCTCTCCATCTTTTTGCATGAGCTCATCAGATCGTCGAGGTCGTTCCATGGGTGTGCTAGCTCATGACCCCTGCTCGGTCCTGTCGAGCAAGGCGCTGATCCAGCTGGTTATGCGGTCGAGTGCCACGGTGGCGAGCGGGGTACCCATGTTGGTGAAGGAGTGCGCACCTTCGGGCCAGAAATCGAGGTCTGCCGCGTTGCCGGCGAGCCGCCAGCGGGCGGCCAAGAACAGTGCGTCGTCCCGCAGCGGATCCAGGCTGCCGACGGTGAACAGCGCCGGAGGAAGCCCGATCAGGTCGGCGTAGAGCGGGGAGAGCGATGGGTCGCGGCGGCTCTCCGGATCCACGCCGGGCAGGCCGAGTTCCATCAGCCCGTCGATCAGGCTGCGGCTGAGCACCAGGCTGCTGTTGGTGGAGGTACGCTCACTGGGGGTGCCCGAGAGATCGTACGCGCCGCAGTCCAGGTGAACGCCGACGATGGAGGTGAAGCCAGGCTCCGCCGCGTCCCGGAGTCGGAGCAGGGTGGTCACAGCGAGATATGCGCCGGAAGAGGTGCCTGCGAGGAGGAGTCGGCTGGTGCCGAAACGCTCATGAGCTTGCGCCGCGGCCCAGCGGGTGGCCGCCACGCTCTCGTCGATCTGGTGGGAGATGGACGACTCCGGCACCAGGCGGTAGTCGGGGCTGACGATCGCTACCTGGCACCGCCGAGCGATCTGGTCGTGGAGCGACGATCAGGCCACAATGTTCGGGATCACCTGCTGCGCCAGCAGATTGAGGGTTTCGACGTCGTTCCCAGAAATGGTGCAGACGAAATACTGGAAGCCCACGTCGACCAGCACCTGCATCCGCTTGATCGCCTCGCCAGGCGTTGTCGCCACCACGGTTTGCTCCATGGAGGCGAGGAGCGTCTTGGGAAACTGATCCAGCTTCGCCTGGATGGCCGCAGGGGTCTCGGCCAGGATCAGCGGGCTGAACAACGTTGAGCGGAGGATCGATCCGTAGGGACGCCCAGCCTCCTCACAGCGGCGCTGCAAGACCTGGAACTTGTGGCCGACGTCAGTGGGCGTGTAGGCCCCCCCGGCCCAACTCGCCCCGGCCATGCTTGACATATCGGCATACTGCGCGACGTAGCGCAGGGTGGTGCGCTCGCCCCCGCCTGCGATGAGCAGCGGGATGTAGGGCTGCTGGACCGGCGGCGGCCGCAGCACGACCCCGTCGGCCTGGTGGTGTGTTCCAGCGAATGTCACCGTCTCCCCACGCAGCAGGGGGCGGATGATCCCAATGGCCTCCTCCAAGGCTACCTGGCGCTCCTGAATCGTCGGGTAGGCCAGCCCCATTTGCTGGAACTCACGGGGCATATCGCCGCTGCCGAGACCGAGGACCAGGCGTCCGTGTGAGATGGCGTCGATGTCGGCGGCCATGCGCGCCAGCAGGACCGGGCTCCGATAGGCGACGCAACTCACCTGAGTCCCGAGTCGGATGGTCCGCGTCACCGCGGCGAGAGCGGCTAAGGTCGTCCAACAATCGTGGCCGACCATGGGGTGATCGGTGCGCCAGAAGGAAACAAATCCCAGCCCTTCGGCCATCTGGGCGAGATCGTGCATCACGGGCCAGCTCTGTCGGCTCGCAAGGATGCCAAAGCGGACCCGTTGTGCTCCGTCGCTGACCCACGGATGCACACTCGGGCCGGGGGCGAGGGTGTCTTGTGCTGACATGTCTCCAGCCTTTCTGTCTTCTCCTGGTGCATTCGTCTTCTACAGTCCAGCAACTTCGCGCAGTGCCTTGCTCCAGGGCAGCCAGCGGTCATCGGGACCACGAGTGTAGTCCCACAGCATGTTGTTGCACACATACCCGACGGCGATGCCGCTTTCAGGATGAACAAATCCCAGTCGGCCGCCTGCACCCGCATGGCCGAAGGAGCCAGTACCAAGCATCGGCGAGCCGGTACGGCTCAGCTCATAGCCCAGCGCGAAGCGCAGCGGATACGGCCCAGGCTCGATCTCAGGCAGCCCATCGGTCTGGGGCTTGCGCGCCCGTTCGACGGTGTCGCGGCTCAGCAACCGCACACCATCCACCTCGCCGATGATCGCGGCATACATCTTTGCCAGTGAGTGTGCGTTTCCGATGCCATTGAGAGAGGGAATCTCCGCAGCATGGGTTTCACGCTTATTCAGCAACTGGCCCATCGCTGCGCTCACCGGGTCAAGTGGTGCGCTGCTGAATACCGGTGCCACGCGATGCTCTTCGTGTTCCGGTAAGCCGATCCACAGGTCCAGGTTCAAAGGCCCTGCAACCTCTTCGGCGAAGAATCGACCAACGGTCTTGCCGGTGATCCGGCGGATGACCTCGCCAACCAGGTAGCCATAGGTGAACTGGTGATACCTGAAGGCCGTTCCTGGCGTCCAAAGCGGCTTCATCTCGGCGAGCGCCGTCACGCAGCGGTTCCAGTCGAGCATTTCGTTCAGAGCGATGCCGCTTTCTGGTGGGAAACTCGGCAACCCGGCTCGATGGGACAGCAGATACGAGACCGGGATGTCCGCTTTCCCGTTGGCCGCGAACTCGGGCCAATAGTGCGCCACTGGAGCATCCGGGTCCAACAGGCCGCGCTCGATCAGCAGGTGTGCACATGTCGCCGTCACCCCCTTGCCACAAGACATGACGATGCTGATCGTGTCGGCGGTGTAAGGACGATCATTGACCTTATCGCGCCCCGTCCAGAGATCCACCACCCTTTTCCCATGACGATAGACGCAGAGCTGCGCACCACCTTCATCCTGCACTTGCGCCTGGGCAAAGGCGTCACGTATCGTCTCGAAGCCATCTACCACCATTCCGTCTACTTTGCTCATGATAACTCCTCTCAGTAATAAGAAACATGCGTGTGCTCATGCGAAAGCAACGCAATGAGCATCTTCTCCGCATGGTTCGGTGAAGCCCGGCCAGTTGGGCCGGACTGAAATCCCTTCGTATCCAGGTTCAATCTTTTCATGCACTGCTGGAAGCAATCCGTCTCTCGCCATCCCACGCAGCGTGATCTGGAGGGAAGGAAACGCTCGTGAGCTGCTCCGAGACGTGCCAGAGCCGCTGGGCGGTCTGCTCATTGCGTGCTCTGCGAGGAATCTTGGCAACTGCGGGCATGCCCGTCAGTTCCGCAAAGCCGCCAGGACCGTAGTAGCCGCCACCAACAGCGAGCGGGCTGGTCGCCGCATACAGGGTGGGAAGAGCCCCTTGCGCGATCTCTTGCCAAAAACCGGGGATCATCCTGGTGACCTGCATCCCCACTCGTTCGAGGAGGGTGGAGGAGCCTCTGCCAAGTGTCGGTCCGGTTGTTTGGAGATTGGTCAGCGTTGCTCCAGGGTGGGCAGCGTTACTGCGTATTCCCCAGCCAGAGCGCAGGCTTCGGCGGTTCAGTTCCATCGCGAATAGCAGGGTCGCCAGTTTGGACTGTCCGTAGGCGCGCTGTGGGCGATAGCCACGCTCACTCTGGAGATCGTCAAAGTGGATGGCGCCTCGGCGATTCGTCAAACTGCTCAGGGTCACCACCCGCGAAGAACCAGCTTTACACAGCAACGGCAGGAGTCTGCCGGTGAGCGCGAAATGTCCGAGGTAGTTGGTACCAAATTGCAGTTCGAACCCATCGGTGGTGATATGGCGGGTAGGTGGGGTCATAATGCCCGCATTGTTGATTAAGGTGTTGATTGGCTGATCCCGTATCAGCAGTCTGGCGGCGAACGCTTCAACCGACGCCAGGCTGGCGAGATCGAGTTGTTCGACCACCACCTGTGCATGGGGAGAGGCGGCGCGAATGGCTTGTGCGGCCTGGTTGCCCTTGTCTGTGTTGCGAACAGCCAGGATCACCAGCGCTCCAGCAGCCGCCAGTCGCTGGCTGACCCCGAAGCCGATGCCACTGTTGGCGCCGGTGACGACGGCAAGTGTCCCTGTCTGGTCGGGAATGTCAATATCGTTGGTGGTGGTTCTCATGTGTCATCCTCTCTTCTTCTTCCTAACTCGTTGGGAACTTCCTGTCTCAGGAAAGCGCTCGTGGCTCTTGCTGCTCGTGTGCGGCGATCTCGTGGCCCATCCCGTGAGCAGATCCATTCATCCGCATCGACTCCTCTCTGCTTGCGGTTCTGATCTGGCTATTCAAGAAGTCAACGACGATCTTACGAGTCCGTATCGCCTCTGGAAGATCAGGCTCCCAGTTGAAGCCGTGCCACATGCCTTCTGACACGAGCAGCTCGACTGGGACGTTGATCTCTTTTAATTTCCAAAAGAGGCGAACGCCGTTGCTCAGCATGATGTCTCGTGTCCCAGTCGTGATCATCGTGGGAGGGAAATCGGTGGCAAAGGTGTCATTGAGGGGCGAGATGCCGGGATCCCTGGGATTCATATCACCGACATAGTTTTGTCTCACTATCGCAAGAGCCATGTCTGCCGACTGGACGTCTCGACGGTTGTTCGAGACCGCTGAATCCCCAACCCCACTGATTTCACCAGCGGGGGTGAACATCCCCAGTGCCTTGAGCATGGGGAGGTGCAATTTTTGTGCCTTCAACACGACTGCAAGCATCAGGGCACCGCCAGATGAACTGCTCACACCCACGATCTGTTTTGGGTCGAAGTGGGTGACGACCTCCTCGTAGACCGCAAAACATTGATTGAGAGCCAGAGGGTATTTTGCTTCCGGTGCCAATGTGTAGTCAATCGAGTAGACGGTGATCCCGATCTCGGCCGCCATCAGCAGCGCGGTTCTTTCCCGAGCGATGCCCATCACAAATCCGCCGCCGTGAATGTTCAGCAGGAGAGCATGTTCATTGCCCGGTGTGATGGTCCTGGGTCGGATGATGAGCACAGGCACATCGTTGATCGTGGTCTTTTCAAGGGTCAGGCTGTATCGAGCAATCAGCGATTCTTCGATCACATCTTCGCCAGCTTGAAAGGCCTTGCGAAAGCGAGGGATCCGGCGGGGGCCGGTGAGGGCGGGGAGAAGGAAGCCAGGAATCCATGGGTGGGGTACCGCAGCCAGGTACTTGACCGCTTCCGGACTCATCGTTGCTGCTTGCTTCTTGGTAGTACGTAGTGCCATGATGCACTCCTTTCTGGGACTGACAAGTCAGTCAGAGAGAAGACAGAGGAAAACACACAAAATTTGATCCTCTCTTCTTTAATTTACTAACTAGTCAGTAACTTACTGTTTCCAATAGTACCATATGATGCAGAGTTTGTCAACTGACCAGTCAGTAATATATAATAGAAAGATGAAACGAGATATCCAAGAGACAAAAAAACGGCTGCTTGAGGCCGCGACGAACGAATTTGCCCAGCGCGGCATCGCCGGGGCACGTGTTGACCGGATCGCTGAGCTTGCTGGATGCAGTAAGGCGCTGATCTACGACTATTTCGGCAATAAAGACCAACTCTTTGATGCGGTCTATGATGCCCTCGTGGTCGCTTTCGTGCAAGAGGTGCCCATTGATACCTCTGATCTGGCTGGCTATGCAGGTCGCCTTTTCGACCAGTACCAGGCATGTCCAGAAATTCTGAGATTAGCTATTTGGGACATTCTTGAACGTGGTGGGAGTGGAACGCATCTCGAAGCGATTCAAGCCTCCAATCAGCAAAAGATCGCTGCTCTCGAACAGGCCCAGCGCGAGGGTCGCGTGTCAGATCGCTGGAGTCCGGCTGAGCTCCTTACGCTCATCGTGGGATTGAGTACGATCTGGCTCTTCGCGACCCCAGAAGTCACCAAACTGAACGCCACTGAGATCAGTGCTCAGCGACGCACGATCACTGAGGCGGTACGACGGCTTGTTGATGACTCCAACAGGATGGGAAGCGAGTCGCGAGAGGCTTTTACCTCTTCTTCTCCGAGCTCGAGCGTTCGGCTGGGAGGAGTCGAAAAAAACGAACGTATTTGAGATAGCTAAACCTTGCCTGATAGACACCTGGTTCGCGATCCGCGCTCAATGATGAATAGCCGCAGCTGAACGTGGAGGCGTCTGCAAGGCCAACCCTTCGACTGGCAAGGCAAAGGAACTGTCTTCTCAGAGTACACCTCATGACCCGCAGAATTGTACAGAAATCGCCCACAGAATCTTGGGATTTACAGTCGCTCTGGCCCTTGACAATCCCTGTTCTCCGTGTCATAATCGTAACGTAAAGTACGTTACTGAAGACGAGATGAGGAGCAATGGAACACAGACAGAAAACACGCGCCCAACAGACACGCGAGCGTCTCCGCGCCGCTGCCCACCGGCTCTTTCTTCAGCAGGGCTATCTGGCGACGAGCATCGATGCCATTCTGGCGGAGGCGGGCATTTCCTCGAAGGAGACCCTCTACCGCCATTATGCCAACAAGGAGGCCCTCTTCGTCGATGTCCTGAGCCACCTGACGCTGGAGCAGCCGGGCTTTTCCGAGAAACTTGCGGCCTTGCCCACACCTCATGATCTGCCATCGCTGCGCCAGGCACTCACGCAACTTTCTCGCGAGATCCTCTCCATGATGAGCCAGCCCGGCTATCTCCCCCTGGTGCGGATGATCATCGCCGAAGCGCCGCGCTTCCCGCAGCTCGGCACCCTGTTTTTCTCGACCGTCACCCAGCGCGGTCTCGCCATCATCACCGCACTGCTCCGAGCAGCCAGGGAGCAACAGATCATCGCCGATGTCGATTTCGAGGTGGTGGCCCGCGCTTTGCTAGGTGGGCTCGTGAGCTATGTCCTGACGGATCTGCTGTTTGCGGGCGAGCAGGCCCGGCTTCCATCGCTCGACCGCGCCGATGCGCTCGTTGAGGTTATCATGCGCGCATTGACACCATAAAAGTTGGCTTTGGCCTTTTTTCAAGGAGGATAGAATGTTGCGTAATCGAATACGTACCTTTAATAAGTATGTCACTAATCGGATATTACGCGGGTTTGCGAGCCGTTCCCGCGGCCCGTTTGCGATCATTCGTCACGTTGGCCGTCGCAGCGGCAAGCCCTATGAGACAGTGATTTGGGTGTGGCCGACGAGAGAGGGGTTTGTGATTGCGTTAACCTATGGATCCAAGGTGGATTGGTATCGGAACATGCTGGCTGCTGGAGGTGGGACGGTCTTCTGGCATAGAAGGCTCTATGCGGTCGGCAAACCCGAACCGATTGATGCCGACACAGCTCTGCCAGCGTTTCCTGCGTTTTTCAGGCTGATCTTTCGAACCTTTGGCAGGCAGGAGGAGTTTGTGCGGCTGAAGTCATCAGGTCCTGAGCCAGTCAAGGCCTGATGTTGTGCAAACCA
>Ga0209027_1001007_pt1 | contig 10421 bp, 5 predicted proteins | sample GraSoi013_1_20cm_3_FD_185821 | JGI IMG/M metagenome (GOLD analysis project Ga0209027, IMG submission 185821) | Grasslands soil microbial communities from the Angelo Coastal Reserve, California, USA - Sample 09_27_2013_1_20cm (SPAdes) (version 2) | ecosystem: Environmental > Terrestrial > Soil >...
CGTGTCCGAGTCCGCCGTCGAGACGAACACCGCCGTGTCCCCCACCTGGAACTTGGGCGTGCCGTTCGCGTACTTCGGGATCGTCGCCGCATTGTTCGCGTACCAGACGCGCTGGAACTGCGCATCGTAGCGCGCATCCTTGGTACGGTCGTACAGGCCCAGGAAGAAATTGGTGGGCCGGAAGCGTTTGAACGGGCGGCCGTTGGCGATGTCGCGCAGCATGCCCGGCAGTACGTCGTACTCCATCAGGAAGTAGAGGTGCCCGCTGTTGCCGGGGCCGGTGGTCAGGGGATCGGCGGTGAACTGCACCGACCAGATGACCTCGGCGTTGCGCTCGTTGTGCAAGTCGAACACGTCGGCGAAGCGCGGCAGCAGGTGGTACGGGCCCGAGTCGATCACCTGCCGCGCGTAGTGGGCGGCGTTCGCGAAATCGCGCGCTTGCTGCTTGGCGACCTCGTCGGCGGCGGGGTCGTCGGGCACGCGCAGGCGCGTGAGGTACACTTTGGCGAGCAGGTGCTGGACGGCGCCTTTCGTCGCGCGCCCGTAGTCCTGCTGCAGGCTGGGCAGGTGCGCCTCGGCGTACTGCAGGTCCGGGATGATCACCCCGTCGTACACACTGTCGAGGGAATATCGGTGCGCTTCGGTCGTGGGCGCCGTTATCTCATGCAACGTGATGTGCAAGGGCCCGAACATCTGCACCAAGTAGAAGTAGTAGAGCGCCCGCAGGAACCGCACCTCGGCCATCCGCTCAACCTTGACGCTCGAGTCCATCTGTACCACCGGCGCCTGGTCGAGCGCCGCGTTGATGGTGTTGATCGCCCGATAGAAATCGTTCCAGCTGTTCGTGAAGTAGTCGACCGTGGGATTCAGTTGCGTCGTGTAATCGTTGACGAACTTGTAGCTGCCGTCGGCGCCTTTGGTGTAGATATCGGTCCCGAATTCGGTGAGCGTGAACCCCCGCTCCTGCGCCCAGAAGCTGCGCAGCGGCTCATACGAGGCGTTCACGAGCGCCTGAAAAACCCCCTCGCTGCCGTACGCCCCCGGGGTCAACCCGGTGATCACGGCTTCGTTCAAGTCCACGCAAGCCGGGAGGCAGGTCACCAGCGCCACCGCAAGCAGTCCGACGGTTCGCTTGTTCATAGTTCCTCCCGTGGTTAGAAGCCCACGGTCATGCCCATCAGCAGCGTCGAGTAGCTGGGCGTTCCGGCGTTGGTGGCGGACTCGGGGTCCAGGCCCTGAAAGTCGGTGAACAGAAACGGATCGAGCGCCGTCGCGTAGAACCGCAGCGAGCGGCCGTGGAACGGGCCGAACCGCGCTCCCGGCACGGTATAGCCCAGCGAGATGCTGCGGATCCGGATGAAGGAGCCGTCTTCGAATCCCATTGCGCTGTTGTTGTCCGGACGTTCCTGACCGAGTGCGGGGCGAGGATCGGTGTTGCTGGGGTTGGTGGGCGTCCAGTAGTTCACGGCAACATTGTTGTAGCGGCCGGCCAGCACGTTCTGGTCTCTCCGGAACGCGTCGTCCATCGTCAGGCCCCAGCGGGCGAGCGCCATGACCGACAGGTCGAAGCCTCGCCAGTCGAAGTGACTCGTCAGGCTCCCGGTCCACTTCGGGAACGGGCTCCCTAAGATCACGCGGTCCTTCGCGTCGATCTTGCCATCATTGTTCTGGTCGACGATGCGGATGTCGCCGGGCTTGCGGCCGTAGCGTTTCATTTGCACCGAGTCGGCCGTCTGCCAGATGCCACCGAACTTGTAGTCGTAATAGACCGAGATGGGTCGGCCGATGAACCACTTGTTCCCAACGTCGTCCTTGTTGGCGCCGAACAGGCTGACGATGCGGTTACGGTTCATCGACCAGTTGATCTCGCTGCTCCAGCCGAGGCCGTGCCAATCCCGCAGAATTTGAGTGGAGAGGGCCACCTCGACGCCGCTGTTCAAGGTCGACCCCACGTTCTGGAGGATGCTCGAGCGGCCGTTGATGCCCGAGAGCTGCCGGTTCATGAGGAGGTCGCTCGTCGCGGCCCGGTATACGTCTACGGAGCCCGAGATGCGGCCTCCGCGCCCCGTGAACTCGAGGCCGACGTCCAGCTGGGTGGTCCGCTCCCACGTGAGACTGTCGTTCGGAAGGCTGCCTGGACGGTACCCGACCGCCGGCAGGTCGCCAAACGAGTACATGGTCCTCGTGAGCGACCCCTCGGTCTGATAGGGATTGATGGCGGTGTTTCCGGTTCGTCCGTAGCTGACCCGCAGCTTCAGGTCGGAAAAGAGCCCCGTCCGCTGGATGAAGTCTTCTTCAGAGAGGCGCCAGGCGAGCGCGGCCGAGGGGAATATCTGACACTTGTGTCCCGGGGCCAGGCGCGACGAGCAATCGTCGCGGCCCGTGAGCGTGAGCAGGTAGCGGTCCTTGAGCGCGTAGTTGACGCGGGCCATGACGGACGCGAGGGCCCACTGCGACACGTAGCTGGACGGCGCGTCGACGCGCGCCGCCGACCCCAGGTCGAAGTACTGATCCTGCTCGTACGGGAGCCCGATCACCGGCGTCACCTGATCTTCCGTGTGCTGCGTCTGAATGCTGTAGACCAGCGTGGCGTCGATGCGGTGCGCGAGGCCCAGGCTGCGCTTGTAGGTGAGGATGTTGTCGAGCGTGTACGCGAGCGTGCGCTGCTGCTCCAGGCTGGCGTTGGCGGGACTCCCCTGCTGCGCCTGCGTTTGGGAGCCCCAGAACTGCCCGCGGCGATAAAACGTCAGGTCCGCCCCGAAGTTCACACGCCAGTTGAGCGCATCGCTCAGGTTGTAATCGGCAAACAGGGTCCCGAACGCGCGCACGCGGCCCCGGTCGTCCCGCTGGTTCTGGATGTCGGAGAGCGGGTTGACGCGCTGTCCATCGTTGGTGGGCTTGAAGATGATGTTGCCCGCACTGTCGAAGGCCGGCGCCAGCGGCTCATTGAGGAGGGCTTCGCTGTACACGCCGTCGCCCCGACCCAGATGCTGGTCGCTTTGGATCACCGACGTAGAGGTCCCGACATGCAAGCGGGGATTGGGGCGATGGTCGAAGTTGAGCCGCGCCGATCGGCGCACGTAGTCCATCCCCTTGATGATCCCGACCTGGTTCAGCTGGCCCCCGCTCAGCGCAAACCGGGTCTTCTCGTCGCCTCCGGTAACCCGCACCTCATTGCTCACCTGCGTCCCCTCGCGCAGCACCAGATCCTGCCAGTCGGTCCACCGCCCGTCGGCGATCGACGGGAAGTCCGGGGGCTGAAACAGGATCGAGTCGCCGTGGACGCAGGCGGCGACGTCCGGGGGACACTGGTACCCGGTCTTGCTGTTCCTCGCGGCGTCGCGCTTGAACCGGGCCCACTGCGGACCGTTCATCATCGGCATACGGCGCAGCGCCCGCTGCGCCCCCGCATGCGTGTCGTACGTAAAGGTCGTCTTCCCGCTCTGGCCCTGCTTCGTCGTGACGAGCACTACGCCGCTCGCGCCGCGGGCGCCGTAAATCGCCGTGGCCGACGCGTCCTTCAGGACCTCGATGGACTCGATGTCGTTCGGGTTCAGATCGCCGATGCCGCCGGCCATAGGGATGCCGTCCAACACGTAGAGCGGATCGTTCGACGCCGTCAGCGACCGCGTGCCCCGCACCCGGATGCTGATCCCGTCCCCGGGGTTGTTGCCGCTCGTGACGATATCGACGCCGGCCACCCGCCCCTTGATGGCCTCGATCGCGTTCGCCTTCGGCACGGCCTGCACTTCCGCGCTCGATACCGAGGCCTGCGAGCCAGTCACGTCCCTGCGCGCCTGCGTGCCGTAGCCCACGACGACCACCTGCTCGAGCGCGATGGCCAGCTGTTGAAGCTGGAAATTCACGGTCGTGGTCTGGCCGGCAGTCACGACGACGCCGGGAACCTCCGCTGACCCATGTCCGATGAGGCGGGCTTCCAGCCGGTAAGTACCGGGGCGCACCAGCGCGAGCGTGTAGTGGCCGTCGGGGCCGGCGGTGGTCGCGAGATCGCCGCCCGCGATGCTCACACGGGCGTTCGGCAGCGGGGTCCCGGTCTCCTGCGCCGTCACCACGCCGGTGATGACGCCCGTTTCAGGCGCGACCGACCCTGTCTGCTCGCCCGCCTGCTGGGCCCGCCCGACCTGGAGCGGCAGCAGCGCGCAAAGCAGTGACAAAAAAAAGAGGCTTGGGGAAACGGCGGTGCTGCGGCCCTTCCACATGGGTCCTCCCGGTCGACGGCGTCCCGGTTTCAGCATGCGACCGCAAGCAGCGTGCCCCTCGTGACGTCGATCACTCGGTGCGCGGCGCCGCGCGCCACGATTGCGTCCCGCGATGCTCTCATTCCACGGGTGTCGCGCCGCCGCGACGCGAGGATGGCTCGGTGCGGGGTCCGACCCACGCTGTGGGGGCGCGGCGGGGTCGCTCCGAAGGCAGGCGCATGTCTTGCGATGCAACGTCCCGCGCAGCCCCATGCTCACACCTACCTCACCCGACCCGACCGGCGGGCGGGGGGCGCCGCAGTGCGCCTCGCGCCTGTTCGGGAGCGTCGTGTGGGTCAGCGTGGTCGTCAGCGTCTTTGGCGGCTGCGAGCTGCGCCGCGTCCCCGACGGCCCATGGCGGCTGCGGGCGCTCACCACCCCGTCCGCCTCGTCGCACGCTCCAGCGGCCGCCGCCTGGCCGCGCGTCTACTCGCTCGACGCGGCAGCGCTGACGCGCGCCAAGCAGCGCATCGAGAGCGGCGACGCGCAGTTGCAACCGGCCTACGACCGGCTGGTTCAGGAGGCTGGCGCCGCGCTCAAGCTGCCCGTGGCGTCGGTGATGGACAAGCAGCGCATCCCGCCGAGCGGAGACAAGCACGACTATGTGAGCATGGGTCCGTACTGGTGGCCCAATCCCACGAAGCCCCGGGGCCTTCCCTACGTGCGTCGCGACGGCGAGCGGAACCCCGAGATCCGCGTCGACTACGACGCGCCCCGCCTCGCCGCCGTCACGGGCGCCGTCACGACGCTCGCCCTCGCGTACTACTTTACCGACGACGAGAAATACGCGCGGCGGGCCGCGCTGCTGTTGCGCGCGTGGTTCCTCGATCCCGCCACGCGAATGAACCCGCACCTGCGGTACGGACAGCGCATTCCGGGCGTCACCGAAGGCCGCGCCGCGGGGATCATCGAAACGCGCGGGCTCGTCGGCGTGGTGGACGCGATCGGCATGCTCGAGCGCTCACCGAGCTGGACGGCGGCTGACGACCGCGGCATGGCCGGGTGGTTGTCCGCGTACCTCGGGTGGCTGCGCTCGAGTGCGCTCGGCAAACAGGAGCGCGGTGCGCACAACAACCATGGCACGTGGTACGATGCGCAGGTCGCCGCGCTGGCGCTCTTCACCGGCGACACCGTGCTCGCGCGCTCCACGCTCGCGTCCGCCAGGACGCGCCGCATCGGCGCGCAGATCACCGCCGACGGCCGGCAGCCCTACGAGCTGGCCCGCACCCGCTCGCTCGCGTACAGCGCGATGAACCTCGAAGGCCTGTGCCGGTTGGCGGAGCTGGCGCGGCACGTCGGTGTGGACCTCTGGTCCTACCGCTCGCCGCGGGGGGGGGGCAGCATCCGCAAGGCGCTCGACTATCTGGCCCCGTATGCCGATCCCCGGCGGAAGTGGCCGGGCCGCCAGATCACGCCGGCCGAGCCGGACCTGCTGGTGCTGCCGCTCGAGCAGGCCCGGCTGGTGTACCGCGACGCGCGCTACGACGCCCTGCTGCGGCAGATCCCGGAGGAAGCGGTCCGCTCGCACCGCGCGCAGCTCTTGTATCCCGAGCCGGACTCGACCATGGCCTTGCCGCGCACCGGCTCATGACGGCGCCTACTGCGCCTACTGTGCCTACTGTGCCTACTGCGATAGACCGGCGCGAAGCGCTGCGCCGCGCCGCGCTCGTGCTGGGCGGCGTGCTCTCCGCTCCGCTCGCAGCGGGCGTGCTCGCGGGCTGCGAGGCGCGTGGCGTCCCGGACGGCACGTGGCGTCCCCGCGCCCTCACGCCGGACCAGGCGGAGCTGGTGGCCACAATCGCCGACCAGATTCTTCCCGAGACCGACACGCCCGGCGCCCGCGCCGTGGGCGTGCATCGGTTCATCGATGCGCTGCTAGCGGAGTCGTACCCCGCCGCGGAGCGGGAGCGATTTATCGCGGGTCTGGCGGGTATCGATGCCGATGCACGCACGGGCTGCGGCCGCGCCTTTCTGGCTTGCTCGCCGGCCGAGCAGCGCGCCCTGCTCGATCGGCTCGATCGCGAGGCGCCGTTCTTCCGCACGCTCAAGGAGCTGACGCTGGTCGGCTATTACACGTCGGAGATCGGCGCCACGCGCGAGCTGCACCACGCCCCGGTCCCTGGTCGCTACGACGGGTGCGTCCCTCTCGCGCAGGTCGGCCGGACGTGGGCGGTGTGACCCGCGCCGATCCCTACGACGCCATCGTCGTCGGCTCGGGCATAACCGGCGGCTGGGCCGCCAAGGAGCTGTGCGAGAAGGGGCTCAAGACCCTGGTGCTCGAGCGCGGCCGGCACGTGGAGCACGGCAAGGACTACGTCACGGAGTGGCTCCAGCCCTGGCAGCTCGCGCACCGCGGCCAGGGCGAGCAGGAGCTGTACGAGCGCGACTATCCCATCCAGAGCAAGAACTACGCGTTCGGCGAGGCGACCCGCCACTTCTTCGTAAACGATCGCGAGCATCCCTACACTACTCCCGACGGCCAACCGTTCCGCTGGATCCGAGGCTACCAGCTCGGCGGGCGCAGCCTGATCTGGGGCCGGCTGTGCTGGCGCTGGAGCGATCTCGACTTCGCGGCGAATCTGAAAGACGGCCACGGCGTCGACTGGCCCATCCGCTATCAGGACCTGGCCCCCTGGTACGGCTACGTCGAGCGCTTCATCGGCGTGAGCGGCGAGCGGCTGGGCCTCGCGCACCTGCCCGACGGCGAGTTCCTGCGGCCCTGGGGACTGAATTGCGCCGAGCAAGTCGTGCGGCGGGGCATCGAGCGCGCCTTTCCCGGCCGTCACATGACCATCACGCGGGTCGCGAATCTGACCGAGCCGCACAACGGGCGCGGGCGCTGCCAGGCGCGCAATCAATGCGCTCGTGGCTGCAGCTACGGCGGCTACTTCTCGAGCCTGAGCGCGACGCTGCCGGCGGCGCAGGCGACCGGAAACCTGACCGTCGTCACCGACGCGATCGTCCACAGCGTGGTCTACGACGAGCGCCGGGATCGGGCGGCGGGCGTGCGCGTGATCGACCGCACTACGAAGCAGACGCGCGAGTACACCGGACGGCTGATCTTTCTTTGCGCCTCGACGCTGGGCACGGCCCAAATCCTCCTGAATTCGCGGACCCCGCGTTTCCCGACCGGGCTCGCCAACTCGAGCGGGGAACTGGGGCACAATCTCATGGACCACATCTCCAAGGCCGGCGCCAGCGGCACCGTGCCCGGGCTCGAGGACAAGTACGTGTACGGCCGGCGGCCGACGGGCACCTACGTCCCGCGCTTCCGTAACCTGGGGACGAGCCGGGAGGCGAAGGTCGGCTTCCTCAGGGGTTATGGGATCCAGGGAGGGGCGGGACGCGACGGCTGGATGCGCGGCGCGGCGCTGCCAGGACTGGGGGCCGAGTTGAAACAGAGGCTGCGGGAGCCCGGCCCGTGGCAAATGACGCTGCAGGGATACGGCGAGTGTCTCCCGCGGCACGAGAACTACGTCGATCTCGATCCGGCGCGCACGGACCAGTGGGGCATCCCGCTGTTGCGCGTGCACTGCGCCTGGAGCGAGAACGAGCGCGCCATCCGGGAAGACGTGAAGTCCCAGTCGGCCGGGATGCTCGAGGCCGCCGGGTGCAAGGACGTGGCGACGTACGACCACGACGGCCCGCCGGGGTTCAGCGTGCACGAGATGGGCACGGCGCGCATGGGCAGAGACCCGAAAACATCGGTCCTCAACGCGCACAATCAAACGCACGACGTGAGCAACCTGTTCGTCACGGACGGCGCGTGCATGGCAAGCTCGTCCTGCGTGAATCCGTCACTCACCTACATGGCCCTCACCGCGCGCGCGGTGGACCACGCCGTGAGCGAGCTCAAGCGCGGCAACCTGTGAGCGGGTCCGCGCGCGCCGCGCAGGCGCAGGTGGTTGCGACCTCGTTCCTGGCGCTCTTCTCGATCGTCGGCATCGCGCTGTACGGCCTGCCGTTCTTCTACGACTCCATGGTGCGCGAGTTCGGCTGGTCGCGCGCCCAGGTCACGTCGGGGAACGCGATCTCGAAGGTGATCGTGGGGCCGCTGTTCGGCTTTGTCGCGGGCTGGCTGGTGGACCGCTTCGGCCCGCGGCGTCTGATGGTGGCGGGGATCGTGATGGCGGGCATCGCGCTCGCGGGGCTGGGCGCGATCCACACGCTGGCGGGCTTCTACTTCTTTTATCTCTTCAACGCGCTGGGCAACGTGTGCGGCGGGCCGCTGCCGAACCAGGTGCTCCTGTCGCGCTGGTTCACGGCGGCTCGCGGCCGCGCCATGGGGTTCGCCTACCTCGGGATCGGCGTGGGAGGCGCGTTGGTGCCGTTCCTGGCGGTGTGGCTGACCCGGGCGGTCGGATGGCAGGGCGCGCTGCAGGTACTCGGCGCGCTGATTATCCTCGTCGCTCTGCCGTTGGCGCTGGTCGTCAGGGAGTCGCCGGAGCAGACCTCCCCTACCTCCCCAGCCTCCACCAACCTCCACCAACCTTCCGTCAGGACCATCCTCCACCGTCCTGCATTTTACCTGCTTCTCGCGGGGAGCATGTGCTCGATCGCCGCCGTGGGCGGCACGAACCAGCACTTGAAGCTGTTCCTGAGTCTCGATCACGGCTTCACGCAGGCCGCGGCCGCGCGGATCGCGTCACTGGTGCTCGCCTCGAGCCTCGTCGGCCGCCTGGGCATGGGGTGGCTGGCGGACCGGTTCCCGAAGAAGCAGGTCATGCTGCTGATCTATCTCTTGGTCGCGTCGGCGATCCCGCTGCTGTTCTTGGTGGAGAAACCGGGGGCGATCTATCTGTTCGCCGTGATCTTCGGCATCGGACTGGGCGGGGAATACATGGTCATTCCGCTCATGGCCGCCGAGCTGTTCGGCGTGCGCGTGCTGGGGCGCGCCATGGGCGTCGTGCTGACGGCCGACGGCGTCGCCGAGGCAGTCGCGCCGGTGCTGGTGGGCCGCCTGCACGACGTGACGGGAAGCTACGCCACGGGCTTCGTGGCGGTGATCGCGTTCGCGCTCGCTGGCGCGGTGGCGATTTCGTTTCTGCCGCGCACTTCACCTCCCGTGCGCGTTCTAGTAGGGGCGCAGCATGCTGCGCCCGTACGGGAGGGCTGATGGCCCCCCAACGCATCGGTGTGATCATGAACGGCGTCACCGGGCGCATGGGGCTGAACCAGCACCTCGTGCGATCGATCCTCGCCATTCGCGAGCAGGGTGGAGTGGCGCTACCCGACGGCGGCCGGCTCTTGCCGGACCCGATCCTGGTCGGGCGGAGCGAGGCGAAGCTCCGCGACATCGCGGCCGCTCACGGACTGACACGCGTCGCGACGGACCTCGACGCCTGCCTCGCGAACCCGGCGGACGAGATCTACTTCGACGCCACCGTGACGAGCCTGCGCGTGGGCCACGTGCGTCGCGCGATCGCGGCGGGAAAGCACGTCTACTGTGAAAAGCCGGTCGCCGCCAGCACGGCCGAGGCGATCGAGCTCGCGACCTCGGCCAGCCGTCGCGGCGTGAAGCACGGAGTCGTGCAGGACAAGCTGTTTCTTCCCGGCATGCGCAAGCTCAAGCGGCTGGTGGACGACGGCTTCTTCGGCCGCATCTTGAGTGTACGCGGGGAGTTCGGCTACTGGGTGTCCGAGGGCGACGGTGAACCCGCGCAGCGTCCGTCGTGGAACTACCGCCGGGAAGACGGCGGCGGGATCGTGCTCGACATGTTCGCCCATTGGCGCTACCTGCTCGACCATACCTTCGGGGCGGTCACGGCAGTGCAGTGCACCGGCGCGACGCACATCCCCGAGCGGGTGGACGAGCGGGGGCGGCGCTACGCGGCGACGGCCGACGACGCCGCGTACGCCACGTTCGCGCTCGATGGTCCCGCGGGGGAGATTCTCGCGCAGTTCAACTCCTCGTGGGCCGTACGCGTGCACCGCGACGACCTGCTGCAGATCCAGGTCGACGGCACGCTCGGGAGTGCCGTCGCGACGTTGCGCGGTTGCAAGATCCAGCGCCGCGCCGATACGCCGCGCGCCGTGTGGAACCCCGACGTGCCCGACCCGGTCGACTATTACGCGTCGTGGCAGGAGGTGCCGGACGACGGCCCACTCGACAACGCGTTCAAGGTGCAGTGGGAGCGGTTTCTCCTGCACGTCGCGACGGAT
>Ga0209027_1001009_pt1 | contig 10400 bp, 4 predicted proteins | sample GraSoi013_1_20cm_3_FD_185821 | JGI IMG/M metagenome (GOLD analysis project Ga0209027, IMG submission 185821) | Grasslands soil microbial communities from the Angelo Coastal Reserve, California, USA - Sample 09_27_2013_1_20cm (SPAdes) (version 2) | ecosystem: Environmental > Terrestrial > Soil >...
AGGCTTGAACGCGCCACCGCGCAGCGCGGTCCCTCCCGCCGCCTTGACGATGCGTGCGGCAGACATGATCTGCTCCTCCGACTCCACAGAGCACGGACCGCCGATCACCACGACCTCGTCACCGCCAACACCTACGCCGTGTCCGATATCAACCACCGTGTTCTCGTTCTTCCACTCCCGCGACACCTGCTTGTATGGTTGCGTGACGTGGATGATCTGCGCAACGCCCGGGAGTGCTTCGAGCCGAGATGAGTCGACGCGCCCATCGTTGCCGACGAGGCCGACGGCGGTTCGCTGCGCACCGGGCATCGGGCGCGCCTCGTACCCCATTTCGTGGATAATTGCTACCACGCGATCGACGTCTTTCGCCGTCGCGTCGTGCTGCATTACGATCAACATCTACGCTATAAGTGGGGCTGACTCGGCGGCTTCAGGCTCGTCGTCGTGCAGCTGTGGGATGTGCGCCGGATGGTCGGGTGTAATCGTCTCGTCGACGGTGCGGCCACGCATGCGAACGCTTACCAGGGACGACACGCCCGGCTCCTGCATCGTCACGCCGTAAACCGCGTCGGCAGCTTCCGTAGTCGTACGCGGATTGTGCGTGATGACGATGAATTGTGTGTTGTTCTTGAAGCGGTTGAGCATGCGTACAAAGTGGCCGATGTTCTGATCGTCGAGCGGCGCGTCCACCTCGTCAAGCAGACAGAAGGGGCTGGGCTTGGTGAGAAATATTCCAAAGAGCAGGGAAAGAGCAACCAGCGCCTTCTCCCCACTCGAAAGAAGATGGATTCTCTGCGTCCGCTTGCCACGTGGTGATGCGTGGATCTCGATGTCGCCCTCCAGCGGACTCTCCGGATTCTCGAGGCGGAGATCGCACTCGCCACCGCCAAACAGCGTCATGAAGATGTTGCGGAAATTCTCGCGCACACGCACGAAGGTCTGCAGAAACAGGTCGCGCGCGGTGGTATCGATCTCCCTGATCGCCTGCTGCAGGGAATTCTTCGCCGAATTCAGATCGTCGCGTTGGGTCGTCAGGAAGCCGAGGCGCTTTGTCTCCTCTTCGTGTTCTTCGATTGCGAGGGGATTCACTGGCCCGAGCGCATCGAGCTGCTCTCGCACCAATGCCGCCTCGGCGCGCAAGGTTTCGTCGTCGAGCTCTAGCGCCTCCGCACCAGCGAGCAGCTCGTCGACCGGCTTCTTCCATTCCGCCTCGAGCCGCTCTCTGATCGCCGCGCGCCTGCCCGCCAACTCCGTATAGCGCAACTCCGCAGCGTGCAGCTCCTCGCCGAGCGCGGCTGTATGTCGGCGCATTTCGGCAAGAGAGTGTTCATCCGAGGTTAAGCGCTCGTCGAGCTCATGAACCGCGTGCTCGGCGTCCGACAAGCGCTGTTCGGTTGCTTCCAGAGTTGCCTGTCGCGAATCGAGATCCGACTGCCATTGCGATAGTTGCTCGCGCAACTGCGAGTCGGCACTCGACAATCCTGTCAGCTCCAACTGCAACGATTCCAGTCGCCCGGTCGCCGAGGCAAACTCTTCGTGCAAATGCCGATGACGATCGGAAGCAACTTCGAGCTGGGCTTGCGCTTGTGCGCGCCGAATCTGACTGGCGGTTCTCTGTTCGCGCGCCTCTTCCTGACTGCGCTCAGCATTGGCGAGCATCTCACGGGCACCAATAACGGCGGTCTCGCGTTCGCCAATCTTCGCTCCGATTTCTCGCGCTGCAGTATTAAGAGTTTCGATGCGGGCCGACACTACCGACTCGCGTTCGCCGAGTCTGTCGATCAGCGCTCGCGCTTCCGCAGCCTCCCGCGCAACACGCTGGTGCTGGCGACCGAGGCTCGCCGAACGCTCAGCGGCCTCGGCATTGGCGCGTCCGCTCTGGGCGGCGGTCTCGTGCGCGAGTATGGCTGCGCGTTCTGCCGCGGCGAGCGTTGCGCGTTCTGCTACGGCGGCGAGCGTAGCGGCATGCCGCGCCGCGGCGCTATTTGCGACTGACTGCTGGAGCTCGGTGATTTCCGCGCGGCGACGCAAGGGTCCCGGGCCCGACTCGGGCGCCGGCAGCCAGATCGCGCCGCGCGCATCGACGAACGCGGACCCGCTTTCGACTGGGGTCACACGTCCCAACAATGAGCCTACCCAACCGCGTGCGGGCGATGTCGCTTCGACCAGCGCGGCAAGATCGACTTCGCCATTCGCCACTCCATTCGAGTCACCATTGACTGCGTCGAGTGGCAGAAGGAGGAGGGGACCAGGCGAAGCCGACGCGTGCCATGCACGAACTGCCTCGGCTGCATCGCGATCGCGAACAAGCACAGCGTTGACCGTCGGGCCGAGAAAGCGTTCGACCAGGGAAGCAGCCGTCGAATTGGTGCTGATGAAATCGCTCAATGGACCGAGGATCGCGCCCTCGCCAAAAATCGCGCGCTCCTTGAGGAGTCGGGCTGCTGCTGGCGCGAGGCCGACTCGCTCGCGCTCGAGGCCTTCGAGCGCATTGAGCTTGGCGGTCAACGATGTGTGCAGTTCTTCGGCTCGAGTCATCTCAAAGCGAGCCGCAGCCTCGCGCTCACGCGTCTGTGCCAGCGCCATCGCGGCATCTTCCGCGGCAGCGACGGCTTCGGCGGCGCGCGTCGCAACCACGCTCGCTTCGTCTTCAGCGGCGGCGAGCTCGCGTCGCGCGGATTCTGCAGCGTCGAGGAGCGATTCCTGCTCGGCGCGCAAAGTCGAGAGCCTTGCATGAAGCTCGTCACGCTCACGCTCGGCGCCCTGCCGATCAAGGTCGGCCCGGTGGAGCTCCTCCCGCAGCTCTCTCAGCGTGCGTTCTCCTTGTTCCAAACCGGCGCGCGCCGCACTCAGGTTGCTTCTAACATCTTCTTCATGACGCGAGTGACTCGTGAGCGCCGCATCAGCTGCACGCATTGCGGTTTCCAGGTCGGCCAGCTCGCCGGCGGCGCGATCAAGTTCAGTGCTGACGCGACCGGCCACGGCATCGCCCTCGCGACGCTCTTCCTCGGCACGCTCGCGACGAGACGTAGCATTGCGCAGTCGCTCCTCGGCAACGGCGATCTCCCCACGGAGTTGTTGTGTGCGCTCACGCTCGTCGGACACCAGACGCGCAAGCTCGTTACGTCGTGCTTCAGCCGCAGTGCGCTCGCCAAGCGCGGAATCACGCGTTGCTTCAGCTCCGCGAAGCCGCTCGTCTTCGCTCGGTACTTCGGTTCGAAGCACCGTCACCCTCTGCTCGAGCCGCGCGAGCTCATCGCGCCACGCTGACATCTCACGCGCGGCGTGCGCGACCTCGAGGGTGAAGCGACGAGCCATCAGCTCGGCGTGTCGCTCCGCGCGCTTGCGTTGACGCGCGAGCGAGCGCACCTGGCTCTGTACTTCGGTGATCAGGTCATCGATGCGCGCGAGGTCGGTCGTCGTTTCTTCGAGACGGCGTTCTGCGCTCCGCTTACGGTCCCGGTATAGACCGATGCCGGCCGCTTCCTCGAACAGCTCGCGGCGATCGTCCGGACGATCGCTGAGCAGCGCGTCGATCATTCTTGCTTCGATGACGACGCCGGAATCCGCACCCAGACCCGTCCCGCGTACCATGTCGTGGATGTCGCGCAAACGACACGCTGAACCATTAAGGAAGTAATCGCTTTCGCCGGAGCGGCTGAGGCGGCGGGTGATAACTACTTCGCGGAACGGAATGTCGAGAACGCCATCGTCATTCTCAAAATGGAGAGAAACTTCAGCGACGTTGACCGCGCGCCGCGCCGAGGATCCCTGGAAGATGACTTCCTCCATCTTCGCGCCGCGTAGCGCACGTGCGCGCTGCTCGCCGAGTACCCACCGGACTGCGTCGGAGACATTGGATTTGCCGCACCCGTTCGGCCCGACAATGGCGGTGACCCCCGACTCGAACATCATATCGGTTCGGTCCGCGAATGACTTGAATCCATGAATCTCGAGCTTCGTTAAACGCACTAAGGCGCTCTCCCAATTCGGTAGACGAGCACTGGCTTTAGTCCCGCACCACGAAGTTTTCTGATCAGTTCAGCCGATTGGTCGGCCCTGGCGAAGGCACCTGCGTAGATCAGTGCGCCTCCGTCGTCCTGCATCAATGCGTAGACGGTGAGTCCGCGATCGGCGTACCGCTGCACGGTCGCGCGCACGCTGTCGGCGATTCCGCCCTGACTCGGCACGCTATCGACGAGCAACGCCATCGGGGCCGTGCCCACGTTGCCGCTACTGGCGAGCAATACTCCCGAGTTTCGCAAAGCGAGAAGGAGTGAGTCAGCCTGATTTCTCCTCGTGTAGGCGCCTGCAGTGACCTTGAACCAAAGTGTTCGATTCGGCTCGATCGGAATCGGCGAGATCGCCGCCGCAGGCAACGCTCTGCCGTTTTTCCTGACGAACAAGTTAGCACCTTGGTCGGTGTTTGCGAATTGCAACTCAACGGTGAACTGCGCAGCCTCGGCGGAATCGGCTGAGTTTACGGGCGGTCCGACACGCAGGGTTTCTGCGGGTGCAGGTGTCGGGGGAGGCGTCGTCGGGGTCGCAGCGGCCTTGGCAGTGACGCGCGGCGCTGGGGGTGCGCGTCGCAAATAGGGCAGGCCGAAGGCGAGTACGAGAGAAGCAAGAATCACGATCGCCACCGTGCCGGCGATCGGGATGAACCACCGACTTGCTCGCCACGTCGATGCGCGATGCTTCAAGGTTGCCGCTCGCTCGCTCATGCGATGGATGGGCAACTTGAGTGTCGGTGTCGCGGTCGGTACCCGAGCTAGAATGAGCGCCGACGGCGCGCCTGGCAGTTCGGTCTCCTTTACGAGAACAACTCCGTCCAGCTTATCGAGCAGGTCTGGCAGACCCCGAGCATCGTTCTCCGCGACGAGAAGCAGGAGACTCCCGACCTCCCCGAATCCGGCGGCGATTTTCTTCCACCGCGTGCTCTGAAAAACCTCTTCGTCAATGTCCGGATCGGTTCCACTCGGCATGATGAAGAGGTTCTGCGTGCCGGCGACAGGATAGCCGATCCGGTTAAGCGAAACGCCATAGGCAAAGGTGTCGTTGATTCCGTGCGCATCTTCTTGGCGCACGAGGTCGCGCAACGGTGGTACATCGCCGACAAGGTCGCCGATTACGGTGCGACGATGGCGCGCCTCAGCGCGCGCAACGCCAAGTGCGACGTATGCGGCGGCGAATGGGTCGGAAGAGACAACAGCTACCGCGGAGTAGCTGCCAAGGAGAGAAGCGATCTGCCGTCCGGCGTCTTCCCACGCGATGGGGCGGCCGCCGGACACGCGCGCGCTCAAGGGGAGCCCTCGTAAATCCAATACTCCCGCTTCGACGCTCGCGCGACTTTAACTGCTTCGTCGCGAGTTGCATAAGGTCCGAGCACTACTCGGTAGATCGGCGAGCCAGCCGTACTTGTCGTCACGACGTGCGCCGCGACGTTATTGACTCTAATCGTCGACGCAAGCTGCTGTGCTTTGTCTTCGCTGAGCAACGCTGCGAACGAAATGGTGAAGCCTGTCGAGGGCGGCGTTGGGTTAGTTGTGACCGTAGCGGGCGCGCCGTCTGCGGGCGGAGGCGTCAGTCTGGGCGTAGTGGAGCCCGTCGAGCTCGCGGTCAGCGTATCTCCAATGCTGTCGGATGGGAAAGTGACCGGTTGATCCAAGCCCTGCGCGCGCGGCTTGAATCCATCCCAGGCGAAGAAGTACCAGTAATCCTTACCGCCGCCGGCTATCGTTGATTTCGTCGCCAGCTTTTCCGGATCAAGCAGGACAACGTCCTTTGCTACAAGGGTAGCGAGCTCTCCGTCGGGTGTAATGGCAGGCAGATCACTCTCCCATTTGGTGGCCACGGCGCCGACCAGGCGATTGGTGCCGATTGCTACCACCCACGCCGAGTCGGCTTTGGGGAACCGCGCCAGGAGATAGCGGCCTAGCGCATCCATCCGCAAATCGAGCGCGGGGGCGGGCAAGGTAAGACCAGTCTCGACTCTGCCACTGTAGCGATCTACGACCGACAAAGCACTGTCGGACATCGTTGCTACATAAATGCGATCACCACTCGGCGTCGGAGCAAGCGCGCGAACGCGACTCGGAAGATCGACTGCGCCGACTGGTGAGAGATCCTTTGCTTTGATTCCAACCAGACCGCTATCGACAGTGAAATAGATGCGGTCTCCGACCTGAGTGCGAACCGCACGGCTGGAGAGCGGAAGCACGACACTGTCCTGGATGTCGTCGTCGGGCGGGTGAACCTTCCAAACGAGCGTCTGCGCGCCCTTGTTCGCCGCGACGATCAAATCCCCGTTTGGTTGTGCCGATACCGAACGCGCGGGCACCGGTGGTTTGAAATGCCAGTCAGCGGCCGTCGGATTGAGGCGAACGATCTCGCCCTTCGGATTAACGCCGTAAATGTCGGTTCCATTTGCGGACGTCAGTGACGTCAGCTTTGCGCGCGATGCTTTCCCGATGTCGGTCTCGCGCAAATCGATGCGGCCAGGAAATCCATTCGCATCAACGAACGCAATGGTCCCTGCGTCGGCGTCGAAGGCTAGTACTCGCTCTGGTGCGGGCACCTCGTCGACTGTCCAAACGGCGGAATCGAGCTGCGGATAGCGGTAGACCCGACCACTCCCTCCCCCGCGCGGAACGCGCAGAAGGAGTTGTTCGGGCCCATGATTTTCCGCTACTTGAACGTTAGTGCTGTCAGGCGCTGCTCTTTCGTTGGAGCAGGCTGCACAGAGCAGCGCCAGCAGTACGAGGCGACGCAACGGTTAGTAGCTCGCTCCGAGTGAGAATGTCCAGTTCGGCTTACGATTTGTCGACATCGGTCTCGCGTAATCCCAGCGCAGAATTGCCAGGTTGAAAAGATTCACGCGCAGACCCGCGCCCCAGCTCGTCAACGGGTAACGATTGAGGTTCGGATCGTTGTTGTCCGGGGCGCGCCCGAGGTGCGGGGTCTGCCCACTGCTCCAGGCGAGACCGGCATCGTAGAAAATGAGACCGTCGACCGGCGGCAGGCCGAAGCTGCTTCCCACGTCGAACCGGCGAATGATGGGGAAACGCAATTCGGCGTTCGCCACCACGACCCTGCTACCGGCGAGTTGAGCGTTGTTGCACGTCTGCTGCGAGTTAAGCACTGAAGTGCAATCGTAGAAGTTGAAGTTTGCGCGATCGTATCCACGGACGAAATCAGGGCGACCGATGTATTTCGGGAACAGGCCTTCGTCCGGTCCCACCGAGATCGAGCTCAGGATTCTCGTCGCGAATGTGAGCGTATTGAAGATGATCGGATCGTACCGGCGATAATCAGCGAGGAAATCACTGAACGTGACGTTACCCAGACTTTGCGATGCCTGGAACCGCATCCTCCGTCCCATGATTGGGCCGGTCGTTCCAAACAAGGTATTGTCGGAGACAAACGCCGTCGACGGAGTAACGTAGTTGAGAGTCTTGAACGAAGTGTCAGTCTTGAATTGTATGTCCGTGCAATATCCGGCCAGGTTGCAATCCTGAAAGACCCGCATGATGCTCTGACCGATGCTATTGAACTGCGCACCGGTCTCGAAGCGGGAGAACCGGTTGAGCGGATACTGACCAACGAGGAAAAGATTCCTGATCACGTAACGCAGATAATCCGTCTCGAAGCGAACGACGTTCGGGTTGTTAGGATCGATTGGGAACGCACCACCCGCAACCGGTATGTAAACCGGATCCTGCGAGACGCCGGTCGTATACTGCAGGCGGTGACTCAGGTTCGCGTAGCCAAGGAAAACGCTGGCGTCGCTCAGCCGACCGTATACGTTGCCTGCCACTGCCAGCTGGTGATTACCCAGCAGATCGCTGAACACGAACGCAGTACCGCCGGCGAACATGCCGCCGTAACTGGGCGTGTAACCGACCGACGGATCCGCGATGTAGTCAGGGTGGAACGAGACGTGATACGGATGCTCCTTGAAGCGCGCCGTATCGGGCAAACCATACAGTGGATCCGCCTGCAGTGTTGCTATACTCGCCGGCAGGTCTGCCACCAGCTCCTGGGTCGGCAGTACTGATGACTGACGCGAGCCTGCCGGAGCCCGATAGGTCGAAGTCGGCTCGCCTGGCCGCGGACGCAGCGTGTTTGTATCGATTACCGCGGGGGCCGGAGTCGTGACTGTGACGTTTGAGGCGATGGTGGTCGTCTGGCCCGGCTTGAAAGCCGCGCGTTTCAACGCATTTGGGTGATCGAACGCCCAAACCGTATAATCGCCTCGCTCGAAGTACGTGTATGCCACCCGGTCCGCACCGCGCGCCCAGGTGATGGCAGGACTGTACTCGGTAATCGCACTCACACCGCCAAGCACGTTGGTGATCTGGTAGTGCTCGCGCGTAGCGAAATCATAAATGAAAATGTTCGGCACACCGGTGCGGTCGGAGACGAATGCGAGCTCGCTTCCGTTGGGGGACCACTGCGGGTTCAGATTCAGTCCATCCTGGCCGGGCAACACCGTTATCTGACCACTGGCGATATCCATCACCGCAATGCGCCACTTCGAAAGCTTGAGGATGTTGAGATTGCTCTCCGGACTCTGATCCGTTGCAAAGGCGATCTTTGTTCCATCCGGGGACCACGAAGGCTGCAGGTCAGCGTACTCGTCGTTCGTCATCTGACGAAGGTTCGATCCATCTGCATTGACGATGTAGAGATCGGTGATACCGCCATGCGTGCCGCTGAAAGCGATCTGCTTGTCATCAGGCGAAAAGACCGGACTCCAGACAGCGTCGATCGGCAAATCGATTCGCTTCTTCACATTGGCACTCGCGACGTCCAGCAGATACAGCACGTCCTTACCCTGACGCTCACCGGTGAAGGCAAGCGTGCGTCCGTCGTTGGAGAACGAGCTCTGAGAGTAGAGCAGGCGCAGCTCTTCGAAATTCGGGTTGGTGGTGCTGTTGACGAGGCGCTTGATCCGCTTTCCCGTGCGGGCGTCAGCGAGCCACAGATCGATGAAGACTTCGCCGCGCTTCATGCTGCCGTTCGACAGGAAGGCGATGAGGTTGCCGTCGTGGGAAAGAGCCGGCGCCAGGAAGATCTGACCACCGCTCTTCTTTTCGGTGAGCAGCGGCTGCGAGAAGGTCCGTGGCCGATCCAGCTGGGCAGCCTGCGGCAAGTACTTGGTGTTCATCGCCTCGCGCCAGTCGTCACTCAGCTCGTGTAAGGTGAGGCCGAGCTGGCGCTGAAATGCGCGCGCTATGCCAAGCGTGGTTGCGTTCTGCAGGATCTCGCCGATCGCGGCGTCACCCCAACGCTGGCCGATGTATTCCCACAGGGATTCACCGAAACGATACGGGAAGTACTGGTCGGGCCGCTCCGTCATCTGCTCGATAGTCGGAAGCGTACCGTTGACGACCGCGTCACGAATCCACGTCTCAGTGAGAAGGTGGTTCGGACCACTGGCGAGATATTCCGCCATTCCTTCCATGAACCAAAGCGGTGGATCGATCTGGTTGAGTGTCTGGACGCCCGCGCCCGCCTTGCCACGCGCGAAGATATCGTACTGAAACTCGTGCACCATTTCGTGGGTGAGGACGTGCTCGAAGCTGCCGAGATCACCGGTCAGCGGCATGATCATGCGATGGCGGCCGTAATCGGTGACGCCTCCGGTTCCTTCGCCGAGATCGCCGGTAACGTTGTTCTGACCGAACTCGGACCGAGACGAGAAGAAGATGATCGGCTTCCGCTCGCGGAACTGGTGGTCGAGGACTTTCGACAGTCTGGCGTATGACCGCTCAGCCATCCGCGCACCGGCCATCGCTCCTTCGCGCTCTTCGGGATAGTAGTGAACATCGTAATGTTCAGTCTCTATCACGCGCCAGTTGAAATGCTTGTACTGAACCTGGTTCATGCCGAAATACTGCTGCGCGTTGAGGCGAGAGCTCGCGAGCAGTGCAAGCAGGGCCAGAATGATCCGAACCGCTTTCATTTTTACTACTCCTGTGGTTCCAGCGCCACCGTTTCCGCATCGCTCCACAACCGTTCGATCTGATAGAACGAGCGGAGCGTCGGATGAAAGATGTGAACTACAAAGTCAAAGAAATCGAGCAGCACCCAGCGGCCCTGCTGTAAACCTTCTGTGTGATGCACGGTCAGTCCTGCCTTCTTCATCTCCGCTATCACATGCTCGCCGATCGATCTTACGTGTGTGTCGGAGGTTCCGCTCGCAATGACGAAGTAGTCAGTCATGTCGGTGACGCCGGCCAGGTTCAGTATCACGACGTCGTTGGCTTTCATGTCCAGGCAAAGCTGGGCGGCGCGCTGGACTCGTTGCGCGCTGTCGCGGGCGGTTACAGATGGTAGGGATGTGGCCATGCGGTTGGGTGAAGGTCTATCGCGGCTCGTCGGACCATACGTGGTAT
>Ga0209027_1001011_pt1 | contig 10397 bp, 14 predicted proteins | sample GraSoi013_1_20cm_3_FD_185821 | JGI IMG/M metagenome (GOLD analysis project Ga0209027, IMG submission 185821) | Grasslands soil microbial communities from the Angelo Coastal Reserve, California, USA - Sample 09_27_2013_1_20cm (SPAdes) (version 2) | ecosystem: Environmental > Terrestrial > Soil >...
TTGGCTCGCGGCGGGGACGCCGGCTGGCTACGTCCGGCGGAAATTCCGGAGCCGCCGCTGATGACGGCGGTGGAGTCGCTGACCCCCGGCGCGGTGAGCGGCATCGTCCCGACGAATCGTGGCTTCAGCATCGCCACCGTGCTCGAGCGGCGCAACGACCAGGTACACCTGGCCGTCATCCTGGTCCTCGCGCCCTCGGTTGACCTTTCCAGCCCACAGGGCACGCCTGCGTGGTTCACGAAGTTTGTCGAGGACCGCGAGTCGGCGCTGCGGCGTGACGGCAAGATCGTCCTCAAGGTCGGCAGTCGTGCCGGAGGCTGAGGGCGAGCGCTGGCGCGTCTTCCTGGCGATCGAGATTTCACCGGCCGTGCGGGCAACCCTGCGAGGGCCGCTCGACGGGCTGGCCTTGCTGAGCGCATCGATCCGGGTGAACCAGGTGGAGCGAATGCACCTCACGCTGCATTTCCTCGGCCACCTTCCCGCTCCCCAGGTTCAGGACCTGATCCCGCGGCTTGTCCCGATCGTCGAAACCCATCATCCGATTCGACTGCTCGCCCGGGGGGTTGGCGCCTTCCCTAGCCTCAGCCGGGCGCAGGTGCTCTGGGCCGGAATCACCGGGACGGACCTGCCTCGATTGATCGCCCTCCAGAGCGATCTGGGTGGGGGCCTTCTTAAGGCGGAGGTGCCGGTTGAAGATCGCCCCTTTCGCCCGCACCTGACGCTGGCCCGGGTTGCGCGACCGTTGGGCGCACCGGAGCGGCGCCGGCTGCAAGACTGGTCCACGACCTGGCGGGACATCGACCTGGGCGAGCTTCCCGTCAACGAGGTTCGCCTGATGCGCAGCCAGCTGGGCGCCGGTCCCCCTCGTTACAGCACGCTGGCGACGTTCCCTCTAAAATAGCCTTCCGCAATGCGCCCATAGCTCAGCCTGGATAGAGCACCGGGCTACGGACCCGGGTGCGGGGGTTCAAATCCTCCTGGGCGCATTTCGCTTCTATTCAGGTAGGCGTGGCCGGTCGCGGCCATGTCGCATGTTCGTGCCAGGGTGGCCGGGCCCGTTTGGACAACGCGTAACGCAACGTAGCGGACTCATCCTTAACGCGTGGCGACAGCGATCGCGGAGCATCTCGCCGTTCTCCTTGGCCGGCGCAGCGAGCGCGGCCAGGCGATGGTGGAGTATGCCCTCATCCTGGTGCTCGTCGTCACCGTCGTTCTGGTCATCCTCATCGTGATGGGCAACACGGTGAAGAACATGTACTGCAATATCGGCGGCTCATTGAACCACTAACCGGCAACGGGCCTATATCATTTGCCGCGATGCCGCGTCCGGTCCGCACCGAGATCATCCAACCGGACGGGCGTCATGTTTACCTGTACGGCGATTTTGCGCCGGCGCCGGAGGGCTACCAGGCACCGTCGATGCCGACCGGCGTCTATCAACGCCGCTGGAATCCATTGCGCCGCGAGTGGGTCCTGGTGGCCGCCTCCCGGCAGGCGCGCACGTTCTTGCCCGAGCGGGTCGACTGCCCGCTCTGCGCATCGCGGGCCGGTCACTCCACCGAAATTCCCGCATCGCGATTCGACGCCGCGGTCTTTGAAAATCGCTTTCCCGCCATGGTGCCGGCGCGGCCGGCGGGCGGGTCATGCGAGGTGGTGGTCTACACCGATGACCACGAAGGCTCTTTCGCCACCCTGTCCGCCTCCCGGCTCGCGCGTTTGGCCGAAGTCTGGAGCGATCGCTACCGCGAGCTCGCGGCCCGCCGGGGCGTTCGCTACGTCTTCATCTTCGAGAATCGTGGCGAGCAGGTGGGCGTCACCCTGCATCATCCCCATGGGCAGATTTATGCCTACCCGTTCGTCCCGCCGGTAGTGGCGACGGAGCTGCGTCGCCGGTCTGCGGGATGTTTGCTGTGCCGGCTGATCGACGACGAACGTAAGGGCCGGCGTCGCGTCTTGATCGACGAGGGCGGCATCGTCGCCTATGTCCCCGGTTACGCCCGCTGGGCCTACGAGGTCCACGTGACCACAAAGAGCCACCGGCCGGCGTTGACGGCGCTCACCTCCTCCAACCGGGAGGCCCTGCTGACGGCGATGCAGCGGATCGCGCGCGCCTACGACCGCCTGTTCGACGTGCCGATGCCGTACATGATGGCAATGCACCAGGCGCCGGCGGGCGGGCTGGCCCCGGGGCAGGCGCACCTTCACGTCGAGTTTTATCCAATTCTGCGCGACCGCGGGAAGTTGAAATACGTGGCCGGCTCGGAGTCGGGCGCGGGGGTTTTCATCAACGACACGCTGGCCGAAGAATCAGCCGACCGGCTGCGCGCCGCGCTCGAGTAACAACCTCGCGGAGGGCCGTGCCGCGCCGTAGGGAACCCCGGGGGGTGCCGTTGCTCTGCTGTGGATCTGGTGCGGGCGATGCTCAGCGGGTTCGCCATGTTGAATGCCGCCGGGTGGGCGGCACTGGCGCTGGCCTGGGCCTTCCGGCCGGAATGGGCGGAGCGGCTGCCCCTGCAACTCGGCACCCACCAGCGGTATCTCAAGGCCGCCCCGGTTTGGGCGCGGCTCGCGGTGGCGCTCACCGGATTCTGGACGCTGGCGGCGATGCTCTACCTGACGGCCGGGCACAACACGGCCCCGCTGATCGTGATCGCGCTGTTCACCACCGCGGCGGCCTTCTTGATCATCGCGATCGCGGCCGCCACCGCCGTGTTCCGGGCGCTCCAGCCGGATCCGCTACCGGTCGCGCCGGAGGGTGGCCAGCAGCCGCTCTAGCCGCCCGGCCGCATCTTCGAGCTCGCGGGTGATCGACGCCAGCTCCGTCGCTTCGCCCGGATGGAGATCGTAAGACCGGGCGATCTGAGAGAGCCGGTGGCCGGCGCCCATCACTGTGTTCTTCAGCCGTCGCAGCTGCTCCTCGGTCGCCGGGGAATCAGGCATGAGCGGTCTCCGCCGCGGGCTGCAGCCGGCCCAGCGCGACGGCCAGCGAGCTGGCAAGGGCGGCGTTATGCTCAAGGAGAGCGACGTTGGCTCGGATGACCCGGTCGCCCAGGCGCGCCTGCAGCTGGCGCAGCTCGGCCGGCGTCCGCTCCGGACCATGGGCCGTCGGGTCATCAACCGCCAGCTCGCGCAGGGGAATCGCAACGTCGACGGGCAGCGGCTGGCTGACCACCGCCCCGGCGCCGCCCAGGTTCCAGTGACGCTGAAGAATCGTCCCGAGCTCGTCGACGCTGTCCGCGCGGGCAGGCAATCGCAGGCCGGCAGTCGTGGCCAGGAACCCGGCGAGGACCGACGAGCGCCAACCGATCACCGGCACGCCCAGCGTCTCGAGCCGTTCCAGCGTGGCGGCGGCATCCAGCGTTGATTTCGGTCCGGCGCAGACGACGCAGACGGCTTGCCGGCTGAGCTCGGTCAGGTCCGCGGAGACGTCCTGGCCATCGCCGGGATGAACGCCGCCGATCCCCCCGGTGCTGACGATCCGGATGCCGGCTTTCGCCGCGGCCGCGATGGTGGCCGCTACCGTGGTTCCGCCGAATCCCGGCGAGATGAGCGAAGCCCCGAGATTCCAGGGCGAGACCTTGACGGCGTCGGGGCGGCCCGCCAGGGTGGCGCACTCCTCCAGCGAGAGGCCGACCCGCAGCCGGCCCTCGAACACCGCCACCACCGCCGGCGTGGCGCCTTGCTTCGCACAGGCGTCCCACTGTCGCGCCACCGCCTCCATCGCCGCCGCCTTCGGCAGGCCATGCGTGATGACGGCGGATTCCAGGGCGACGACGGAGCCGCCCGCCGCCAAGGCGTCGTGGATGGTGGGTGCGACCTCCAGACTGCTTACGGGCAGCATCTTACGTGGGTATATTTCTTTTTGCCCTGCGGGCGTAGCCGAATTGGTACAGGCGCACGGCTTAGGACCGTGTGGCGCAAGCCATGGAGGTTCGAGTCCTCTCGCCCGCACAACCCAGGCCTGCTCGAGCGGTCAGTGACTCAGGCGGGACGAAGTCGGGGGGCCACCAGGCCAGTCTCGTACGCCAGGACAACCAACTGGGCACGGTCACGGGCTCCCAGCTTTGACATGGCACGGCTGACGTGGGTCTTGGCGGTGGCGGGGCTGACGTAAAGCTCCGCCGCAATCTCGTCGTTGTTGCGTCCCGCGGCGACCAGCGCCATCACCTCTCGCTCCCGCTCGGTCAGGACGTTGAGGTGGGCCGTCGCCACCCGTCGCTGTTCGGGACGCCCGGCGAACTCCGCGATCAGCCGGCGCGTCACGGTTGGCGACAGCAGCGCATCGCCCCGGGCGACGACCCGAACGGCCTGCAGCAATTCCGAGGGTTCGATGTCCTTCACCACAAAACCACTGGCACCGGAGCGGAGCGCCTCGAACACATACTCGTCCACCTCGAACGTGGTCAGGATCAGCACCCGCAGCCCCGCCAGGGTTCGATCAGCCACGATTCGCCGAGTCGCTTCGAGACCATCAACGCCGGGCATACGGATGTCCATCAGCACCACGTCGGGGCGCTTCTCTCTAGCCCGGCTGACGGCCTCCTCGCCGTTGGCCGCCTCAGCGACGACCTCGATATCGGTGGCCGAACTGAGGAGCACCTTGAACCCGGCGCGCACGAGCGCCTGATCGTCGGCCAGCAGCACCCGGATCACGAAATGGCTCCGTTCGTGGGCAGCGCTGCCCGAACCTGGAACCCATGGCCGGGGCGCGGCCCGGCCTGGAGCTCGCCACGCACAGCGGCGGCCCGCTCGCGCATGCCGGCGAGGCCATGGCCCTCCGGCCAGCCGTTGGCATCCGGGACGCCCGTGCCGCGGCCATCATCACTGACCTCGATCACAACTCGGTCAGGCTCAAAGTCGACGCTGATCTGGGCCGAGGCTCGACCTGCATGACGGATGACATTGGTGAGTGACTCCTGGATGATGCGGTAGGCGGCCAGATCGACCGCCGGCGGTAATGCGCGCGTGAGTCCGCCGACGGACGCGCTTACCGGCACACCGGCCCGGGCCGCGGTGTTCACCAGCACGTCGAGCTGGGCCAGGCCGGGCGCGGGTTGTCGCGACTCCACCTCATCGACTTGACGCAGCACATTCAAGATCCCCCGCAGCTCGCGCAACGTATCTCGGCTGGTCTGCTTGATGGTGACCAGGGCCGCCTTCGCCTCGTCTGGATTGTGGTCAATGACATGCGCCGCCATGCCCGCCTGGACATTGATGGTGGAAATGCTGTGCGACACCACGTCGTGCAGCTCGCGAGCGATCCGCAAACGCTCATCGGTAACCCGCCGTTGCATCTCCTCCTCTCGCCTTTGCCTGCCAAAGGCTCGCTGGGACGCGACCGCAAAACCCAGGACCAGGAAGGTGGAAACGGTAAGCGTTCCGATGGCCAGCGTATTCAGCGATATGGTTCCGGTGCTGATCAGCTGCACCACGACGTATCCCAGCACCGTAACGATGCCCAGCAGGACGGTTCGCCGGGCATGTTCCGGCGAGGCCGCCTTGAACAAGGCGACCATGAGCGCCAGGTCGATCGGCGAGGCCGCGTAGTCAAGGAGATGGGAGGCAAGCACCGCGGCCAGCGCGACGCCCACGGCGCCCACCGGCCATCGAGGCGAGAGCAGGATCGACCCTGCGGCAACGACGATCAGGCCGTAACCCAGCACGAGCGGCGGGCTGACCGCATGGAAGTGCCAGGAAAGTGAGGCAGCCACGAGAAGGAACGCCTCCAGCGCTGCGACCTGCAGGCCAAGCGAAAACCATCGGCTGCCGACAGCCTCCCTGACGCGTCGCACCACGTTCATACGCTACAGGCTGACCGGACGATTGTCGTCATCCCCGGGTGGTATCTGCCCTCAACCCTGGATGTAGCGCGCCCGGTTGCCCTACGCCGGGACGAGCAGCCCAAATTGCCACCCACCGACCGACGACAGTTACGAGCGTCCCGGCAGACCATGGAGCCGTTGTCGTTGGACGCACACCGGAGGCACAAGCCATGCACATCGAATCGTCAATCACGGCGGTCTCCTGGATCCCGGTGGGATCGGTCACGGGTCTCGCCAGGGTTCCGTTTTCTCTCGGCGTGACGCGTTACGATGGTTGGCCGCCGCTCTATGCCGATGAGGGCAACCTGATCGGCGAGACGACCGACACGAACTTCGGAAACTGGTTCGCGACGTATTACGGCACGGCCACGCCCTGGGGTGGGCGTGGTCTTGAACCACTGGGGATGCGGGAAATCGTCCCGCACGTCGACAGGGCCGCGGCGTGACCGCCATGGCAGGCTGGAAATCGCGGACCGCGATCGCCGCCACGGCTCTCTTTACTACAGCCATCCTGACGGCCTGCAGCGCGCCGTTCATTGGCGGCGGTGACTGCAGTCCGAAGGGCGGATCGACTGGAACGGCCAGCCAGGTTCTGAAGGTCGTGTCGGACTCGAAGACGGTGGGCGCCTACAAGCCGAAGACCATCACCATCACGTCCGGACAGTCCATCGAGTGGGCCTGGGAGGACACCGGGAATCCACACAGCGTAACGGCCGAGAATGGCAGCTTCGACTCCTGCTTACAGAAGGCCGGATACACCTTCGTGGTGTCCTTCTCTACTCCAGGGACGTACGCCTACAAGTGCTCGATCCATCCCGACATGAAGGGAACCGTCAATGTCACCTAACGACGGGGGAGGCAGAAAAGAACCCCGCCCTCCCCAGAGGGGGAGGGAAGTGTAACGGTCGTGACCATTTGGACGTGGTCGGGATCAATCCGAACTGGTAGCGTAAGTCCCCGTGGCGGCCGTAAAGGTGGACACCGAGCGGAAACCTGGCTCGCAAGTCGTGCTCTCGGTCGAAGTCGACGCCGACCAGGTTTCGAAATCGATCGATCAGGCCTACTCCCGGCTGGCGCCGCGGGTCCGGATCGCCGGGTTTCGCCCCGGCAAGGCGCCCCGGCCGATGATCGAGCGGGAAATCGGCTGGCCGGCCCTCCGCCAGGAAGCGCTCGATCTCTTGCTGGCGACGGCCTACAACTCGGCCCTCGATGAAGCCGGCCTCGACCCGATCGACGTTCCTCGCGTCGAGGTGCAGCAGTTCGACCGGGGCCAGTCGATGCGGTTTACCGCCACGGTCTCGGTCAAGCCGGAGATCACCCTCAAGGAGTACAAGGACATCCGGGTGCCGCGGCCTCGCACGGAGATTGGGGACGTCGACGTCGACGAGGCCCTCGAGCGTCTGCGCGGACGATTCGCCGAGCTGCATGCCGTCGAGCGGCCGGTGCAGGTGGGGGATTTCCTGACTGTAGACACCCACATCCTGAAATCCGGCGCCGTCCTGATCGGTGAAAGCCAGACCGACGCCCAACTCGAGGTGGACAAGGAGCGCCTCATCCCCGGACTCGCCGACGGCCTCATCGGGCAGGCAATCGGGGAGAGCCGCGACATCCGGCTCGCACTTCCGGCCGATTACCCGAAGAAGGATCTCGCGGGGTCGGACGTCGTCTTCCGCGTCACCGTGAAGTCCGTCAAGGAACGCCGGCTGCCGGCCCTTGACGACGAGCTGGCTCGACAGGTGGGACGGGGCGAGACGCTGGCGGAGCTGCGCCAGGAGGTGCACGACGAACTCCAAGAGGCGGCGCACCAGGCGGACGAGCAACGTTTCGAGAATGACGTGCTGAAGGCGCTTGACGAGCGGATGGAAGCCGAAATCCCGGAGGCGCTCATCGACCGCGAGGTCAACCGGCGGGTGCGCGAGCTGGAGCTGCGCCTGCAGGAGCAGGGTGTGAAGATGGAGCGCTACCTCGAGTACACCAACAGCTCGGTGGACGTCATGAAGGCCGAGCAGCGACCCCAGGCGGTCCAGAAGGTCCGGCTCGAGTTGGCGCTGGAGACGGTGGCCGAACGCGAGGGCCTCACCGTGTCCGAGGCGGAAATCGAGACGGCCGTCACCAATGCGCTCGCCGAGGACGAGCAGGTCAGCCGGCGCACCCGTGACCTGCGCACCGCGGACCCGGTGCGGGCATACTTTCGGCACCAGCTTTTGATGCGAAAGACCATTGACTATTTGAGTACGGTGGCTGCGCCAGAATCTTCCGATACAATGGAGCCTCCTGCGGAAGCCAAAGAGCTCGAGCACGCGGGGCAGTCGGCGTCGGGGAGAGAGCGCAAAACGCGGGGAAAGAAAGAACGCTGACTCAAATGCGTATTCAAAAGTGAGTACGCGGAAGACTGGATTGTAAGAATTGAACCCTATAATGACGAGACAGGAGAGCCCCATGAATTTCGAACGGCTCAGCCGGCGTCCCGAAGCCCTCATTCCTATGGTCATCGAGACCACGAACCGGGGCGAGCGCGCCTTCGATATTTACTCCCGGCTGCTCAAGGACCGGATCATCTTCATCGGCACCCCGATCGATGACCAGGTGGCGAACGTGGTCATGGCGCAGCTGCTGTTTCTGGCCAGCGAGGATCCGGACAAGGACATCAACATCTATATCAACAGCCCAGGTGGGGTCGTCACGGCGGGGCTCGCGATCTACGACACGATGCGCTACGTCAGCCCGCGGGTCTCGACCGTCTGCATGGGGCTGGCGGCCAGTATGGCGACCGTGCTGCTGGCGGGTGGCACCAAGGGCATGCGCTTCGCCCTGCCCAATACCCGGATCCTGATCCATCAGCCGTCGGGCGGCTTCCAGGGGCAGGCGACCGACATCCAGATCCACGCCCAGGAGATCCTGCGCATCCGCAAGACCCTGAACGACATCCTGGCCGAGCACACCGGCCAGCCGATCGAAAAGATCGAGCGGGACACTGAGCGCGACTTCTTCATGAGCGCCGAGGAAGCCAAGAGCTACGGCATCATCGATGACATCATCCTCAGCACCGCCCGCCCCGCCGACGTCGCTGCCGCGGCCAAGGATGGCCGTCTCGAGCTCAGCACCGCCGGCAGCAGCAGCGCCCGGCCCGAGCCGCGACCCGAACCCGAACGGGAGGGTCCCAAGACCTCGAGATGAACGAACGCGAGGATCGCCGCCGCCACACCCGCTGTTCCTTCTGTGGGAAGGACCAATCCCAGGTCCGCAAGCTGGTGGCCGGTCCCGGGGTCTACATCTGCGATCAATGCATCGACCTCTGCCAGGAAGTGCTGGAAGAGGACACCAAGACCACCTCGACCAAGCGCACCAAGGGCGGGCTGATCCCGAACCCGAAGACCATCTGCGCGGCGCTCGACCAGTACGTCGTCGGCCAGGACCACGCCAAGCGCGTCCTCTCGGTTGCCGTCTACAACCACTACAAGCGCATCGCCCACAGCAAGATGGCGGGCGATGTCGAGCTCCAGAAGTCCAATGTGCTGCTCGTCGGCCCCACCGGCTGCGGCAAGACGCTGCTGGCCCAGACGCTGGCGAAGATCATCGACGTGCCGTTCTCGATCGCCGACGCCACTTCTTTGACCGAGGCCGGCTACGTCGGCGAGGACGTGGAGAACATCCTGTTGCGGCTGATCCAGGCGGCGGATTTCGACATCGCGCGGGCGGAGCGCGGCATCATCTACATCGACGAGATCGACAAGATCGCCCGCAAGTCCGACAACCCGTCCATCACGAGGGACGTCTCTGGTGAGGGGGTGCAGCAGGCGCTGCTGAAGATCCTGGAGGGCACCATCGCCAACGTCCCGCCCCAGGGCGGCCGCAAACACCCACACCAGGACTTCATCCAGATCAACACCACCAACATCCTGTTCATCTGCGGCGGCGCCTTCGACGGCCTCGAGCGACTGATCGAGCATCGCATCGGCCACAAGCAGATCGGCTTTGGCTCCGAAGTCCACGCGAACCGCAGCAAGGAAACGACGAAGATCCTCAAGCAGCTCCAGCCCATGGACCTCCTGAAGTACGGGCTGATCCCGGAGTTCGTCGGCCGCTTGCCGATCGCCGTCACTCTCGACTACCTCGACGAATCGGACATCATCCGGATCCTCACCGAGCCGAAGAACGCGTTCGTCAAGCAGTACCAGAAGTTCTTTGCCCTCGATGACGTCCAACTGGTCTTCGAGCCGGCGGCCTTGACCGCAATCGCCAAGAAGGCGCTGCAGCGGGGAACCGGGGCGCGCGGGCTGAAGAGCATCATCGAAGACATCCTGCTGAACTCCATGTTCGAAGTTCCGTCACGCCCGGAGGTCAAGCGATGCGTCATCACGGAGAAGTCGGTCAACTTCAGCAACGAGCCCGAGATGTACTCGGAAGAAGAGCTCGAGGAGATCGCGCCCGAGCAGACGGCCTAGGATATCCTTGGCGTCGGTGACCGGCGCGTCGGCCACGACCCTTCAACTTCCTCTTCTCCCCTTAAAGAACGTCGTTCTCTTCCCGCACATGATCGTCCCGCTCTACGTCGGCCGGGAGCGTTCGATTGGG
>Ga0209027_1001013_pt1 | contig 10384 bp, 10 predicted proteins | sample GraSoi013_1_20cm_3_FD_185821 | JGI IMG/M metagenome (GOLD analysis project Ga0209027, IMG submission 185821) | Grasslands soil microbial communities from the Angelo Coastal Reserve, California, USA - Sample 09_27_2013_1_20cm (SPAdes) (version 2) | ecosystem: Environmental > Terrestrial > Soil >...
TGCGGTCTCGAATGTCTTTATGCCGCGCTCGCATAGAACTATGTCAGGGTTGCCGCCCGCCAGAAGGTATTCTGCTGCGAGCAGCCATTCTTTCACAGTCGCAGACGGCCCACGCTTGAGCAGTATGGGGCGGCGTGTGCGCGCGAGTTTTCTGAGCAGCGAAAAATTCTGCATGTTACGCGCGCCCACTTGAAGCATGTCTGCGTACTCAGCAACGACTTCGACATCCTCCGTGCTCATCACTTCGGTGACGACGGGAAGCCCTGTCGCACGCCGCGCCTCTTCCAAAAACTCCAGCGCTTCTATGCCAAGCCCTTGAAAGTCATAAGGCGAAGTGCGCGGTTTGTAAGCGCCGCCGCGAAGCAGGTGCGCGCCCGAAGCTTTTACGGCCAGCGCGGTTTCCATCAACTGCTCGCGCGATTCCACAGAGCAAGGCCCGGCAATCACTACGGTCTCGTGGCCGCCTATGCGCACGCCGCCAACATCAACAACGGTTCTATCATGTTTGATCTGGCGGCTGACGAGCTTGAAAGGATGCGTGATTGGCGTCACGTCAACGACGCCCGGCGCTGCTAGCAAAGCTTTCAACTCTTCGCGTCTTTCGCCGCTGCCAACAGCGCCTATGATTGTTCGTTCGACGCCCCGGCTAACGTGCGCGCTGAAACCGCACTCCTCTACGCGCTCGATTACATGCTTTATCTCTGCTTCTGTTGCCTGTCCAGACATAACTATAATCATGATTTGCTCGTCTCCTTGAATTAATTCTCAAATTGAAATCAGAAATGGTCTGAAGCCAACGCGCTCTTCTGACTACTGATTCTAGATTCGTCTAATCAGCATCTTTGTCCTTCGCTGCGCTCTTCTCCTCTATGACGCGAGTTTGAACGCGGCGCGATTCCGCAAGGATGCGCCCGTAAATTCTGCTGACGGCGCGCTCGTCCAGAGGGCCACGATTCGCGCGGCGCATGTGCGTGAGCACAGCCGTCTCGCGCTCGCAATCTCTAATTGGCAACTCGCCCGAAACCTTCAGTTCTGCGACTTTTGCTGCGAGCCGCGCGCGCTCGTTCAGTAGCCTGAGCAGTTCTTCGTCAACTGCGTCAATCGCCGCGCGCCAGCGCTCAATACTTTCACTCATAGCTCTTCGCCTCCATCCCCTGCGCTTTACGAATTCGCTTTGACCTGCCAAAAAAAAGAACCGACCGCGACTTCACATCTTTCGGGAAGGTCGCGGTCGGCTATCGTCTAAAACTCGTCGCGCTTTGCTCAGCTAATAACTTTATTCACGCGCGCTCCGCCGCAACCGCCCCCTCCCTCGTAAGAGTAGCGATAGGTATAAGCGAAGTAATAATATCTCTCTGTGCGTTGCATGACTTCGGAATCAACGGAGCGTTTCATTCTCGACCGTAAACGCTCGCTCTCAATATATGGGAGCTTGAAAAAGCTTGTCAACCATCATCCGACGCGAGCATGTGTTTCGCCACGCCTAGAAATCAGTAGGCTCCGGCTGAATAGATGAGCGAGACGGGCGGCAGAGTTGGCCGAAGAGCGCTTATCTTCTCATCTTAAAATCTCAAAACTTTTCAGCGCGTGTTCTGAGAGTTTTCGTGTAACGCCGTCTCTCCACGCGGCGTTGTTCTCACCTGCGGCCTCGCCTGCATTTACGCCGAACTCTCTCAGGTCTTCATAAAAGACTATGAGAAACTCGCTCCTGTTAGATTCATCCACCATACGAACGAAGCGCTGAAAAGCTACATCGTTCGGGAGAACATAACCTTTGCTCTCCAGAAAGTTTGCGCCGCGCGCCGCGTCGGAATCTGAACGCTGCTGGCGAAAGGCCGCTACGTTTCCGAAAGACGTGTCTGTGAGAAATTGCTGTCCGCCTATGCTGACTGTTTTCGTCAGAGGGTAGTTGTACGTGTGATTATTCGTCGGCAGATAGCCTTCAAACTGGAACAGAAGTAGGCGCTTTATGCGATGCCGACTGTCGGCTTCAGTGAAGTAGTGCTGCTCCGCACGCGCCACGTTATAAAGTATAAAACTCTGGCCGCCAACATACTTGTATTTCTTGGAAACTTTAATCTTAATCGAAGGCAGCGCGGCGGATGTGACTACATTGCCGCTGACGTGTCGCAGCAATTCGTCCTGAGCAATGGCAACCGCACTTGATTGAGCATGATATATGCCCGGCCCAATACACACGGCGACCAGCAAACCTGTCAACAAACAGCTAAGCATCAACCCGCGTTTTTTCATCGCTACCTTCACGGATTATTAATAGATCGAGCCGCGTACTTCAAATCGGCCAATATAGATTCCCTTGTTAGTCTTGGGTGCGCTTCGAGAATCTCGTCAACCGTCTCTCCGGCAGCTAGCTTTTCAAGAATCAATTCAACGGTGATTCGAGTGCCTGCAATTACAGGTTTGCCCATCATCATATCAGGATCAGACTGGATTAGATTCATATCCATAGCATCTCGATTATACAGTACAACGCACTGGCCTATAACGCTTGAATTAATCCGCCGTGAGCGGGCAGCATTCTAACATGGCTGCGATATAGAATAATGAAAGGCATATTATCGCGGGTCGGTGAAATGACTTATTGGGCTGTATCTTACAGATTCAAATGCCACGTTACATGCACACGAGCTTTCTTAACAGATGTGAATTCGACTTCGTATGGCTGAATAATTATTTCTGGATTCGTTTCAGCTTTCGACATAGGAGCTACAGATGGCCGAATATCCCAGCTATAAACATACCCAAGTGCAGTGAAAAAGTTTGATTCATTGGGAATACCAATCTCCTGCGTTTTAGGATTTACGATATACAGACCATCAGCCTGATCTCTCAAATCAATTAACAACAACTCATCAGGTGAAATATAGAGTTCAGACTTAGGCGATGGCTGTCCATTGTATATGATCGTTTCGTTTACAGTTCTCCAAACATGCGAAGAATTGTTGAGGAAACTTGAGCAAGCTATTACTCCAATTATGAGGATTAATATCCCTATGATGATGTAAATCGTCCTATGAATCATAGTTTTTGTACTCAAGAGCGTAAGCAGCCCAATACGCATTTAAGCAACAGCTAAAGCCTCTTCAGCTTCTTCTTCAGAAATCTCCTCTACTTCCCTCTTCTCATCCGGCGCTTCCAGCCAAACGGTTGCGAGCGGTGGCAGCGTCAGCGCGAATGAAAATGGTTGACCATGAAATGCTTGCTCTTCGGCTTCAAACTCCGCAGGGTTTCGCACGTTGCTGCCTCCGAAGTTTCCATCATCCGTGTTCAGAATTTCCCTATAAACTCCGGGACGCGGCAGACCTACGCGATAGCCGTGTCGCACTATGGGAGAAAAGTTTGAGGCGCAGACGATCATGCGTTTTGAAAGGGGCGCGCGGCGTATGAAGACAACTGTGTTTTCGGGTGCGTTGCTCGCATCAATCCACTGAAAGCCTGCTGGCGTATCGTCGCCTTCCCAGAACGCAGAATTTTTCGCGTAGATTCGATTCAACTCTCGCACCATGTCTTGAATGCCGCGATTGGATTTTTCATCCAGAAGATGCCAGTCAAGACTTCGCTCCTCGCTCCACTCGCGCCACTGTCCGAACTCGCCGCCCATGAAGAGAAGTTTTTTGCCGGGATGCGCCCACATGTATGCCAGAAGCGCGCGAAGGTTTGCGAACTTCTGCCACAGGTCGCCCGTCATCTTGTTTATCAGCGAGCCTTTCATGTGAACCACTTCGTCGTGCGAGAAAGGAAGTATGAAATGCTCGCTCCACGCATACCAGATTCCGAACGTAAGCTTGTCGTGATGATATAGGCGATGCACAGGGTCTCGCTTAAAATATTCTAGCGTGTCGTGCATCCATCCCATGTTCCACTTAAAATCGAAGCCCAGGCCTCCAGCGTAAACGGGACGGCTCACGCCCGGCCAAGCGGTTGACTCTTCAGCTATCATCATCACGCCTTTATGGCGCGCGTGAATGATTTCGTTCAACTCTTTCATGAACTCAATCGCTTCTATGTTCTCGCGCCCACCGTATTTATTCGGAATCCACTCGCCAGCCTTGCGGCTGTAATCCAGATAAAGCATAGAAGCCACTGCGTCAACGCGAAGCCCGTCAATGTGAAACTCGTCAATCCAGTAGAGCGCGTTCGCCATCAAAAAATTTCTTACTTCGTTACGCCCGTAGTTGAAAATATATGTACCCCAGTCCGGGTGCTCGCCCTGTCGCGGGTCTGCGTGCTCGTAAATGGCGTAGCCGTCGAAACGACCAAGCGCGTAAGCGTCTTTAGGAAAGTGCGCGGGAACCCAGTCCATTATGACGCCAACGCCGCGACGGTGCAGGTAATCAACGAGGTAGCGTAGATCGTCCGGTGTCCCGTAGCGCGCAGACGGCGCGTAATAGTTTCCAACCTGATAGCCCCAGGAGCCGCCGTACGGATGCTCCTTGAGCGGCATGAACTCCACGTGCGTGAAGCCCATCTCTGTCAGGTAATCAGCAAGCGGCTCGGCAATTTCGCGGTAGGTGAGCGGGCGATTCCCTTCTTCTTCGACGCGACGCCATGAACCCATGTGAACTTCATAAATTGAGAGCGGCTCTCGCTGATGCTCGCTTCTCGCGCGGCTTTCAATCCAGTTCTGATCTTGAAAGACATGCTCGCGTTGATAGACTATGGAAGATGTAGCGGGCGGCTCTTCCGTGTAGAAGGCATAAGGGTCAGCTTTCAAGAAAGGCAGGCCACGCGCTGGATGAATCTCAAATTTATAGAGCGCGCCAACGGAGAGGTCGGGCACGAAAATCTCCCAGACGCCGGATGAACCAAGCAGTCGCATCTGGTGAAGCCGTCCGTCCCACGAATTAAAATCGCCGACGACGCTCACGCCTCTGGCATGAGGCGCCCACACTGCGAACGAAACGCCTAGCGTCCCGCTTATCTCGCGCACATGCGCGCCCAGCTTCTCGTAAATCTTTTCGTGACGCCCCTCGCCAAAAAGATGCAGGTCAAACTCGCTCACCGTCGGCAGAAAAGAATATGCGTCGTGTTGCGTGAACGATTGGTTGTCAGCGTAATGAACCTCGAAGCGATAAGGGAAGACTTCGTTGCGGTCTGAGACTAGAAGCTCGAAGAGACCCAAAGGGTGTGATTGCACCATCTCGCGCGGCTCTTCGTTTTCGATAAGCAGATTTATACGAACGGCGTTGGGGCGAAACGCGCGAACTATGACTCCATGCTGTGAGGTGTGCGCTCCAAGAATCGAATGCGGCTGGCCGTGCGAGCAAGAGATTAGCTTACTGAAATCTGCGTCGGAAACGGTCGGGTAATTGATTTCAACTCGCGGCACTGCTCTTTCGGCTTTAACCTTTTTTCGCTTAGCAGCGGAGCGCGCACGCCTTTTCTTTGGCTCGGTCGCAACGCTCGCTTCATCCACAAAGGGTTCGCTCCCGGCGCGCGTCAAGCTCTCCGATGATGTCCCGGCAATCTCAGGCGAACTCTTTTTTCTTCCCTTACCCGTCGGTTTTCGACTCATTTAAGCGTGACCTGTTCTTTATTGAAGGAGACATGAATTGTACCCGCAGCAGCGAAGGCGTGTCACGGAAAGGCAGGGATGAGGGCGGAGGGATGAGGGATGAAAGTGTAATTTCCCTGTGATGTTATGCAGAATGATCTTTGAGTGACAGCGACAACAAGTCTGCGTAAGCAGACGGATAGAATGTAGCCCCTGACGGAGCGAAGCGGAGTCTGGGGTAAAGGACGAGAGCAGAGGTCTGAGTCTGCTTTAGCAGACGACAGATGTTCTCCGTTTTCGCACACGTCTGTCATCATCCTGCGCGTCTGTTGTCTGCTAAAGCAGACTCCATTGATATATTCGATTGCTGACCCCAGACTACGCCCTTGCGGGCTTCGTCAGGGGCTACACTCTGGTCGTCTGCTATCGCAGACTCTGTTGCAGTGTTTACAACACCGACTGCCGCATAACACCATTTATTATTTACCTTCTTATCACTCATCACTTCTTTTCACATCCGCGCTCTCAAATTGTTGAGAAGCTCACGCGCTCTCGCGGCCTCTGTGCTTCGCGGATAGTTTCTCAGAATCTCACGAAAACTTTCGCCGTCGTAGTGAAACTGTTTCGTCGCGCGGTCGAAAGTGAACGCAACACCCTGTCGTCTGTAGCGATCAAGCCCTGCGTAGTTCATGAAATATGTGAACGCGGGCGCGCCTCCTGCTTCTATCTCCTGCTCGTCCAGTCGCCGCTCGGCTTCGCGCGAGAGTTTCATGGCGGCAGCTTCAGCCGCTTCGCCAAAGAGCAGAAGAACCTGTGGGCGCAAAGGCGATCTTGGGAATATGTCAAGGAAGATTCGCGCGCGGGCTATGCGCTCGAAATCTTCCGAAGCTCGTATGAGCCGCAACAAACGCTCGTCTTCGCCCGCGCGATTTGGCGCGGCCAGAGCTTCGGCCTGCACCCAGCCGCCTGTGCGTCTGGTCACGCTCACACGATAGAAGGTCACGCCGTCGTTCGAGCGTTTCATGCCCGTGATTGCTACGGCGCGCCCACGACTCATCCTCTGAAGTAGAGTCGCTGAAAGAAGCGGCGCATCGCGCAAAGCAGCAAGCCTTTCATCAATCACCACAGCCGCGCGGCCTGTCAACACTGTGCGCCGCTTCTTTGCCAGCGCTGAGTTCGCAGAACAACAGAGCAGAAAGGCTAGAACGAATAGCGTGATGGTCGAAGTTGTTTTCGAGTTTGAGAGATACGTTTTGTCCCATGAGAACGATGAGAACCGAGCTAGCATGTTTTGCCTCCTTCTCTCTCTGAGGGTGAGAAAAACTCCGGCGGCGCGGCGCGCGTGAAAGTTTTCCGTCGTAGAAAAATTTCAGCGAGGTATGCGGCGACGAGTCGCAGTAACAGAGGGTGAAGGTTTTACGCGAGCTTCGGCTGCGAGAACTTTCTGTGAAATGCCCGCGTGATGAAAATAGCAGATTGCCAGGGCAAGCGCGTCCGCAGCGTCGTGCGGTTGAGGGACTTCGCGCAGATTCAAGAGCACGCGCACCATCTCCTGCACCTGATGTTTTTCGGCGTTACCGTAGCCCACGACCGTCTGCTTCACAAGTCGCGGGCTGTATTCAAAAATTTCAACGCCTGCGCGCTCGGCTACTAATAAAGCCACGCCGCGCACCTGTCCCAACTTTAGGGCGACCTTAACGTTCGTAGCATAAAACGCCTCTTCAATCGAGCACGCATCCGGTTGAAGCCGCGCGATTATCTCTTCCAGCCCATCGCTTATCTTCAAGAGCCGCGCCGAAAACCTTTCGCGAGCAGGAGCCTTCACAGTGCCGTACTCGATCAAATGATAGCGACGGCCATCGCCTTCTACGACGCCCCAGCCAGTGGTTTCGCTCCCCGGATCAATTCCTAATACACGCATCATCAGACTAATCACGCAGAACCGTCCATAAATTTGGATGGTCTCGGCGTCGCTCCATACTTCTCGCCGCTCTGCTCTTCAAAACAGATCTTGTCTGCCCTCAGTTTACCGCTCTGCGCCTGTTCCACGCGAATGAAATTGAGTTGGAAGGGGAAGTCCGACTCGTTCTTCAAATCATCTATGGTCAGGTTCGGCGCTTTTTCAAGGTCAACGTAGCGCGTCCATGAACCCGGATTAAAATAGCCGCCGTCCCAATCACCTTTCAATCCACGCCACTCGTCCGGTTGGTGCGTATGGCCGAACACGACGGCTTCTGGAATCCCGGAGGCAAAATAGTCATTAGCCCTTTGCCGAAGCATCATCTTGTCGTTCAAGATGCCGTTATGAATTATTGAAAGGTGCGTAGGGCTATCCGTGCCGAGCGAGCCTCCGCCTACAGCGCCGATTAAAGGCAGCCATTCGTCAGGCTCCAGCCTGAGCAGAAGCTCTTTCAGAAAATCGGTTACCTGCTCTTCACTGTTCAGCTTCTGCTTCACCACATCGGTTGTCGCTCCAGCGTCACAAGCCTTGCGGTAAAGCTCCGTGACCGTTTTCAGGAAGATTGGGTTCGTTTGCAACTCGCCGAGCACGCTACGCGAAAACCCCTTCATGTTCCCGGACTTATCAATGCCGAGCGCTACGAGCGGATTCTTGTAAAGGATTTGGAAGAGAATCTTCGCAGCGTTCTTGAGGTCTTCGCGGTTTGCGCCCCAGAGTATGCGTGCGAGCGCGGTCACGGGCTTGATGTTATCGGAGAAACCGTAATCTCTCTCAAGCCAGTTAACGAACTTGACCATGAAGAGCGTCCCCGGACACATCTCTAGCCGCTGCTCCCTTTTGTCAATCGGGTCTGCCCAGTTCTTGAAACTATTGGCCGGATCATAAGCGTGGCCGTGACCTATGACCAATCGCTGCCCATAACGAAAGTATGCGTCCTTGCCCAACTCGAACTTGAGGCCATCGCCGATGACAGCTTTCAGCTTCTCCCGTGCGTCCGGCCAGTAAAGATCAACGTCATGATTACCTGCTGCGATAGTGACCTGATTGCTGCGCCCCTGAAATTCATTCAGCGCGTCGAAGATGTCCTTGTGACCTTTGATGATAGCCTCCAGCTTCTCTTTCGACTCGTCTTGCGAACACCAGAGCTTGGAAGAGATAGGCTTAAAAACTTCCGGCTTCACCTGCGCGAACTCCAGGAAATCGCCGTTGATGAACAGCTCTACTTGGCCATGGCTCGCCTCCGGGATCTTCTCTATGAAGCGGCAGAGTTGGTTATTCTGATAGACGTGGTCGTCGCCCGGATCGGCAGCACCGCCCCCCAGATGCAGGTCGCTTATTATGACCGTCACAGGCTTGTCGCTCATTCAGTTATTGCCTCCTTGCGGCGCAAGTATATCGCCAGGGCATTGTAGCGAGTAGAAGAGTCCTAGCGGGTTGTTTCTATCGAGCAGTTCGCGTCGAAGCTGATAGATAGCGCATCCGATTGAAATTCTATTCATGTAACACTCTATCAGCTTTCGCCCGAAGGCTGCGGCAAACGTCGCTGGCATCTTGATAGTCGTCCCTATTACTCCCATAGCCCTTTTTTTCCTAAACTTTTTATGGAAGGAAGAAAAGGAGAGCGGCGAAACGGTTGCGCTCAGACAAGAGTTGAGAATAACTATCGGGCCGCGCAAATATGTGTTCTGCTGTTCGAGCGTTTGCGGGGTGATGAACTTCTGTTCGCCAAAATCAAGCACCTCGTTCATTTTGCTGGTGAGAGGCGACCCGCTGTCGCCATGACAGAACATGTATATGATCGTCGCGCCGTTCTTATCATCAAGTAGAAAATCTACAATGCTATCCTTATCCTCAAGACACTTTCCTTTCTCTCCTATGGAGGAATTAAAGAACTGTCTGTGGAACTCAACGGGCTTGAAAGGGCGCGCCTGAAAAGCCGCATCAATCTCCTTGTTCAGATTGAAGCTTATGTAGTCCGGCCCCTGCTCATGTTCGTCAATTGGGGCAGCCCATCCGTTCAGCTCGTCTGGCAGAGGATAGAGAATATATTCCGTCTTGTACTTATAGCCCCAGAGGCTTTTCGGTCGCAGAGGGTTATTCTTTTTCTGCTTTGGAGTCATGTTGCCCTTGTCGTAATAGTACGGGTATAGAATCTCCCAGGGGAGGAAGGCGCAGTCGGTTTGGATTGACAATTGATCGTCTTCGCGCAAAGTAGAATCAATCTTGTCCAGAATGGTTCTCAAGCCCAGATCGGCCAACTCCGAATAGAGACCGAAGCCCACGCTGACGACACGCTCAACGCAGTCCGCGAACTGATCGGCCACGAAGCCTGACGCAGGCTCGGCCAGTGGGTCTTCAAGATTGGCCCACAAGTCCGTCTGCTCGGTCGTCAGCACGTCTTTAAGCTGCGAGATTTTTCCGTCCAGACCGGTGAGGTCAACTTTCATATTAACTGGCTGAGATTGCCAGTATAATCCCTTGCCTGTGATCTTACACTGCGCACGAAGTTGACCGTCGCTAAACAGGATTTCCAGTTCCGCCGCGCGCGTCTGCTCGCCGTTACTCATAATAATCGCCCCTCCAGAGGCCGACTCAAAATAGCGTTGGCTTTTTCAGCCACCCTGAGATGTTTGTCCAGATCAATTTCTAAACTTCTATGTTCGTGCCGCGTGTCAGTGACATCTTTCAGAGAATGAACCAGAGTGATGGGAAGCGCGAAAGAGAGTTGATTCCGGTCTCTAAAATGGAAGCTAACATAAAAACCCGTCCTCATTTCGTCGGGTGAAGAGTCGTCGCAAGGGTCGCACGCATTCTCGTCAATCTCGTCGGCCTCGACTGCCCTCAGACGAAAACGCAGCTTCCTGACAAGTTTGCCGCCCTTGAATCGCGCAACCTTGTGCCAGTGGCGG
>Ga0209027_1001014_pt1 | contig 10382 bp, 10 predicted proteins | sample GraSoi013_1_20cm_3_FD_185821 | JGI IMG/M metagenome (GOLD analysis project Ga0209027, IMG submission 185821) | Grasslands soil microbial communities from the Angelo Coastal Reserve, California, USA - Sample 09_27_2013_1_20cm (SPAdes) (version 2) | ecosystem: Environmental > Terrestrial > Soil >...
TGATCACCGCACCGCCGTAGGAGTGGCCGACGACCAGCACCGGGCCGCCCATCTGGTTGAGGAAGCTGGCGAGGTAGGCGGAGTCACTGGCGAGGCCACGCAGTGGATTGGCAGGGGCCGTCACCTGCACCCCTGCTTTTTGCAGCCGCTCAATCACGCCCGTCCAGCTGGACGCATCAGCAAAAGCGCCATGCACGAGGACGACGGTCAGAGGGCCAGTGTTGGGGGTTGTCTGAGACATGAGCGTTCCTTTCTTGGGTGAGTGTTGGCCAACCAGTCAACAGGATCGTTGACCGATCGGCCAATGAGGACGTCGTGTATGCTGTGGTGGGGGCCGACAGGCACACAACGTGCCCGCCGCCCCCTTTCTCTCACTAGCGCAGGGAGCGGAATGCGGCACGAACCTCGGTCGCGAAGAGTTCCGGCTCTTCCCAGGCGGCGAAGTGGCCGCCCCTGTCGGCCTCGTGGAAGTAGGTGAGGGTGGGGTACCCCTTCTCGACCCAGCTGCGCGGGGCCCGGAAGATCTCGCCGGGGAACGTGGTGTAGCCGACCGGGAGCGTGACCGGCGGCGGAGCCTGACCGGCCGCGGCCGCGAGAGCCTGGGCTCGTCCGCTCTCCCAGTACGACCGGGCGGCCGAGGCGCCGGTGCCCGTCAGCCAGTACAGCGTGATGTTGTCGAGGATGTGGTCCCGGGTGAGACCCCCGGAGGGCTGCCCGTCGACGAAGACGCGGGAGATCTTGTAGTAGGCGTCGGTGTCGTGGTCGAGCATCCAGGCCGCCAGGGCGACGGGGGAGTCCAGCAGGGCGTAGCCGATGGTCTGCGGCCGCGTGGCCTGCTCCAGGAAGTAGCCGAAGCCGGTCGTCCTGAATGTGTTGATCGCGTCGAGCGCCGCGCGTTCCTGCTCTGTTTCCGCCGGCATGGCGCCGCCCAGCGCCGTCAGGAGCAGGTTGGTGTGGATGCCGAGCAGGCCCTCGGGTGCCTGGCGGCCCATCGCGTCGGTGACGGAGGCGCCCACGTCGCCGCCCTGGGCGACGTAGCGGGTGTAGTCGAGGCGGCGCATCAGCTCCGCCCAGGCGCGCGCGACGCGGCCGGGGTCCCAGCCGACCTCGGTCGGCTCGCCTGAGAAGCCGTAGCCGGGCAGGGACGGCAGCACGAGGTCGAAAGCGTCCTCGGCGCGGCCGCCGTGCGCGGTCGGGTCGGTGAGCGGGCCGACGGAGTCGAGCAGCTCGATGACCGAGCCGGGCCAGCCGTGCGTCATGATCAGCGGCAACGCGTCCGCGTGCGGCGACCGCACGTGGATGAAGTGGATGTCCACCCCGTCGATCTCGGTCACAAACTGCGGCAGCGCGTTCAGTCTCGCCTCGCCCCGGCGCAGGTCGTAATCGTTCGCCCAGTAGCGGGCGAGTTCCTGGATCGTCGCCAGCTGCACGCCCTGCGAGCGATCTGTGACCAGCTCCCTGGAGGGCCAGCGCGTGGCGGCGATGCGGCGGCGCAGCTCGGCGATGGCTTCTTCGGGCAGGTCGACGCGGAAGGGACGGACTGCGGTTGCTGTCGTTTCGTGGGTTTGGTTTTCCATAACAGTTCTCCTTTGTGTTGCTACATGACAGATTGGCCGCGTGATGGAGCCGCTCGCAAGTCGAGAACTGCTCCGTCACACGAGAGGATGCCGACGTTTAGTGTGGTGTGGAACGGTGGGCACACAGTGTACCCGTCGTCCCCCTCTCCGATTAGCGCAGGGATCTGAAGCCCGCGCGAACCTCTTCTGAAAAGAGTTGCGGCTGCTCCCACGCCGCAAAGTGGCCGCCTTTGTCGAGCTTGTTGTAATGGATGAGTTTGGGATACGCCCGCTCTGCCCAGGTCCGCGGGGCTTCATAGAGCTCGTCAGGAAAGATGCTCAGGGCAACCGGGATGGAGACGCCCTTGACGGCGAAGAAGGCTAACTTACTTTCCCAATAGAGACGAGCCGAAGAGATCGCCGTGTTCGTCAACCAGTAGAGCGTGATGTTGTCGAGGATCTCGTCTCGCGTAAGGCCGCCGGCGTGTCCGTCAAAGGCGCGTGCGATGAGCGCTTGACTGCGCGCGTCGTGGTCAATCATCCAGGCTGCCAGGCCGACGGGTGAATTCGCAATCGCGTAGAGCGTCTGCGGGCGGTTTCCCATCTCGATTGCGTAGCCCAACCCGTGCTTATAGAAAAAGTCCAGCTCCTCGTACGCGCGTTTTTCGTCGGGTGAGAGGCCGGCCGGCGGCGGGCCGCCGACTTGGAGCGCCTTTGCAACGTCGTCCGGAACAGTAGCAGGCATGTTGGTGTGAATGCCGAGCAATTCCGGAGGTTTCTGTAGAGCCATCTGCTCCGTGACAGCATTCCCCCAATCGCCGCCTTGCGCCACATATCGCGTGTATCCGAGGCGCTTCATCAGCACTATCCAGGCACGTGCGATGCGGATGGGATCCCAGCCGGTCGAGGTCGGTTTGCCTGAAAACCCGTAGCCCGGCATCGACGGAATCACCAGATGGAAGGCGTCCGATGCGCTGGCGCCATGGGCCGTGGGATTGGTAAGCGGATCGATGATCTTCAGCTGCTCGATGACCGAGCCGGGCCAGCCGTGGGTGACAATGAGCGGCAACGCATTCTCATGTTTCGAGCGAACGTGGATGAAATGAATGTCGAGCCCATCGATCTCGGTCATGAACTGCGGGAGGGCGTTCAGCTTCGCCTCGCACGTGCGCCAGTCGTATTCTGTCCCCCAATAGCGCGCGAGTTGCTGCATCGTCGCCAACTGCACGCCTTGCGATGCATCCGCGACCGTTTCCCGCTCAGGCCACTTTGTCGCGTTTATGAGCCTGCGCAATTCGGTAAGTTCCGCTTCCGGCACGTTGAAGCGGAAGGGGCGGACTGCGGTCGGTGTGGTTTCGTTGGTGTGGTTTTCCATAACAGTTCTCCTTTGTTGTGGTGCATTACAGATGTGTCGTGACGGGGAAGTCCCGCATCTCGTGAACGTATCCGTCAAACGACATGATGTCGAAGTCTAGTCACCGTCGACATCGACGATAGCCTGGGCAAAGGCCTGCGGAGCTTCTTGAGGCAGATTGTGCCCGACGCCGCCCGTGATGATCCGGTGCGCATATCTGCCCGAGAATTTCCCGGCATAGGAACTGGCGTCCGGGTGTGGTGCACCATTGGCATCGCCTTCAAGAGTAATAGCGGGCACGGTGATGTCCGGACCTTCAGCGAGCCGCTTTTCCAGCTCGTCATATTTCGGCTCGCCTTCAGCCAGTCCGAGCCGCCAGCGATAATTATGGATCACGATGCTGACATGATCCGCATTGTCGAAGGACGCTGCGCTGCGCTCGAAGGTGGCATCGTCGAAGTCCCATTTTGGCGAAGCGATCTGCCAAATGAGCTTCGCAAAGTCGTGCCGGTATTTATCGTAGCCGGCGCGGCCGCGTTCGGTGGCAAAATAATATTGGTACCACCATTGGAGCTCAGCCTTTGGCGGCAACGGCACCTTGCCGGCTTCCTGACTGCCGATCAGATAACCACTCACGGAGACGAGGGCCTTGCAGCGCTCCTGCCAGAGCGCCGCGATGATGTCGGCCGTCCGCGCGCCCCAATCAAAACCGGCGAGGATCGCCTTGCTAATCTTGAGCGCATCCATCAACGCGATGATATCGAGAGCAATGACCGATTGCTGGCCATTGCGGAAGGTTTCACTTGAAAGAAAGCGCGTCGTGCCATAGCCGCGCAGATACGGGACGATCACCCTGTAGCCCGCCTGCGAAAGCCTCGGCGCCACGTCGACATAGCTGTGAATGTCGTAGGGCCAGCCGTGCAGAAGAAGGACCGCCGGACCATCGCTCTTTCCAGCTTCAGCGTAGCCGACATTCAGGACGCCGGCATCGATCTGCTTCAGTGAACCGAAGGACGTGTTCGTCCCCGGCTTAATCGTGTTCATGATGCGTGCGGCAGGATACCCGCAGCCTTTAGGCGTGGGAGGAATGCCGCCTCTCCTTCCTTAACTTTTGTTCTACTTTCTGTTATACTGTTCTTAATGAACAATATGCTCATAAGAACTATCAGTATTAAGTTGGATATCGGTGAACATGAAGCCGCCTTGCGAGAGACGCAACAGCGTTTTAACGAAGCGGCTTCGTGGATTGCCTCTATTTGCTGGTATGAGCATATCACTAACACCAACACGGCTCATCACCGTGTCTATGGTGAGACTCGTACCCGTTTCGCGTTGGGTGCTCAACTGGCTGTGTGTGCTCGTGCCAAAGCCGTTGAGTCGATCAAAGCCACAAAGAGCAAGAAAAGCGAAACGTGTCCGCAATTCGGGCCACGTGGCTCTATCCGCTATGATGCCCGTACCTATCGCCTTCTGAGTCTTGATCGTGTCTCCCTCAATACCATTCAGGGGCGTGTGATTTGCCGCATGATCTTGGGTAAACGTCAGTATGATATGCTGGTTGACCAGACCTGGAAGATCGGTGCTGCTGATCTCATATGGAGACGCGGTACATACTACTTGAATATGACTCAGAGCCAAGAGGCTCCTGAACAAGTAGAGACTGATGAAACACTTGGTGTTGACCTGGGTATCGTCAACCTGGCAACCGATAGCGAGGGTGAAACCTTCACCGGGTCCAAGGTTCATGAAGTTCGGATGCGCTATCATAACCGCCGTCAAATCTTGCAGAAGGTCGGTACATGTTCTGCGAAACGCCGTCTCAAGAAGATGAGTGGACGTGAGCACCGCTTTCAACAAGACACCAATCATCGAATAGCGAAAACCCTGGTAGACAAAGCTGTTCAATCGCGCAAGGCACTGGCTCTTGAAGACCTGACAGGCATTCGAGAGCGGGTAACGGTTCGACGCGAAAACCGCTATGAACGGCAATCCTGGGCTTTCTCCCAACTTCGCATGTTTATCACCTACAAAGCAGCTTGGGCTAGTGTTCCTGTCAGGTTTGTTGACCCAAGGAACACCAGCAAGACGTGTAGCCAGTGTGGGCATTGCGACAAGGCTAATCGTCAATCCCAAGCATCCTTTCTGTGTAAGCAGTGCGGTTTCTGCTTGAATGCGGACTATAACGCAGCAATAAACATTTCAAGGGCTGCTGTCAAGCAGCCTATGGTGTCAGCCAGCAATGGCTAGATACAAGCTCCTCGCCTTCAGGCAGGGGTACTTGACTGGTGAATCTCCTTGGTTCGATGTCATGAACGACCGCTACGACACCCTGCTCGCCGAAGGGCGCCGCAAGATCACCCGCCAGACCGGGGAACAGGTATACCTGGTCGTCATCGACGAAGACGCCTACTTCTCGGCCACCGTGGGCGACAAGAAACAGCAAGCCGAATTCGCGTCTTCATCGTTGCATACCTCGGCACCAGGGCGCTCAGATTCCCCATCGCACTTTTCGGTCTAAACGCGATTGTGCATACGATGGTGAGTTGGCTACGGTGACGACATGTACGGGGGACTGCTCTGCTAGGAATAGGAAGAGCATACCATATTTTGAGGAGAAAAACAACTCGTTTCGAAGGTATGAAGTGATGTCTACACAGAGAAAGACATTGACCGTGGACCTTTACGGGGAGTGCAGGACCCCTACGTGGTGCTGCTAGCACCAGGGGGGGCGAGACGTGTTTGATACCGGGAACTGTTGCGATACGCTTCAATCGTATGCAGTTTGTGTTCGCGCACCACCTGCTCGATCTCGCTTGCAGGTGCATGCTGCTCTATCAGGTCGAGGAGGCGGGTATGCAGGAGGCATTCTCAAGCATGTTCCCTGCTCCACGGCAAGCAGGAGTCGATGCTCTTGCAGCCTATGAAGACCGTCTTGCTGCGGTTCACGCTCCGACGCTCCTCATTCACGGACGTGAGGATCGGGTGATTCCCTTACGTGTGAGTGAAAAACTCCTTCATGTTGGATGCGCTGACTGCACAAAGCAATGGGCGAGGTTGATGCTATGGTTGGGCTTCACCACCTGGGACAAACAGCGCCTTGACATAGCCATGCAATGTCTCAGTCGCGCCAAATGGCCCCCAGAAGCCAATATAGCCATCGGGACGGATCAGGACCAATCCTCCTTGCTCGGCTTCATAGCGCTGGTGCAGTTCACCGGTGAAGTCATGCAGGACCTGGCGCGTCTCTTGGTCCAATCCAGAGGTCGCTTTCTCGGTCACCAGGTAGGCCTCAATCATCTCCTGATACCCACCAGAGAGCAGGGCCACGATCTCACCCCATTGTCGCTCGACCGCGGCGGCTTCCTGCTGGGCTGTCAATACGAGCAGGATGGAGCGTTCGCTGGTGAAGATCTCGAAGAGGGGCTGTGGTTCTGCTCCCTCACGTGTTCGTACCAGAGCGTTCGGGGCGCGATCTCCAGCGTGCAGGGTTCCTTTTTTGTCGCGCTGATCGACGGTGATGGGACTGTGAGGATAGGCGATGCTGATCTCAGAGAGGGTTTCCGCCAGGCGATGCGCGGAAGCCGGAAGCGCCGAAAAGAAGATCGGGGCCAGCGCATTGCGCAGCGCCAACAGCAGCGGATTGCGCGTCAGGGCCACCCGCATTGCGAGTTCGGTTCCGCGCAATAAGTCTTCCCCCACCTGCTCGCGCTCCGCCTCATAGCTCTCTAACAGGCGTGCCGATGCCTGTCCGCGCACCATGAGCGCGAGCTTCCAGCCCAGATTCAAGGCATCCTGCATGCCAGTGTTCATCCCCTGGGCCCCAATCGGCGAATGAATGTGAGCCGCATCTCCTGCCAGAAAGATTCGTCCTCGCGCATAGTGTTCGGCCCGGCGCTGATTCACATGAAATCGGGTGAGTTCCGCCGGCTCAGACGCACGCGCGCCCGCCGGGCCGCAGGTCTCGATGACCTGCTGAATTTCTTGCAGGGTGACCTCCCCTGTGGGGGCCTTGTCCGGCTCATACGCAATCACGACGCGGTGGCGTCCATCAGCCAGAGGGAAGTAGCCAATGAAATTGCCCTGATGGAGAAAGGCGAAAAGCTCATCGTAGGACAAGTTCCAGGTCAAGCGCAAGACTCAGTTCAGAGGTCGTCCCGGCGAAATTGAGTCCGAGCAGATGGCGTACCGTACTGTGTGCCCCGTCACAGCCGACCAGCCAGCCGACCCGGACGCGTTCTTCCTTTCCATCAGGATGGCGCAGCATAGCCTCCACCCCCTGTTCGTCCTGCGTCACACTGATCAGCTCCCTCTGCCATTCAATGGCGCCACCCTGGCTCTGGAAGTGTTCCGTCAGCACCTGCTCCGTCTCATGCTGTGGCAGCATCAACGCATAGGGATAGGGGCTCTCTTGCAGGTGCTCCCGAAAGTCGATTCTGACGAGGCGCTTGCCATCACTATAAATGCTAAAGAGAGAGGTCTTGAGTCCACGCTCGATGGCGGTGTGGGCCACTCCCATCTTGGCAAGCAGTTCCAGCGTTTTCGCCTGGATGCCCACGGCTTTGGTCGCGGCACCGGCCTCTTGCGCGCTATCGATCAAGCGGCAGCGGATACCACGGCGCCGCAGGTCGTTGGCCAGCGTCAGGCCAACAGGCCCCGCTCCAACGACCAAAACGTCATGGGTGGCAGCCGTTAAAGACAAATCATTCATCTTCTTGCATCCTTTCGTGTGGGAACAGTGATCTTCACCCGCATCGCCTTCTTGCATGGGTCTCTTTCTCTCTTGCACTGTTACGTGACTCTCAAAACACGCCCTCTTGCTTTCTTCCACAGAAGGAGATGCATATCTTACTCTGTCTTCCGGGTGGAAATCATATCCATCATATGATCAACAAAAGTATCAATGGCGCCTGGGTCAGGTATCTGGGGGGCTTGCATATTCTGCATGAGCCCATCCAGAAGGGCGTAGGTGAGTAAAGTACCCAAAAACATACGTGCTACTGTTGGCGGATCTATGTGTTCTCGGACCACTCCATTGCGCTGTCCAGAGCGCAACAGCGTCAGGAAGTAGTTGAATCCCTGCTCTGGGACCGTTTGGCGAAACAAGGTCCCAAGCTCAGGAAAGCGCGGCAATTCAGCCATTATGAGACGAAGGATGGCCAGATACTCTGGTTGCATCATCGTCTCTAATATCCCCTGGGCAGTAGTCCGCAAGAGCACGCGAAGCTCTTGTGTGTTCTTGGGCTCCGTAGATCGCTCCATCAACTGCACCCAGAAAAAGCGCTCGATAGTGAGTGAACGCAGCACATCCACGAACAGATCCTCTTTTTTAGCGTAATAGCGATAAAGCGTCTCCTTGGAAGTAGAGGCTGCAGCCGCAATCGCATCGGTACTGGTGGCTTGAAACCCATGCCGGAGGAACAGTTGTTTGGCGGCAGCTCGTATCTGCGCTCGTTTCTTCTCTGTACGAGTCTGGGTCACGGATGGCTCTTTCACGCTTTCTCCTCTGCCTCATCAACGTACTAGGATTAGTACGGTACTGTACGGTACACCATAACGTAGAAACAGGAGATTGTCAAGGTCTTTATTTGATGGTAAATGACCCGACATGTCGCGGCATTTACCACTTGACTCTCAAGTGGCTTGAGGGTGTATCCTTCGATCAGAACGGAGAAATGGCGACAGAGCGTCGCATATGATGTCATCTTGAAGCAAGTCGACCCGCAGCTTGTTGCCTCGGTCCGGGCGACTCTTCCAACGCACAACGCGATCAGTCCACTGTATGCGGAAGTGTACGCCGCGCTTGGCCCGCATGCAAGCGAAGCCGGGCAAACGTTGGCCATCTGGTACGACGAGGAGTACAAAGACCATGACGTCGATGGGGCCGCTGCGTTTCTCTTGCGTAGCCGCGTTCCGGAGAGCGGACGGATGCACGTCCACGCGTTACCCGCCGCCACCATGGCAACCGCTGTCCACCAGGGAAGCTATAATACGCTCATCCAAGCGCATGAGGCAATCCTCAAGTGGATTGAGGCCAATGGGTACCGCATCGTCGGGCCGTCGCGGGAAATGTATCTGCACAACACGATGCCCATCCGTCACGACGACCCCTCGTATGTCACCGAAATTCAATTCCCGGTGGAAAAGGCTCTCGACAGCAACTGATCGATCCGTGGGCCCGAGAGCCAGAGTCTTGCCAGTTGATGGCATGTCATCAGAAGAAAGTGAGAACCTGTTAACCTAAGCGAAGAGGGCGCCCCCATCGCTTAGGTTGACAACAAGCGAAGATCAGAACCATTCACGAAGGAGGAATTCTCATTCTGCCCTATATCGGAAGCGGCGATTATTGTTTTTCCAACAGCCTGCACATGAGCCTGCTCGGAAGCGGAGCCCCCGCCGAGAGTCTGCCCTCAACCGGCTTTCTCGAATGCCTCACCACACTGCCATTCGGCTACACGTACTTCAAAGAAGCTGAACTCTTCTTTTTCAGTGGCCCCAACCCCGATCTGGGGCTGACGCGTGCGATAGAGACGCTTGGGTGGACGTGCAAGTTGGAGCGCGGCGGGGACGAGGGGGAGGCGTTTGCACGTCTGCGTGCAGCAGTCCAACACGCTCCGGTGCTGATCGGTCCCCTGAATATGGGCTATCTTACCTACAATCCCAATCATCCGTATCTGCTCGGCGCGGATCACTATATTGTGGTGCTGAGCATTGAGGAGGATCACGTTCTGGTTCACGACCCCAAAGGGTTCCCTTGCGCCGCCTTGCCGGTGGAAAACCTGCTCAAAGCCTGGCGAGCCGAGGGGGTCGATCTCGTGTATACCGATGAACCCTACACCATGCGCACAGCCTTTCGACCCATTCGGGCAAGCAGCCGCCAGCAGATGATCGAGCGAACCTTGCCACATATTGGCGCCAATCTGCGACAAGAACTCTGGAAGCCAGGGATGTCTGGCGGGGTTACTGCCTTGCGCATGCTCGCTCAAACATTTCACACCCAAGTGCCGGATCCGCTCGCCGTGCATCTTTTCTACTTTGCCCTGCCCCTTGGATTAAGGCACAAGGTGGATGCCCAGCTCTTTCTGAGAGAGGGGAACCAATCCGAGGCCGCAGGACTGATCGAAGAGCAGGCAAGCTTGCTTGGTCAGGCCCAGTATGCTGGAGTGCAGCGCTCCTGGTCATCGGTCGCCGCCTTGATCGAGCAGGTTGCCACGCTAGAGGAGCGCTTGCTCACCGTCTGTCAGTCTTGGTAGCGAGCCTTCCAAAAACTCCTGTCGTCCCAGGAGAAACGAACCTAACAAAGTAGAACGAGGGCAGGAACGCAGCTCCCTCTTCTGATGGTGCTGAATAGCTGGAAAGATTCTTTAGCTCTGTCTATGGGGTCCCAACATTTTTACCCCCCGTTTTCCCCGCTAAGGATTCGTCGAGGCGATTCTCCTTGGTTTTCTCCCCGCTAAGCCTGGAAAAGGTGGGCT
>Ga0209027_1001017_pt1 | contig 10373 bp, 10 predicted proteins | sample GraSoi013_1_20cm_3_FD_185821 | JGI IMG/M metagenome (GOLD analysis project Ga0209027, IMG submission 185821) | Grasslands soil microbial communities from the Angelo Coastal Reserve, California, USA - Sample 09_27_2013_1_20cm (SPAdes) (version 2) | ecosystem: Environmental > Terrestrial > Soil >...
AACAGAGCTTGGCGGCGCTACGAAAAATGTTATGGCGATTGCTGCCGGAATGGTCGCAGGACTTGGCCTCGGCTCTAACAGCGTAGCGGCACTCATTACGCGAGGGCTTGCAGAGATGATGCGGCTGGCGGTCGCACAGGGCGCAAGAGTTGAAACGATGATGGGGCTTGCCGGTCTTGGCGATCTAGTTCTCACCTGCACGGGCAGCCTCTCGCGCAATCGCTTCGTGGGACAAGAACTGGGACGTGGTCGTAAGATAGAAGAAATTTTGGGTGAGATGCGCGAGGTTGCGGAGGGCGTGAAGACTACAAAGGCCGTCAAACGTCTTGCCGAAAGTTTTAATGTTGAGATGCCCATCACTGAAGAAGTGAATGCTGTTATCTACGAAGGCAAGAGTGCGCGCGACGCTGCAAGCGAATTGATGTCTCGCCCCTTGCGCGTAGAGTTTGAAAGTTGAGTTAGATTTTATAAATAATGGCTTCAGGTAAAGAGGAAAAAGTTCTGGTCACGAATCGCTCGGCGTTTCACGACTACCATATTTCGGACAAGTACGAGGCCGGGATGATGTTGACGGGAACGGAAGTTAAGAGCGTTCTGGAAGGGAAAGTGCAGTTAAAAGATTCTTACGTGGCTGTGCGCGACGACGAGGCGTGGTTGTTTAATGCACACATTTCGCCTTATTCTCATGGCAATCGCATGAACCATGACCCTATGAGGACACGCAAGCTCTTGCTGCATCGCCGCGAGATTGATCGTCTTGCGGAGGCAGCAAGTCAAGATGGTATGACGCTCATTGCGACGCGCGTCTATCTCAATCACGGGCGGATTAAGCTTGAGGTGGGCGTTGCGCGCGGCAAAAAGCTTTACGATAAGCGCGAGACGGAATTGCGAAGAACTATTGATAGAGAGACGCGCGCGCAATTGAAAGAGCGTTCGCGTTAGATAGTAGAATAGGTTTCAAGTTTCAAGTTTCAAGTTTCAAGTTCATGAAGCTTTTCTAACTTGAAACCTGAAACTTGAAACTTGAAACTTATCCTGGAGAGAGAGGATTAAGATTATGGAGATTCAGGGCAGCGCGGGGCGTTTCGCAGAACTGGACGCGCAGGCTTTGGCCGTAGCCGTTTTCAAAGACGAGAAGGCTGACGAAGGAGTTCTTAAAGAACTCGATCAAGCAACGGGCGGTGTCGTCCGTTCTGTTATCGAATCCGAAGAATTGAAAGGCAAAGAGGGCGAGACCGTTTACGTTCATCTCTCTTCAGACGGGAGCGGAATTAAAGCGCGCCGTTTGCTCCTGATAGGCGTAGGCGAAAGAGGCGAGTACAACCGCGCTGGCGTATCACAGATGGCCGGAACTGCCGCTCGTTTCCTGCGCGGCAAGAATGTGAAATCCGTAGCCATTGTCCCACGTGCCGAAGGCGATGCTGAAATAATTGCGGCTGCTGCGGCTGAAGGCTCGGTCATCAGTCTCTTCGATCCAGATAAGTATCGAACGGTCGAGAAGGAGGAGAGAAGTATTGACCGCATCACTATCTCTGTCGAAGGCGCGGACGAAGATGCCCTGAAGCGTAGCGCTGAACGAGGTCGCATTATTGGCGAAGCCGTTAACTTTACGCGCGATTTGGCGAACGAGCCGGGCGCGTACATGACGCCTACGGACATGGCCGAACGCGCGCTAGATATTGCCAAAGAGTTTGGATTGAGCATTGATGTGTTGGACGAAGCACGCATGGAGCAGGAAGGCATGGGCGCTCTCTTGAGCGTCTCGCGCGGGTCGGATCAGCCTGCAAAGTTGATAGTCATGCGTTACACGCCAACAGGTGAGGCGGCGCAGCAGGACGGCAATCTGCTTGCATTCGTCGGCAAGGGAATCACGTTTGATTCCGGCGGCATTTCGCTCAAGCCCGGCGAGAACATGGAGTTGATGAAGTATGACATGACCGGCGGCGCTACCGTGCTGGGAGCTATGCGCGCCATTGCGCAGTTGAAGCCGCCCATCTCTGTGCTAGGCGTCGTGCCTTCTTCGGAAAACCTGCCTTCCGGCAAAGCAACGAAGCCGGGTGACGTTGTGAAAGCGATGTCCGGCAAGACCATTGAAATTATTAACACAGATGCGGAAGGGCGCTTGATTCTGGCTGACGCAATCGCCTATGCGAAGAAAATCGGGGCGAAGCGTATTATTGACATGGCTACGCTGACGGGCGCGGTTTCAATCGCGCTCGGCGATGTCAACACGGCTATCCTGGGAACGGATCAGGCGCTGATTGACGAAGTAATCGCGTCGGGCAAGGAAGTCGGAGAAAAATTCTGGCAGTTGCCGTTAGACAAAGAGTACACGAAGCAGATTAAGTCCGACATAGCAGACATCAAGAACGTCGGAGGCAAAAAAGGCGGAACGATTACAGCCGCAGCGTTTCTTAAAGAGTTTGCGGAAGACATTTCATGGGCGCATCTGGACATAGCCGGAACTGCCTGGGCTGACGATGCGAAACCATACCGCTCGAAAGGCCCAACAGGAATCGCTGTCCGCACACTCATAAATTTCGTTGACCGCGAAGTGCGCAAGGCAGCTAGCCAGAATGAAGGGGATGAAAAGCAAGGATGAAGGCGGAAGAGACGCGGGCGAAGAAGGCAAAAGGCAAAAGGTAAAAGGTAAAAGTGAGGGGAAGCCAATCTTTTTATTAAATCTGGTTTCATCCTTTCTTTTGCCTTTTACCTTTTGCCTTTTTACTTTCTTCTTTCGCCGTGTCTCCGCGTCTCTTCTTGCTCTCCACTGTTCAGCATCAAGTGTCTTAAGTTGTGTACACGTCCGTCTACAACTGTGAACACAAATCTTGCTCGCAGGTCATTAATATGTTGAAAATTCTGCCATTTCACCGCGCGCGCCATGATGGCACGGGCATTGCTGAAATAGTTCTAGAGCCAAAGGGCGCGGACGCACGCATCTTCACTTTTTTAAAGTCCTCGCCCCTCCCCCGATACCGCATAGGGGGTGATTATACCGATCCCTTTGGCTCACCTCCTCCTAACAAAAATTCTCCAAACAATACTTCAATCCGCTAAAGCCCATATCAAATAATTTTGGGCGAGACGTTTCTTGCCAATTAGTGTTATATTATTTATTCCGTAGGGCGACCCTCCCGCCCCGTTTCAATCGGTGAAAACCGGGGCCGTAGCAATCGCTCGCTTTTGTAAGGAGTAAGTGAAAAGCGCGGTGGTTGATTACTATCACATTCTTGGAGTCAAGCGAACGGCTTCGCAGGCCGAGATTAAATCGGCTTACCGTAAGCTTGCTCGTAAAAAGCATCCAGACGTTAATAGCGGCTCGGAGCACGCGGCGCGCGAGTTTGCCAGAATAGCGCTCGCCTACCGCACGCTGAGCGATCCGCAGGAACGCTCGTACTACGACGCGCAGTACGAGAGATTGAAGCGCGCCGCAACTTCTGTTCTTCACTCAGACAACATTCATGCACGAAGGATGCGCAGCATGGCCGTGCAGATGCGCGTCAACCGCGCAGTTGATAGCTGGATTGAAGACGGGCGGCGCGAAAACTTCATGCTACAGCAGGCGGTCTTCCCAACAGTCACGCTCTACCTGTCTACGTTCTTTGCCGTGATGCTCAAGCCTAAATTCTGGCAGGGTTTTGGGTTGACGGGGCGCTCCGTTATCGTCGTCCTTTCGATCATGGGACTGTACCACTTAATCTCGCGCCTGCGCGTCTGCTTCGACCGCTACACCTATAGGCCCAAGACCATACAGGATTCTTTGATGGGCGACGAAAAGCCCGACAAGCCTTTCACGCGGCGCACTGCATTCGCCTTTCTCTTCATAGCGCTTGCTGCAAGCTTGGCCGCAGGTCTTCTAGTGGGCGAACAGATGCACTACGCCATACTTGAAGACATGCCTTACTTCTTCGACCAGCACGTCAAACCTGAACTGCTCTTCTATCCACCCATAGCTGTGCTCGTCATTGACAGCATGCACGCGCTCGCCACGAAGCTGGACGTGAGCATATGACGAGCGGGACTCCCAGACTGGTTGGGGTCATCTCAGACACTCACGGTAAATTGGACGAACGCATCCCGGCTCTTTTCCAGAGCGTTTACAGGATCATACACGCTGGCGACATAGGCGATGAAGATTTGATATGGCAGTTGGAGAGCATCGCTCCTGTGATAGCCGTGCGCGGCAATAACGATTCACCTAAAATGTGCTTCCCCAGAGAGCGCATGGTCGTCTTAGAGAATAAAACCTTCTACATACGCCATCAGTTTGCGACCATAGAGAAGATGACGCCCGCGCAGAAGCGCATCATTGAAGAGCGCATGCCGGAAGCGGTCATCTTCGGCCACAGCCACAAAGCTTACGTTGACGAATGGCGCGGCACTCTTCTTTTCAACCCCGGCGGTGCTGGCCCCAAACGCTTCAACCTTCCGCGCACCGTCGGCCTTCTCACGCTTCACGAAGATCACATAGAACCTCACATAATCAACCTTGAAGACAGTTTTCAGTTTTAAGTTTTCAGTTTTCAGCAAAAGCAGTTCGCTCCTTTCTGAAAACTGAAAACTGAAAACTGTTTCTTGCCTTGCCGTCGCCTTCTCGTGTATATTCTGAGCCGCTCCATTACTGAACAAGCCGGAACGAAGTGGGTCGTGCGATCTGGAAGTGAAATGACTGCACGACCGAGCGAAAGTTCCTGATGTCTGGAGAGTAACCGACTAGAACTGATGAGCAAACTGAAAACCACCTCGCGCTACAAATAGTTCCGCGACGGCCTTTAGAAACCGGTCGCCCGCGCGCTTCGGACATAACCTTTTGAAGCGTCATGCGATTTGGCCGTCGCCCTTTGCAGAGAAGGAGCAAAGGAGATGGCTGAACGAATCAACGAGCGGCAACGTCTCGCCCTAAAACTCGACACACTGAATGATGCAGAAGTTGATGAAGTCCTTGACTACATCTCTATAATGGAGTCAATGCGCCGAGCGAAGGCTATGCCATTGGTCTGGGAGGACGATCTTGTGGCGCACCTTGCGAACGCGCCAGAGAATAAGCGAGCGCGGCAGGCATATGAATGGGAAGCCGCACGCCGTCGCGCCGAACGCCGAGCAGCGATGCACCCTGCGCGATTGTAAAACGAATGAGACGAGCCGGAATTTCCCGTCCCCCTTCTTCAATCGTGCGCACAAAAATTTTTTCGTGCGCGCTCGTAGCATTTCTAGGCTTCGCCGCCGGAACGAATTTACAGGTTCTAGCGCAGGGCACACCTTCTTCTCAATCGCTTACCCCCCTACAACGTGAGATAGAAAGAGAGCGCCAGCGCTTCGCGTCTTCAAGCACAGAAGAGCGGCGTGATGCTGTCATGCGCCTGGGAGCGATGCATCGCCCTGATAGCTCGCGTGCGGCTGCGGCGGCGCTTCATGATCCGGCAGCAATAGTACGAGCCACAGCCACGCACGCAATCCTCTCGCTCCCGTCCGACGAGGCCGCAGGATTAATCCTTCCTTTACTCAGAGACAGAGACGAATTTGTACGGCGCGAGGCCGCATATGCGCTCGGCGAAACGCGCAGCCCGCTCGCCGTTCCCGATCTGATTACGCTTCTGGCTGACGATAAAAAATTTAGCGTGCGCGCTTCCGCAGCCGTCTCGCTCGGCATGATAGGCGACGAGCGCGCGGTTGTTCCTCTAACTGAGGCGCTCGCCAAGGGGCCAGAGAACACAGGACTTCTGAAAAAGATTCGCGGAAAAAAGAGTGGCGAGAATGAGTTCGTTCGCCGCGCCGCCGCAGTCTCGCTTGGACAGATTCGCAGCCGCGCCGCCGTCCACGCTTTAATAGCCGCGCTGACAAACGAGAGGGAAGCAGACGATGTCAGGCGCGAATCGGCACGCTCACTCGGTTTAATAGGAGACCCTTCATCCGTTCCCGCTCTGCGTTCTGCACTTACGGCACATGACCCTTATCTCTCGCACATTGCCTATGAAGCTTTACGTAAAATCTCTTCGGCTGAAGCTACAAGGCCCGCGTAGAAGTTGTCCGGGGACGTAATAGAAAAAGAGCGACCGATATTTTTGTCGGTCGCTCTTCTCTTTTCTCGACATGGTTAAAGATTTAGCTTTCGGTCTTCTCGCCGCGACCTTGCCCTTTTCGCGCGGCCTTAGTCTGCGGCAGTGGCACGCCTACGCCGCCGGATTTCGTCTGCTCTTCTGTAGGCTCTGCGCTCTCCTCGAACGTATCGTGAATCAACGCGCCGCCTGAGCGTTTCGAGAACGTGAGCTTGCCCGTCTCATCGTCCAGGTCTATCTGAACAAGATCGCCAAGGCCTATCTGGTCTGTCGCAACCAGATTCGAGAGCGGGTAAACCAGGAATCGCTCAATCGCACGCTTCAGGTGGCGAGCGCCATACTTGAAATCAATTCCTTCACGAAGAAGCATATCCTTGGCCTTGTCCGAGCATTGGAAAACGAACTTCGTCCCGGCGCTCAACATTATGCGATCCTGCACGGCTTGAAGCTCAAGCTCAAGAATCTGGCGAAGGTGATGCTCTTTCAACGAGCGGAAGACCACGACCTTGTCAATACGGTTCATGAACTCAGGCGAAAATTTCTTACGCGCAGACTCAAGCGCCGTGCGATAAATCTTCTGGTCAACGTCCGTATCGTTCGGGTTCTTTGTAGCCTTGCTCGATGCGAAGCCTATGCCGCCGGAAATGAATTCACTCATCTCGCGCGCGCCCAAATTCGAGGTCATAATCACCATCGAGCGTGAGAAATCCACGCGGCGATTGTCGCCCAAAGTCAGTGTGGCTTTGTCCAGTATGCCCAGAAGAAGCTGCCAGAGGCTATCCGATGCCTTCTCAATCTCGTCGAAGAGAATTAGCGAAAGCTTCGTCTCTTCCGTTTGATAACGATCAAGGTTCTCCTGCGTCAGCATAGGGCTTGTCTCACGGTGTCCAAGGTATCCCGGAGGCGAGCCTATAAGCTTCGCAATCTCGTGCGAGTGCTGAAACTCTGCGCAGTCGATTTTCACAACGGCGTTCTGATCGCCGAAAAGAACTTCTGCGGCGGCTTCGATGACGCGAGTTTTGCCAGAACCCGTTGGGCCAAGAAATAGCATAGTCCCAATGGGACGGTTGGGCGGGTTCATGCCCGCAAGAAAAATCTGGTAAAGACCGCTCATGCGCCGTACGGCGCGCTCCTGTCCCACTATGCGAGCAGAGAGTTTTTCTTCAAACTCCTGTGCACGCGGACTCTTCTGGTCAGGGTCAAGGAAGACCATCTCCATAGTGTCTTTAGTTTTTTCCATCTCCATTTCTGCAATCATGGTCGTCCTCCTTCGCATGAGCGATTGAAGCTATTTCGCGCAAGGCCGGAAAAGTTTATGACGAACCCGCTGGCTCATCTCCTAAACTTTTCAAAGCGTACTTCCGATTATTGGTCGGAGTCGGCTGCGTTTACCTTACGCGCGCCGGGCGGGATACCTTCAGGCATCTCGCCCATTTAATCCTCATGCAAAGAACGAACCGCTATTACAATTGATGCGTTGTCACGATGTTTCGTTTCCCGGCTGCGCGAGTCACGCAAGCCGCCTTTCCGAAGACCGACACTATATATACGACATTAACTCAATTGTCACCACAAAATATCCATAGTTAGCTGCCAGCGTAAAATTCTGCGTTCCTATTTTGACTTGATGAGGTAACAATTTCTGGCAGAAAGATTCTGCCATTAACTGTCCTTATTCAAAATTCTGAAGAGCAAGAGGGCAGAAGTTTGCACCAAAACGCCACCCGCATGGCTCAAAACGTATCGGAGTTTTGGGCGTGTTTGAGTAGCTGCAATTAATAGAAGAAAAGGCGCGTGTGCTAATTGCTCCACGCGCCTTTCTCTACTGCTATGGGCCAATCTTCAGTCGTAGTATTCAAGTCCCAGATGGGTAATCAAATCTTCGCCGCGCAGGTGTCGAAGCGTGTTTTTAAGTTTCATCAGTTGAATGAAGATGTCATGCTCCGGGTAAAGCCCGGGCGCTGTCTGCGGCGATTTAAAATAGAAGGAGAGCCATTCCTGCACGCCCTTCATTCCTACTCTTTGAGCCAAATCCATAAAGAGCGCGAGGTCTAGAACGATTGGCGCGGCCAGTATGGAATCGCGGCAGAGGAAATCAATCTTTATCTGCATGGGGTAGCCCAGCCAGCCGAATATATCTATATTGTCCCAGCCCTCTTTATTGTCGCCGCGCGGCGGATAGTAGTTAATGCGAACGACGTGCGAAAAATCCTTGTAGAGTTGCGGGTAAACCTCCGGCTGCAAGATATATTCTAGAACGGAGAGCTTAGACTCTTCCTTCGTCTTGAAAGAGTCCGGGTCGTCGAGCACTTCGCCGTCGCGGTTTCCTAGAATATTCGTAGAGTACCAGCCGTGCAGACCTAGCATGCGCGATTTCAGCCCCGGCGCAATGATTGTCTTCATAAGAGTCTGCCCGGTCTTGAAATCTTTGCCGCAGACGGGAAGATTGTTCTGCTGCGCAAGCTCAAGCATCGCGGGAATGTCAACGGTCAGATTAGGCGCGCCGTTGGCGAAGGGCACACCGGATTTCAAAGCGGCGTAGGCGTAGACCATAGAAGGAGCAATCGCTTTATGGTTGTCGCGCATAGCCTGCTCGAATGATTTAAGAGTCTTGTGAACGGCGTGCTGTTTCAGGAAAACTTCGGTCGAGGCCGCCCAGATCATAACAAGGCGCGAGCACTTATTCTTTCTCTTAAACTCCGCGATGTCGGTCATCAACTGCTCGGCCAGTTCCATCTTGTTCGCGCCGTCTTTAACATTCGTGCCGCTCAGCCTCTTGACATAACTCTGGTCGAACACGGCGCTCATCGGCTTGATTTTCTGGAGCGCGGTTTTCAATTGGGCCAATAGCTCCTTCTCCAGTACGCCCGCGTGCATAGCAGCCTCGTAAGCTGAATCGGGAAAAATGTCCCACGCGCCGAAGACCAGGTCGTTCAAATCTGCCAGTGGGATGAAATCCTTGACGAAGGGGACGCGGTTGTCCGTCCTTTTGCCCAACCGAATCGCGCCCATCTGTGTGAGGCTTCCGATTGGCTCAGCCAAACCCTTTTTGATTGCCTCGACGCCCGCGATGAAAGTCGTGCTGACAGCGCCCAGACCAACAAGCAACACGCCCAGCTTTCCTTTTACCGGTTCAATCTCCGCGCCTTTTTTAATCGCCATGCTCTTCACCTTCTCCTTCAAGAAATGTTTGAGCGCAATCATAGAAGGCTTCTAATGTCCGTGTCTCAGCAAATCTTGCTCAATAATGGCGATGGATTGCTTATTAAGGCAAAGGAAAGGCAAAAGGTAAAAGTAAAAAGGCAAAAGGAAGGCTGAAACCATCTTTTAATTAAAGATGTAAAAATGCTTTTCGCCTTATCCCTTTTGCCTTTTACCTTTTTACTTTTGCCTTTCTACACGCGTACAAGCGCGGCGCGAAATGCTCTTGGGGTGAGTCCGGTCGCGTGGCGGAAGGCTTTGGTGAAATGGCTGGGGCTTGAGTAGCCTACGCGCGTGCCGACTTCTGTGATTGAGAAGTCTGTTTCGGCAAGAAGAGTTTGGGCGCGCTGGGCGCGCAGTGTTGCTAGGAATGCGTGCGGGCTTGCGCCTGTCAATTTTTTGAAGAGACGCGAGAAATGGAATGGTGAAAGATGCGCGGCGGAAGCAAGCTCTTCGAGCGGCAGGTCTTCGTCCAGATGAGCGTGCATCAACTCGACCGCGCGGCGTATGCGGCGATCAACGAGACCTACGCGAGAGAGTTCAAGCGTGTCAGCGCGGCGCACGTTCGCGTGGCGTCTGAGAAGGTGAATAACCACCTGTTCGACAAGCGCTGAGATGACCATTTCTTGACCGGCTTCGGCTTCAGACAGTTCTTCCGCGATGTCTAGCGCCAGACGCTGAAGGCGTTCGTCGTCTTCGACCAAGTTCGAGCGGAAAGTCACTTGCGCCTGCGCGCTCACCATGCGCGTGCGCGTGGCTGTGTCTAGCAGATAGGAGGGCGAAATTGTGATCGTCAAATAATCAACGTTTGTGCCCGCAGCCGAAGCCGTGTGCGAAGGCTCAAGCAGAAGAGCGCCCCCCTCTTTCATCTCCGTCTCAAATTCATTGACGCGAGCGAGTATGCGCCCGCCTAGAGAAAAAAGAGTTGTGTAATCTGCGCGCGCCTCGCTTGTCCAGCGCATTCGTCTGGCGCTGCTTAGATGAAGAGAGAACTGTGTGCGTAGGAAAACCTTGTCCATCGTTTCCAAAAAGTTAAAGAGTGTGAGGATAACTGAAAGGAGCTTGAATCTTCTAGGTTCGGACTGAAATTAGCAGAGCGGGATTGTTTGTGAT
>Ga0209027_1001018_pt1 | contig 10370 bp, 7 predicted proteins | sample GraSoi013_1_20cm_3_FD_185821 | JGI IMG/M metagenome (GOLD analysis project Ga0209027, IMG submission 185821) | Grasslands soil microbial communities from the Angelo Coastal Reserve, California, USA - Sample 09_27_2013_1_20cm (SPAdes) (version 2) | ecosystem: Environmental > Terrestrial > Soil >...
GCGCAGGAGAACGTGGAGCTTGCCTCCGGATTGATTCCCGATATTCGCAAACGAATCGAAGCCGGCAAAGCCTCGGCTGTTGAACAAACGCGCAGTGAGGTGGCAGTGGCTTCGGCGCGGATTGAGCTCGATCAGGCGAAGAGATCCTTGATCACTGCGCGCCAACATTTGGCGGCGCAATGGGGCAGCGCGCAGCCGAAATTCACTCGTGTCGTTGGCGACTTGGAACGGATTAATTATTTGCCGGATTTGGAAAATCTTTCGTTAAATCTTTACCGCAACCCTGAAATCGCGCGATGGGAACCGGAAACAGCCAAGCGGCAGGCCACGCTCCGTCTGCAACAAGCGGATGCGGTGCCGAACCTGACGTTGTCAGCCGGCCCGCGTTACATTGTCGAAACCGGTGAATGGACGCCGGTGATCGGCTTTTCGTTGCCGCTGCCGTTCTGGAACCGAAACCAGGGAGCAATTCTCGAGGCAAGGCATCAGCTTGCCAAAGCCGACGACGAGAAACGCAGCGCAGTGACGCGTCTTTCCTCGGAGTTGAATGACGCGTATCAAACGGTCGCGAGAACGTCCAATGAGATTCATGTTTTAAAGGAGTCAGTGCTTCCTGGAGCTGAAAAAGCAGTTGAAGCTATTCGACAAGGCTACGAAGCCGGACGCTTTAGTTATCTCGACGTAAACGAAGGTAGACGAACACTGACGGCGGCGCGGCTGCAATATTTGCAGGCATTGAGCGACTATCATAAAAGCGTGGCTGAAATCGAAGCGCTGACCGTACGACCGTTCGACGCGAATTCTGGTTTTTCGAAATGAAAAGACAATACATTCTGCGCGCTCTCAGTGCGGCCCTTTTCGTCAGCCTGCTTTTGTTAGTGTCGTGTTCCAAATCGAAAAAAGAAGCTAACGAACACGCCGCAGAGCAGCCGGAAAAGAAACGGATCGAAGTTACCGAAGAGGCGCGCAAGAAATCCGGGATTGCTATCGAAGTTGCCGGACCGGCAGTTCTAAAAAAAACGCTGAAACTGAACGGGAAAATCGGCCCCAACGAGGAACGCATGGTGCATGTTAGTCCACGGTTTCCCGGCATCGTTAAGTCGATTGCCAAGCGGTTAGGCGATGTTGTGAAAACAGGCGAGGCACTCGCTGTGATTGAAAGCAATGAAAGCTTGCAGCCGTACGAAGTGAAGTCGGAGATCGACGGAACAATTATTAAGAGGGACATCGCGCTCGGCGAGTTCGTCGATACGAACAAGACCATGTTCATCGTCGCTGATCTGAGCAACGTCTGGGTGGATTTCAGTGTTTACCGCCACGAATCAGAAAGTTTAGGTGTAGGACAGAAGGTTCTTATTCAGCCAAGTGAGAGCGCTGACAAAATCGAAAGCACGATCTCGTACATTTCGCCATTCGGACTGGAGAACACGCAAACGACGCTGGCACGCGCTGTTGTTCCAAATGACAAGGGACAATTACGTCCTGGTCTATTTGTGGAAGGCACCGTCGTTCTTGAGGAAGTGCCGATGCCGGTCGCTGTGAAAGCAAGCGCGCTTCAGACCGTGGATGAAAAACCGGTCGTCTTCATCGAAGTTGCAAAAGGCTTTGAGGCTCGCGAGGTCGAGGTTGGCGAGCGCGATGACGAGTGCATCCAGATAAAATCCGGAGTCGTGGCTGGCGAAAAGTACGCTGCGGGAAATAGTTTCCTTCTCAAATCAGAACTCGCCCGACCTGAGCCGGGAGAGGAATAGGGGCCGCCCGATGATTGAAAGATTAATCGATTTCTCGATTCGGCGGCGCTGGCTCGTACTCGTGGCGGTCCTTGCTGTCGCAGCGCTCGGTCTTTGGAACTACGGTCGCCTGCCAATCGACGCTGTGCCAGATGTCACCAACGTGCAGGTGCAAATCAACACCGCTGCGCCCGGTTTCTCGCCGCTCGAAACCGAACAGCGCATCACCTTTCCAGTCGAGACGGCGATGGCGGGACTTCCACATCTCGACTTTACCCGCTCGCTTTCCCGCTATGGATTGTCGCAAGTCACCGTTATTTTCAAAGACGGGACTGACATCTACTTCGCGCGCCAGCTCATTAGTGAACGGATCACGCAGGTCAAAGACCAGCTCCCGCCGGGAGTCACCGTGGAAATGGGACCGATCAGTACGGCGCTCGGCGAGATTTACATGTGGTCAGTCGAAGCGAAGGAGGACGCGAAGAACGAACAGGGACAGCCCTACACCAGCACGGATCTGCGCACCATTCAGGAATGGATCATCAAACCGCAACTGCGCAATGTCCCGGGCGTAATCGAAATCAATTCGATCGGTGGCTACGAAAAGCAGTACGACGTCACGCCGCGACCAGAGCGTCTCGTTAGTTATGGATTGAGTTTTCGCGATGTGATGGACGCGTTGATGCGCAACAATGCCAACGTCAGCGCCGGTTACATCGAGCGGAACGGCGAACAATATCTGATTCGAGTGCCAGGTCAGGTGCTCGGGATTGAAGATATCGAGCAGATCATTGTGGGCGGCGGCGAAGGTGTTCCGATCCGCATCCGCGATGTCGCGGATGTCGGGCTCGGGAAGGAACTACGAACCGGTGCGGCGACACTTAACGGCAAGGAAACCGTTGTCGGCGTAGCTTTGATGCTAATGGGAGAAAACTCGCGCGCGGTGGCAGACCGCGTCGATATGAAGATGAAGGAAGTAAACCGTTCACTGCCACCGGGCGTAACCGCGCGGACGCTCTACACCCGCACCAAACTCGTCGACGCGACCATCGACACGGTGAAGAAAAATCTTTTTGAAGGCGCGCTGCTCGTGATGGCGATCCTCTTCGCGTTGCTCGGCAACTGGCGTGCCGCAGTCATTACCACTTTTGTCATTCCGCTTTCAATGATGTTTGCAATCACCGGCATGGTAACCAACAAAGTGAGCGCGAACCTGATGAGTCTCGGCGCACTCGACTTTGGTCTGATTGTCGATGGCGCCGTAATCATTGTCGAAAATTGCATGCGTCGCCTAACGAATGAGCAGGCGAGGCTCGGTCAGCTTCTCGCCCACGAGGAACGCCTTCTCACGGTGCGCGAGGCCACCAAGGAAGTAATCACGCCAAGTATTTTTGGAGCGATCATCATTATGGTGGTCTATCTGCCAATCCTCACGCTCCAGGGCGTCGAGGGAAAAATGTTCGTGCCGATGGCAGCGACGGTCTTGCTCGCGCTACTGGGCGCGATGATTTTTTCCCTCACGTTTGTTCCGGCCGCGATCGCGATTTGGATCGGCAGACGACTGACGGAAAAAGAGAACGTGTTGATGCGAAGCGCGAAACGCTTCTACGTGCCGCTGCTTGATTGGGCCTTGCAAAAACGCGGCCTTGTTTTGACCGGTGCCGTCGTGGCGCTCGCGCTTAGCCTCGCTTTGTTTACACGGCTGGGCGGCGAATTCATTCCGACCCTCGATGAAGGAGACCTCGGTCTCGAAATCTATCGGGTTGTCGGAACAGGGATGGATCAGGCGGTCAAGATGCAGGAGCCATTTGAGAAGGCGTTACTCGAACTTCCCGAGGTCAAACTCACCTTTGGTCGTCTGGGAACTGCGGAAGTAGCAACCGACCCAATGTCACCGAATCAAGGCGACGAATTTGTGATTCTGAAACCGGAGAAGGAATGGCCAAATCCGAAAAAACCGAAAGCGCAGTTGATCGAGGAGGTGGACGCTCGGGTCAAACAAGTCGTCGGCACGGGTGTCGAAATCGAGCAGCCAGTTCAGTTGCGCGCTAACGAGCTGATCGCTGGAGTGAAGAGCGACATGGCAGTGAAAATTTTTGGCGATGACGTCGATGTGCTTAAAGAAACAGCGGAAAACATTAGAGCTGTCCTCGCCAAAATTCGGGGCGCGACCGCGCCGAAGGTACAGCAAGTGGATGGCCTGCCGTTGCTCAGCATCCAACTGAAGCGCGAAGCGCTCGCGCGCTACGGACTAAGCGTGGGCGAAGTGCAGGACGTCGTGGAGATGGCGATTGGCGGCAAGAGCGCAGGCGAAGTTTTTGAAGGTGATCGCCGGTTTCCTCTCGTCGTGCGTTTGCCAGAGGACTTGCGCACTGATCTTGATGCGCTCAGGCGCATTCCGCTGGCTCTACCAAAGAGCGATCGCGCCAATCAAACACTCAAACTTGCTTCTCCTCCGCCAGCGTTCATCACCCTTGGCGGCGTTGCGGATTTGCAAATGAAGCAAGTGCCTAACGAGATCGGGCGTGAAAATGGCAAGCGCGTCGTAACGGTCACGAGCAACGTGCGCGGTCGCGATCTCAGCTCGTTTGTTGCGGACGCGCAGCGTGCCGTGCGCGACAAAGTGCAAATCCTACCTGGTTACTGGCTCGGCTGGGGAGGACAGTTCGAACAACTGCAATCCGCCACGGCGCGTTTGGAAGTCGTCGTGCCCCTCGCACTGGCTTTGATTTTCGCGCTTCTCTTCATGGCCTTCGGTAACGTCAAGGACTCGCTTCTCGTTTACACTGGCGTCCCGCTCGCGCTGACCGGCGGAATTCTCTCGCTTTGGCTTCGCGGTCTGCCCTTTTCTATTTCCGCTGGCGTTGGTTTCATTGCGCTTTCCGGTGTCGCCGTCCTCAACGGCGTGGTCATGGTTTCTTTCATCTCGCGGCTTCGTGACGAAGGCCATCCACTCGAAGAAGCGATTCGCCTCGGCACGATTACTCGGCTTCGTCCCGTGCTCATGACGGCACTCGTTGCGTCCCTCGGCTTTCTGCCAATGGCTCTCGCGCATGGTCGCGGTGCGGAGGTGCAGCGTCCGCTCGCCACCGTTGTGATTGGCGGAATCATTTCATCGACTGCGCTAACCCTGCTCGTCCTTCCAGTGCTTTATCGGACGTTCCACCGTAAAGAGCGCTCGCGCAGTGCTAGATCATTTGCCCGACGCGACCACGAGGAAGTGCACCGAGAGGAATTACCGACTACCGTCGAGCATTCTTGAGCCTGCCTGCTTTCTTCGCATATGCTGCCATGTATGGTCTCTGGACATGATCTTCGTGACAGAGAACATCGTCCAATTTGCCGCATATCGAACATTCCCCGTATTGCTTGCACCGGTAGAAGTGCCTTCGTTTCGTCTAGCTCGTTAAACTCAGCAAGGTTCATTTATCTTCGGTTCGCGATTGTCAGGAACGCCGATCTCCCTCATCGTTGCAGAAACTCGTGCGACCGCACCGCTCATTGCAAGCGAAACAATAACTAGGGGGAAGCGATTGTCGTGCCCATGTCAAAAGACCCCAAGGAACTCTCCCGAACTGATTCGGAAGTGGACCGATCTGAATTCTGGAAAATAGTTGATAGGACCAAGCCAGAGAAGCTTCGTGCTCTTTCGGATGAAGAAATCCGAGATTGTCAGAACTATTTCTTAGAAATTCTTGACTCAACGCTTCCTGCGTATGAGAGCGTAACCGCATCGCTGCGATTGATTCTGCTACGAGGTGAGATCGACCTAAGGCGTAGCGACGCTCGGAACCGGCAAACTCAGCGCCTCTTACGCTGGGCGATTCGAGGTGGAATTCTTTCCGCAGTTGTAATTCTTTCCGCAGTTGTTGCAATCGTGTTTGGAATCGCAAACAGGCCGACTCCCGAGCGTGTGCCCGCTGCTGCTACAGAAGATACAGAAATTCCAGCCATAATTCTTCCAACGCCTACAGCGTTAGCAACGACCACACCAATGCCTGCAGCATTAGCGACGACCACATCAGCGCCGGCAGCCTCGCCGACGATGTCTGTCGTGAGGACACGAACACCGACAACACAGAAGAAAAAAATCGGACGCACCCGACGTAGGCGCCCGACACCGACGCCTAGCTTTTGGCATCAATTCTTTAAGCCAAAGTCAACCAGACAGCCTTAGGTCAAAGGTTCTTTATTACGAACCGAGATTTTTCACCGTTTGTTCACAGCCACCATTATAAATTTTCATAAACGCATGCAAAGCGGTGAAACAGTGAAGAGATAAAACTGAGGGCGTTTTCCCTCGACAGATGCAGGAAAAGTAACAATGTGATAAGGAAGAAAATCCGCAGCTAAAAGGGTCGTTTTGTGTCGCCAGTGTTCGCAAATGCACGAGGGACAACAACTCGTTAGGTAGGTTCGAAGGATTTTCCTGTCCCTGCCAAAACTGAAAACGGGACGGATGCGAAAACACCGTTTTACGAGGGAATGGGACGCTGGAACGTTTGCAAAGTGGGTAGAGCAGAAGAAAGATAATGAGTGGTAAATATGATCCGCCAGATAAGGCGCGGCTGGTTGCCGCGAATCCTTCCATCAGCTCGACCTGTGAATTGATGGTTGCAGCTGCAGAAGCGAAATTTACGCCGAAGGCGAAAAGAAATGATAGCGCATCGCGCGCGGACGAGAGGTGTGCCAGAAAACCCGACAGCAAACACCTAAGCGAGGCCGAAAAGCCGTTGTCACGCCGGAACGTGTGCAATTGATTTTTGCCAGATGCTGGCGCGCGGTGAAAGCGAGCGAGCGGCTTGTCTCAGAGCCGGAATTGGTCTCACGGCCTGGAATGCTGCTAAGCGAAACAGCGCAGATTTGCGCGAGCGTATTGCATCGGCTCGTGGCGATTGGGCAAGGCTTTGACATGCGCAGCATGCGGCAGCTTTGTATGAGAGTCAGGCAGCTAGATCGGCAACGCGCAAGGCGCTCAAGCCTCAGCCGACGCATCAGGCCAAGCTGGTCGTCTGGTATCTTACAACGCGAGTTCCGTTAAACCTGGCGGCGATTCCAGAAACGGAAATCGTGCAGGCGTGCGAATGGTCTAATTTCCCAATTGAAACCTGGCAGAGACAAAAGCGCACCTTTGGACTGTTGCAAAAAGTCTATGCAAAACGCGCTGCGATCCGTGGCCAGCAGCAGTGCCAAACGCCAGCACCTCATAGTTGGACAGGCCCAATGCTCGAAGATTCGCAGAACCACTACCTGTAATGAAAATCGAAGTGATGGAATGAAGTACTGGGAAGCCATTGCCGACAATCTCAGCAAAGCCGGATGGAGTTGGGGCTGTGTCGCGGCGATAGATCGCGAAGGGCGAACGATCTTCCAGAAATGGCTCGATCAAAAGAACGTCGGGCTGATGTTTTGGATCAGTTCGACAAGGTCATAAGGCTCATGGCTCCGCCGCAAACATAATCGCCAAGTGGGTTTGGCGCGTACGTCGTGATAGTTGTGACGAAAGACCAATCAGGTAGTCGAAAAACTATTTCGCGTCCAGTTTCGGAAACGGAAGCGAAGCTTGCCCAAATACGCAACGCCAACCAGTGGGCGTCCGAACGTACGTCTCACTGAACCAGACTTTGAAGGGGGGTTGGTCTTCCGTGCCTTTGATCTTCAACAGCTCAGTAACAACAGCTGTATCACGCCATACTCGCACGTTCTGCGTGCCTTCTTCCACCCCCTCCTCGTCGTAGATCGTCCGTTTCTCTCGCGCTTCGTTGATCAAGTTGGCTTTTGTCAAAGAAGCACCCTGATCGTTTACCAAAACAAAGTCATCGGCCAAGATCTGATCCATTATTGCGATGTCATTGGCCTTAAGTGCCGCTCGGTACACAGTATCCAACGCGCCAACCATTTGTGCGTCCACAGTTAGGGGCGGCGTCGGTAAAGCCAATGGGGTTGGCATTGGTGCGATTGTGCTTTGGGCATCAGGTTGCCTGGCTTGTTGCTCCGACGTTTGGGTCGCCGTCTGTTCCGGCGCCACGCTGGCCGTCTGCTGGACTGCAGTCGGAGTTTCTTGTGTGGCTAGCGAAAAGTTCCGCTTTGCCGGCCGCTTACCTCCATTAACCAAGCTCGCCTGCAATCTTTTTCCATTGGCATCGACGTAAGTGACAGCTCCCTCGAATTTGCCTTCCACCATTTTGCCTGAACGACGGCTGATGACGACCGCGTATCTTCTGGCATTCGGAATGTTGGAGCCAGTGACGATTGTTGGCTCAACCTGATACCACGTCAGTGTACCAGAGCCGGCGGCGAATCCATTCTTGTCGCGCCTGCCGGACCACGTTACTTCCTCGCCACGTTTAGGTGAATCATTCCAGACGAGTGCTTTTCCGTCTCTCGTGGGCTGATAAGAGCCGGCACCGTAAGCGACGCTCGCGAACAGAAGGAGGGCGCTGTAAACAAAAAACAATCGGATGTTCCTACCGAAATGATCGAGCAAGCGGGCCAATACTCTCAACGTATTGCCGTGACCTTCGACAACCATTCGCAAGCTCTTGCCCTGCGGAGGCAAAGCTTCTGTTGGATCGTCACTCATTCTCGGCTTAGATCACCTAACTCCATTTTTACGCCCACATCCCCCGAGTGCCGCGCCGGATTTGGGTTAGTTTTGGGCAGAAACCGTCGTCCTAACAGGCAAGAGGGATCCGACACGGCAGATGAAGGAAATTGGTTTTCATTTACGGTTCTCGTCCACGCTGTTAGTTGTAGCAAGAATCCGCCCGGGCTGTCCAGCCAAATTTCCAGGCGTCGTGACGCCATCGCGCCCTGATGCTAAGTTGCAGCCGCTCGTCGTCGCGATGGAAGCGTTTCGTTGTCCACGCGGGCGAAAAGCTGACGGCTTTTCTCGAACTCGAATCAGCGATTCGCCCGCGAGAGAATAAGGAAGACTGCTCAGACGTGAATGAACTGCCCCAGCCTCCTGTTGGATAATTCGGCTGCTTACCACTTTAGGGTCTGGCCATCATTCGTTAGCTTAAAAGATTGCTTCCGGGAACGCTGCCATAATCTGGAACATTTGTGTTGGTGTTCGAACGAACCACAGCGCCGTGAGAAAGTCGCGCACGAGCGAGAGTCAATGCCTGCGGGAGAAAGGCTTGAGGCAAAGCGGCAACAGGAAGCCATGTCTCCCAAGACAGGTCGGGTTTGAGACGCACCGGCAATGGTCGCTGTGGCTGCAAGACAGGAATCTGGCCATCAGCCTGAAACCATACATGCGTTACTCAAGATCACGCCTGGATGAACGATTGGTAAGATTGACGAAGAAGCACTCTTGACCTGATCCAACGAAGTAAGCGCGATGAACGCAGACTCGAAGCCGCCAACGATTAAAAAAGGCGGGTAGAATTGCATCTAGAATCTTAAACGCTATTTCGAGCATCTGTTGAGTGCGTGTAAAACCGTCTAACGCGACGAAAGAACAAAACTTCAGCACTTTTTGAAATTGCCCTTGTGTTCGTGCGCTTCAATCACATTGCCAGCCTCATCGTAAACGCGAATCATGGCATGATGTGACCGCACCTAATTCTTCAAGTCTCTGATGTGACGCGCCCAAAAATCGATTGCGGAGCGATGCATCGCTCCCCGGTCCATTCCTATTTCTTTATGTAAGTGGGCCAGCAATGATTCGGCGATAGCCTTGCGCTGCTCCATCGCGTCTTGGAATCGCCGCTTCGTGCGTCATTCCACGCTTCATGGCGTCATTCTCAATCTGTCCAAGTTTTTCTTTGCTCGAATCATTGAATTGCATTTTTCCCTCAGCATCCCCTCCAGCTGCGGCCTCGGATTCTGGCCTTGTTGTAGAACTCGTGCAGAACTCTCTAAACGCGCACGGCGACCACCGTTTGCGGGAACATCCGACAAAGACCGCTTTGACGGAACCAAATCGGATTTTGTCGCGATCCTTCAAGTCAGCCTGAGTGGCAAGGACCCCATTGATCTGTATTCCGTTCGTTGAATTCAAATCCTTTAGCCAATAGGAGTCGCCGACTCTCATAAGCACGGCGTGCTGCGTTGATACTTGTCGGATGATCAATCAGTATCTGGTTCAATGGAGCACGGCCAATCGTGACAAAAGTCGTCAACCAACTCGCGCGTTACAAGATCAACTCCTTTCCAATTCAGAATCAGGCGAACCACATTATCGCCAATCTAGCTAAAACGTTTGTCTTCAATCGATGTTGTCCGCGGCTGAGGAAGCGTTTTTACAATGATTACAATTCATCTAGTTCTACGGTAACTATGAAAGAAAGTTCTCAAGATGAGAAACGACGCGGCTCGAGCAACAAGGCCGGTTGGAGTTTGGGCTGGGTCTCAGCTCTGGATCGCGAAGGGCGAACAATCTTCGTTGCTGACCGCGCATCGCGCGGAAAGCGTTTCGTTGCGCGAGAGGATGAAAAGCTCACTGCGTTTGTGAAGCTGGTAGCAGCGACTCGCGCGCTTAGCCGTTAGCTGGCCGTATTCGTGGAACTCGAATCAGCGATTCCGGCGTGCAATGATTGCGCACCCACGAGTATTTCAGCACAAAAATTCCCTCTTCGTCGCCAGGAGGATGTCTGCATCCAGTTCGGCGATCAAACGCACGTGCGCTTGTCT
>Ga0209027_1001021_pt1 | contig 10347 bp, 7 predicted proteins | sample GraSoi013_1_20cm_3_FD_185821 | JGI IMG/M metagenome (GOLD analysis project Ga0209027, IMG submission 185821) | Grasslands soil microbial communities from the Angelo Coastal Reserve, California, USA - Sample 09_27_2013_1_20cm (SPAdes) (version 2) | ecosystem: Environmental > Terrestrial > Soil >...
TTGACCATGTCGCCCGTCACCAGCAGCGGCGCCCGGCGTCCTGGCACGGCGGCGGTCGTGATCACGACGTCCGACCTGGCGACGTGCTCGCCGATCAGCTCGCGCTGCTTGCGCAGGAACTCCTCCGACTGCTCGCGGGTGTAGCCGCCCTGGCCCTCCTGGGCCTCGAGCGCCAGCTCGATGAATGTTGCGCCCAGCGACTGCACCTCTTCCTTCACCGCCGGCCGTACGTCATAAGCAGAGACGACCGCGCCGAGGCGCCGAGCGGTGGCGATCGCCTGGAGGCCCGCCACGCCCGCGCCCATCACCAGCACCCTCGAGGGGGCCACCGTGCCGGCGGCGGTCATCATCATCGGGAAGAACTTGCCCAGACGCTCCGCGGCCATCAAGACCGCCTTGTAGCCGGCGGCGGAGGCCTGCGACGACAGGGCGTCCATCGACTGGGCGCGCGAGATGCGCGGCAGCAGCTCCAGGCTGAACGCGGTCACGCCCCGCCGGGCCAGCGCCTTGACGACGTCGCCCTGGGTCGCGGGCTGGAGAAAGCTGATCAGCACGGCGTCCTTGGCCAGCAGCTCGACCTCGCTGGGCATCGGCGCCTGCACCTTGAGCACGGCCGCGGCGTCCTGGAGCAGGTCGGCGGCGTGGGTCACGACCTTGACGCCCGCCTGCTCGTAGGCCCTGTCCGCGATGAAGGCCTCGGTCCCGGCGCCGGCCTGGACGGCCACTTCGAGCCTGGCGGCGATGAGCTTGGCCGCGGTGTCGGGGACGAGGGCCACCCGGCGCTCGTCGTGGGTGAGCTCCTTCGGAATGGCCACTTTCACAGCCACGTGACTCTAAGGAATAGAGGCCGGCTCCTGCAGACGCGTAGAATCCTGAATTCGCTCTCCCCAGTGACCGAACCCATCGTCAACGACCTCACCATCCAGGCGGCGACCGTCAACGGTTCCGGCAGCCAGACGGCGAACCTGGTTCTGACGCGAGCCATATTCCATATGGGAATCCCGGTCGCGCCGAAGAACGTCTTCCCCTCCAACATCGAGGGGCTGCCGACGTGGTACCAGCTGCGCATCACCCCGGAAGGCCACATGGCGCGGTCGGACAAGGTCGACATCCTGATCGCATTCAACGTCGCCACCTGGCGCGAGGACCTCAAGACCGTACGAGCGGGCGGAGTCGTCATCCACGAAGAGGCCTTTTCGAAGGCCGACGCGCGAACCGACCTGATCTACTACCCCGTCCCCTTCTCGAAGCTGGCCAAGGCCAAGATCCAGAGCGACACGCTGCGCAAGCAGCTGGCGAACATGATCTACGTCGGCGTCGTCGCGGGCCTGCTGGGGATCCAGTGGGAGTCCGTCGAGCACGCCGTGAAGCGCCAGTTCCTGGCCAAGCCGAAGGCCGTGCCGGTGAACCTCGACGCGATCAAGGTCGGCTATGACTACTGGCAGGACAACTTCTCCAAGCAGGATCCGTACCGCCTCGAGCCGATGACCGGCAGAGTCGAGGGCAAGGTCCTGGTCGAGGGCAACCAGGCAGCCGCGTTGGGCGCGCTGATGGGTGGCGCGACAGTGGTCGCGTGGTACCCGATCACCCCGTCGTCTTCGCTGTGCGAGTACTTCATCGCCTACTCGGACCGCTTCCGGCTCGACCCCGAGACCGGCGAGAAGCTGGTCTCTGTCGTCCAGGCTGAGGACGAGCTGGCTGCGGTCGGGATGGCCATCGGCGCAGGGTGGGCAGGAGCTCGTTCGTTCACGTCGACCTCCGGCCCCGGCATCTCGTTGATGGCCGAGTTCTCCGGCCTTGCGTATTACGCCGAGGTGCCGGTCGTGATCTTCGACATCCAGCGCATCGGGCCCTCGACCGGGCTGCCGACGCGTACGTCGCAGGCCGACATCGCCTTTGTGTACACGCTGTCGCACGGCGACACCAAGCACCTGGTGCTCCTGCCCGGCACGGTGGAGGAGTGCTACGAGTTCGCGCGCGACGCGTTCGATCACGCGGACCGCTTCCAGACGCCGGTGTTCGTGCTGTCCGACCTCGACCTGGGCATGAACCTGTGGATGACGCCCGAGTTCAAGTACCCGGACAGGAAGTTCGACCGGGGCAAGGTCCTGTCGAAGGAAGACCTCGAGAAGGCGGCGGGTGAGTGGGCCCGCTACCGCGACGTCGACGGCGACGGCGTGACCTACCGCACCCTGCCCGGCACCGACCACCCCGCCGCCGGATACTTCACGCGCGGCTCAGGCCACGACGAGATGGCCCGCTACACGGAAGGCGCCGATGCCTACGCGCGCAACATGGACCGGCTCTCGCGCAAGCTCGAGACGGCGCGCCACGCGCTGCCTGCTCCCGTGGCCGACGAGGCCGGCGCCCCCGTCGGGCTGATCGCCTTCGGCTCGACGCACGCAGCCATCGTCGAAGCTCGACAGACGCTCGCCGAGGCCGGCAAGCCGGTCGACTACCTGCGGGTGCGGGCGCTGCCGCTGTCGGATGAGATCGCCAATTTCGTCCGCCGCCACGAGCGCGTCTACGTCGTCGAGCAGAACCGCGACGGCCAGCTGTACGACATCATCCGGCTTGCGCTGCCGGCGGACCTGGTCGACCGCGTACGCTCGATCCGCCACTACAACGGTCAGCCGATCCCCGCCGTAGCGATCATCGAACCACTGCAGCAGCTGGAGGCCGTACCCGCATGAGCACCACAGTGAACCGCGCCGGCCTTGCACGCGACGCCTACAAAGGCGCCGCGACCACGCTGTGCGCGGGCTGCGGGCACAACTCGATCACCAACCACATGATCAAGGCGCTGTACGAGCTCGGCGTCGAGCCGCACCTGCTGGCCAAGATGTCGGGCATCGGCTGCTCGTCCAAGACGCCGGCGTACTTCGTCGAAACCGCACATGGGTTCAACGGGGTGCACGGCCGCATGCCGGCCCTGACCACAGGCGCGCACCTGGCGAATCGCGGGCTGATCATGCTCGGAGTGTCCGGCGACGGCGACACCGCGTCGATCGGCCTCGGCCAGTTCATGCACATGATCCGGCGCAACGTCGACTGCACCTACATCATCGAAGACAACGGCACGTACGGCCTCACCAAGGGCCAGTTCTCGGCCACCGCCGACCTCGGCTCGGTCCAGAAGAAGGGCGCGGTCAACACCTTCCAGCCCATCGACCCGTGCGCCGTCGCGCTCGCGCTCGGCTGCTCGTTCGTCGCCCGCTCGTTCAGCGGCGACGGCAAGCAGGTGGTGCCGCTGATCAAGGCGGCGATCGCGCATCGCGGCACGGCGATCCTCGACATCATCTCGCCGTGCGTCACCTTCAACGACCACGACGGGTCGACCAAGAGCTACAGCTGGGTCAAGGACCACGAAGAGTCGATCGCGGACGTGTCGTTCATCCCGTTCTTCGAAGAGGTCCACGTCGATTACGAGCCAGGCACCGTGCGGGACGTTCAGCTCCACGACGGTTCGCACATCAGGCTCAAGAAGCTCGGTGAGGACCACGACCCCACCGACCGCCGGGCGGCGCTCCGCGTGATCGAGGAGGGCCGAGCTGAGGGCCATCTGGTGACCGGCCTTCTTTACGTCGACACCGCGATGGACGACTTCGCCACCACCGAGCACATCCCGCAGCGGCCGCTGAAAGACCTGCAGGAAGGCGAGCTGCGCCTGAGCCCCGACCAGTTCGCGCAGTTCATGAGCGAATTCGCCTGAGAGCAGTACGGCACAGCCCCTCCGTCGCCTTCGGCGACACCTCCCCATAAATGGGGAGGACAATCCCCGTCGCCTTCGGCGACACCTCCCCATAAATGGGGAGGACAATCCCCGTCGCCTTCGGCGACACCTCCCCATGAATGGGGAGGAGACAGCTCAAGAAATCGCGAAAGGCACCAGGCTCGTCGCCCGGCGCGACCCCGCGATGGCCAGGCTCATCCAGCGTGCGGGCCCGATGGACCTGCGCGACGCAAGCCCCGACGGTTTCGCCGCGCTGGTGCGCTCGATCATGTACCAGCAGCTCGCCGGCGCCGCGGCGTCCGCCATCCTCGGCCGCTTCCTGAAGCTTTTCGCCGAAGGCCTCGACCCCGCCGCCGTGCTCGCCCTGCCGGCCGGCTCGATGCGCGCGGCCGGCGTAAGCGGCTCCAAGGAGGCGGCCATCACTGACCTCGCGCGCAAGGTCGCCGACGGCACGGTGCCACTGGGCGACGTCGACTCGCTGACGGATGACGAATTGAAGGCCAGGCTCGTCCAGGTCCGCGGCATCGGGCCCTGGACCGCCGAGATGTTCCTCATCTTCCAGCTGCGGCGGCTGGACGTTTGGCCGGTCGACGACTACGGAGTGCGCAAGGGATGGACGATCACGCACCGGAAGCGCGAGATGATCACCCCTCGCGCGCTGCAGGCCGAGGGTGAGAAGTTTCGGCCGTACCGCACGATCGCCGCCTGGTACTGCTGGCGCGCCGTGGAGAACCTCGTCCTCCCCACCTAGGTAGGATTTTTCCGGGGTGCGGTGGTAGCTCTGCCGGAATCGTCCGAAGCCTTCCAGGACAAGACCTGGGACGATCTCTTGCCGTACTTCGAAGAGCTGGCCGCCCGCCCGCTGGACCGCGGCAACGTCGAGAGCTGGCTGGCCGACTGGTCGCAATTCGAGTCACTGCTCGGCGAGGCGGCGGCCCTCGCCCACTTCGCGTACTCGTGCAACACGGCGGACAAAGAGGCCGAACGGGCGCAGCTGAGATTCGCCAGCGAGATCAGACCCAAAGCCGAGCAGCAGCGCGCAACGTTGCGGGCGCGTCTGATCGAGCTCGACTACGTGACACCCGGGATCGAGACGATGGTCCAGAAGTTTCGCAACCAGATCGAGCTGTTCCGCGAGCAGAACGTGCCGATCTTCGCCAGCCTCGCCAGGGTCTCCACCGAGTGGTCGAAGACGATCGGGGCAATGACCGTCGATTGGGACGGCGAAGAGAAGACCCCGCCGCAGATGTGGCCGTACCTCGAGGACGGCGACCGCACGGTCAGAGAGCGCGCGTTCCGCACGATGTTCAAGCCCTACATCGAGCAGCGCGATTCGCTGGCCGGCTTTTTCGACCGCATGTACGACATGCGGCAGCAGATCGCCAAGAACGCCGGGTTCGACAACTTCCGCGACTACGCGCACAGGGAGAAGAACCGTTTCGACTACACGCCGGACGACTGCTATCGCTTCCACGAAGCAGTCGAGACCGCGGTCAAGCCCGCCGTCGAGCGCCTGCAGGAGCGGCGACGGGCCCATTTGAAGGTCGACCGGCTGCGGCCGTGGGACCAGTGGGTCGACCCCAAGGGCCGGCCGGCGCTGAAGCCTTACTCCGACGTTGCGGAGTTCATCAGTCGTGCCGGCGAGGTCTTCGGCCACGTCGATCCCGACTTCCGCGGCTACTTCGAGCGGATGGCTGCCGCGGACCTGCTCGACCTGGACAACCGGCGGGGCAAGGCGCCGGGCGGTTACTGCGACACGCTGCCGGCGCGGAAGATGCCGCTCATCTTCATGAACGCGGTCGATATCGACGAAGACGTCCGCACCCTGCTGCACGAATCCGGCCACGCCTTCCACGTTTTTGAGGCCGCCGACATACCGCTCGTTTTTCAGCGCCACGCGGGCTCAGAGATGGCCGAAGTGGCGTCGATGTCGATGGAGCTGCTTGCGGACCCATACGTCGATCGAAAACACGGGGGCTATTACGACGACGAGGAAGCGCAGCGCTCGCGCCGTTCATTCCTGGAGCGGACGGTTCTCTTCTTTCCGCACTGTGCATCGGTGGATGCGTTCCAGCAGTGGATGTACACGACGCCCGAGGGTCGCGACGCGGATGCTCGAGACCGGAAGTGGCTCGAGCTGAGACAGCGGTTCGAAGGCGACGCGGTGGACTGGAGCGGCCTCGACGCCGAACGCATCGCGCGCTGGTACTTCCAGCCGCACTTCTTCGACTATCCCTTCTACTACATCGAGTACGGGATCGCCCAGCTCGGTGCGCTGCAGGTGTGGCGCAACAGCATGGCCGATCGCGGCAAGGCGGTGCGCCAGTACCGAGAGGCTCTGGCCCTGGGCGGCACGCGTCCACTGCCGGAGCTGTACCGCGCTGCAGGGGCACGCCTGATCTTCGACAGTGACGGCATGCGCGAGCTGATCGACCTGGCTGAGGAAGAGCTCGCCTCGTTGGATCCGTAGTCACGACCCTCTCCCCCTGCCCTCTCCTCTGAAGGGGAGAGGGTGCACGTGACGCCTAGCTTCGCTTGATGTTCCGCAGGGGTTTTTTTGGGCCGAACCTCGGCGCGCCGATGCCGGCCGCGATCAACAGGCGGATGACCCGGCCACGGTGTCCGCTGTACGGCTCGAGCAGTTCGAGCATGCGCTCGTCGGTCGACCTCGGCGTGCCCTCGAGCGCGTAGCCCACCACGTGCGGCAGGTGGTAGTCGCCCACCGGCACCGCGTCCGCGTCGCCCAGCGCGACTCCGGCCACCTTCGCCGCCGTCCACGGCCCGATGCCAGGAAACGCGAGCAGGCGGCGGTAGGCCGGCTCGCGCTCCATCGCGACGATCTCTTCCAGACGCTTGACGCTGCGCGCGGCCCGGATGATCGTCTCCGCGCGGCGCCGCTCGATGCCGAAGCGGTGAAAAGCCCAGTAAGGCGTCGTCGCGAGCCGCTGCGGCGTGGGCGGCAGCTTGAGCGCCACCGGCCCAGGCGCCGGCTCGCCCATGGCGTTCACCAGGTGCTGGTAGGACTCGCGAGCCTGCTCCGTCGTGACGAGCTGCAGGACCACCGACGGCAGCAGCGCTTCGAACACGGCCATCGTTCTCGGCGTGCGTATGCCGCGGATCTCGCGGTGCAGACGCTTGACCAGCGCATGGTGCCCTGGTGTGAAGCCGCTGTCGTCGTCCTCCTCCCCGCACAGCGCCGGCGCGTGGGCGACCGCCCATCCGGCTCCCGGTCCCCATCCCTCCACCTCGACCTCGCCGTTGCGGTGCAAGAGGCGGAGCGTGGCTGCGCCTTCAGGTGTGCGTGTGGCGCGCCACAGCGCGCCGTCCTGATGGCGCATCGTGGGTCCATAGCCGATTGGACTGAGCGTCAGCGAGAGGTCGAGGGGCCGGTCCGGCACAAACCGCGCCTGCGCGTCGGCAATCACTCGGGTAGGTTAGTTAGTCAGCGGCACCGAGAACGTGAACGTGCTGCCTACACCCGACTCAGACCGGACGGTGAGGTCGCCTTCGTGCATCCGCGCGATCTCGCGCGAGAGCCACAGGCCGAGCCCGGTGCCCTGGACGTGCGCCGAGCTCTCGACCCGGCCAAACCGGGTGAAGAGCTGCTTCTGGTCTTCCGCGGAGATGCCCACGCCGCGATCGCGCACGGATACGAACGCCTTCGTGCCGTCTCGCCGCACGTCGATGTCGATGTCCGAGCCCGACGCCGAATATTTGGCAGCGTTGCTGAGCAGGTTACGCACCACGATCTGAAAACGGTCCGGGTCGACCTTGGCTTCGACCGCCTCGACCGGCACGTCCACTTTCAGCTCGTGGCCTGCGAGCAGCGTGCGCACACTTTCGATGGCGGAGTCGGTGAGCTCCACGATGTCCGCGCGATGAACCTTCAGGGAGAGGCGGCCCTCCTCGAGTCGAGAAGCCTCGATCATCTGCTCGATCATCCAGTTGACCTCGTCGGACTTCGAGATGAGAAGCGGCAGGACGGAGCGCGCCTTGGGCGACAGGTCTCCCAGCGCGCCCGCGTCGAGCATCGTCAGGTAACCCTTGATCACCGTCATGGGCCCTCGAAGCTCGTGCGAGGCGATGTTCAGAAAGTCCGTCTTCGCGCGTTCGAGGGCAGCGATCTTCGAGCTGAGGGTGACGCGATCGAGGCCGGCGCTGATGCTGGTCGCGTACTGGTGCAGCCGGACCACCTCGTCGTCGCCGAACATCGGGCTGAGGCTGCCGGAGACGATCACCATCGCGCCGGCGCCCTGCCGCAGGTCCAGCGGGCTGACGATGGAGGCGCCCTCCCGCCACGGAGTGTGATCGTCGTTCGTCGGGGGCCGCAAGAAGTGCGACCGATTCTTCAGTGCCGCGGCATCGTCGATGCTCATCCCACGAGACGCCAGGATGGAACCGTCCGCGTCCAGGACGAATGCCGCCTCGCCGCCGACGAGTCGCTCGGCCCACACCAGCGCCCGGTCGGCGAGGGTGGCGCGGTCGTCGCTGTACAGCAAGAGGGCATGGAGGGCGTGACGGAACTGGTCCTCCTCGGGCTGGCGCCAGATCCGTCGGATGAAAGCCGGTGGAAAGAAGGCCACGTACAGCACCGGGACGATCGCCAGGGCCACGAGGTCGAGCAGGAGGCTGACCACAGGGCTCAGAGCGCCGGCGATCGTCCCGACGACGATGACGAAAAGCAGCCCACCGTAGCCCGTGCTGAGCGTGCGGAGACGAGCCTTCTCGACCGCGGGGCGCCCGCGCGAAGCGAGCCAGAACGTGACGATGGGCTCGAGGACGCAGTAGGACCAGATTCCGACGATGGCGACGACCACCAGCGTCTGGAGTGGCGTGTGGGGAGCGTCCGGGTTGGCGGGGATCTGGAGCACCAGGGCGAAGAGCCCGACCAGGGCAATGGCCGCGGTGAGCAGCCGGGTCGTGAGCGGGCGGAACGGCACGAAGGAGTTTCGGAACATCAGGAGGCCGTAGCCCGAGATGAGGAACAGGACCAACGCGAGGTCGGTCAGGAACCGCCCTGTGGCCCCATCGCGGTCGAGCGCCGGCGCGAGGAGGATCAGGACGGCCAGCGACCCCAGCGCGATGGCCAGGTTGGCATGGCGCCGGTCCGGGTGCTGGACCCAGCTGACGACCGTCCGAATGGCGAGGAGGGCGAAGGCGGCTTCGATGGCCACCTGGAAGACGAAGAGAACTTCGGGCATCTGCGGCACTCTAGCCTACCTGACGACCTTTTGAGGACAAGGTGGTTTGGACATGCGGTGGGTTACCCGACGAACCGCGGGTGAACTCAGGCCTGAGAACGCAACAGGATCCCGTTGGGGTCCGTCATCTCGTCCCGCAGCCGACGGATCTCAAAAGCCCTGACACCCCTGACGTCCTTCTGCACCGGCGCGGCTCCACGACCTTCGAGCAGGTTGATGCCGAGATGGTGGTGGTATCCGTCCCAGCTCATGAAGCGCATTACATGCCCGGCCTGGGCCATCAGCTCCATGCCGAGCGACTCGTAGAAAGCCTGGCTGACGTCGAGGTCGGCCACGTTCAGGTGCATGTGGCCGAGCACGGTGCCCGCCGAGAACTTCGGTTGCGCAGGCGAAGCGACGCGCAGCAACCGCTCGAAATCGAGGTGGTCGGTGCCGATGTTGAGCCGGCCGTCCGGGTACTGCCACTCGCTGCGCGGCCGGTCGGCGTACACCTCGATTCCATTGCCTTCGGGATCGTCGAAGTAGAGGGCCTGGCTGACGAAATGGTCGGCCGTGCCCGTCAGAGGCAGGCGCTCCTCGAGCGTCCGCTGCAAGAAGCCGCCCAGCTCCTCCTCGCTCGGCACGAGGATCGCGAAGTGAAACAGGCCCGCTGTGTGCGGCGGCCGCTCCCTGCCCCCAGGCAATGCGGTCAGCCTCAAGAGGATAGAGCCGTCAGCGCCGAAGTCCGCGTGCTGCTCGTCGCGGGCGATCTGGTGAAGCCCGAACGTGTCGTAAAACGCAACCTCGCGATCGAGGTCGAGAACTTTCAGCTCGACCGCGCCCAGCGGCCAGTCCGATCCCATGCCGCCTCCACGTTAGGACGTCGGTCAGAGGCGATGCCGTTCTTCCAGATGGCTGTCAGACGATCAGGAGCGCGGCGAGACTCAACGCGGCTCTAGAAAGTGCTGCTCAGTACCAGTAATTTGGTCCTTCCGACCTCGTCGCGCTGGCCGGTTCCACGGCCTCGCCCTTGGGCCCGGCGAGCCTGCGCACGACGGCTTCGACGCGGGCGATGAAGGTGTCGTAATCGTCGTGCGGCTCGGCTGCGACCGGGCCGCTGAACGTAACCGTGACTCGGCCCGGACGCGGCACGCGGCGAAACCGCGGCATGACCTCGTACATGCCGTCGACGTATGCGGGAACCATGGGGACGCCGGCGTCCATGGCCAGGATGGCGGCGCCCTTGCGGAAGGTTCCGATCGCTCCGGTCGCCGTGAGACGTCCTTCCGGGAAGATGATCACGGACCAGTTCCTGGCGAGCAGGTCTTTCAGGTAATCGAGGTGTAGGCGGGCGCCGCCGCCGCGCGGGATTGGAAACGCGTCGACTGTGACCTGGGCCAGGCGGGCCTCCCACTTGCGCTTGAAGATGGAATC
>Ga0209027_1001023_pt1 | contig 10346 bp, 7 predicted proteins | sample GraSoi013_1_20cm_3_FD_185821 | JGI IMG/M metagenome (GOLD analysis project Ga0209027, IMG submission 185821) | Grasslands soil microbial communities from the Angelo Coastal Reserve, California, USA - Sample 09_27_2013_1_20cm (SPAdes) (version 2) | ecosystem: Environmental > Terrestrial > Soil >...
TAACGAAGGCGATAGTAGAATACTTTTCGGTCATTCGGATTTCGTCATTCCTTCGAGCTTCGTCATTCGTCATTTTCGTCATGTCTATTCTGGTCGATAAGAGCACCCGCCTAGTCGTACAGGGCATTACTGGAAGCGCAGGAGCCTTTCATACACGGCAGTGCATGGATTACGGGACCAACGTTGTAGCCGGTGTTACTCCAGGCAAAGGCGGGCAGATGTTCGATGGCGAGGTGCCGGTGTTTGATACAGTCTGGGAAGCGCGACGAGAGACTCGCTGTAACGCTTCCATGGTTTTTGTGCCCGCGCCGGCGGCTGCTGATTCAATTCTTGAAGCCGTGGATGCAGGAGTAGAACTGGTCGTTTGTATCACGGAGGGAATTCCAGTGATGGACATGATGCGGGTAAAGGCCCTGATGCGCGGAAAGCGATCGCGACTGATAGGGCCGAATTGCCCCGGGATAATTACTCCCGGTGCATGCAAGATCGGCATCATGCCAGGGTACATTCATAAGCCCGGCAACATCGGCGTGATCTCGCGCTCCGGCACGCTCACTTACGAAGCTGTGTGGCAACTCACTTCGCGGGGTTATGGCCAATCGACTTGCATCGGGATAGGTGGCGATCCCATCGGCGGGTTGTCGCACCGCGATTGCGTGAAACTGTTCAATGAAGATCCCGGTACGGATGCGATGATCTTGATCGGTGAAATCGGCGGCTCGGCGGAAGAAGAAGCCGCCGAGTGGATCAAGAAGCATTGCAAGAAACCGGTCGCGGCTTTCATCGCGGGAATGACGGCCCCGCCAGGGCGCCGAATGGGTCACGCCGGCGCGATTGTTTCGGGCGGCAAAGGAACTGCGGCAGGCAAGATCGAAGCACTTAAAGCAGCAGGCATCGCCGTTGCCGAGACTCCGGCGACTATCGGTGACACATTGATCGCGCAAATGAAAGCGTGATCCTGAGCCGTCCTTTTTTTATCTTCACGTTTCAGAAGGAAGATTGATTATGAATACACTAGCCCTCATCGCTATTACCTGGATTGGAAAAGAATACCGGTTTTTTGGACTGGATTGGAGTTATCTGATGGTCCTTGGTTTCATTGGAAACGCTCTCTTCTCGATGCGTTTTCTCGTCCAATGGCTCGCCTCCGAGCGGCAGGGCGAAAGCATAATTCCAGTCTCGTTCTGGTACTGGAGCATTGCCGGAAGCGTACTCATGTGCATTTATTTTATTTTCCGACGCGATCCGGTTGGAATTCTCGCATATCTCCCAAACTCGATGATTTACATTCGAAATTTAATGCTGATTCGGAAGCGCAAGTTCGCTTTCACTGCTGCGGCGCCTTCGCAGCACCCGCGTGAAACGGGATAGCGAAGTGACTCTCCGCTTCAATCCATGCTGGGATGATTCGCGCGGTGATAAGTGCTTCGACAAGATCGTTGCCGCAGCCAATGCCGCCTGCAGATAGTTCCTCGTCCAGAAAACGAGATCGTTCTGCACGTCTGTTTTCTTGGACAGAATCCAGTCATCTGGTGTGTGGATAACAAAGCCCTGACCCCATTTCCCATTTCTCCGGGTGAGTTCAAAGAGCCGTAAGCGTCACACGTGAAACAAAAAGCCGCCATGCGGTGAAGCGTGACGGCTGATTGCCAAATATGGCTGCTTGTTCGGCTGGGCAGATTACTTGAGCAAGCCCTCGCTATTGTCTGGTCATGGTGCCGCTGTTGCTTGCTATCACGTGGGTACCGGGTGGGTCTGTAATGATCCACTTGAGCTCAGCGCCTCCGTTCACGATGTAAAAATCGCGGTGCTTGGGGCCGTTTATACCCATCCACGTCATCGTCCCGTGGCCGTTCGCATCCACGGTATAGGTGCCATTAGGATGGACCTCGAGATTTGTTCCAGCACTTCTTATGATCAAATCCTCGTGAAAGGTGCCGGTCGCGGGTGTGAACGTGACGAGACCGACCTGACTGATCGGGTCGAAGTTAACGACGCCATTGCCGAAGGCCCAGCCGTCGGCGAGCTCAACGTAGTTTCCCGACACGTCGTTGATGCTAAATGAACCAGCCCGTGCACTAGCCGAAAAGGCTGGCGCAAGGCCGATGATGGAAGCCGCTAACACGAGTAGCAGAGCGACTCGGATGCGGTTTTTGGTAATGTTTGAATTTCTCATATGTTAATTTCCTTTTGTTTTGGCCTTGTTTGACTTCTCGTTTTGGGAAGTCCTTTCTAGCCGTTCACTCATGTAAGCAAGAAAGGCCGATCAAAGTGATCATCTGAATTGAGTTTTTTCGGAAAAGCTTCCTGCGTGCAGAAAATTTCGGGGGGTGTTAGGCTAGCAAGAAAAACTTATCGATGAGCCTTCGGTCTCTCCGCATAGAATCACCCAGCTTCTGGAACAATGGAGTCGCCGGGATGATGCCGCGTTCAGCGAGCGAGGGAGCCGACGACGATTTTATAGCTAAGGGTCGTCCGACTCCTCGAGTCTTTCTTTTGTCGGTGTGCTTGTTTAGGAGGGCTACACCCTTTACTCATAACACATTTCTCTTAGGGAGTGACAGTCACCTGCCCAACCATGCCCATCTCGTCATGCAGGGCGCAGATGTAAGGGAAGATCCCGGGGTTCGGGAAAGTGACGCGGAAACGTGTCACGCCAAGGGGCGCCTGTGGCAGCCCGCGCCGTTCTTGTGGCGCCGCGATGATGAACCCCGAGTGGGTGCTGTCGGCAGTGGAAGCGATGATGGCGTGCCGGGCCCCATCCGGATCGACCGTTACGTCGGGGGACGGATTCTGAAGGTTCGCCGGCTCCTGCCCGAAGGTAATGGTATGCGGGAAGATTGGAGCCTGGTTATCCCATTCGACCGTTTGACCGGCATGGATTTGGATATTCTCGTGGGAAAAACGCACAGCGGCGACGGTTTCGGTGCCACCCGCCGTTCCTGTGATGTCTGTAATCCCCGCCGTGACTCCCAGTGGTGAGTTAGGGACATGCAAGGGTTTCATCTTTGCGCCATGGGAAAGCAATTCATCGGTGTGACTCGCCGCCTGCTCGTCATAGAACGCCTGAGTGTGGGGCAGCGGGTCGCTCGCCGGGAGGACATGAATCCGTCCATCCATATTTACATGGACCAGACAGGTCAGCTTGAAATTCCCGGCCACCGGGAAGATGACGGTAAAGGTCTGCCCCGTCACCATCGCGGGCGTGGTAACGCAAGTCGAACCGTCGAAGATGGCCGGGTCACTCGAAAAGCCCGGGCACCCCACATTGAAATCAGGGCGCACCTGGCCGGCCCGGAGAAAAGTCACGGTGTGATTCTCGTCCGCCTGGAATGTCCAGGTGATGCGGTCTCCGGCGTGAATCCAGATTTCATTGGGCAGAAAAGCCAGAGCCTGAATTCCTTTTTCGTCGGTCTGGGCGCCGACAGTCGCGGTCCACTGCGCCTGCACCATCTGTGGAAGGATCAGAAGGGCGAGGAGCAAGGGCCAGCGGAAGATGGCTGCAAGCCGAGTCCGCCCGGTTTTGTTTATGCCTGGTATAGGTGTAATCTCTTTCGTTTTGGTTTTCATAGTTTGCCTTTCATTGTTATAAGCAAGAAAGACCGATCAAAGTGATCATCTGAATTGAGATTTTTTCGGAGACGCTTCCGCGTGCAGAGAATTTCGGTGGGTGTTAGACTAACAAGAAGAGCTTATGGATGAGCCTTCGGTCTCTCCGCATAGAGTCACCCAGCTCCTGGAACAATGGAGTCATGGGGACGATGCTGCTCTCGCAGAGTTAACCCCGTTGGTCTACAAGGAGCTCCGACGCCTCGCTCATCGTCATATGGGCGGAGAACGTCGCGACCACACACTGCAAACAACTGCGCTGGTCAACGAGGCTTATCTCCGCCTGGCAGGCCAAACAAATCCAAGCTGGCAGGACCGTGCTCACTTCTTCGCTGTGGCAGCCCGAGCGATGCGCCAAATCCTGGTTAACTACGCCAAGAGTCAGGGATCTCAAAAACGCGGCGGCGGCGCGATCAAAGTAGAATTGGGCGAAGCAGCGCTTGTCTCACAGGAGCAATCGAAGGAAATTGTTGATCTACACGAGGCGCTGGAAAGACTGGCCACACTCGACGCAAGAAAAGCTCAAGTCGTCGAGCTAAAATATTTCGGCGGACTCAACTATGACGAGATGGCAGAAGTGCTCAAGATTTCACGTGTAACGGCGAGGCGTGACTGGGAATTTTCCAAGGTATGGCTGTATACGGAATTGCACGCGGACTGATAGACACGAATTTCACTAATTCACACCAATTGATTCAGTGGTTTGCGCGAGCCGTATGAATTTCCTGGTAATTCGTGTCGGTGATTCGCGTGGGAGATGAATGAGCTGGTTTGCAAGAAGGAGGTCTTCCAGCTCGTGGGCTTTTGCATGGAGATTCATCGCGAGTTGGGAAAGGGCCACGACGAAGTGATCTACAAAGATGCTCTGGTCGTTGAACTGAGTCGCGCTGGAATTCCGCTTTTGCGCGAGAAAAATTACGAAATCACCTACAAGGGAGTGATCCTGCCTCACTATTATTACGCGGACTTCGTCGTGTGGGATAAGATTCTGTTTGAGGCCAAAGCCGTCGAGAAACTGACTGATTCGCACATCAAACAAGTGTTGAACTATCTCGCCGCGTCGAAACTTCGGCTCGGTCTGTTGGTCAATTTCGGTGGCGATTCGCTGGAGTGGAAAAGGGTTGTTTTATGAGACGCAAATTTTACCAATTCACACGAGCGGATTTGACGAGGTTGGTGACGATTCGTGTAATTCGTGTCCCAAATTCGTGGCAATTAGTGTAATTGGTGTCTATGACGCCGGCGCGGTTGCGAACGATTGAGGAAATCTATCGTACTGCGTTGGATCAAGAGCCGGACCAAATTCGCGCATTCCTGGACACGGCCTGCGAAGGCGATGAGGTGTTGCGCCGTAAAGTTGAAGCGCTCCTGGCTTCACGTGAACGAGCAGGCAACTTCATTGAAACGTCAGCTGTCGGTCTCGCGACGCGGATTATTGAAAATGGGCAAGCTGATTTGCTCGTCGGTCGCACGATTGGTCACTACAAAATTTCTAAACGGATCGGCACCGGCGGAATGGGCGATGTCTATCTGGCCACCGACATGACAGCGGGCCGCAAGGCCGCACTCAAACTTCTGCCCATGCGCTTTACCGCCGACGCGGAGCGCCTGAAGCGGTTTCAACAAGAAGCGCATGCCGTAGTTGGGCTCAATCATCCAAATATCCTGACGATTTACGAGATCGGCGAAGATCACTCAACTCATTACATAGCCAGCGAACTGATCGAAGGCGAGACGCTGCGTCAACGTCTGATGCGCGGGCGAATCGAGGTCGGTGAAGCTGTTGACATCGCGATCCAAGTGGCGAGTGCGCTCGCTGCCGCCCACGAAACCGGCATTGTCCATCGCGACATCAAGCCAGAGAACATCATGCTGCGGCCGGATGGCTACGTGAAAGTGCTCGACTTCGGGATTGCGAAGCTGGCGGAACAGGAAGTGCCAGTGACACTGGCGGAAGAAGAAGCGGTGTTACTGGTCGAGACCCACCTGGGGTCGATCATGGGAACGGTTCGTTACATGTCGCCGGAACAGGCGCGCGGCGCGCAGGTTGATAAGCGTACCGATGTTTGGAGTCTCGGCGTAGTCCTTTACGAAATGGTAACGGGGCATGCGCCATTCGCCGGCGACACGCCGGGAGAAACGATGTCTTCGATTCTTGAGAAGGAGCCACCGCCGCTCACGAATTACCTCGCGCACGCTCCGGCCGAGCTTCAGCAGATTATTAGCAAAACGCTGCGCAAAGAGCGCGAGGAAAGGTATCAGAGCGCACACGAACTGCTTGAGGCGCTCCAAAGTCTCCGTCGTAGCATGGAATTCAAGACTGCATTGGAACGCTCCACGAAGGCTCCTTTATGGCTGCGCTGGGCACGGTCGCCCATTGCTTCGGTGCTCCTATTGTTAGTAGCTGCTTTGGCGCTGGCGCTTCCATTCTACTGGCATCGGGCCCTGACGCCGATCTCAATTCCAGAAAAGAGCATCGCGGTATTGCCCTTTGAGAATTTCAGTGACAACAAAGAAAACTCCTACTTCGCCGCCGGGATTCAAGACGACGTGCTGACGAGCCTCGCGAAGATTCACGAATTGAAAGTCATCAGCCGCGCCAGCGTGATGGCTTATCAAAAACCTGGCGGGCGCAATCTGCGTGAGATCAGCCAGGCGCTGGGCGTGGCGAATGTTCTCGAAGGGAGCGTCCGCCGCACGAGCAACCGGGTGCTCGTCAACGTCCAGCTGATCGACGCGCGCAACGACCGCCATATCTGGGCGGAGCGTTACGACCGCGCCGTCGACGATTCGATTGGCCTTCAGGGCGAACTGGCCGCGGAGATCGCCAAGGTCCTCCAGGCAAAACTCGATTCGGAAGAAAAGGCAAGTCTTGGAACGAAACCGACGAACAATCCAGAGGCCTACGTGCTTTATCTCCGAGCTCTCGAGCTTGAGCAAAATGCTGAAACATTGAAGCCACCACTCCTGCCGACGACCGAAGATTGGAAGGCGGTGGCTCAGCTCTACGCGCAGGCGATCGCACTTGATCCCGCGTTTGCCCTGGCGCGGGCACGGGCTTCGATCAGTTACAGCCAACAATTCTTTCAGACGCAGGACCCGGCGCTGAAAGCGAAAGCGCGCACCCTGGCCGAAGAAGCGCTCCGCTTATCGCCTGCTCTCGGCGATGCACACCTGGCGTTAGGTCTTTTCTTTTATCTCACGGAAAGAAATTACACCGCAGCGTTGGAGCAATTTACGATTGCCCTGACTGCTTTGCCTAACAACGTCGAGGTCCTTAACTACATAGCGAGGATTTACCGCCAGCAGGGTCGTTGGCGCGCGGCGATCGGAGGCTTTGAACAAGCTCGGAGCCTCAACCCTCGCGTGGAGCCGTGGGAACTGGTGTTCACCTACTGGATGGTACGTGATTGGCGGGCTGCCGCCGCCGCAATCAAACGAAATGTCGCACTGACCCCAGATGAACCGCGTCACAGAGTCGGCCTGGCCCAAATTGAAGTCGTTGCAAACTGCGATCTGGCGGCTGCCAGGGCTAAGCTGCGGGAAATACCGGCCGGCGTGGATCCCGATGGGGTAGTCACCCTGCCAAATTGGAATCTAAGTATGCTGGAACGAGACTTCGCCACGGCGGAGAAGTGGTTGGCCGACTTCCCGTCAGACAAATTTCCGGGTGCTAGTCCAAAAAGTTTCTATCAAGCCCAAACCGCACTGGCGCGTGGCGATGTGGAATTGGCGCGAACCCTTTTTGAAAAAGTGAGACCGGCCTTGGAAAGCAATGTGCGCGATCATCCCGCGGCGGCCAGGCACCATGGTGCTCTCGGAATACTCTACGGCTACATGGGCCGGAAAGAGGACGCCATTCGCGAAAGTCGCCGAGCCGTTGAACTCTGTCCGGAAAGCACAGACGCCGTCGAGGGTGTGCAACGCGCGTACGAGCTGGCTCTGGTTTACGCGCTCACGGGCGAGACAGATCAGGCCCTCCCGCTGATTGAACGCCTCCTGCGGACCCCGGGTGCGACCACGCGAACCCGCTTTTATGACGGGGGCATCACGCAGGCCGAACTGCGTCTGCGCTGGCAATGGGACAAGCTCCGAGGCGACCCCCGATTCAAAAAAATTCTCGAGGGGCCGGAACCGAAGACGGTTTATTAGAGCCATCTTATAAATCGTCCCGCTGTAGCGGCGGTCTGCGACCATCGATCGAGTGGCGATTGAAAGTGCGACGCTGCCTTCGGCTCCGCTCCCACCTACGGTCGCCGCGGCGACCTTCGGCGTGGCAGGCAGGGCAGACGGCAAGCGGGTTACACAAGAAACTTGTTGTTTGTTAGGCAGTTTGCTAAACCACGGAAAGTGTAGCGAGAGGACTTTTCATCAAGCGACCATTCATCTGGTGTGCCGGATGGAGCATAGCGGCAATGCGTTTGCTCCTGCCCTCAGTCACATTCGCTCAGGGAACAGCTCCTTCGCCTGCCGCGGTTGCCGAAGTGGAGCGCGTCATTGTAACCGGTTCAAACATTCCGACCGCGGAAGAGACGGGCCCCAATCCAGTGGATACGTATCGTCCGGCAGACCTCGAAAAACTGGGCATCCGCAATGCAACGGACCTGCTGACCAATCTGCCGCAGGAGATGGGCTCGACGGTCAACCAGAACGCTGTCGCTGGCGGCGATGGCAGCGTCATACCGAACCTGCGGGGTTTGCTGCCGAAAGAAACTCTGGTTCTCGTCGATGGAAAACGCGTTGCCATATCTGGGATTGGCGGTGCTTTCAGTGTCGCCCCGACCTTCGCTGGTGTGGACATCAATCTCATCCCCTTCCCGATGATCGATCACATCGACATCCTGAAGGACGGCGCGTCGGCTGTGTATGGCTCGGACGCTGTTGCTGGCGTAATCAACATCTTTTTAATACACAAGTTCCGTGGGCTTGAGATCGGAGGCAGTGTGGGGAATACAAACTTGGGTGCGTCCAACGATGCGCGCGAGTTGGAGGGTTGGCTCAAAGCCGGTGTGGGAGGGGATAAGACCGATATCCTGGTCATTGCTGATTTTTACGATCGTGCCGCCATGTACGCTCGCGACCGCCAGCTTACCAGTAACACGTTCTCGGTTCCCTGGGGAGGGGTTGATAAACGCCTTGCGTATTCTCCCGGCCACATTGGACGTTTTCGCTTGATCCCGAAATTGTTTTTCAGTGCGAACTCTCCGCCGCCGCACTCAGCGCCGAATGTCTCAACTTCTCCATTTTATAAGAACCCCTTTGTGATTGCCCCCAATGCATATCCAGGCCCTCCGGGTATCATTGGTCCTCATGCAGCCAAACACCTCCCACAGACCTTGGGCACCTATGGGTATAAGGGCGGTGGCGATTACTTCTTGTATAACTCCTCTGCTGTGCTGCCGGATATTCCAGCGGCGAATCGCCAAAGCTTCTATGGCTCTTTCACGCGCGATATTTGCGACAAATACTTGACCTTATTTGCCGACTTTAAATATACGCGCTCATTTTTTGACGCAGCGCTGGCGGCTACTCCGTTTAATGGTGATCCTTTCAAGCGGCCGAACGGCGCCGAATTTAGCCCCCGCACCATCAGTGTGCCGCTTCAGAATCCGTTTAATCCGTTCACGGTGGCGGATGCCACTTTAATTTACAACGGTGTCCCTGTCCCAGTAACTACTGGAGTCGCCTATCGCGGCATTAACGATCAACGCGTCAGACCGGACAAAACTACTTTTCACGACGTTTTGTTCGATACCGGACTTCGCGGTGAGATGGGCGAATTTGGGAATTATTTTAAGAGTTGGAATTGGGAATTGGGGTTTCGCTACTCCCGAAATGACGAGGAACTCCTCTTTGGCGGCGCGGTGAGCAGCTCGGGCCTGCGCGAAGCGCTGCTGGATACGAATCCGGCTACAGCCTTTAATCCTTTTCTGGGGTTCTTTGGTGGGAACAGCAAAGCCGCCATCAGCAGAGTTTATGTTACTCTGCACCAAAGCGGTGAATTTGAGTTACCTTTAGGTTATTTCGCTATCAACGGGGATCTATTCAATCTCCCGGCGGGGCCGGTCTCCTTTGCGGCCGGGCTCGAATACCGTGGCGAGAGGTGGAAGAACAATCCCCCGTCGCAGAGCACCACGTTTGACACGATCAGCTTCTTCAATACCGAAGCTTCACGGGTGAACCGGGACGTTTGGGCAACCTATCAGGAAGTGCGGATTCCGGTGACCAGCCCGCTGTGGAACTTCCCCGGTGCGTACAGCCTCGAGTTCGATATTGCCGAGCGCGAGGAATGGTACAGTCAAAACACGTCTGCGGTTCTGCCCATCGCGGGCCAGCCATTTGTCCCGGCGCAACACTCGCAATATAACGCGCAAAAGCCGAAATTTTCTGTGCGCTGGCAGCCGCTTGATCCCAAGTGGATTGGTGCACTGACCTTGCGCGGCAGTTACAGCGAAGCGTTTCATGCCCCGACATTACCAGACCTTAGACCTGCAGGGACGGCGGGCGCTCCTATTCTTCCCGGCGATCTTCGCGATCCCAAGGGATTGACTCCTAAAGGAACGAGCGTTCCGGTGGTCGTAAGTGGAAACCCCAACCTGAAGCCGGAGGTCGCTTACGAATGGACTTATGGAGCGGTTTACAGTCCGAAATGGATCAAGGGTCTTACGCTGAGTGCTGACTTCTGGCATATCGACCTGCGTTCGATTGCTTCGCTTGTTGACGCCCAGTTCATCATT
>Ga0209027_1001025_pt1 | contig 10337 bp, 10 predicted proteins | sample GraSoi013_1_20cm_3_FD_185821 | JGI IMG/M metagenome (GOLD analysis project Ga0209027, IMG submission 185821) | Grasslands soil microbial communities from the Angelo Coastal Reserve, California, USA - Sample 09_27_2013_1_20cm (SPAdes) (version 2) | ecosystem: Environmental > Terrestrial > Soil >...
CGGCGGGCTTCCGATGAATTGCGCGACGAACAGGTTCGCGGGGCGCTGGTACACGGTGTCCGGGGTGCCGAGCTGCTGGAGCTGGCCCGCATCCAGGACCGCGATGCGGTCGGCCATGGTCATCGCCTCGGCCTGATCGTGCGTGACGAAGATGGTGGTGACGCCCAGCTGCTGCTGCAGCGCCTTCAGCTCGGTGCGAGTGTGCGTCCGGAGCTTCGCGTCGAGATTGGAGAGCGGCTCGTCCATGAGGAAGACGCGCGGCTCGCGCACGATCGCCCGCGCGAGCGCGACACGCTGCTGCTCCCCGCCCGAAAGCTGCGCCGGCTTGCGTGGGAGCAGATGCTCGATCCGCAGCAGCTTCGCCGCGCGCTCGACTTTGCTCGATCTCTCTGCTGCGGTCTGCCGACGGACCTTCAGCGGGTACTGGATGTTGTCGCGCACCGTCATGTGCGGATAGAGCGCGTAGCTCTGGAACACGAGCGCAACGTCCCGGTCCTTGGGCTCGAGCGCGACGACGCTCTTTCCGTCGATGCGGATGTCGCCTCTGTCGAGCTGCTCGAGCCCCGCGAGCATCCGGAGCGCGGTCGTCTTGCCGCAGCCGCTCGGCCCGAGAAGCACGAGGAACTCGCCGTCGGCGATGTCGAGCGTTAGCCCCCGGACCGCCGGCGCATCTCGCGTCGGGAACTGCTTCCAGACATCGTCGTACTCGACCTTCCCCATGGCTACAGGCCTCTCGTGCTGTTCATGAGGCCGCGCACCATGAGGCGCCGGGTCGCGAAGAAGACCGCCATGACCGGCAGGACGTAGAGCACTCCCATCGCCGCGATGAGTCCGTACTGGACCTCGTTATAGCCACCGGCCGTCCGGAACGTCTCGTAAAACGCGAGCGGGATCGTCTTCATGCTCTGCTGGTCGACGAGGATGAGGACCATGAGCACCTCGGCCCACGCCGAAAGGAACGAGAGTCCCGCCGCGACGGCGATGCCGGGACGCGCGACCGGCAGCACGATCTCGAAGAGCGCGCGCAGCTTTCCCCGGCCGTCGAGCCACGCTGCCTCCTCAAGCTGCCGCGGGACCGAATCGAAGAAGCCCTTCATGAGCCAGACGAGGAACGGCAGCTCGATAGCCGAGTGCACGAGGATGAGGCCGAGGTACGAGTTGCGAAGACCGAGCTCGCGGGCGAGCCCGTAGATCGGGACCATCGTCGCTGATAGGGGCATCGTCTGGAGAAGCAGGATCGCGTAGGTGATCCACGCCTTCTGGCGGATCTCGATGCGCGAGAGCGAGTAGCCCGCGAGCGCGACGACCGCGACCGTCAGGATCATCGTCGACACCGCGACGAACACGCTGTTGCCGAGCGCCGTCGCGAACGCGTACTTGTCGAAGATCTGAACGAAGTTGTCGAGGGTGGGCTGGCTCGGGAAGCGGATGTACGCCTTGGCCTGCGCATCGAAGGCCGCGGTGAAGAGCCAGACGAACGGAGCGAGGAAGAACACCGTGATGACCACGAACGCGATGTGCATGAGCACCCACTCGAGGCGCGACCCCGCTCCCAGCGGGCGCACCCGCGGGGGCACGATGGTCTGGACGCGTGCCTCGGATCCGATGCTCACGCCCGCGCCCTCGACCATCGCAGATACACGATCGCGAACGCGACGTTCAGAAGGAGCATGACGACCGCGATCGTCGACCCGTAGCCGATCTCGTACGAGCGGAAGGCCTCGTGGAACGCATACAGCGCGATGACCTCGGTCTGGCTGCCCGGCCCGCCGTTGGTGAGCGTCTGGATGAGGATGAATGTCCCGAACGTGGACATGGTGATCGAGAGGAGGGCCAGCGCGGCGATCGGACGGAGACTCGGAAGGGTGTGGTCCCAGAAGCGGCGCCACGTGTTCGCGCCATCGACGCGGGCCGCTTCGTAGATGTCGCTCGGGATCGTCTTGAGAGCGCCGAGGAAAATGAGCATCGTGAACGCGGTCCCACGCCAGATGTTCCCGATGATCACGGCGAGCATCGGGAAACGGCCGAGCCAGTCGACCGGTCCGAGACCGAAGAGGCCAAGGCCGGTGTTCAGCGAGCCGTAATAGAAGTCATACATCGCGACCCAGAGAAATCCCGCGATGACCGTGGGGTTCACCCACGCCAGGAGCACCGCGGCGTAGGCGACAGTCCCGAAGCGATAGCGCCGCCGCTCGGAGTGATCGAGCAGGAGCGCGAGCAGGAGTCCGAGGACGAACTGCCCAATGACCGCGGACCCGACGACGAAGACGATGGAGTTCAGAACGACCGTCGCGAAGTCGGGATCGCTGACGAGACGTTGGTAGTTGTCGAGACCGACAAAGCGCGGGCGGGCCGCATCGATCCCCACGAGTGCCTTGTTGGTGAAGCTCGTGTAGAGCGCCCACATCGACGGACCAATGAAGAAAAGCGTGAGGAGGATCGCCGCCGGCGAAAGCCCCGCCAGATACGCGCTGTTGCGCCGGAGCGCGGATGCGGCCGTGGAGCGGGGGCGGATCGCCCCCGCTCCGACCGCGGTTCCCATGCTTATTGCGTGATTACTTTGTCGGCGCCGATGGCCTGCTTCAGGTCATCGGTGTACCGCTTCGCGGCGTCAACGGGGCTCATCTCGCCGGCCGCGACGCGACCGGTCGCCTTCTGGATCGCATCGATCACCTTGCCGTAGTTCGCGTCGGTCGGGATGAAGCGCGCCTTCTCGAGCGCCTTCGTCGAGTCGACGAGGTACGGCTGAGCCTTGAACTCGGCGACGTCCGCCGAGTCGCTTCGCGCGACCGGATGCGGGTCTTCGATGTTGAGCTTCGCGACCGTGTCCTTGTTGTTCCACTGGGCGATGAAGGCCCACGCGGCATCCTTGTTCTTGCTCTTCGCGGTGACGTACCAGACCGTTCCGGGCCCGCCGATGGTGAAGGACGGTCCGGCCGATAGCGTCGGGTGCAGTACGTAATGCACGTTCTTCTCGGTCTCGGTCTTGTTCGCGCTCTGCCAACCGCCATAGACCCAGCCGCCTTCGAACAGGAGCGCGAGCTGGCCGTTGCCTTCCTTCTCGCGCATGGACGTCCAGGGCTTTGTGGTCGTGAGGATCTCCTTCGGCGTGAGGCCGCCGCTGTACGCGCGCTGGTAGTAGTCGAGGGTCTTGCGGACCGCGGGACTGTCCCCGATCCATTTCCCGCTGGTCTTGTCGATGATGTCGCCGCCGTACGCCCAGACGAGGGGGACGAACGAGTGGTTCGCCGTGCCGGTGGAGGCGCCGACGCCCGCGTAGAGCGCGTACGGGATCGGCGCCGCATTCTTGTCCTTGACCGCCTTCGCTGCGATGAGGATGTCGTCGACGTTCTTTGGCGTCCAGTCGGCGCCGAGGCCGGCCTTGTCCATGACGTCGCGGCGGATGTAGAGCCAGCGCATGTCGAGGCCGTACGGGACCGCCCAGACCTTGCCCTGGTAGCTCACGCCATCCTTGACGGCCTGCGGGTAGTTCTTCCAGTCCTCCCACTGCGCCACGTACTTGTCGAGCGGCTCGATGTAACCCGCGTCGGCGAGCTCGCCGATGCGGTCGCCGCCGACGTGGATGACGTCGGGCACGTCGCCCCCGCCGGAGAGAGCGAGGAGAAGCTTTGTGTAGTAGTCGTCGCTCGAGATCTTCTGGAGGTCGATCTTGACGTCGACCCCCGAATACTTCGCCTTGAGATCCGCGGCCGCCTTCTCGACGTATTTCGGTTTCGCGCCGAGCTCGTCGGGATAGGAAACCGTGACGGTGCCGGATAGGGTCGCGGGCTTCGCACTGCCACTCGGGCTGGTCGACGGTGTAGTCCCGCACGCGACGACGACGCCGGTCGCAGCCATCGCCCCAAGAAACGCGCGACGCGATAGGACAGGTGACTTCTGCTGTTCCATGGACACCTCCCCGCCTCGCGCGCCGTCGCGCGGGCTGACTGTTTTTGCATCATACCCAAGCCGCGCGTCGGATAATCCGGGGTCGTGCGTTCCGAATGGGAGAAGGTCGCGGCCGAAGCGCGCCGCGTACTCGAAGGCAATCGCCAGCGCGGGGTCTCGGCGTGGGCCGGACAGCGGTACGACTTCGTCTGCCCATCGCCCTCGACCTATCCGTTCCAGTGGTTTTGGGACAGCGCGTTCCATGCGATCGCGCTGTTACATGTCGATCCGGAGCTTGCCAAGCAGGAGATTCGCTGCCTCATGCAGGGCGCGAGGCCCGATGGATTCATCCCGCACATGCTGCTCTGGGAGAAGAGCGCGCACGAGGCCGCGATACGCGAGTACTCGATCACCCTCGCCGATCCCTTCTATACCGCGACGATCCAGCCCCCCGTTGTCGCGCGCGCCGTGATGCGGATCTACGAAGCGACCGGCGATACCCAGTTCGTGCGAGACGTCCTGCCGGCCATCCGCCGATTCTTCCGCTGGCTCAAGGCATACCGGGATCCGGACGACGACTCGCTCATCGCGATCATCCAACCCGACGAGTCGGGCCTCGATGCGAGCCCGAAGTACGACCGCCTGATGCAGATCGCCGCGGGCGCTCCGGAGGAAACGCTGCCGCAGCTGCGGCGCTCGATGAAGCGTCTCTTCGACACGTACGCGCCATATCGCGCCGACCCCGCGCGTATCGCGGCGCTCGACACGTTCACCTGGGAAGACGTCATGGTGAACGCGATCTACGCGGATGGACTTCGCTGTCTCGCGAAGCTCACCGACCTCGCGGGTGAGCAGGGCGAGTTCAGCGCGCGCGCGGATCGGGTGCGCAGCGCACTCGAGGCCAAGTGCTGGGATGAGAAAGCGGGAGTGTTCTGGGACCTCGCCGGCTTGGCCGAGGAGCCCGCCAAGACACTCACGTTCTCGTCGCTCTTCCCGCTCATCCTCGAGGACCTCGACCCGCGCAAAGCGAAGCGCCTCATCGACGATCACCTGGTCAACGAGCGCGAGTTCTGGCTCCCCTTTCCCGTGCCGAGCGTCGCCGCGACGGAGCCGTCGTTCGATCCGAAGTGGCGTACGGACACGACCTGGCGCGGGCCGACGTGGGTGAACGTGAACTGGTATCTGTACTGGGGACTCCGTGCGCACGGGCGGAAGGATGTCGCCAGCGAGCTCGTCGAGCGGACCGTTCGGATGATGGCCCTGAGCGGAGTCCGCGAGTTCTACGACCCGCTGACGGGCGAGGGGCAGGGAGCGCGCGACTTCGGATGGTCGACCCTCGTCCTCGACCTCATCGCGGCCGAGCGCGGCACCGTTTAGCTAAAGCGGCGTCACCGACCCACCCACGGCGGCCGAGTGCCCGGCCGCGAAGGCGAGCGCGAGCGCGCGCCGCCCATCTTCGCCGGTAACGGCTGGAGGACGCCGGTCCACGACACCTCCAATGAAGTCACGCAACTCGGCGACATACGCGTCCGCGTACCGTTCCAGGAAACCCGGGTAGAGCCCTTCGCGCCGTTCGCCGACACGCAGAACGGTGAGCATCGTCTGCGCGAACCCGCCGATCATCACGGCTCCGTCCTGGCAGAGGATCTCGCTGCGGATGTCGTACGCATATCGGGCGCCGCGCATCGCTTCGATGTGGGCGACCGCTCCACCGGCGAAGGCGAGCTCGACCATCGTCAGATCCGGAGCGGGCGTCGTCGCGCGATCGCCCACCGTCGTCAGGATCGCGCGGACACCGGCGACCTCATCGGACAACACCCAGCGAGCTCCATCGAGATCGTGGATCGCGGACTCCGTCAGGATGTCGTTCGTATCCATCGAGCCCGGCGGACCAACGGGAGCGAGCAGATCGCGATTGACGCCCCGATAGAAGAGGGGCCGCCCGAGCGCGCCACTCGAGACGAGCTTCCGCGCCTCGGCGTACGCGGGGTCGTACCGCCGCTGGAAGCCGACCTGAAGACGGACGCCTGCGTCGCGCGCCGCCGCGATCACGCGGTCCGCTCCCTCAAGGGACTTTGCGATCGGTTTTTCCACGAAGACGTCCTTGCCCGCACGCGCCGCGGAGATCGCGTGCGTCTCGTGAAACCGGGCAGGCGAAGCGATCACCACCCCGCGCAGCCCGGGGAGACCAAGCAGGGCGTCGACGGATTCGCTGCCGCTCGTGCCGAGATCTCTGGCAACGCTTTCGCGGGTGGATTCGTCCGCGTCGGTGACCGCGAGCAGCCGCGCGCCACTCACGTGTCTTGCCAGGTTCTCCGCGTGACGGCGACCCATGAGGCCGACGCCGATCACGCCGACGCCGACCGAGTCAGCTGCGCGCTTCAGCGGCGGCCGTCAGCGCGGAGCATCTCTTGCATCCGCACATACCCGATGACCGACTCGCGGTAAAGGATCCCGACGAGGCGTCCGTCCTTGATGACAGGCAGGAGCGGCAGCTCGGTCGCGCCGAAGCGCTCGAGCGCGGTTCCGAGCGCATCGTCGGGCGAGACGATCGCCAGCTCCGAGGCCGGGGTCATCACCTGCTCGACCGGCGTCTCGGCCCAGCGCGCTTGATCCACCTTCCGCAGATCGCCGATCGCGACGAGACCGATGAGCCGATCGCCGGAGACGACCGGGATCGCCCGCAGATTCATCGGGAGCACGAGATCGCGGATCACCTGCCCGACCATCACGCCAGGCGAGGTCGACTTGTAGTCGGTCGTCATGAGCGGTCCGACCTTTGCGCCGCCGACGACCGAGACGATCCGCTCCTGCTGGAGCGATGAGCTCGCCGCGTTCCAGAGAAAGTAGGCGATGAGGCCCAGCCAGAGCCCGCTGGCCTCGTGCAGGATCACCACCTCATAGAAGACGAACGCACCAAACGCGACGGCAACGATCTGCCCGCCGCGCGCGGCGATGGTCGTCGCCCTGGTCCGATCGCCGGAGACGGCCCAGATGGCCGATCGCAAGACTCGCCCGCCGTCGAGAGGGAATCCCGGGATCATGTTGAACGCCGCGAGGTAGAGGTTGACCGTGCCGAGGTATGCAGCGACCGCTTGGATGGCTTCAGCGTTCGGCAAGCCAATGCGCGGGTCGATGAGAAAAGCGACAGCGATGCCGACAACACCGATGACGACGCTGGTCGCGGGCCCCGCGATCGCCATGAAGAACTCGGCCTTCGCCGATGGCGGTTCCTTCCTGAGATTAGCGACACCACCAAGAAGGAAGAGCGTGATCGACGAAACGGACATCTGAAACCTTCGCGCGACGAGCGAGTGCGCGAGCTCGTGGCCGAGGACCGATCCAAAGAACAGGAACGCGGTGATCGAAGCAACGAGGAGGCCCTTCTGGTTGGACCACTGCGGAAATTGCTGGGGGAATGAATCCGCCAGATTCAACACGACAAGAAAAAAGATGAGGATCCACGAAAAGTGAATGTTGATGTCGATGCCGAAGAGGCGGGCTACACGCACCGAACCAGGCACGTCGCCGAGCATACCGGGGGTCCCATTGGGCTGACCGCCGAGCGACCAAGAGGCGGAGGAGATCTGATCCGGAAGTTAGGAGGGAGCGTACGGTAGTCGTATCAGCTCGACTTGGGGAGGTGTGAGCATGCGCAAGTTCGCTATGGCGTTCATCACGGTCGTTCTGACATTCGGGGCCATGGCCGGCTCCGCAGCCGCGGACAAGCCACCGGCCAGCACCTTTATCGCAGTCCTCAACTCCGATAACGAGACGGGGGCGTGCGCCGGGATCTCGAACTCCGCACGGGGGGTCGCGATCTTCCACGTAACGGACGAGGCGACCGGGACCGTCGAGTGGAGACTCGTCGCGAACAACCTGCCGGGTACGCCTGTGGCAGCGCACATTCACATCGGGCCGCCTGGTGTGCCCGGCCCTGTCGTTCAGCCGTTGACTTTCCCGGCCGGCAATGAGAACGGCGTCATCGGCACCGGAACATTCACGAACCCGGCGCTGCTCGCCGCCATCCGCGCCGACCCGGGCAACTACTACGTCAACGTTCACACTGCGCCCAACTGTCCCGGCGGCGTCATCCGCGGACAGCTCGGAGACCACGGACCCTAAGAGGCGGACAGAGCCAGGCGGCACGTGCGCCGCCTGGCTCGATACTTCATCAGGTGGACGCCTACCTCGCCGTCGTTGCCAAACGCGAAGTCCGTGAGTACTCCGATCGCCCCGTACCTGAGGACGTGCTCACGAAGATCCTCGAAGCGGGACGGGCCACGGGCAGCGCCAAGAACTCACAGCCCTGGCGCTTCGTAGTGCTCAAGGAACGGGAGCATCGCCACGATCTCGCGAGTGCCCTCATGGCGCCGCGGAACCTCGACCGTTGCGCCGTCGCGATCGCGATCGTCCTTCTGAACGAACGCATGCGTTTCGACGCGGGACGAGTCGCCCAGAACATCATGGTCGCGGCGTGGGCTCTTGGCGTCGGCAGCTGTCCGAACTCGGTCCGACCCGATGAACACGATCGGCTCCGCCGGGACCTGCGCGCCCCCGCGGAGGCGGCGATCGCCACGATCATCACCCTCGGCTATCCCGCGCCGACGGGGCCGCGACCGCGGCCAAAAGCCGATCCGGAAAAGATCGTGGCCAAACTGAATCGTCTTCCACTGGAAGAGCTCGTTCACCGCGAGCGTTTCACCGGTTAGCATGTAAATCAAAACCGGAGAGACATTGACCCTCGCACCACCGACCGCTCGCTTCGGCGAGCTCGCGATCCACCCCGACATCTCCCGCGCGATCGATGAGCTTGGCTTTATGGCGCCTACCCCCGTTCAGATCCGGGCCATCCCGATCCTCCAGGCCGGCCGCGACCTTTTCGCTCAGGCCCAGACAGGTACCGGAAAGACCGCCGCATTCGCGATCCCGATCCTCGAAAAGGTCGACGCGGTTCTCAAGCGACCGCAGGCCCTCATCGTCGTGCCGACCCGAGAGCTCGCGCTGCAGGTGACGCGCGAGTTCGGAGCGATCGGGAAGTATCGGAAATCACATGAGGTGGCCATCTACGGCGGCGTCCCGTATGGCCCGCAGGAGCGGGCCCTCGCGCGCGGGACCCAGATCGTCATCGGCACGCCGGGGCGCCTCCTCGACCACATCGAAAAGGGAAATCTCGATCTGGGTGGCCTATTCATCGTCGTGCTGGACGAGGCCGACCGACTTCTGGACATGGGGTTCGCACCGGAGGTGCGACGCCTCCTCCGGCGCGCGCCTGCACGCAGGCAGACCGCGCTCTTCAGCGCGACGCTGGTCGCCGATGTGCGCGAGCTCGCCCAGCGGTTCAGCCACAACGCGGTGGAAGTCGCGATCGAACCAGAGAAGCAGAATGTCGACAGCATCGAGCAGGTCTATGTCGAGGTTCTGGAGCAGGACAAGGTCCGCGCGCTCGAGGAGCTCCTCCGCCGCTATGAAACCGATCAGGTGCTCGTCTTCAGGCACACGAAGCGCGGCGTCGACGATCTCGAGGACAAGCTGAAGAAGAAAAAGCACAACGTCGCGGCGATCCACGGCGACATGACGCAGCGGGAGCGCGAGCGCACCCTCGAACGATTCCGCGGAGGCGATCTTCACGTGCTCATCGCCACGAACGTCGCGGCGAGAGGGCTGCACATCGAAGACATCAGCCACGTGGTCAACTACGACCTTCCAGAGGACGCCGAGGTCTTTACCCATCGCGTGGGACGGACCGGCCGCGCCGGCAAGACCGGGGTCGCCGTCACCTTTGTGGGGGAGTGGGACTTCGATCAGTTCGATCAACTTCGTGCCAAGGCGGGCGTGCCGTTCCGCCGGGAGATCCTCGAGCTCTACGACCGCCAGTAATCTCTCGGCGTGGCGACGACACGAACCCCCGAGCAGCACGACGCGTATGCCGTCGTTCGCCTCGACTCGTTCCGCAACTTCACACCGCGCCCCGAGAACGTGAGCGTCCGCAGAGTCGTGCATCACTTCGCGGAAGCGGAGCTCGAGGTCCGGCACCTGAACATGACGGCCCCGACCGGGACCGTCTACTTCATCCAGCGAACGACCGTCGCGCCTCGCCTCGAACCCGTCGTCGTCGCGCCGCTCTCCCCAGTGGTCGCCACACCCGAAACTCCCCCTCCTCCTCGCTCGCGCAAAGCGCGCGCCGAGAAAAAGAGCAAGAAGAAGAAAAGCAAGCGCAGGTAGCGGGCGCTCAGGCGACCGAGCTGATCGTCGTCTCGCCGATGGAGGATTCGCCCGGCTTTCGCGCGGGGCTGATGCCGGGCGACAAGATCATCAAGATTGACGGCCAGAGCACCGAGAAGCTGGACCTCGGCGGGCGAGTTGTGTTGCCGGGATTCGTTGACTCGCATACGCATTTGATTCATGCCTGCGCCCGCGCCGAAGAATATGAGATGAAGATCGCCGGC
>Ga0209027_1001026_pt1 | contig 10336 bp, 8 predicted proteins | sample GraSoi013_1_20cm_3_FD_185821 | JGI IMG/M metagenome (GOLD analysis project Ga0209027, IMG submission 185821) | Grasslands soil microbial communities from the Angelo Coastal Reserve, California, USA - Sample 09_27_2013_1_20cm (SPAdes) (version 2) | ecosystem: Environmental > Terrestrial > Soil >...
CGAGGAGGAAGTTGGTGTAGGTTTTGCCCTTGTGGGTCTTGGTGGTTTTGCGGAGATACACGGGACACTATATATACAATCTACCACCGTAATGTCAATAGAAATACAATCTCCATTCGTCACTATTTACAACTTCCAGTAGGGTTTGGTTGAAACGAGAGGACTTGTCTGCTCAAAAAGCGAAAAATTGACTTTCGGCCGCGGAAGTCAGGCTAACAGCAGCCGCAGGCGGTCGACGGCGTCTCCGTCCCAGACCGAGTATCGATATTCGCTAGCCTGCGCAGAACCTTGCCATGCGGAAGGTGCGTCGTAGCAGGAACCACCGAAGGTCTCCATCGCTTAGCCGTGGAGCCCGTAGGAATCCCCGGACTTTAGCCAGACTTGGCCCGGGGAGGGGACGTCAATGCCTCGTCAATGCCTACTACCCATTACCCACTCTCTTCATGTACGCTAAATGCATGCTCGATGAAAAGGACTTTCAACGAAAAGCCGACGCCGCGTTCGAGGACCTCAGGCGCCGCATGCTCACCGCCGGCGATGAGCACGGTTTCGACGTGGAAGGCGAATCCGGAAAGCTAGAGGTGCTGTTCGAGGAACCCGTGGAGGCCAAATTCGTGATTTCACCCAACACACCCGTCCGCGAAATCTGGATCTCCGCGCTTTCCAGCAGCTTCAAGCTGGGATGGAATGAACCACGCAAGGCGTTTGTGCACGAAAAAACGGGTGAAGATCTCCACGCCGTCATGAGCCGCGTCATCTCCCAGCAACTCGGCGCCCAGGTCACTTTATGAAAATCAAAGCAGCTGTCTTTTCGATCGGCTTGCTGGTCCTGTCGACCGCGCTGCTGCCGCAAGTCCCCTCCGGCCGCGATGTCGTCAAACCCGAAACCTACGTCTCGCTCGATCCCGCGGCCCGCGGCAGGGCATTGGAAATCGCCGTGGTCATGAAGATTCGCCCGGGCTTCCATGTCAATGCCCGCGAAAAATCGGAAGACTATCTCATCGCCACCGATCTCAAGGCCGAACTTCCCGCCGGTTTCAACGGCGGCGAGGTCTCCTATCCCAAGGGCAAGCTCGAGAAATTCACGTTTTCCAAAACGCCACTGAACGTCTACCAGGGCACCTTGATTCTTCGCCTGCCCATCACCACGCTTGCCAATGCCCCGCTCGGCGTGCAGCACATTCCTCTCAAGCTCCGCTACCAGGCCTGCAGCACCGAACTCTGCCTGCCCCCGGTGACCGTCGCTCTCGAGGCCACGCTCAACGTCGTCGCTTCGGCCTCCGCCGCCAGGTCCGCCCACGCGGAAATTTTTGGAAAGCAATAGGCCCGCCATGCCCATCCCCGATTTGATCCGCCGCCAGGGCGGCAGACCTCCAGATTTTTTTGAAGGAAGGCTGGCGCTAGGCTTTTGCGAAACTGGCCACCGCGTCGCGCAAACGGCTGACGACGCGCTGCTGGCCGAGAACGACCATGGTGTCGAAGAGCGGCGGCGCCACGGCCTGGCCGACGATGGCCACGCGCGTGGCATTGATCAACAAGCCGGCTTTCACGCCGCCGGCTTCGGCCACCGCGCGGGAGGCGTGGTCGCATGCGTCGTGATTCCACTCGGCAAGGGCTTCGAGCCGATCGGCCAGTCTCCCGAGGAGTTCCGGCACTCTCGGATCTGTCCAGAATTTTTCTTTGGCCGCGGCGTCGCGCGTGAATTCGTCGCTGAAAAATGCGCGCGACCAACTCGAAAAATCCGGCAACAAGCGGATTCGCGGCCGCAGCAAATCGACGGTCTTTGACAACCAGGCATGGTCCCGACCGTCCGCCCCGGGAGCGGCCCACTCCGGCTTCCACAATCCGCTGCGCTTCAATTCATTTTCGACTTCCGGGAGCAACTCCTGGATCGGAAGTTTCTGTAGATACTGGGTGTTGAACCACTCGAGTTTCGGCCGGTCGAACACGGCGTTGGTGCGGCTCACGCCCTCAAGCGAAAATTTCCGCAGCAAATCTTTGGTTCGCAGAAACTCTTCGTCTCCGCCGGGAGACCAGCCCAATAAAGCCAGAAAATTGCGGAATGCTTCCGGCAGGAAGCCTTCGGCGCGGTACATGTTTACATCCGTGGCGCCGTGACGTTTCGAAAGGCGGGACTTGTCCGGGCCGAGAATCAGCGGCACATGCGCAAAAACAGGAGGTTCCGCACCCAGCGCGCGGTACAGCAGCACCTGTTTGGGAGTATTCGAAAGGTGGTCCGCGCCACGAATCACGTGGGTGATGCGCATATCGATGTCGTCGACGACCACCCCCAGCTGATACATGGACTGGCCGAATTCTTGGTCGTCCTTCCCGGAACGCAACAGGACAAAGTCTTCGATTTCATCGTTCGAAAACTCGCGCTCCCCAAATACCGCGTCCAGGAATCTCGTGGTTCCACCAAGAGGAACTTTGAAGCGCACCGCCGGCTTCCCACCCGGCGTCGCGGGCCGGCCCTGGCGGCAGGCGCAGCGCGTGACCCGACGTAGCTGCGGGCCTTCGCTGCTTTCTTCCTCATGATCCCCGCCGACATATTTTTCCGCGGGACAGTAGCACAAGAATGCCGCCCCGTTCGCCAAGCACTTTTTCGCAGCCGCGCGATACAGTTCCGTTCTCCCGGATTGGTAAAAGGGCCCCTCGTCCCAACCAACGCCCAGCCATTCTAAGCCATCGAGAATACCCCCCACCAGTTCGGGCTTGTTGCGCTCGGCATCAGTGTCCTCGACGCGAAGAATCATCGTGCCGCCCTGGCCCCGTGCGAACAGCCAGTTAAACAGCGCGGTGCGAGCTCCTCCCAGGTGCAAATAACCGGTGGGGGAGGGGGCAAATCGCACCCTTACAGCGGATGTTTTGTCATTCATGTGAGCGCGTCCCGGCACTTCAATCGAAGCTCTCAGTGTAGCCAAACCCTCTATTTAGGTCCAACTGGCGGGCTATGGGCAAAGGCGAGGCAGGTTGTGCTCCGGGGCATTGCTATCGTTATCTCCTAGATGCTGTCTCTTTGGCAACCAGTACTAGGGTATGCTTGCTTCCTGAAAATTCCGTCATCCATAATCGTAACTAGTTTGTTTTGTGTACCGACGCGACCCTTCTAGCGTCGCCGCACGGCTGTGCTCTCCTGCAGCCGGTGCGGTTGCCGGTTGACACCGTGGGGCCGAACGACGTTTGTGCCTCGGTGGCTAGCGGAATAGAGTCCGCCATACGGGCGGAGAATCGAATGCGTTCCTGATGCATCAGAGTTTTATTTCACTGGCCCTGCTGATCGCCACTGCTTTGGTGGCGGGCTTTTTCTCCTATATCCACAGCATCAAGCGCCAGACTTATCTGCTGCTGTGGACCGCCGCGTGGGCCGTCTTCGGACTTCATTACGTGTGGCTGACACTTGCTCCGTGGGCAGCGGAGAGCCCGCTGCAGAGCGCGTTGAATCATTGGCTTTTCGCGGTTTCCGGGGTGCTCTTTTTTCTGGGGGCACAACTTTACGCCCAGCGGAAGGCCTGGAAGATTCCCGGGCTCGCCGTTGGGGTGCTCTTCGGATTTTGGGCAGCGGCCAATGCCGCCAACGCCTTTTCTGTCTCCGCGCTCATTCCCGGTTCGCTTATCTACATCGCGGTCGCGGTGGTGTTCTGGCAGGAAAGCCGGCGGCAGGAAACTCTTGCCGACCGGCTGCTGGCTCTTTCCTTCGCTTCCTGGGGCGTTCTGTGGATCGCTCTGCACTTCCTCGATACCACTCCGGAACTCCAGGGCGCAGGCATGAGCGTGGTTGCGGCGGCTCCCTGCGCGTTCGTGGCCATGCTCATGGTCATGGCGCTTTACGAAGAAGAAAAGCGGCGCATCGAGCGCAACATGCTGGCGCTTTCGAATCTCAATTTGGCGACCTCCAGCTTTGTGGGCGGCGAGATTCAGCGCATGCTGTCGCAAGCGCTGGACCGCGTGCTGGGTGTTGTGCGGCTGCCCGCCGGGGCGCTCTTTCTGCACCACGGTGATCCGCTGGGCCCCACGTCGGTCGTTGCCGTGGGCTTGAGTGACGAGTTTTGCCGCGCCGCTCAGGACGAAGGCCTGGACGATTATCTCGTCAGTCTGGTGTCGCGCCTCGGAGGCCTGCTTGGCTTTCGTGACCTGCGCGATGACTCCCTCTCGGCGCTCGAAAAAGAAAAGTCCATCCGGCGATTCCGCGAGCTGGCTCTCGCGCAGGGGTTGCGCAGCGTGGTGGCCATCAGCCTGCAGGCCAAAGAGCAAGCCTTCGGGGTGCTGCTTCTCGGAACACCGGACAGCCGGCGCTTTACACCGGCGGAGCTGAGGCTGCTCCTCGCGCTGGGGCACCAGATCGGCATGGCCGTAGAGAACAGCTATTTGATTCAGCAGACGGCGCGGCGGAGCGAAGAGCTTCACGTATTGAACGAAATCGGCCGCGCGCTCAGCTCCACGCTGAACAAAGAAGACCTGACCAGGAAAGTGTGGGAGGAGCTGAGGCGGCTCTTCGACGTGCAAAATTTCTATATCGCGGAACTGGATCCGCTGCGCGACGAAATCCAATTCGATCTCGAGATCGTGGATGGCCTGCGTCTGCCGAAGCGCACACGCCCCGCAGGCAACCACGTCACCGAATACATCATTCGAACGCGGCAGCCGGTGCTCATCGGTGACAATTACGTGGGGGAGATGAAAAAGCTGGGTGTCGAGCCTCTGCGCACCAAAGGGTGCTTCTGCGGCGTGCCGCTGGTGGCCTATGACCACGCCATTGGCGCGATGGCTGTGTACTCCGACGAGGAGCGCGTTTTTGACGAAGGGCACTTGGAGCTTCTGCGCGTCCTGGCAAGCGAAGCGAGTATCGCGATTGAAAACGCCCGCCTGTTCAGCGAAGAGCGCACCAAGGCGCGGCACCTCACTCTGCTCAACACGATTTCTCGCAACGCCATCGCCACGCTCAATCCGGACGAGATGCTCGCCAAGATCACCGAGCAACTCGAAGCCGGCCTGACCTACGATCACATCGGCATCGGCGTGCTGGACTACGCGACACGGGAAGTGGTGATCCAAGCCGAGGCCGGCAACCGCCGCGGGACGCTGGGGCAGCGCATCGCCCTTGGCACGGGCCTGATCGGCCAGGTGGCCCGCAATGGCCACATGGCGACCTACCGCGCTTCCTCTCCTGCCGAAGCCGCGTTGCAGCCACTCTTCGAGGATTCCGTGGCGGCCGTGGCCTTGCCGGTCTTTTACGCCGAACAGCTCCACGGCATCCTGTACGTCGAGTCGTCCGTTCCGGTGGACTTCTCCGAGGAAGAGATTCTTCTGCTGCGCACGCTGGCCGACCTCATCGCCGGCGCGCTGCACAACGCGCTTTCTTTCCAAAAGGCGCAGGAACAGGCCATCACCGACGGACTCACCGGCGTGAAGACACATCGTTTTTTCATGGAAGCATTGTCCGCGGAATGGAAGCGCTCCACTCGAGCCGGCCGCGGCTTTGCGCTGGTGCTCATGGACCTCGACCGGTTCAAATTCGTGAACGATTTCTACGGGCACGTCGATGGCGACCTCGTTCTGCAGCGCGTCGGGCAGATCCTGGAGAGCAATTGCCGGCGCTCCGACGTGGTGGCCCGCTACGGCGGGGACGAGTTTGTCATTCTGATGCCGGAAACCAATATGGAACATGCGCGGCAACTGGCCGGCAAGCTCCGTGGGTGGGTATCCGCCGATGGGCTGTTGCGCGAGAAAAACATAAGCGCCAGCTTCGGCATCGCCTGCTATCCGCTCCACGGCTCGTCACCGCAAGAGCTAATCCAAGTTGCCGACGCCTCGATGTATCTTTCGAAACATCAGGGCGGCAACGCTGTTTCAACCGCCGATCACTTCGATCCCAACGAAGCAAAGAAATGGAAACGTGACGTCCTCGAAGCGTATCTGGGAGTGACGCTCAAGCGGCTTTTCTCAACGGGCCCCGAGGCCTTTGAGGAGATCTACCAGCGCTTGCGACAATTCACCGAATCGCTGGCGGCGACCGAAGCAAATAACGGCCAGTCAGCTACGGCCTCGGCCCAGGGTAGGCAGGCACTCCCGCACGCGGTGCTAGACACCGTCACCTCGCTGGCCCTGGCGATCGACGCCAAGGATCACTACACCCAAGGCCACTCGCAGAAAGTCTCCGCCTATGCGGCGCTGGTCGCAGAAGCCATGGGGATCAAAGACGAGGAAATGGAAGAGATTCGTCTGGGTGCGGTGCTTCACGACATCGGCAAGGTCGGTATTCCGGAGAGCATCTTGAGCAAGAACGGCCCGCTCAATCCCGAAGAGTGGGAGACCATGAAGGCACACGTGAAGTTTGGCGCCAAGATCCTCGACCCGCTGACGCCGCTCGCGCGTATCCGCGAAATGGTTCTTCACCACCACGAATTCTTCGACGGCTCTGGCTATCCGGACGCATTGACCGGGGAGAACATTCCCTTGGGCGCGCGCATCATTGCCATCGCCGACGCCTACGACACCATCACCAGCGACCGCACGTACAAGCGGGCCCGTAAAGCCATTGACGCTCTGGCCGAGCTGGAGCGCTGCGCGAATGCGCAATTTGACGGAGCCATCGTGGAACTCTTTGTCCGCACCATGAGGGCGCAGCCTAACCCGATCATTGAAGTTGCCGCGACCACCGGCCCGGTGCGCGGCAGCTGATCACGGCTGCTCAAAATGGGCAGCGATCAGCGCGCCTCGAGGTCCACGTCCTTGATGGGCAGATCCCAATGAGCTTCGAGGATTTCGAAGCGGCGTTGTTCTTCTTTTTTGAAGGTGTCTTGATCGGGATAGAGCTGCTTGATCAAAAACGAGCTGTCAAAATTGTCGTTGGCAATGGTGGCATTCTTGAAGACGATGGTTACTCGATAATCCCAACGGCCGTCTTCGGTGCTGTGATACCGCGGAACGGTCATGCTGACCCTCAACATACGCCCCAGCTCGATCTCCTTGGCGAGAACTGGATAATGGTTTTTCTTGAACAGCGCCAGGAATTCCTCGGCGTGCCCCCACTTGGCCTTGTAGTAGTACTCAATCACGTACGGTTGATCTCTTCCATCGGCGGCCAAACTACGCTGAGGCGGGGCGGCTCCGATGGTTGACGACCAAAGAAGCGCCGCCAGCCCAAGCGCAGCGATCGCCGGGCCCTTGGCCTGGGAGACTAGAATTTGCATTTGGTCGCTCCTCCGCTGGCGCTATCGAGAGTACAAGCCGGGCCAGGCAATTTAAACCAAAAAGCAGAGCCATGCTACCACCGGTGTAGCTCGTTTCAAATTCCGCCTCCTGTTATCCTTTTCCCTGGGGGAGGTCGCATGCAGACTGGATCGGTGAAGTGGATTGGCAAACAGAAATTCGTGGCCACCAGCCCGTCGGGACACTCCATGACCATTGATTCCGACCGGACTTCCAACCAGGCGCCCGGCCCGATGGAGCTGCTGCTGCTGGCGCTCGGAGCCTGCACCGCCACCGACGTGGTCATCATCCTGGACAAGAAGCGGCAGAAGCTGGAATCCCTCGAAGTGATCTGCTCGGGCGAACGTGCGGCGGAGCCACCCACGGTCTGGACCAAGCTGGAAATGCTCTATCGTCTCCGCGGCCAACTCGACGACGTGGCCGTAAAGCAGGCCATCCAGCTTAGCGAGGACAAATACTGCTCGGTTGCGGCCATGCTGAGGAAAACGGCGACCCTTTCCTGGCGCTATGAAGTCCTTCCGCCAGCCTCCTAGCCCCGGGCCTCCACCGTACTGAATGAGACAACCCCTGCACCAGCCTATAGTTGCGCGAGAGTATAGTGAAAGTTAGATAAAGATATCCTCGATGGGCCCTCTTGTCCGGAATGCGGTTCTTGGGATTATTTGCGTTGTCGCCGCGGCGACACCCCTTTCCGCGCAGGCCACCGCGGGACTCCTTCCCCAAAGGGCCAAGATTCCGCTGTCCAAGATCCCGCGCGTCCATCGAGCCCTCCAGTTGGAAGATTTCCTGGAAAACCATCCGCGTGAAGCGGAACTGACGGTCACCGATTTCCGACAGAACACTCCGGGCGCTGGGGGTGCAGACCGATGCGATCTACACCGAGGGGCAGGGATACGATTTCAGCTTCGACACCCTGTGGGATAACGCGGGACGCATCACCGGCAACGGCTACATCGTCTTCTTTTCAGTTCCCTTCAAGAGCTTGCGGTTCTCGAACGACCCGCAGCAAACCTGGGGGAGTAGCGCTCTATCGGGTGATCCTTCGCAAGAGCGAATCGTGGATAAATACGAGCATCGCGCGGGGCTGGATGCGAAGTTTGTCTCCCAAGATGCGCTGACATTCGACCTCACGCTGAATCCGGATTTCAGCCAGGTGGAATCGGACGATCCGCAGGTCACCGTCAATCAGCGCTTCGCCGTTTTTTTTCCGGAGAAGCGACCGTTCTTCATTGAAAATGCAGGATTCTTTGTGACCCCCATCAATTTGTTTTTTTCCCGCCGGATCTCCGACCCGCAGTTCGGCAGCCGCGTGACGGGAAAGGTCGGCCAGTGGACGCTGGGTGCCCTGGTCATCGACGATCGGCAGCCCGGTCAGGGATTCCCGAGCGGGCCCTACGACACGCGAGCGGTGGACGGGCTGGTGCGGGTGACCCGCGAGTTCGGCAATCAGTCCTACGTGGGAGGCTTTTTCTCGAGCCGTGATTTCGCCGACACCAGCAACCGCGTGGCTTCGCTGGATGCGCGGCTGAAATTCTCCCAGAACTGGGTGGTCGATATTCAGGGGGTGCACAGCTGGACGCGGCAGGATCTCAACGCCGGACAGAATTGCTTGTCCTTTTTCGGCAGAACAACGCATTCGGAGCCTATTTCTGGAGACCGGAGAACAGCAAGGTTGTCGATTTCGGCCCGACGGCCAGCGAAACCGTGGACTGGAATCACAACAACATTCTCGAGGATTGGCAGGCAGCCGTTGGATTTCAAATGGATTTGACGAAGCAGACCACCCTCAGCATCAATCGTGGTGAAGCCTACGAACTCTTCGACAATATCGGGTTTCGCAAACACAGCACTTCCCTTCTCGCCGCCACGCAACCGTACAAATGGATCTCCTTCTCCGCGCGGTATACACAGGGAATTGGAGAGAATTTTTTTCCGGCTCCCGGCCTCCTGCCCTTCCTGGCAGACGCGACCCGGGTGAATTTTGGCCTGACACTGCGGCCTTCCTCGCGGTTCCGATTTGATGACCTGCTGATTTACTACCGGCTGGGAACGCGGCCGGGTTGGACTACGCCTCCGTTCACACCCGGGCAGAGTGTTTTCAACAATTACCTTAACCGCGCGAAGCTGAATTACCAGTTCACCAGAGCATTGTCGCTGCGGTTGATTCTGGACTACAACGCGACCATCGCCAATGCGCAACTCCTCGACGTGCAGACTAATCTGGGCGGCGTCAATGGCGGACCGTTCGCTCCCAGCAAACTCTTTACCGCCGATGTGCTGCTTACCTACTTGCTACACCCCGGTACGGCGGTGTACGCCGGCTACAACAATGGCTTCACCGATTTGTCTTTGGCCAATGTGGACGGCGGGATCGGACCGCGCGGCTCGCCGGCCAACACCACCAATCGCCTGTTTTTCGTCACGCTTAGCTATCTGTTCCGCTACTAGGCTGCGCATGTCTTAACCTTGTAACGCCCAGGCGCAATCGCATAAAATTCAGCGTCCTTGTCGGGGGTAAGAAAAGCACAGGAGAAACATGTCCCACCGCATTGCGGCAAAAATTACGGGTGTAGCCGGTTACGTTCCGCCCAAGGTGATGACCAACGCGGATCTGGAGAAAATGGTTGCGACCAGCGACGAATGGATCCGCACGCGCACCGGAATCCGGGAACGCCACGTCGCGGAGAAGGGCACGGCCACCTCGCACATGGCCACAGAAGCCACCAAGGCTTTGCTGGCCGAAACCAAAACAGATCCCGCGGAGATCGACCTTATCGTGCTTGCCACGGTTACCCCGGACATGTTTTTCCCCGCCACCGCTTGCCTGGTTCAGGAGCGCATTGGCGCGAAGAAGGCCTGGGGCTTTGACCTGTCCGCGGCGTGTTCCGGCTTTGCCTACGCGCTGACCGTCGGAGCGCAGTTCGTCGGCGCGGGCACGCACAGGAAAGTGCTGGTCATCGGCAGCGATACCATGACGTCCGTTCTAGATTACACGGATCGCGCAACGTGTGTGCTGTTCGGCGATGGCGCGGGCGCGGTGCTGCTCGAGGCCGCGGGCTCGAACGAAGGGATCCTCGATTTCGCGCATGACGTGGATGGCTCAGGGGGAGCATTTCACGTCATG
>Ga0209027_1001027_pt1 | contig 10328 bp, 8 predicted proteins | sample GraSoi013_1_20cm_3_FD_185821 | JGI IMG/M metagenome (GOLD analysis project Ga0209027, IMG submission 185821) | Grasslands soil microbial communities from the Angelo Coastal Reserve, California, USA - Sample 09_27_2013_1_20cm (SPAdes) (version 2) | ecosystem: Environmental > Terrestrial > Soil >...
TTGAACAGAAGCTCTACGGTTGAAAACGTATCAATCTGCTTCGCAAGCAGCGGTGCGTTTTCGGCCCCACCTGATCCACTCCACGAATCAGCAAACTTGCGTAAGATCCATATCTGGCTGTGTGGCAAGTTATCTGAGAAACGGTAATTTTTATCTGATAAATGACAGCAAGGCCGAACAGATGAGCATGTTGAGGCATGGCAGCGGTTTCGGGCAGGTTTTTGGGGCTGACTCTTGGCCACCTTTTTCGGATAGTAGCCCAACTCGGTCAGTTCCATCCTCCTGCCTCCAAGAAAGGTTTTCTTGGTTTAGTCTACCATATCTGGGACAATTTAGTTTTCGAAGGTCCCTAACTCGAATTTTTATGCACGAGCTGACACAGCGAAACAACGGAAACAAATGAAACAAGTGAAACAAGTGAAACAAATGAAACAAACCTCATTGGAATTGCATTAGCTCGTTGTCCCGGGGATCGCTGCCAGCCATAAACCAACTTTTCATAGCTGCCTCCAAAGTAAATCAAGGTGAAAAAACACTTCAGTATACGAATAGTAGTACAATCTATCTGCAAGTGCAACACATCCACGCTCGTTGCAAAACTCTATCACTTTGAAGATCTTGTTGTATAATACCTCAAAAGAAATTTCGTACTATTTCCACTTCGATCGTCGTCCAACGCGATGTCATCAGCAAAAGGAGGTGAAGCAGCGAGTCAAGCAAGTGATGAGAACCTGCAAGCATTATTTCAGCGTATCGACGAGCGCTCTTCGTTAGATTTGTTCAATTAGTGGCAGCAGTTCCGTTACCGCTTCATGATGCCTTGGATATCTATCACGTCGAAGTGACAAGAAGGAGGATACCTTTCATGGACATCAATTTGCGCGAAGTCACAAGTTCAGCAGTTCTTGAAGAGAAAAAGAAGCTCCGCAGGGAGTTTAAATACCTCGACATGATCTTCTATACAGTAGCCGCACTCATCGAACTGGTGCAACAAGCATAGCGGCCGTCGGGCCTACGACGAGTTCTTTAAGCCTTCTTATCTGCTGTACCTTGTTCTGTTATCCTGCTGCTCTGTATGGCAGACTCGTATTTCCTGGCTGTATTCTGCAGGCCTTTGATGAGCAGGTTGGGAGTCAAACCGAAGACGGCGGCCATGAGCAACGATTGAGGCTTCACTTCGAAAATTTGCGCTAAAGCCGGTTGCACATTTGAATTATTGAGGGCCGATCCACCCAGCGCAGTAAGTGTTAGCAGCACCAGCACACCACCAATGCCGGCCAATCCAGAAAGCAACGGGGTCGCAACGAGGCGAGTCGTAGAAAAACCAAAATCATCGACAGCGCTCCCAGTCAGCGACTCCTGGTAAAACCTGCCGAACAGACCCGATACTGCTCCGACCAGGTAAAATGCTGTCGCTGCTATGATAGGACTGTTATTGCTATGGGCGGTTAGAATGCTAATACATAGCATGGCATGTGTCACTACCCCGGTAATTGCTATCGCTGCAAGGAGCCTGTTGCGCGCACGGAGAAGTCCTTCCCAACCTCTATCCTGCAAGGTATTGAGCGCTCTCTTTACCCGGCGAAGCGCAGAACGAGCAGTAGCCTTGGCCTCATCAGAAGTATCAAAACTATCCTGCTGTTGCGAGATACCCTGACGTGACAGGAACTCCTCGAACGCTCTTTCTTTGAGATCTGCCAGTGTTATGTTATTCTTATCTGGCTGATGCTCTTTGAGGTACACTCCCGCTGCCGGTTGAAGCGCCATTACCGCCTGGATCAATGTATCAAGGAGTTCATCCTTTGTGCTAATCTCGGAGCCTTGAAGAGCCATTTTGTCTCTCATCGCTCCATAAATGATTTCCTGGATACTATCAAATTCGATAATCGCCTCCTCAGCCTGGTGGACAAGGCGCCAGACGGTGCAATATCCAGAGCCACATGCCCAGAGAAGACCTGTGGGAGAGTTATACAACATCTTACGGATGTCAATGTAAGAAGCAAGCGCAGTTGTCAAAGCCGCACGAATACGTTCGTCGTTGATATATTTGAGAGGCTTGTCTATCTTACGAATCTGATCTATTGCCTCTTTGATGTCTTCACACTTTTTCTCCAGCATCCTCAGATCGTGGTCCGTACCATCTATGCCGAGTTTTGCTCGTATATGGCACAAGCTGCCCTTTAGTAAACCATAACTACCTGGATTGGCTGATTGTGCGCTAGCAAAGGGATAGCCAACCAAAGCTACGATCAGCCAGAGAGCAATGGTCACGAAATGTGCGAGAAACAGGATATGCCATGCAGAATGTGAATCCAGCCGGACAATAGGCGAAAGGTCCACTACGAGATCGGGGAACGAGAGGTATATGATTACAAGTATAGCGGAGGAGACGATGGGGATCATTACTCCGATCAGTATGAAAGAGGCGCAGTAGCCGGTAATCCATATCCTCACACGTTTCCCGAAAGTATACTCGGACTCGTCAAAAGAATGAGTTTGCTGGCTTTTCCCTTCCTTTCCACCGTCTAATAGAGACAAGGAGGGCGAATGATTAACGCCAGTTGTAGAATTGGTCTGCGAGATTGTTGCCATCTGTTGTGCCTATTCCTATTCGTCTTTAGCTGACCATCATACACACCTACCTACGATAATCTCTTAGCTCACTATAATGTATAGAATAACTACTACGACTCCTATAAATTACTATCAAAACGCTATACATTGACGCTTTTGGTCGACGAGTTTCTACCTACCAACCGTCAACTTATACGAGGTTCGGATATTTGCCATTAAGACGATTGGGTTGGCGTTTTTTGGAGGGGAATCATTGTTACTCTTGACATGATTGCATATAATTAATTCAGTTACCCATACCCCCCTGGTATGGGTTTGCAGAAAGACAAGTAACAGTTAAAAAAATACAAACCTTTAAAGAAAGAGGGGTACCTCTATGCAGATAGTCAATAGCATAGGACAAGCATTATTTACGTCCTTCAGTATGTTTTGGGAAATCCTCTGGCCGTTAATTCTTGGTTTTACCCTTTCAGGCATCGTCCAGGCGCTCGTGTCCCATCAAGCAATGGCAAAGACACTTGGATGCGATGGTCCTAAATGCTTAACATTTGCAACGCTCTTTGGTATCGCCTCGAGCTCTTGCTCCTATGCGGCCGTTGCTCTCGCGCGCTCCATCTTTGTAAAGGGCGCCAGTTTTACTGCTGCGATGGTATTTGAACTTGCTTCCACCAATCTTGTCATCGAGCTTGGCATCATCTTAATCATCCTGATGGGATGGCAATTTGCAGCAGCAGAATTTGTTGGCGGCATTCTGATGGTGATTTTCATCGCGCTGATCTTCCGTCTTACCTTAACGCCAAAGCTCGTACAGATGGCTAAAACACAGGCTGAAAGGGGAGTGATAGGCAGAATGGAGGGACACGCGACAATGGATATGAGCGTATCAGGCGGGTCTTTTTTCTCACGGCTCTTCAGTGGGAGAGGATTTACGGCTGTAAGTCACTTCTTCGTGATGGATTGGGCATCTGTCTGGGTAGATATCGCGCTTGGGTTGCTCATTGCTGGCGCCTTAGCTGCGTGGGTTCCCGATTCATTCTGGAATGCATTTTTCTTGACCAATCAACCGACGCTGGCAAAAATCGAAGGCCCTCTTGTTGGTCCATTAGTAGCTATTTTCAGTTTTGTGTGTTCCGTTGGCAACGTGCCGCTGGCAGCAGTGTTGTGGAGGGGTGGCATTAGCTTCGGCGGAGTCGTCAGTTTCATCTTCGCAGACCTGATTATCTTGCCCATCCTTGACATCTACCGCAAATACTATGGCTGGAAAGTCATGGGCTATATCCTGGTTACGTTCTATGTGACGATGGCAGCGGCAGGCTATGTCGTAGAATTTCTCTTTGAGGCGCTGGGTATTATTCCGAGTAATCGCAACATTGCTGCGGTTACAGAGGGGGTACAGTGGAACTACACCAGTATCCTCAATATCATCTTCCTGGTGTTGGCTGCGATACTTGTCATTCGTTTTATACGCACGGGTGGCATACCGATGCTGCGCATGATGAATACTCCAGAGCATGACATGGCTCACCACGAGATGACTCAGTAGCCGGGAAGTCCGGCAGGAGGCCGGGTGATCCGTAGGGGCGAGGGCGGTGGGGAGTGGATGGGTGGGCCTTTATGGTCGCCCGCGGCTGGGGATATGATCGTATTCCTCCAAGATGGGAGCCCAGGGAACAGGACGCGGGCGACCATAAAGGCCCACACCACCCAGCCCAACCGCCCTCGCCCCTACGGATTTGATGGGCTTCTCCTTAGGTTGATGCGTATTGGGAGACTCTTGCGGTCGCCCTTGAGGGGAGGTATACTGAGAAGCGGTTGCAAGCGCCTATATTCACAACAGAAAGGATTGGAATATGGCACCACCACCCCCTCACCGCTTGATCGACTTCCACAGTCACTACTACTCACCTGCCTGGTACCCTTTTTCCTCGGCGCAACAGTCCAGTACCCTCGCACAGGCGTGGCCTTTGCTCACGAATATCCATTCCCAACTCGTTGCTATGGATGATGCTGGGATTGACGCCAAGGTATTGAGTGCACCATCGGCACTGATCACCGCTCCAGGCAAGCGATTGCCAATCACAATGATGGAGCGCATCAACGACCACTTCGCCGCGCTGGTCGCGGCAGAACCCCGCCGTTTGTTCGCGCTCGCCACTATTGACGCGTTCCAGGGTGATGCCGCTGCCCGCGAGGCGGAGCGGGCGATAAAGTCACTGGGTATGGGGGGCATCTGCGTTGACTGCGCACAGGGAGACAGTTATCTTGACGCGCCGGAGGCACGTCCGACCCTGGAAACAGCCGTGAAGCTGGGTGTGCCGGTCTTCGTCCATCCTGTGAACCCCGCGGGATGGACGGAGCGGATGGCGGCGAAGCTGGATCGCACAGGTTATCTCCTGGCGCGAGGCACAGAAACGGCCGCCAGCGTGCTGGCGTTGATGCGCAGCGGCATTTTCGACGAGCTTTCCAGTCTAAAAATAGTGCTGCCTATGATTGGCGCGGCGGCTTTCCTCTTCGCCGGCATAGCCGATTACGAATACGGACCGCGGGGGAGCTGGCAGGGATCGCTGCCGAGCATCGCCCGCAAGCGCCTGTACGTGGACACCATGGGTTTCGATCCGGTGACACTGCGCTTCGCTATCGAATTGCTGGGAGCGGAACACGTGCTTCTGGGCAGCGACTGGCCAATCATGCCAATCGCGACGCGACGCAAGATTGAAGAAACGCTGGCAATCCTGGATCTCACAGATGCCCAGAAGGTCGCGATCCTCGGCGGCAATACCAGGCAATTACTGACACAACATCCTACACCGCAGTAGCCAGGGCGACCGCAAGGGTCGCCCAATAGGCGTCAAGTGAAGAAAAAAGACCGCGAAAAACGAGGAAGGATGGGAGTGTTCCGTAGGGGCGGGAGCGGGGTGGATGTGGGGAGGGGACGCTTGCGTCGCCCTCGTCCTGGTCCCACGAGTCTTCTCCCTCCGGCCAGGGCGACGCAAGCGTCCCCGCCCCTACGGCAAAACGGGGTTTCTTCCTCCTTAACTTGACGCTTCTTGGGCGACCCTTGCGGTCGCCCTTAAAGGCTACCGAACCGAACCAAACTGCTGCATATGTTTGCGTTCCCGCTCCAGCGCGTCTCCCGGGAAGGATTGTTCCCCGCCGAGCGTACGGGCGTCGAGGGTGAGTTGGGCCGCTTCTTCCATGATGATGATCAGTTGCGCGGTGGCGAGAGGGTTACTACTGAAGGCCAGTAATCCATGGTTTGCCAGCAGCACCGCCGGAACCGTCGGGTGTCGCTCAAGCTGGTCCACGATATAGGAAACGGACTCCTGTGACCCTCTCGGCGCCCAATCCGCTACCGGAATATCCTCCGTAATGCCGAAACGCAGAAACGCCTCGTACACGCATGGCAGGGGCTTATGGGCTAGAGCAAAACTTGTCACGCGAGGGGAGTGGGTATGAATGACGACATGCGCGTCATTGCGCGCGCGGTAGACACACGCGTGCATACCAACAATTTCGCGCGTGATCGGGTCCATTGTCCCTTCCACCACCTCACCATCATAAGTGACGACCACCAGTTGCTCTGGCTTCAGGTGAGTGATTTGACCTGTTGAAGTCAACAGCATGCGATCAGCTTCAGGCAGTCTCACACTCATGTTGCCATGTCCGCTGTGTGACATGACGCCTGCCTGATAGAGGAGGTGTGCAGCCTGTACAAGCTGTTCTCTCAACTTACCGTAGCTCAAATTCGACATCGTTTCCTCGCAATTCCAAAAAGTGGTTATGCTTTGAGCAGCCTCCTGAATTGGAAGGCTCGTACGATTAATACGACGCCATAAATGAGAGAAAAAATGCCGATTAGCCAGACAAACGCCAGCAGGCTGGCCCCTGGGATGAAGAACAGGACGACGCCCAGGAGAATGGAGATGACCCCACCTGCTATAAGGGCCCACTCAATACCAACGCCAGGGGGCACAACGAAAGCAGCGATCACCTCGAAAATGCCTGTTACGATTGCCCAGGCGGCAATGAGGAAGAGCAATACAAGCGCGGTCTCGCCGGGCCAGAAGAAAACCAGGAGTCCCAGTATGATGCCAGCAATGCCACCAATCAGGACCACCCACCAGCGTGAGTAGACGTTCCGTTCCTGGAAAGCAACAACCACCGCCGTGATGCCATCGATCAGGACATACGCGCCGAACAGGTAAATCAGAAACAGAAGCGTTGGGCCGGGCCATACAATGGCTACGATGCCAAAGAGCACCGAAATGATTCCACGCAGCAACACCAGCCACCAGTAGTTGCGACCGATCTCGCGAGTAGTAACTACGCTCATTCTGCGTCTCCTTCTTGATAAAGTCCAGACAATACAATATTCATTCTACACTACTGTGCCTACAATAGAAGTATAAGGCGTAATTCCGCGGTACACATCCCACTTTCGGGTGATATTCACAAGTATAACATACATTTGGTGTTGAAAGGCCGTTCGTGGCGTCGCCACGAACGGCCTTTCAACACCAAATGCCGTATCTGTTTACCCACGCAGTCGAGTATAGGCCAGGCGCAGGCCCTCCAGGGGCAAAAATGGATTGACATGCTGGATTTCAGGGATGATAGGAGCCATCAACTCACCCAGGCCGCCATGAGCAATTATCTTTACCTCGCTGTCATCGGTCACACCCGGAATCTCCTTGCGCAAGCGGCTAATCAAGCCTTGCACTAACCCGACATGCCCAAAGATGATCCCCGACTGCATGTTCTCTATAGTATTTTTTCCCAGCGCCGCGCGCGGAGGCGTCAAATCCACGCGGAAGAGGCGGGAGGCGGCGCTGCTCAAAGCCTCGGCGGAAATGACCAGCCCGGGGGCGATAGCTCCACCCAGGAAATCTCCTTCAGCCGAAATAACATCAAAGGTGGTAGCAGTGCTAAAGGCAATAATGATCGCCGGCCCACCATAGAGATGATGAGCGGCCAACGAGATGACAATGCGGTCTGATCCAAGTTCCCACGGATTATCGATAAGGTACTTTATCCCCAGATCCATTGTATGATCGACCGTGATGGCCTCTTTGCCAAAATAGCGCTGAGCCAACTCCTGGAAGACCGGGGTGAGCGGTGGAACAACGCTCGACACAATAATATCATCGATATCGGTTAGCTGATGGCCTGCATGATGTGCCAGGTCGTTCAGCACCATGGCGTACTCGTCGGTCGTACGCTGGCGCACTGTCGAGACTACCCAGTGACGCTGCATGGTTGTGCTGTTATACAGGCCAAACTTAATATTCGTATTGCTGATATCGATGGCAAGTAACATAGAAAACCCCTTATACTACGCGATGCTCTGCGCACTGGCAGCATACTGTTTGAGAAGAGCAGCGATCATGAAAGGATCTCCATGCGATTTATCATCGACGACAATCACCTCATGCTCGCTACGGCTATCTACAAAGGCCAGCGAGGTGGGCGTGCGCATACGTTTCATTCGCCAGCCCATTCCAGATGAGGTAAAGGCTCGCCCACCGAAGAGGCTTAACACATTCTCTCTCGCGTTCGGATTTGGCCTGTTTTCAGGGCTACTGGTTGAGCGGTCAGGAGGTGGAGCGCCACGTGCCGTAACATGCCGCACATACATGAGTGGAACGTGGATAATTTTTTCCCCTTCCTGCTTTATAAACTCGTTGGGGGTAATAACGATCAAGTATTTGTCTGCCTGTAAAAGACGCCTCGTATCCATGATCATGGCCCACAGGCTACCCAGGCCAACGAAAAGCAAAAAACCCAGGAACAACGTGGTAATGAGAGCAGCTATGATACCGTACTGGTAATTGTGGGGAATGACGCTATACGCCATGATGCCAAAAAGTCCAAGACCCAGCACGACGCCGGTAAACCAGCCTAATACTCCTACAAGAACACTGTTTCGTGAGAGCGGCAACACAACCCAGCCAGGAGGTCTTTCACCCTCTGTTCTGGCCCTGGTGATTATTTCGGATGACTCCATTAGAAAAAACTCCTCATGAATCGGGCACCAAAGTAATATAGTCCCATCTACTATATTATATCAAAGTTACTACGTCCCTGGTGAAATAAGGCTCTCATGGGGCTAACCTACAAGATACCCTTGTGGTACAATACAACATCGATGAACATTTGAAGGCAGGCACATCTTTGTGGGGATCGATATGGACGATCAGATACGACAGGAGGCTGTGGCGGCGGCTCGTCACCTACTTCTATTGTATAAAGCGGAACATCCAACATGGACAGATACCAGAACACCGGTAGATGACCTCGTATCCTGGGCCGGACTCCAGGTAGAAACATTTCACGTAAAAGATTATCCAGAAGGCACGTATGGCTTCCTTGAGCCAGATGAAGACCTGATCTGGCTCTGCCGGACGCTGCCTGAATCGCTGCGCCGCTTTACGCTGGCCCACGAGCTCGGCCACGCCGTGCTGCACAGGGACAACGCGCATAGAAGCCAGTTGTTGCAAGAAAGCGGGCAAGCGGCAAGTCTTCCCCCGGCATCGCAATTTCTACCGGAACTGTCGCGTGAAGACCCATGCCAGCAGCCGGATGTGCAAGAGGAAGTGGTAGGGCAGAACGAGCAGGAACTGTTACAGGAGGTGCTGGGCATCGGCCAGTCCTATAATCCTCGCAGCGAACGCGAACTGGCCGCCAATATCTTCGCTGCTGAACTGCTCATGCCCATTGAGCAGGTAAGGACCCTCTATTTGCACGAACACATCCCAACAACCGGGCTCGCCAATCTTTTCGACGTATCCAATGCCGCCATGCTCAACCGGCTAGTAAGCCTGGCAACGGAACCCCTTGTCCCATCCCATCCCGGCCCCCAGGGGCTGCCCTCGAACGACACAAAAACCATTGCGAAAAAGCAATATGATGAGTTTCAAAAAGCGGCCATCGAGGCTCCAACTCCCGCGTTGATCGTGGCAGGGCCGGGCAGTGGCAAAACCAGCACGCTGATCGGCCGCACGGAATATTTGATCAATACGCTCGCCGTGCAGCCAGAGCATATCTTAGCTTTGACCTTCTCACGGAAAGCGGCACAGGAGATGCAGGAGCGCCTGGCGCAGGTACTGCAAAGGGATGACCCACGCAACGACAAAGGTTTCAACGGTGGAGCCCTACAGCATACACCTACAGTCAGTACTTTTCACGCCTTCTGCGCTGAAATGCTGCGCGCCTATGGTCAACTTATGGGGCTGCGACCAGACTTTACCGTTATCGACGAAACTGAAGGCTATTTCCTGCTGCGCCAGCTGGCGGGAGAAATGCCGCTCTACCACTATCGCAACTTGAAGTCTCCTGCATATTATTTTCCGGATATCTTGAAAGCCATCTCGCGCGCCAAGGACGAGCTGGTATCGCCCGAACAGTATCGACTGCTGGCACTACGTATGCTGGAGAGCGCAGCCGACGAAGAGGCGCAGTTGAGCGCGCAGAAAGCCCTCGAAGTAGCCTCCATTTACGCGCTCTACCAGGAAGGTCTACGTGAACGGGGAGATACCGACTTTGGCGGCCTTATCATGCTGACGGTCCAGTTACTACAAGAGGTCGAGGAGGTACTCTACGAACAGCAGCAGCGCTTTCACCATATCCTTGTCGACGAGTTTCAAGATATCAACAGGGCCAGCGGTGTACTCCTGCGTTTGCTGGCAGGTGAAGAGCGCAACGTATGGGTAGTCGGCGATGCAAACCAGGCCATTTATGGGGTTCGCGGCGCTTCA
>Ga0209027_1001028_pt1 | contig 10328 bp, 10 predicted proteins | sample GraSoi013_1_20cm_3_FD_185821 | JGI IMG/M metagenome (GOLD analysis project Ga0209027, IMG submission 185821) | Grasslands soil microbial communities from the Angelo Coastal Reserve, California, USA - Sample 09_27_2013_1_20cm (SPAdes) (version 2) | ecosystem: Environmental > Terrestrial > Soil >...
GGGTACCCGCCGGACACCCCGGTCGTGGTGGCGTACCGGGTGAGCTGGCCCGAGGAGCTGATCCTCACCGGCACGATCGCCACGCTCACCGAGACGGTACGCGCGCACAAGCTCTGGAAGCACACGCTGTTCCTGGTCGGCCCCGCCCTGGCCGCCGCCGGTACCCGCAGCCACCTCTACCACCCCGGCCACTTCCACGGCTTCCGGCGCGCGGATCCGCAGGCCCGCCAAGCGATGCGCCATGGATGAGCCGGAGCTGCGCGAGCCGGACCTGCCGCGCACCGCGAAGGTACGCCCGAAGGCGCTGCGTACCGGTTGGACGACCGGCACCTGTGCGAGCGCCGCCGCGAAGGCGGCGGCGCAGTTGCTGACCGACGGGCCACCGCCGCCGGAGTGGGTCGAGGTCGGCCTGCCGTCCGGGCGCCGGGTCACCTTCGCGGTGGACCGTGCGTCACTTCTGGAAAACGCCGCACAGGCGGTCGTGGTGAAGGACGCCGGCGACGATCCCGACGTGACGCACGGCGCGCACCTGACCGCGACCGTCTCCTGGACCGGCGCCCCCGGTGTGGAGCTGGCCGGTGGCGAGGGCGTCGGGACGGTGACGAAACCGGGACTGGGGCTGGAGGTCGGCGGGCCCGCGATCAACCCGGTACCCCGCGCGATGATCGCCCAGGCGGTCACCGAGGTGGTCGGTGAGCGCGGGATCCGGGTGGTCATCAGCGTGCCGGACGGGGAACGCATGGCGCGCAAGACGACCAACCGAAGGCTCGGCATCCTCGGCGGCATCTCCATCCTCGGTACGACCGGCATCGTGCGCCCGTTCTCCACCGCGTCCTGGCGGGCGAGCGTGGTCCAGGCCGTCCAGGTCGCGGCGGCACAATCCGAGTCCACCATCGTGCTGTGCACCGGCGGCCGCACCGAGAAGGGCGCCATGGCCCTGCTTCCCGACCTGCCCGAGGTCTGCTTCATCGAGGTCGGTGACTTCACCGGGGCGGCGCTGCGGACGGCCGTCGCGCACGGGGTCACCCGGGTGGTCTTCGTCGGCATGGTCGGCAAGCTCACCAAGCTCGCCGCCGGCGTACTCATGACGCACTACACCCGGTCCCGGGTGGACACCGGGCTGCTCGGTCGGATCACGACGTCGGTCGGTGGCACCCCGGCGCTCGCGGCCGACGTGGACGCGGCGAACACGGCACGGCACGCGTACGAACTGTGGGCCGACGCGGGTCTGCTGCGCCCGGCCGGGGACGTGCTGTGCGTACGGGTCCGGGACGTGCTGACCCGGTTCACCGACGGGCGGATCGCCGCCGAGGTCGCGATGGTGGACTTCACCGGTCGTACCGTCGTGGCCGCCACAGTACCGGGGTGGGTCGGATGAGGCCGGTCACCGTCATCGGCATGCCCGCACCGGTACCGCTGCCGGACGTGGCGCTGCTGGTCGGCGCGCAACGTCATCTGTCCACTGTGGACAGCAGCGGCGCCGAACGCGTTGTGCTGGGCGACATCCACCGCGCGATCGACCGGATCGCCGCGCACGACGGGCCGTGCGCCGTGCTCGCCAGCGGCGACCCCGGGTTCTTCGGCATCGTCCGGGCGCTGCGGGCCGCCGGTCTGGACGTCGAGGTGGTCCCCGCGCCGTCCTCGGTCGCGATCGCCTTCGCCCGGCTGGGCCTGCCGTGGGACGACGCGCTGGTCGTCACGGCGCACGGCCGGTCCCTGAACCCCGTGGTGAATTGCTGCCGGGCGCACCCGAAGGTCGCCGTGCTGACCGGTCCCGGTGCCGGGCCGGCCGAACTCGGTGCCGCACTGCGCGACGTACCCCGCCGGCTGGTCGTCGCCGAACGGCTCGGCCAACCGGACGAGCGGATCACCGAAACCACGCCAGAAGTGGCGGCCGCGACGCCCTGGCGGGACCCCAACGTGGTGCTGGTGCTGGGCCCGCACCCGGTTGCGGCGCGAGCGGGTTGGCTGGCCGGAAACCAGCCCGGCCCGGCGGGGTGGGCACTGCCCGAGGGGGAGTTCGCCCACCGCGACTCGATGATAACCAAGGCGGAGGTACGGGCATTCGTGCTCGCCCGGCTCGGACCGCGCCTCGGCGACCTGGTCTGGGACATCGGCGCGGGCAGTGGTGCCGTGGCCGTGGAGTGTGCCCGGTTCGGCGCGGCCGTCGTCGCCGTCGAGCGGGACGCTTGGGCGTGCACCGCCATCCGTACCAACGCCGCGAACCACCAGGTCGAGCTGTCCGTCGTGGAAGCCGTTGCGCCGCACTGCCTTTCCGGGCTCCCCGACCCCGACGCCGCCTACGTCGGCGGGGGCGGCCTCGACGTGCTCCAGGCGTGTGCCGCCCGCCGCCCGTCCCGCCTGGTCGCCGGGTACGCCGCGGTCGAGCGGGTCGGTCCGGCCCTCGCCACGTTGCGGGACAACGGATACCGGGCCGAGGGTGTCCAGCTCGCCGCCTCACGGCTCACCCCGCTGCCCGACGGCACCCATCGCCTCGCCGCCACCAACCCGGTGTACGTCGTGTCCGGAGTACTCGCATGATCGGCCTCGTCACCGCCACGGCGGCCGGCCGGAGACTGGCCGCGCTGATACACGACGCGTGGCCGGACGGGACGACCGTCCACAGTGGGCCGGTGGCGGCCCAGGTGGCGACCGCCTGGGCCGGGTCCGACGCGCTGGTCTGCTTCCTCGCCACCGGGGCGACCGTACGCCTGCTCGCCCCGCTGCTGTCCGACAAGCACACCGACCCCGGTGTCGTCTGCGTCGACGAGGCCGGTACGCACGCCATCGCCCTCCTCGGCGGCCACGCCGGCGGCGCCAACGCCCTGGCGTACCGGATCGCCGAGGTGCTCGGGGCCCGACCGGTCGTCAGTACCGCCACCGACGCCACCGGGCACACCGCGCTGGACAGCTTCGGCGCCGACCTCGGCTTCCGGCTCCCCGACCCGTCGCCGGTCGCGGCCCTCACCCGGGCGCTGCTCGACGGCGAGCCGGTGACCCTCGCCTCCGACTCCACCTGGCCGGTACCGCCACTGTCCACAGTGGACGAGGCGCCCCGGAGGATCGCGGTCACCGACCGGTCAGCCACGGAGGCGGACCTGGTCTACCGGCCGCCGAGCCTGGTCGTCGGCGTGGGAGCCAGCCGGGGCGTATCCCAGGACGAGGTGGAAAACCTGGTCCGCGAGGGGCTCACCGAGGCTGGCCTGGCTCCCGAGTCGGTACGCGCCATCGCCACCGCCGACGTCAAGGCCGACGAGCCCGGCATCCTCGCCTGCGCGGGGAAGTACGGCTGGCCGCTGCGCACGTACCCGGCCGCCGAGCTGAGCACGGTGCCCGTACCCAACCCGTCCGAGTCGGTACGCGCCGCCGTCGGTACCCCCAGCGTCGCCGAGGCCGCCGCGCTGCTGGCCGCGCGCGAGGCCGGCCGGGACGCCGAACTGGTGCTGCCCAAGCGGTCCAGCGCGATGGCCACCGTGGCGATCGCCCGGCTCACCCCGCGCGGCCGGTTGACGATCGTCGGGCTCGGTCCAGGTGCGCCGGACCTGCGCGCCCCCCGCGCCACGCAAGCCCTACGCCGGGCCAGCTTCGTCGTCGGACTCGACCAGTACGTCGACCAGATCCGGTACCTGCTGCGCCCCGGCACGACGGTCGTCGCGAGCGGCCTGGGCGCGGAGGAGGAGCGGGCCCGTACCGCCGTGGAGCTCGCCACCCAGGGGAACGCGGTCGCGCTCATCGGCTCCGGCGACGCCGGTTTGTACGCGATGGCCTCCCCGGCGCTGCAACTGGCCGGACCGGACGTGGACGTCGAGGTCGTACCCGGAATCACCGCCGCCCTCGCCGCGGCCGCGCGCCTGGGCGCCCCGCTCGGCCACGACCACGCGTACCTGTCCCTGTCCGACCTGCACACGCCCTGGCCGGTGATCGTGCGCCGGCTCCGTTCCTGCGCCGAGGCCGATCTGGTGCTGTGCCTGTACAACCCGCGTAGCGTACGGCGTACCGCGCAGTTCGACGAGGCCGTCGCGATCCTCGCCCAGTACCGGGACCCGGACACCCCGGTCGGCATCGTCCGCGACGCCAGCCGGCCCGGCGAGCGGGTCATCCTGACCACGCTGAAGGAACTCCAGCCCGGGTCGGTGGACATGCGCTCGATGGTGCTCGTCGGGTCCAGTCGCACGGTCGTGCGGGCCGGGCGCCTGGTGACCCCCCGGGAGTACCGATGGCTGTCGTGACCGTGGCCGGCTGCGCCGGCTGCGGCGCCTGCCTGCTCACCTGCCCCACCCACGCGATCCGCCCGGACGGCGGGCGCCTGTACGTCCTGGCCGACCGCTGCACCGGCTGTGCCGAGTGCGTCGAGGTGTGCCCGGTGGACGCGATCACCCTGCGATCCCAGGAGGAACAGTGACCCTGCAATGGACCGCCGCCGAACGGGTCCGGCTGTCCGGCATCGTCGCGACCGTGGTCGCCCTCAACGTCGCCGGCTGGTCGCTGTACCTCTACTACACGCACAGCCTCACCGCGGCGGGCACCTTCGCCGGCGCCGGTACCCTCGCCTACATCCTCGGCGTCCGGCACGCCTTCGACGCCGACCACATCGCCGCGATCGACGACACCACGCGGCTGATGCTGTTACGTGGCCGGCGCCCGGTCGGCGTGGGCTTCTTCTTCGCCATGGGCCACTCGGCCGTGGTGCTGATCCTCGCACTCGTGGTCGCGTTCGCCGCGCGCAGCGCGGCGGCGCACAACCTGGACGCCGTGCGGCACATCGGCGGCGTCGCGTCGGCGGTGGTCGCGGTGACGTTCCTGACCCTCGTCGGGGTGCTCAACGCGGTCGTGGTGACGGCGCTGGCGAAGCTGTGGCGGCGGCTGTCCCGCGGCGACGTGGACCAGGCCGCGATCGACCGGGAACTGGCCAACCGCGGCCTGATGAACCGGATGCTCGGCGGCCGCATCCGCGGGCTGATCCGGTCGAGCTGGCACATGTTCGCGGTCGGGCTGCTGTTCGGGCTCGGGCTGGAGACCGCGAGCGAGGTGACCCTGCTGTCGTTGCAGGCGTCCACCGCCGCGCAGGGCGCGCTGCCGGCGCTGGCGGTACTCACGCTGCCGCTGCTGTTCGCCGCGGGAATGTCCACCTTGGACACCGCCGACTCGCTGTTGATGACCAGGGCGTACTCCTGGGCGTACCGGCAGCCGGCGCGCCGGCTCTACTACAACCTGGCCACCACCGGGATGACCGTCGTGGTCGCGTTGTTCGTCGCCTCGGTGTACCTGGCCGACCTGGCCGTACAGCTGACCGGGGTCGGCGGCCCGATCGCCGCGTACGCCCAACTCGCCGACCGGTTCGAGGTGCTCGGGTACGCCATCGTCGGCGCGTTCGTGCTCGCCTGGGGCGGTGCCGTGCTGATGTGGCGCCTGGGCCGGTTCGAGGAGCGGTACCGGGCATGAGCCGCGCCGTACACCCCATCGAGGCCCGCTCGTACGAGCTGCTCCGCGAGGCCGTCGACACGTCGGGGCTCCCGCCGCGTACCCGGGACGTGGTGGAACGGGTCATCCACACCACCGCCGATCCGGGTTGGCTGACCGACCTGGTACCCGACGAGGCGGCCCTGGAGGCCGGCGCGACCGCGCTGGAAAGGCGGGCACCGCTCGTCGTCGACGCCGCGATGGTGGCGGCCGGGATCACCGCGTACCCGTCGATCTGCTTCGTGTCGCAGAGCGAAGCCCGCGCGCTGGCCGAGCAGAGCGGGCTGACCCGCAGCGCCGCCGCGATCCGCCTGGCCGCCGCGCGCTTCCCCGAGGGCGCGGTCTGGGCCATCGGCAACGCCCCGACCGCGCTGGCCGAACTGCTGCGCCAGGACGTCCGGCCGGCCCTGGTGATCGGCGTACCGGTCGGCTACGTCGGCGCTGTCGAGGCCAAGGAGGCCTTACGTACCAGCGGATTGCCGGCCCTGTCCAACCGCTCCGCCCGGGGCGGCTCGGCCATCGCCGCAGCCTCGGTCAACGCCCTGCTGTACGGAGACCCGCTCAGATGATCCCGCTGTTGATCGCCGGCCACGGAACCGCCGACCCGGAAGGGGCCGAGCAGTTCCGGGCCTTCGTCCGCCGGGTGGGTACCCGCCTGGACGTCCCCGTCGCCGGTGGCTTCATCGAGCTGTCCGCCCCGGCGCTGACCGACGCCGTCGGGACGCTCGTGGACACCGGCGCGACGCGCCTGGCCGCCGTACCCCTGATGCTGGTGGCCGCCGGTCACGCGAAGGGTGACATCCCCGCGGCCCTGGCCCGGGAACGGACCCGGCGGCCCGGCCTGTCAGTGGCCTACGGGCGCCCACTGGGCCCACACCCGGTGGTGCTGGACCTGTTGCGGGAACGGCTTTCCGGAGCCGGCGCCGACCGGGACACCACGGCGCTGCTCGTCGGGCGCGGCTCCACCGACCCGGACGCCAACGCCGAGGTGGCCAAGGTGGCCCGGCTGCTGGCCGAGACGAGCGAGGTGGCCGGCGTCGAGTACGCCTTCGTCTCGCTGGCCCCACCGGACACCGCGGGCGCACTGGAGCGGTGCCGGCGGCTGGGCGCCGCACGGATCGTCGTGCTGCCGTACTTCCTGTTCACCGGCGTACTGCCCCGGCGGGTACAGGCGCAGGCGCGCCAATGGGCGCACGGGCACCCGGACGTGAAGGTCGGTACCGCGCCGGTGCTCGGCGACTGCGACCCGCTCGCCGACCTGGCCGTCGAGCGCTACCACGAGGCGCTGGCCGGCGACCTCCGGATGAACTGCGACACCTGCCTGTACCGGGTCGCGCTGCCCGGCCACGCGCACCGGGTCGGCGCGCCCCAGGCGCCCCACGACCACCCGCACGACCACGTCCACGCCACCTAGTTTCCGGCCGGGGAAGGCCGGCCTACGAACGTTCGTGGGCGTGGTGCGCGGCGAGCACATCGTCCCCGAAGTCGCTCAACGGCCGGCGCAGCACGGTATGCGCGTGGTTGGCGCCGTTCTGCGTGTTGTCGTACTCGACCAGCAGGTCCGGCCCCTGGATCCGGTAGTAGTGCCCGTGTCCGGGTTCGGCCGGCCCGGCCCAGGCGAAGTACAGGTCGCCGTCGCGCAGCCGGGCGTACTCGGTCTGCGCCAGCTGCGGGACGAGCCGGTCGAGGTACACCGCGAGGAGCCGGTCGAGCAGGGCCCGCGCCGCGGTGTCCAGCCGCCCGGCCGGTACGCCCAGCGGCTCGGTCCGCGCCGGCACCGCCGCCCGGGTGGCGCTGAGGATGTCGGCCGGCGCCCGCTCGTCGATGACCGCCAGCCGGCGTTCAGCGGCGCCCATCCCGGTCAGCAGCGCTCGCGCGAGATCCTCCTCCAGGGCGAGCGGACGCAGTACCGGGTGGTCGTGGTACCGCACGGTCGCCGGGTTCAGCCCGAGGAACACCGGCGCGGGGGAGACCTCGTCGGCGGCGACGGTCATGGTGACCGAGAGGTGGTGCCCCTCGAACCGCCAACCCCACTGCCCGTCCGGCGCCGGTTCGCCGAACACGACGACGCAGAAGTCGTTGAGGTACCGGCCGCGGTGCCCGCCCTCGGCGCGGTCCAGGATCTCCTCGCCGGCCATGACGGTGACCGCCTGGGCGTACGCGTGGGTGCTCAACGCCGTGGCGAGCAACTGCATCGCCGCCTTGTGCCCCGGGCGGTCGAGGTCGGCCAGGCACACCCCGGGCCGGGGTCGCGGCCGGTACTCGATCCACCGGCGGGCCCCGTCCTCGGTGAACGGCAACTGCCCGCGCGCCCGCTGGGCGTCGTCCAGGTGGTACAGCAGATGGCTCGCGGCGGCCCGCATGGCCGCCGGTACAGAGGAATCCGGTACAGAGGAATCCGACACGCCCCCACCGTAGTTCAGCGGTGGTGGCTCGGGGTCGAGCTGGGGGAGCCGCTGACCGGGACGCCGGCCGGCTGCAGGCCGGCGATCGGCTTGCCCTCGTTGACCATCCACACCACGAGGACGAAGACCACGGCGATGCCGACGAGTACCCACTTGGCCAGCCGCCGGGTCGAGGCCCAGGCGCCCTTCCGGAGTCCCGGTACCTTCGCCTTGGTGTCCTTGTAGTTCGCCCACGCGCTGAGGCAGAACTGGACCGCCATCCCGGCGGGTACGCCGAGCAGAGCTCCGATCACGACGCCGGACGTCGTCACCCCGCTGATCATCCACTTAGGGTGGACCTGCGTAGGCCGTCCCGTCATGGTCCGTTCGGGCGACCTGACCCGTTGTTATGTGCACGATCTGCGAAAGCGGGAGGGTAACCGGGCCGACCGGGAAAACCTCAGCCCGTCCGGTTCGCCGCCGATGGGACACGCCGGCGAACTGGACGGGGAGGTACCGGCATGGAGCAGGGCAGCGGGGACGCGCGGTGGATGGGCGTCGGGCGCAGCACCGGGGACGACTCGCGGGCAGCGGCGGTCGAGGCGGCGCGCGCGGCGGTCACCGGCCCGGAACCGAAGCTGCTGCTGGTCTTCGCGGCCATCACGCACGACCCGGCGCTGATCCAGGAGGGCATCCGGGAGGTGGCCGGGGACACCCCGGTGCTCGGCTGCACCACGCACGGCGAGATCGGCCCGGGCGGCCCGGCCGACGGCTCGGTGGTCGTCGCCGCGCTCGGCGGCCCCGGCTTCTCCGTGGCGACCGCGGTCGCCGAGCAGGTGTCCGGGCGCCAGCGCGAAGCCGGCGTCGAGGTGGCCGGGTGCGCGGCGCAGGTCGCCGACCGGGCGTACCGGGTGCTGTTCCTGCTGACCGACGGGCTCACCCGGGACCAGGAGAGCATCCTGCGGGGCTGCTACGCCGCGCTGGGCGCCGGGGTACCCCTGTTCGGCGGCGCGGCGGCCGACGGCTGGCGGATGACCGGCACGTACCTGATGGCCGACGGCAAGGTGCTGACCGACGCCGTGGTGGCCGCGACCATCGCCTCGGACGCCCCGATCGCCGTGTCGGTACGCCACGGGTACCACAAGATCGGCGAGCCGATGATCGTCACGAGCGCGGCCAACGGCCGGGTACACACCCTGGACGACCGCCCCGCGATGGACGTGTACCTGGAGCGGCTGGGCGCGCCGGCGGGGGCGTACACCGATCTGGATTCGTTCGTGGAGTTCGCGCTGCCCCGCCCGATCGGGGTACAGCGGCGCAGCGGCGTCGAGGCCCGCAACGTGAGTACCGAGATCGACCTGGCCGGCCGGTCCATCGGCGGCGGCAGCGCGCTGGACCCGGGCGGGCTGGCCTGGGTGATGGACGGCGACGAGGGCTCGATTCTCGACGCCGTGGACGAGGCGTGCCGGGAGGCCCGGGAGCGCCTGGGCGGGCAGCCGCCGATCGGCATGCTGACGTTCAGCTGCGCCGCGCTGCGGGCGGTGCTCGGCGAGGACGGGATCCGTAGGGAGGGCGACCGGCTGGACCGGGCCGCCGCCGGGACCCCCTTCGCCGGCTTCTACACCTACGGCGAGATCGCCCGGACCCGCGGCATCGACGGCTTCCACAACCAGACCCTGGTCGTCCTGGCCCTCGCCTGATGGTCGAGCTGGCGTCGGTACTCCAGATCCAGCAGCTCGTCGAGCTGCTGGCGGTGGTGTCGTCACTGCCGGACGAGGCCGCCGCCGTGGTCGCCGCCGCCGAGTGGGCCGCCCAGGCGCTGGAGGCGGAGGTCGCCGCGGTCATCGTGGACCGGCGGGTGGCGGCCGCGGTCGGCTTCCCGGCCGGCGCGGTACCGCAGGACACGCTCGTCGCGGTGGCCGCCGGCCGGCTGGGCGTCATCGCCCTGCCCGGGGTCGGCGACTGCTACGCGGTGAGCGCGGCCTGGACCGGCGCGCACCCGGGCCATCTCGTGCTGGCCCGCACCGGGGAGAACTTCTCGGTGGAGGAGCTGAACCTGATCCGTGGTATGGCCCGGCTGCTGGACCTGACCCTGACCATGTTGCGGACCATCGCGGCCGAGCACGAGATGCGCCAGCGCGGCGAGCGGCAGGCCGCCGAGAACGCCCGGCTGCTCGCCTCGCTCACCCAGCGGCAGCGGCTGCTGGAGCACCTGTTCGACATCCAGCGGGCGATCTCCCGTCGCCAGCCGCTGGCCGAGATCCTGACCACCATCACCAGCGCCGCGCAGGACCTGCTCGGGGACGAGGTGGTGGCGCTGTGGCTGCGCGAGCCGGCCGACCCAGACCGGGTCCGGCTGGTCGCCTGGCGCGGGCTGCGCGAGGAGGAGGCCACCCGGATGCCGCCGGTACCGCTTTCGGAGGCGGGTGTGGTCGGGCGGTCCATCGTCGAGGACCGGCTCGTCACCGCCGTGTTGGACGGCGA
>Ga0209027_1001029_pt1 | contig 10322 bp, 7 predicted proteins | sample GraSoi013_1_20cm_3_FD_185821 | JGI IMG/M metagenome (GOLD analysis project Ga0209027, IMG submission 185821) | Grasslands soil microbial communities from the Angelo Coastal Reserve, California, USA - Sample 09_27_2013_1_20cm (SPAdes) (version 2) | ecosystem: Environmental > Terrestrial > Soil >...
AAGCGCCACTCCCTTGGCGTCGACCGGGCGATCGCTCTGCCCCGCGAGCTTCAGGGCGCGCTGCTTCACATGCTCGGCAAACTGCTGGGGTTTGATAGCTTCGTCGACGAGCCGCCAATCCTTCGCTCTTTGTCCCCGGACGCCGTCCGGATTCGTGCAGAAGATGTCGGCCTGGTCTCTACGAACTTTGCGCTTGTCGGTCACCCGCGTCAGCCCACCCGTTCCCGGCAGAACGCCCAGCAACGGAAGCTCCGGCAAGCTAACCGCGGAGGAGCGGTCATCAACCAGAATGATTTCATCGCAAGCGAGCGCCAGCTCGTACCCTCCGCCAGCCGTTGTTCCGTTACAGGCGGCCAGGAATTTGAGACCGGAATGCGCGCTGGCATCCTCGATCCCATTGCGTGTTTCGTTTGTGAACTTGCAGAAATTCACTTTCCAGGCATGCGAGGAAAGACCAAGCATGTAGATGTTGGCCCCGGAACAAAAAATGCGGTTCTTGGCGCTGGTGATGATGACCGAACGAATCTCCGGATGTTCAAATCGAATGCGCTGCAGCGCGTCATGCAGCTCAATGTCCACTCCGAGATCGTAAGAATTCAGTTTCAATTTGTAACCCGGGCGGATCCCACCGTCCTCCGCCACATCCATGGTCAGCGTGGCCACTGGAGCATCGAAGGAGAGCCGCCAATGTTTGTAGCGCGAAGGATCTGTTTGGAAGTCCACCGCTTCCATTTTTCCCTGGGACTCTTGCGTCGCGACAACGTCCACGAGATCCTCCTAGTCGAAATTAGCCTGCAATGTTGTTTTGAGTCTCGAGAAACTCGCTTCCACGGAACTGCCCGATGTGTCGAGCTCCATATCCGCTTGCCGGTAGAGCGGTTCCCGGGCCTCCAGTATCCGTCGCAAGTCTTCCATGGCCCGGTCATTTCCGGCCATGGCGCGAAAATCCCCCTGCTCCAGCACCCGCGACATGTGCTCCTCCGGCTGCGCTTTTATCCAAATGGTGTAGCAATGCGAGACCAGATAGTCAAAAGTCTCCTTTTCAGATACTACGCCTCCTCCCACCGACAGCACGGCGCACTCCTGCTCCGCGAGCACTCTCGCGAGCGTGCGCCGCTCAATCGCGCGATAGCCGGATTGCCCGTAGAGCGAGAATATTTCTCCGAGGGGCATTCCCGTATCCTTCTCAATTTCACTATCTAGTTCGATGAACCGGACGCCCTTCTCAGACGCCAGTTTGGATCCCAGCGTAGACTTGCCGGCTCCGCGGAGCCCAATCAAGGCGATACGCTTCCGGCGCGCCTTTTCTCCAGGACTGAAGTCACGCATCAGCCGGAACACCACCTCTTCCAGGCGATGATTGGGGAGGCGTTCGAGAAATCGCTGAATTAATTGTTTTTCGCCCGGCTCGGCAACCTCCGGAGCGAACAACTCGACAAGAGAAACATCGAGTGCACCGGCAATCCTGCGCAGCAGCACGATCGATACATTTCCTTCGCCAGCTTCGAGCTGCGCTAGGTGGCGTTCAGACACATCCGCTTCCCGCGCCACCATCTTGCGGGTCATCCCGCCTAGGTGTCGTAGCTGGCGAACGCGCTTGCCAAGAAAAAGCAGGAAATCCCCATCCGGACTGGGCGTCACCCGGTCTAGACTGGCAGCTTTGGAATGCGTGTGAGTGTGCATGCCTTCAGGAGCTGAGTATGCATTATAATACACGTGACCACGGGACGGTCAAGAGTGTTGTACAACTCCGAAGCCTCAACAGAGGTCGGGGCCAACCAGATCGCATCTAAGATATTTGTTATCATTGCTATTCGAGATCACGGTCCGACTGAGCATGGAGAAGGGACGTAGTTTTCAAAAGACAGGGATATGCAGTATTATTCCAACTTGGTTGCCTATTCACGGTTTTTGACTTCTGCAATCAAGATGTCTCGCGGGCCTTGCACCGGGGAGGTTGGCAAATGAGACTACCTAACTATGTTTCTGGCCGGTGGTGTGCAGGCCTAGGCAGCGGAGAACTGCTCGTTGATCCGGTTACGGGTGACGAGCTGGTGAGCATCTCTTCAGAGGGCATTGATCTCGAGGCAGGTCTTCAGTTTGCACGTGCTCACGGCGGACCTGCGCTCCGAGAGCTAACCTATACCCAAAGGGCGGATCTGCTGGCCAAGATCGCCGAGGCCTTGGCTGCCAATCGTGACGAATACTTTCGGCTCTCTCTCGTCAACCTGGGCGCTACCCCGGCGGATGCTTCGTTTGATGTGGACGGTGGCATTTACACCATGAAGTACTACGCGAAAATCGGGCGGGCCCTGGCAGAAGGAAAAATGCTGAAGGAAGGCTCCTTGGTGGCACTTTCGAAGGGCAACACGTTTGTCGGGCAGCATTTTCTGATGCCCACCAAGGGCGTTGCAGTTTTCATCAATGCATTCAACTTTCCTGCCTGGGGTTTCTGCGAGAAGGCTGCGCCTGCGCTGCTCTCCGGCGTCCCTATCGTGGTGAAGCCAGCTTCCCCCACGGCTTGGCTGACGCACCGGATGGTGGAAGATATCGTAAAGGCGGGTATTTTGCCGCCTGGTGCGATTTCCATCATCTGCGGCTCCGCTCGCGAACTGTTGGGCCACGTTCGAGAAGAGGACATCGTTTGCTTTACGGGCTCGGCCGATACCGCCGCGCGCATTCGCTCCCATGCCAGCGTCCTCCGCCGTTCCGTTCGCGTGAACATCGAAGCGGATAGCCTTAACAGCGCGATTCTCGGGCCGGATGTGGCTTCCGGCACGGATTTGTTTGACCTGCTGGTGAAAGAGGTGGTCCGCGAAATGACCCTGAAAGCCGGCCAGAAATGCACGACCATCCGGCGCGTCCTGGTTCCACGCGAACAGCTCAAAGCCTTTGGCGAGGCCGTGATGGCAAGTTTGAGTTCCATGAAAGTCGGCAATCCCCGGAACCCCGAAGTAAAGGTAGGGCCGGTCGTGAACAAAGCGCAGCAGTCCTCCTGCCTGGAAGGGCTGGCCAAGTTGAAGGAAGAATCCGAGGTCCTCTTCGGCGGTGACAAGAATTTCCAGCCGCTGGATGCCGATCGGCATAAGTCCGCCTTTGTGCAACCGACGCTTCTCTCCTCGAAGAATGGACTCGCTGCAAAATATGTGCATGACCTCGAGGTTTTCGGCCCGGTGGCTACGCTGGTGGCTTATGACACTCATGAGGAACTCATGGCCATCACCAGGCGAGGGCTAGGTTCACTGGTTGCCTCGGTCTTTTCGAACGATAGGAATTTCACCCGCGACACCGTGCTTGGTATCGGCGACCTCCATGGAAGAGTGTTAGTCGTGGATTCGAACGTTGGCCAGGAGCACACCGGCCACGGAAACGTGGTGCCCAGTTGTCTCCACGGTGGTCCAGGGAGGGCCGGCGGCGGCGAGGAGCTTGCCGGATTGCGCGCCTTGTTGCTTTACCATCGCCGTTTCGTCGTGCAGGGACCGGCCGATGGCATCAAGCAATTGTCGGAATTGTGCGTTGACGCCGCTTCCTTATGCTAATCGATTGATAATCAGCATGTACTACCGCGAGTACTGAGGCGGCGGCGCAATTTGTAACCTTTCGTTACAGTACTCTCGTACCAGCCACCCAACGCCATCCGTATAACCCATTCAATCTAAATATCTTAGTTACGATGACCCGTTGGGTGCGCACGTGCTGTTTTAAGAACGCTAGGTTGCGCTCGACCCAGCAGATTTGATGGAGCTCGCGCATGAGACAGTACCCAGTCCGATTGCAACCAGGTTTCTCCCTGATGGAGATCCTCGTCGCGGTTGCCATCATCTCCATCATTCTGGGGATGGCGTTGCTCAACTACGGCAACATCCTGCCGAATTTTAAGGCCAATTCTGCCATGGACCAACTCCTCTATCAGTTGCGTTCGGCTCGCGAAAGGGCCATCGCTCATCGCCGCGAGGTCCAGGTCCAATTTGTGGGAACGAACCAACTGACCATTACTGAAATCTGGCTCCTCGGTACGGCGCCTCCAGCGAGCACCGTGTCTTTCGAGGGTGGGGCTCAGTACATAATCTTGCCCGGCGTTCCGGATCTTCCGGCGCCCTTCAATTTTGGAAATACCGTCCCCGTCTACTTCGGGGGACTGTCCGGCGGTCCGCCGATCATGAAATTCTCGACGACCGGTGCTTTCATCGACGGAGGAAACACGATAGTAAACGGCACGGTCTTCATGGGCATTCCGGGCAAGCCCTCGACGGCCCGCGCCATCTCCGTACTTGGGGCCACGGGCCGTGTGCGTGAATACCACTGGGACGGCAGCCAGTGGCAGGAATAGGGGGGATGATCATGTCGCGAAATAGACGGCACTGCAATCCACAGTCGGGCTTCACGCTGCTCGAAGCGATGATTGCCATGGTGATTCTGTCCTTCGGCATCTTGTCTCTGGCCGCCGTGTATGCGCAGGGCATCCAGGTAGCGAACATGACGCAGATGGATTACATCGCCGAAAAGAAGGCTGAAGAAGCCGTGGAGACGATTTTTGCGGCCCGCGACTCCAAGTTGCTCTTGTGGACCAACATTCGCAACGCCACCGGGTTGGGCGGCACCACCGACGGTGTGTTTCTCGTTCCTCCGCAACAGCTCCTTGCCGCCGGCCCCGATGGGCTCTACGGCACGGCGGATGACGACACGGCCAACCCAGACACAGTGATCATGAGTGCCGGCCCGGACAAGATTCTGGGTACTGCGGACGACGTGGTGATGTCTCTCAAGAACATGACCCGCACGATCGCCATCGTTGATGTTCCAGCTGAATCGGGTCTGCGGCAAATCAGCATCACCATAACCTACACGGTCGGTTCCATGTCGCGGCAGTACACCCTGGTCAGCTTTATCGCGCAATTCTCGTGATCGTGGATTGAGGAGCAGCTCATGAAGAAAAAGTCAGGTTTCACGCTCGTGGAATTGATTATCGGAATGGCTGTCACCATGGTTGCGCTGGCGGCCGCCGTCCTGATGTTCCGCGATTCCACCAAGGCCAACACCAATGTCACGCAGACTTCGGACATGAGCGACAACATGCGCGCGGGTCTCAATCTGATCGTCCAGGATCTCATTCAAACAGGAACTGGCATTCCCACCGGCGGTATTTCCATCCCCAACACCATCAACGCGTCAGGCTGCAACGTCGGCTTACCGGTTAACCGGCCTCCCGCGGTGTTGAACCTGACCTTCCAGGGACCCAATTCTGCCAACAAGGGCTGCAACGTTGTTCTCCCGGCCGTCGAACCTGGCAATGGTTTGGGTCCTGCGGTCACCAGCCCCGATGGGACTTCCAGTCCGGCGACCGACATCATCACCATCTTGTACGCCGACAACACCCTGGCGCTCGATCAGAGGCCCATAACTGGCCCGGCCTGTCCGACGGGAACAATTTTGGCGAATGGATCCCAGATTAACTTTGGTGTCTCTCCAGGCTGCGTGACTCTCGGTGCGGCCGGCATTCCGGTCAATCCCGGCGACCTGCTGATGCTCTACAACGCTCATAATCCCAATGGCATCGTGCAAACCGTCAGTTCCGTCGCTGGCCAAATCGTGAAATTTGACGCCGGCGACGCATTTAACCTCAACGGGCGGACGGCATCGGAAACTTCCGGAACGATCTTGACCCTGCAGGACCCAGGAGCGCCAGCAGCGCCTAACGGCAACTATCCTGCCACCTCATGCACGCGCTTGTGGATGATCACCTACTTCCTGGACGCTACTACCGATCCCAAGCATCCCATGCTTATGCGCGCGGTGAATTTTAACACTCCGCAACCGGTAGCCGAGACTCTTGAAAACCTTCAGTTTTCTTTCAATTTTGCGGATGGCACCACGCCTGCTCCGGTGAACCAATTTACGGTTCCGACACTCCCGGCTCCCGGGGGTGACAATGAAAACCAGATCCGTTCCGTCAACGTTTACCTCGGCGCGCGTTCCACCACCACCGCGGCAACCACTGGCAAATACGTCCGCACTAACTTGGCCACCCAAGTTGCTCTCCGCAGCATGGCCTATTTCAATACCTATTAACAATGAGGAGCTGCCAATGAGATCGCTGAAAACAATCATGCGAAAACAATCAGGCATTGCGCTCATCACCACGCTTCTTTTGCTCCTGCTGATGTCTGCCATGGTGGTGGGATTCATGCTCCTGGTGACCGAGGGTCAAAGACTCTCTGGCATGAACAGCGAGCAAAGCCGGGCCTTCTATGGTGCCGAATCGGGCATGGAGAAGCTCACTGCGGACCTGGGCACGCTCTTCGCCACGACCTATGCCCCATCCGCAGCACAAGTTGATGCGCTGGAAACGCAGCCCCCGGTTCTTCCTTCCAGCGCCGGAGTTTCCTACGTGGATGTTCTCGGCGCCAGCACGTACGCCATTACTTATGACAAAGACGCCAGAGGTAATCCCCAGGCTCAGTTTGCCCAGATCAAATCGGGCTCCAGTGCGTTTCAAGGAATGAATGCTCTCGAAACGACCTATACCATGACTGTCGCGGCTCGCACGGTAACCGGCGGCGAAGCTAAACTGGTGCGCACTACCCAGACTGTCGGAATTCCGCTCTTCCAGTTCGGCATATACTCGGATACCGACCTGAGTTTTTTCCCGGGTCCCAACTTTGACTTCGGAGGCCGTGTACACACCAATGGCAACCTTTTCCTCGACAGCGGCGGACCCGCCGGCGCGACCCCCACGCAAACCTCTACGGTCCAATTGTGGCTGAGGAGTCCCGTCACGGCCAGCAAGGATATCCTCCGCGACTGTCTCTCCAATTCGAATCCCGAATCCACCACCGGTCGACATCCCGGCAGCGTTGAGATCACCACTGGTGGTTCCCTCCGGGCGCTTGGATTCGGCCAAGGAAGCTTGAACTCATGCTTGGGTTCGGGCAGTAACAGCAGCTGGTCGTCCATCTCGGCTGGCTATAACGGCAACCTTCGTAGCGGGGTGAAGCCACTGAACTTGACGATCGTGCTCCTTGGCAACGGAAGTTCCAAACCCATTGACATGCTACGCCGCCCCCTGGGCGGCGAGAGGGCAGCAAATCCCGGCGTACTCGGCGAGCGTTATTTTTCACAGGCCAGCCTGCGGATTCTGCTTTCGGATAATGCGGCTGACATCACTGGCTTGGACTGCGTCAGCGCCACCGCCCCATTCAACCTGGCGGACCTCGCTCTCCCTGTCGCGAACTGGTCGACGGCGAATGCTACGGCTCTGCAAACGGCCATGACTGCTGCTGGCACGACTTTATTGCCACTGGCGGCCTCCGGCGCTGCCGGCAAGACGGTGGCGGCGGGCTATAATTCAGCCGACGGCTATTGGCAGGTAGGGCCCACGGGTACAGCCACGCCCCCCACTTACGGAACTCCGATCATCACCGGCTTCATCAAGATTGACGCCCAGACCTCCTACGGCAGCCCCTGCGGCACTTACATCGACGTGACCAAAGAAATCTTGAGCCTCGGCTATGCGGGGCGCAACTTGTTTCCCGTGTCGCTGACGCCTCCCACTTTGCCGGGACTTCCCGGCGCCCAGGTCGCCCCTTCCGTCTGCCTCGACCCCCATCCCAACGCCGTAATTCGCCTCGAACGTGTTCGCGATAATCCGTCGAACTACGCTAGCGCGACAGGGCCCTGCGGCGTCACCGCAACAGTTGCCCCGCCGAACCCTTCCGACTATTGGCCGAACGCCCTCTATGACACACGCGAAGGGTACAACCGCCAGCCCACGCCCGCCCTCAACCACCAAGTTACGTTGGGCGGGATCATGAACTACGTTGAGCTCGACGTTAAGAACGTCGCCAAGTGGTTCAGCGGAACCATCGGCGCTTCTGGTCCGAGCACCCAGGACCCCGCTGTCGCGCCTAACAACTTCGTTGTTTATATCTCCGACCGTCGCGGCAACTATCTCCCCACAGGGACGGCGGTCGGCACCTGGCCTCCCCTGTCGCCCTCCACGCACGAGACCGGGGAATACGGCTACTTTGACCTAGTCAATTCAGCCGACATCAAAGGCTGCCCGGATAACAAGATCGAGCCCATCCCGGCTACCGGGGGACCGTCGGCTGAGGATCCTGCCGGCGCCGGTGTTCTTGCCACGTACGGTGAAAATACATTTCCAAACACTCTCGTGGATAGCACCGGCGTCACCACGGCAAGTACACTCTTTTCGAACCTGCCTAATGCTGCCGTGCAAGCCGATCCGCTCTGCGCCACCGGCTCCGGGGGCATCAGCCCATGGCCTAGATCGTTCCTGAAGCAGGCCAACGACGGCCGCGAAAATCCCAATGCCCTCTTCCGCCGGGCCGTCAAGATCGTAAACGGCAGCCTCATTAGCTTGCCCGTGTGCCCGGGCGGTATACCCTGCGGTCTGAGCATCACTACGGAAAACCCTATGTACATCCAAGGCGACTTCAACGCGAACTCCGCCGGTGGCGGCTTTGCCAACGCCAGCGTGGCCACGTCCGTGGGCGCCGATGCGATTACGATTCTCTCGGTCAACTGGAACGACGTCAATTCGTTCGCTTCCCCGTTCAACAATCCCTTCCCGCGCACCGGGGCAACGACCTACATCCGAACGGCAGTTATCGCTGGCAAGCAAGTTTCGTTCCAGATACCCGGTTGGGATACCACTGCGATCGATGGCAGCCAGGACTTCGGTACTGACGGCGGCGTCCACAACTTCCTGCGCTTCCTAGAAAGGTGGAATGGAACCCTGTTCTATGAGGGCTCTATCGTCAGTTTGTTCTATGCCCGCCAGGCGACTGGGCTGTTTAACTCCGGTGGAAACAATTACAGCCCGCCAACCCGCGGCTACCAGTTCGACGTGAACTTCCTAAATCCTACGCTGCTGCCGCCGCGGACGCCGATGTTCCGCGACATCAACACGACAGGATTCACGCAACTCCTTCTGCCGAACCAGTGATCGGCGGTTGTGCAGCGTGCGGCCCCCACCCACCGGGTCGCGTGCATTTGGCAGGATCGGCAAGGGGGCGGGTTAAGTTCGGCGAGCCGAGTTTAGATACACGGAGTCTCGGTTGTACGCGGATTCCCGGGTTCCTCGCCGCCGTGGGTTGCTGCGGCGTCTCCGGAACCGTCTTCGGCGAAATGATCAGAGACTCGGCGCGGTCGTCCACTGAGGGGAGGGAAGCACGATATGGCTAAATCTTCTTCAGCTTCTGGCGGAGGTTCCTCCTCCCGGTCGCTCCTGTTCATGATGATCGCCATGACGTGCGGGTTCTGCGTTCTTCTTAGCGGCGGCTTGCTGATGGCTTCCCGCGTGATCAACGCCCTCGGCGTCCGCGCTGGCAGGGACAAGACGACCGTGCGCACTCCGCTCGGCGAATTCCGTCTTGAAAAGGCCAAGGAAGTTGGCCCTGGCCTGCCCGTTTATCCGGCAGCGACGCTAGTGCTTGCCGGCGCGGCGACCACGCACCTGCCGCTGAATGACGATCAACCCCAAGTCCTCACCAGCACTTATCACACGAACGCGTCCCGCGAATATGTTGCCAACTGGTATCTCGAGCACTTGAGCCCGGAATTCGCGCGCCGCGACAGCGGCCCGAAGAAGTTACCCGAAGCCCTCCGCGACGCGCATATTTCCGATGATGATATTGCCTTCGTCGGCGAACGCGGCGATCAGATTCGCGTTGTCGCGCTGACCCTCGACGAAATGGGCACTAAGATAACTCTCCTGCGCTCCTATACCCAACCCCCGGCCACGGCGCCTGCGCAACCACCAGCCCAGTAAAAATATTGCTTCCCGCATCCTGTTCCAAAACAGTCTTAAGGCTGGTCAAGCGCAAACGAAACGAACAGCAGCTTCTGGTCGCGCTGAATCTGCAGGGCAACGGGCGCTCCCGGTGGCAGAGCCTTGAGCGCACCGCGCAGACGATCCAGAAATGTGAATGGCGCGGTTTCTTCTACGCCGACGCGCCCCGTTCGAATACCGCGATCTCCAAGCGCCGCGGCGGCGATCTTCGTGGGGCTCTCATCCTCCTGCCAGACGCGGACTTCGGCTGGGAACTGCAACTTCTCGCGCAGGCGTCCTTCTTCAAACCCCGGCACGACAAGTATGGGATTGCCCGCGCGCGGCAGCACCAGGGCGAGGAGCCGCTCGCTGATTCCCCAACGCACGCCGGTGAAGTAATAAAGAGAAGTCCCGGGGGCAAAGAATAGAGCATCGAATTTTGGTGCTAGCTCGGCCATCAGTTTTTGGGCGCGCTGCAGGCGTCCATAAAACTCATCGGCGGCGATCGGATGGATTCTTGCCCCCAGTGGTT
>Ga0209027_1001030_pt1 | contig 10307 bp, 8 predicted proteins | sample GraSoi013_1_20cm_3_FD_185821 | JGI IMG/M metagenome (GOLD analysis project Ga0209027, IMG submission 185821) | Grasslands soil microbial communities from the Angelo Coastal Reserve, California, USA - Sample 09_27_2013_1_20cm (SPAdes) (version 2) | ecosystem: Environmental > Terrestrial > Soil >...
GAACAAGGCATCATCCCAGCGAACTCCTCTTGCGCACTCTGGCCGATAACTCTGGGAAATTTGATAGAAGACCTGGCTATGGTCTGCGAGGCATTGAAACCCATGGGCGCAGCCCTCGGGAATGTACAGTGCCTTGTGATTGACGGCGTTCAATTCGGCGGCAAACCACCTACAATAGGTGGCAGAAGACGGGCGCAAATCGAGAACTACATCATAGACTGCTCCTGCCTGACAGCGCACGAGCTTGGTTTCAGCATATGGCTGGGCTTGGTAGTGCATTCCGCGAACTGTGCCGCGGCGCGCGTTGTAGGACAGACTGCATTGGGCGAGCTCTGAAACCAGCCCTTTGCTTTTCATTTCCTCGGAGCACCAGGTACGGGCGAAGAATCCGCGTTCGTCAATCGCGGGTTCAATTTCGACGAGGTACACTCCAAGCAACGGAAGAGCAATCCACTTCATGCGATTATTTCCACTTCCGGAACAGGGATAACGAACCGGCCGCCCCATTGCCGAATTTCCGCGAGCTGTTCAACGATCTCTTCCCGCAAGTTCCACGGCAGAATCAAAACGTAATCGGGCCGGGTTTTCCGGAGCATTTCCGGAGAATAGATGGGGATGTGTGTCCCCGGCAGGAAGAGATTCTGTTTGTGTGGATTTAAATCTACGGTGTAATCCATAAAGTCCGAGCCGATTCCGCAATAGTTGAGCAGGGTATTCGCCTTCGCGGGGGCGCCATAGCCAGCCAGGCTTTTCCCACGGTTCTTGGCCTCGAGCAAAAACTGCAGGAGCGACCTTTTCGTGACGCGTACTTTTTCCGCAAAGCCAGCGTACTTGGACAGGTCGCGGATTCCGGCGGCAATTTCTTGCCTCCTCAGCTGCCTGACAGAGGAGCTCTGCGGCACGGTCTCATTGTCGGCATGGGCGACGTACAGCCGCAGTGATCCTCCATGAGTCGGCAGTTCGTCAACGTCGAAGATGCGGAGACCGTGCTTGTGGAAAAGCTCCTCGGCAGTACAGAAAGAGATGTAAGAGAAATGTTCATGGTAAATCGTGTCAAACTGTCCGCCCTCGATCAGCCGAAGCAGATGGGGAAATTCGACAGTCACGATTCCCTGAGGCTTGAGCAACAGCTGAAGACCTTGTACAAAGCCGTTCAGGTCGGGAACATGGGCCAAGACATTGTTGGCAACGATCAAGTCAGCGCAACGTCCCTCCGCTGCCAATTCAGTAGCTGTACCTCTACCGAAGAATCGCGCGACTGTCGGAACGCCTCTGAGTCTTGCGACGTCGGCAACATTTTGCGCCGGCTCCACGCCAAGGACGGGAACACCCTTCGTCAGAAAGTATTGCAACAAGTAGCCGTCGTTGCTGCCAATCTCCACGACCAGGCTATGCCTATTCAGATGAAAACGCTTAGTGGCATGTTCAGCGTATTCCCGCGAATGACGGAGCCAGGATTCCGAATACGAGGAGAAATAAGCATAGCCGCTAAAAATATTCTCGGGCTTTTCGAACTCTTCGAGTTGCACAAGAAAACAGTTACTGCATACCCGTGCATGAAGTGGATAGAAGGGTTCCATGCGGTTCAATTGGTCGCCGCGCAAGTAGGCGTTGGAAAGAGGCGACATGCCCAAATCCACAAACGTATGACGGAGCGGTTCTTCGCAGAAACGGCAATTGGGCGGGCTTGTCACCCCAAGATCTCCGGACGAGGTAAGTGGGACTGGTAAGAACGGATTTGTTGTTCGGTCACCACGCGCATATCTTTTCCGGCCTCGTAGGATTTATGCCAATCCACGGTAGCGCGCAGCGCCGAATCCAGATGCCAATGCGGTTGCCAGCCCAGTTCGGTACGCGATTTGGCGCTGTCAAGTCTCAGGCACCGAGTTTCGGGCGGGTGCGCTCCTGGATCGCTCGTCCAAGTGAAACCCTTCCCCCAAAGATTCTGAAGACGATCCAGAATCTGCCTTACAGGAATGATGTCCGCTTTTTCCGGGCCAAAATTCCAGCTGCCCGAAAATCGTTTTGGATCATTGCATAGCTGCTCGGCCAGCATTAAATACCCGCGCAAAGGTTCGAGCACATGCTGCCAGGGACGGACCGCGTCAGGATTTCGCACTCGGAGCTCCGTTCTCTGCAAGGCGGACCGAACTGTATCCGGAATCAACCGATCGCTGGCCCAATCGCCGCCGCCAATCACATTTCCAGCGCGTGCGGATGCGACCCCGGCTATGAAATGCAATTTATCCGCCTGAAAAAATGAGTGCCGATAGGCGGATGTGACCATCTCAGCGCAAGCTTTGCTGGCAGAGTAAGGGTCGTCACCGCCCAAACGGTCTGTCTCGCAGTGCGCCGAGTCGTCTCCCAGGTTTTCGTAACACTTGTCCGACGTAACGATGAGCACGCCTCGAATGGAAGGCAGGGTCCGCACCGCTTCGAGTAGGTGCGCGGTTCCGATCACATTCGTTGAGAAAGTTCCTACCGGATCTGCATATGACTCGCGCACCAGAGATTGTGCCGCCAGGTGGAAGACAATTTCCGGTTGGTGCTGATTCAGAACCTTCCGCAAATGCTCCAAATCGAGGACGTCTCCTTGGCAGGAGTGCATTCCTACCGCGACATTGGCCAGCGCAAAAAGGCTGGGCTCCGTGGGGGGCGGCAGTGCATAGCCAACAAGTTCAGCACCTAACTCTTGTAGCCAAAGGGAAAGCCAGCCCCCCTTGAATCCTGTGTGTCCAGTAAGGAGTATTTTCTTCTTGCGCCAAAACCCAGAATTCATTTCCACAATTTCCACGGGGCGTTGCCCGAACTCCATAGCGTTTCGAGCTGATTCTTGTCGCGAAGCGTATCCATGGGATGCCAAAAGCCTTCGTGGGGATAAGCGGCCAGCTGGCCTTCACGGACGAGCCGCTCGAGTGGTTCGCCTTCCCATACGGTTTGGTCGCCTTCGATGTAATCAATCACGCGCGGCGAGAGAACGAAAAAGCCGCCATTGATCCAGCTATTGCCTTGAGGTTTTTCCTGAAAAGTGACGGCGTGCGCCCCGTCCGTGACCAGCGCGCCAAAGCGGCTGGGCGGTCGAACGGATGTCACGGTAGCGAGCAGGCCTTGCTTTCGATGAAAAGCGAGAAGCGTGTTCACATCTATGTCCGCGACCCCGTCACCATATGTGAGGAAGAAGTCTTGGTCGTCCAAGTACTGGCGAACCCGCTTTAAACGGCCCCCGGTCATGGTCAGAACACCAGTATCAACCAACGTCACTTTCCAAGGCTCTGCGCCGTTTTGGTGAACGTGAAGTTTGTTCTGAGCGATATCGATTGTCACGTCACTCACATGAAGGAGATAGTTCGCAAAGTAGCTCTTTATGACGTAACCCAAGTAGCCACAACAGATTACAAACTCCCGCACGCCTCCGGCGGAAAAAATCTTCATGATGTGCCAAAGAATCGGCATACCACCGATTTCAATCATCGGCTTCGGCCGGAGATGGCTCTCTTCACTGATTCGGGTACCCACCCCACCTGCGAGAATCACGGCCTTCAAAGCACGCCTCCTGAAAACAAGACAATGACCTAAGAACCAGTCTAGTCCCGATGATTTCGAATCGTTCAAGGAAGCGAGGGGAGTATGTTCTAAATAGCACGAAACCTGATCGGCGCTAGCCAGGTGAGAGGAGAGCAGAGAGAAACAGGGCAGCCGTTCGCTCAGGACAGTCAGTTCAGGGGATCAATCTCAACCGGATGCTCAATGTTACTAATTGTGAGGTTTGCCGTAGTCTGGATTCTTAACTCGCCGAGGCTTACCTGCGCTAAGTCGGCATCACGTGGAAAGAGACGGTCACGCACCCGAATCATCGGGATTTCAACGAGTCTCGAAGTCATAATTCCGACGGCGATGGAGCCCAGGATGAAAACCGCGACGCCCAAATAGGGGATGCGAAGAACGCCGGCAGCTCCCAGCAAGATCAGCCAGGGAATATGCCACAGGTAAATCGAATATGAGAATCCACCGATGAGAGCGAATGGGCGAAGGAAGACTTGCAGCACTCTTGGCATCAATTCCACCGGTGCGCTGAGCATTCCTATCAGGATGGCGCCAAATCCGAGATACAACACCGTGAAGCCGTAGGTGTACATCCAAGGTGTTTCCTGGGTTAGCAGGAAGCCCGGCGAGATTAGAAAGACGCCCGCCAAAATGAATAAGAAATACCGCGGACGCGCGAATTCCCAAAATCTCCTGGCGTGGAACTGGGCCCAATAAGACAAAAGAACGCCAAACATCAGGGAATCGAAGCGGAGATGTGTCGGGTATAGGTGAGTTTGCCAGGCAAAGGGAACCACGTGTTTCGCGGTCCACAGGCGCGCCAGCAAGAGAGCAATCGCAGTCATAGAAAATAACCACGGGAAAAACCGGAAGGGGTTCGGCTCTCCGGGCTTGCTACCGCGAATCATGAAGTACAGTAAAACCGGGAGAAGAATGTAGAAGTGTTCCTCAACGGAGAGCGACCAAAAGTGCCCGTACGTTCCAGGTATGTAACTCTGGATGAAAAAAACGTCGTGCAACAAAGGCCGAAGCACCGCATCAGAGGTGTGAAAAGCAATACCAGTGAGCACAGTAAGGAGCACGAGGAAGTAAAACGCGGGATAGATCTTTAATGCGCGCCGGAGAGCAAACCTTGCGAATCGGATCATTCCGTTTTGCCGATACTCAGAGAACAGTAAGCCGGAAATCAAAAATCCGCTGAGGACAAAAAACAGATCAACTCCAGCCCAGCCAAATTGCACCAGCGAGGCTTCCCAGCCAGGTATATGAAATAGGGCGGTGTGGCGAAGGATGACCAAAAGAATGGCAACGCCGCGTAGGAAATCCAATTGAAGATTTCTGCGAGTCGCCAAGACGTTTGGATTTTCAATTTTCAGCATGTTTCTCACCGATCAAGTTAGAGCCTCGTTGCAGCGGCCACCTTCAAGATGGAGATACTTCCTGCTCCAGACTTGTGTTCACTCCGGATGCGAATAAGTGCTTGGCTCGGTGCTCATACTTTTGAGGGCTACCCCCTCATTGGACTTGTTTGGCGGCAAGATACTGCGCCCATGGTCGATAAAGGCATTCGGGCGATGCAGCCCATTTTTATACGTGCGCGCAACATACAAAGCAGTGAAAGCCAGCGTCCCCCCCACATAGGCGGCAAAAAGGATCAGGGCCGAGAGCACAAACCAGGGAGAATGAGTTTTCACGTAGCCAACTCCCAAGCCGAGAAGAGTCAGGAGCCAAAGGGGTAGCAGAAAAATGGGCAATCGAAGAAACAATGTTGAGGCCGAAAGGATTCCGGCAATTGCAAATATGGCCATGCCTACCAGGTTGTAGTGGCTGTCTCCCGCAATCCTCTTGTCGCGCTTGAATGGAATCGCAGCCCGCTTGAATCCTACGCGTCCGATGGAGGCTCTGATGAAAGGGAACGATGTATTTTCATTCACGATTGCGTTGCGAACTTCGCGCGTAAAAAGCGAAAACTCCGCCATGTCCAGGATAATGTCTTCGTCCGCCACGGAATGGAGGAATCTGTAGAATATTTTCCGGACGGCCTTTATAATCTCTGCTTCTTCTCGATCAACTCGCTCGCCGTAGACGATGTCGTAGCCTTGCTCATGCTTTTCTACGAACTGCAAGATCATTTCCGGGGGATCTTCACAGTCCACGTCAATAAAAACAAGCAGATCTCCGGTCACATTCCGTAGTCCACATTCCAGAGAGGCATGATACCCAACGTTCCGGCTCATCGTGACCACGTATGTCGTTGGCCACCTCTCCTTGATCTTCTGGATCTGTTCGCAGGTGTTGTCGAAGGACGCGTTGTTAAGAAAAACGAGATGGACAGCATACCGAAGGGATAGTTTCTCCATGATCGGGTGTATCCGTGCGAAAAACAAAGGAACCACATTTCCCTCATTGTGCACCGGGCAAAGAATCGTCAGTAATTTGCGGGATTCTCCACAGCCGCTACTAGTGGTTGAAGGCTGCGGAATAAAATCTACGGCCATAAACAGTTGTGAGTATTCAATTCCGGGGTAACATATTCCTTTCACTATAGAAAGTTTGCCCGAAGCTGCTGAATACGGCAATTCATTTCATGCCAGCAATGTCGCAGAAGTTAAACCCTGATCGATTCGCGCTAGGCTTTGGTCGGGCGATTCCCCTTAGTCGATCTGCGTGAACCTTGATATGAACCGCATCGCGGAAGCGAGTGAAGAGCATGAATCCACACTAGCGAAAAGACTTCCCTTTATTTAGGTATTGCTACAAGCCGTTAGGAAGCGCTTATTCGAAACAGAAGAGGCGAGTCTCATCCACGACAGCTCTCGAGCGAGTTCATTATTACCCTGAGCTCACGCTGACAGCCTCAAACTGCAGATGCGCGTGCTAATCTTGCCGTGCCGATGAACAATGGTTAGTTTCAGGAATGCGTTCCCCAATATATGGAACGTCCGCCGCCCACTTTTCCAGGGGTGGGAATTAGCGTAAACTAGGGTTGTCGCACGGTGGTGGGAGTAGCTCAGCTGGTAGAGCGTCGGTCTGTGGCACCGAATGTCGCGGGTTCAATCCCCGTCTCCCACCCCAAGCCTTTCCAACTGAAAACAAAGTCCTTCCCGATTTTGCCTAGCTCGCCCACGGCAAAATTCATTGCACAGCCATTGCACAATAGCTCTAGGGATCCTCCCGATCACCACGTTTTCCCGCAATAAATTTGCCCGATTTGTGTCAGCCTTCCAATGTCTAGGAGCTTGTAAGCCGGATTGGCTAAGTCGCATAACCGGACTTTCATCTGAGGGTCGCACTGCAGCATCAAGGCGACGCAAGGCTCTCCCGAGAAGGTCCAGGCGATCCAACCTAGAACTCCCCACTGGAACAGCCCCTTCAAGGTCACTTCCCCGCGATCCAACGCTCTCGGAACTTCTCGCAATAAGCCGAGAAGGTCTCAGGAGCGGTACCCAGAACAGACTGGTAGCTGGCCACAAATTTCTTCCACAGCTCTGCGCGAAATTGGATCTGTGTAGGTGTCGAGTTCATACGATCCTCCGGCCTCTAGAATGCTAAATCTTCGCACAGCCAGGAATGGTACGAGAGTACTTAGCGTTCATTGTTAAACGCTCGAGCTTCCTTCCAGGACATCCTGCGGGCTATGCGAACCCGATGAGCGCAGAGCACCTCGCCCACCGTCGATCTCCAGTGGCCCTGCCCGAGCGGACAAGCGTGTCCGGGAGTATAACCCGCACTCGAATCAGAACGAACGTGCAATGAACCCTTCCTTCGAGCAAACACTAGTCGAGGTCTGGCGGCAAGCTCTCGTCGAGAACGCGAAGGTAGTCGAGCTCGGGAAAGAGCGTTACCCGTTTGCAATATCCCAAGCGCCACTTGCGGCAAGTGGACTTCGTATTCGACGGGAACGAGATTCATGGGCTGGAGCAGAACTTAATCCTCGCCCGTTCTGATTTCTATTTTTCAAACTTGGGAGCATCTGGGAGCAAAACCCGAGCGATTTTGTCCGCCAGCTTCTTCTGCGCTTCGGGCAATTTGTCGGACTCAACAATAATGTCAAAAGGGCGTCTGTGGCGATGGTGCGTAGAATGCTAGAATGTTGCCAATTCCTGAGCCTCTCTTTAGGAGGGCGATATGGACAAAAGCGACCGGCCTAAGGATGATCTGAAGCCCGCAAGTCTTGCTTCGCGCGACGAGAGCGATGGCTCGCCTACTCTCGGCGAGTCGCGTGGTCTCGGGGCGTCGGGCGCTCTCGATGGGGACGTCACTCTCGATTCTCCCGCTGCGGTGATGGGTGCGCCCGAGCGCGGAGGTGTTGAACCCAGGTCCATTGGTCCCTACCGGCTGATCAAGAAGATCGGGGAAGGCGGCATGGGCCAAGTATGGCTGGCGCAACAAAGTGCTCCGCTGGAACGAAAGGTCGCGCTGAAACTGATCAGAGTCGGTATGTACGACGACGACGTGCTGAAACGCTTCGCCTCCGAGCGGCAGGCGCTGGCCAATATGAACCATCCTGCGATCGCCAAGGTGTTTGACGCGGGAGCCACTGCGGATGGCCAGCCGTACTTTGTGATGGAGTATGTGCAAGGCTTACCGATCAGCGATTACTGTGACGAAGATCGGTTGAAGATTCGCGAACGGCTGGAGTTGTTCATCGAAGTGTGCGAAGGAGTGCAGCACGCGCATCAGAAGGCGATTATGCACCGGGACCTCAAGCCGGCGAACATTCTCGTGGTCAAGGTGGATGGCAAGGCTAGGCCGCGCATCATCGACTTCGGGCTGGCGAAAGTTGCTACGTCCCGAGCTGGCGGCGAGGGGGCCTTTACTCAAGTGCAAGGATGGGTCGGCACACCAGGATACATGAGTCCGGAACAAGCTGATCCCGGTGTGCTGGATGTGGACACCCGCACCGACGTGTACTCGCTGGGCGTGATTCTGTACGAACTACTGACGGGCGCTCTGCCATTCGATCCGAAGCTGTGGAAGACGAAGCCCTTCGACGAGGCTCTGCGCCACTTGCGCGAGGATGAAACGGACCGTCCGAGCACGAAGGTCAGCTCCGATCGGCAGGGCGCGACGAGCGCAGCGTTGAATCGTGGGACTGAATCGCAGTCGCTTGTGAAGCTGCTGCGCGGCGATCTCGACTGGATCACAATGAAAGCGCTGGAGAAGGATCGAGCGCGTCGGTATGACTCTTGCTCGGCGCTGGCGGCTGATGTGCGGCTCTATCTGAACAGTGAGGCGGTGTTGGCAACGCCACCTTCGTTCGGCTATCGTGCCGGCAAGTTCGTGCGACGCCATCGAGTACCGGTCATCGCCTCGAGTGCAGTTGCTGTCTTGCTGGTCGCACTTGCCGCGTCGATGACCTTGCAGGCAGTGCGCATTGCCAGAGAAAGGGACCGAGCGAATCGCGAGGCCGCAGCGGCGAAGAGCGTCTCGGAATTCTTGACTGGACTCTTCAGAGTCTCCGATCCAAGCGAGGCGCGCGGGAACAGCATTACAGCGCGGCAAATCCTGGACCAGGGGGTCAAGCAGGTTGAGGCGGGTCTCTCCGGTCAGCCGGAAGTGCAGGCTCGTCTGATGGGAACCATGGGAGAAGTGTACTGGTCACTGGGCCTCTTCAAGGAGGCGGCCCCGCTTCTGGAAAAGGCAGTGGAGACGCGGCAAAGAGTGCTTGGGCCAGAGCACCCGGACACGCTGCGATCCATGTACCTGGTAGGGAAGAACCTGAATGATGATGGCCGATACGCCGAAGCTGAGAAACTGCTGCGTGAGGTGCTCGAGGCTCAGCGGCGCGTGTTGGGGCCCGAGCACCCAGAGACGGTGTCTTCGATGATCGGAATAGCGGGGGTCATATACGAAGAAGGGCGCTATCAAGAGGCCGAAAAGCTGCAGCGCGAACTGCTGGACATACAGCGGCGCGCGTTTGCCCCGGACGACCGGCGCGCACTGATGGCGATGAACAATCTGGCGGTGAATCTGGACACCCAGGGCCGATATGCCGAAGCCGAGCAGTTGTATCGCGAGGCCCTCGAACTAGAACACCGCACCTTTGGGCCCGATCACCCGCTGACACTCCAATCGATGACGAACGTGGCTCGCGTGCTGAACAATGAGACCAAGTACGCCGACGCCGAGAAGCTTTTGCGCGAGACACTTGACATGCAACGACGCGTACTTGGGGCGGAGCACCAAGATACGCTATGGTCCACGCAGGTTCTTGCCGAGAGCCTGCGCGCTGCGGGCCACTTGCTGGATGCGGAGAAACTACAGCGTGAGACGCTCGGCATCCGTGAGCGAGTGCTTGGGCCAGAACATCCGGATACGCTCGGGTCGATGGAGGTGCTGGCAGTGACGCTGGACATGCTGCACCGCTACCCCGAGGCGGCGGAACTGTACCGCAAGGCAATCGACGTCCAGAAGCGCGTTCTCGGACCGGATCATCCCGCTACCGCAAGTAGCAAATACGACCTGGCGTGCAACTTTGCACTAAGTGGGCAGCGCGATCAGGCGGTTGCGACGCTGCGCGATGCGGTGGAGCACGGACTGTCTGCTAGGACCGCTTCCGCAATCGACAAAGACTCCGATTTCAACTCACTTCATGGCGACTTGCGCTTTGAAGCACTGGTCGTCCGGGCGAAGGGCGGCGCCGCCCCCGCACAAAAATCACACTAGCCTGGATTTCCACGGCCAATAGTTGACCTAAGTGGGCGGCGTGTTTTGGCGCCCATCGTAGGTTGTCAGGCGTAAGGATAATCCATCCCACCAGG
>Ga0209027_1001031_pt1 | contig 10303 bp, 8 predicted proteins | sample GraSoi013_1_20cm_3_FD_185821 | JGI IMG/M metagenome (GOLD analysis project Ga0209027, IMG submission 185821) | Grasslands soil microbial communities from the Angelo Coastal Reserve, California, USA - Sample 09_27_2013_1_20cm (SPAdes) (version 2) | ecosystem: Environmental > Terrestrial > Soil >...
CAGAGCCACGAACGCCCATCGCCAGCAGGTCCGCGTAACCGCCGATCGCATTCAACGGTGTGCGCAGCTCGTGCGACATTGCGGCCAGAAATGCGCTCTTGGCCTGATTGGCTTCGTCGGCGCGCGCCCTCGCTTCCTGCTCGGCCTGGTAAAGGGATGCGCGCTCCAGAGCTTGTGCCACCTGCTGAGCGAACGCCTCCATGAACTGCAATGAAGAATCGTCGAGCGCTTTATTGGTGTGGATCGACAACGCTCCGACGTTCTGGCCCCGACCCGACAGCGGCCAGACCGCCGACGCAGAGAATGGATCCAGCAGGTCACGAAGTTTTGGAAATATTCTGTCCCGCTCCGCCTTGGAGTGAATCACGACGGGTCGACCAGTGCGGACCGCTCTGGTCATGGGAAGGTCATCGCTCATCGACACGATGCGAGCCCACGCGGGCATCTTGCCAAAGCCGTGGTCGGCAAGAACTCGGATTTTGTTTCCTTGCTCGTCGACAAGACCAAGCGCGCTGGCCTCGGCACGCGCCTCTCGTAGTCCCTGAGTGAAGACAACGTTGGCAATCTCGGGAATGGTGTGGGCAGCGGACAAAGCAGCGGTTAGCTTCTGCAGCGTCTCGGTTCGAGCGCGATTGGTTTCAGCGATTTGTCGCGCTGTCTCTTCCGCCGCGACCTGCCGGGTCGACGCCAGAGCGCGTTCCTGGGCATTGCGGCGCTCCGTCAAATCACGCGTGACCTTCGCGTAACCCGCTAGCGATCCGTCCTTTCGACGGACCGCGGTAATGACGACGTTCGCCCAGAACTTTGATCCATCCTTGCGGATGCGCCAACCTTCTTCCTCATAGACACCTTTCCTCTCGGCGATCTCCAGCTCGTGTTGCGGGTGCCCGATCGCGTTGACTTCCTGCGGATAAAAGATCGAAAAGTGTTTCCCGATGATCTCGTCGGCAGAATATCCTTTGATTCGCTGAGCGCCCTCGTTCCAGGTCGCGACGTGGCCGGTCGGATCGAGCATGAAGATCGCGTAATCCTTGACGCTATTAACGAGCAGACGGAACCGTTCTTCGCTTTCACGCAGCTCCTCCTCAGCCACACGCCGCTCAGTGAGATCGCGCGTGACCTTGGCGTAGCCGATCAGCTGACCTGACGCGTCGCGCAAGGCGGTGATGACAACATCGGCCCAGAATCGCGTCCCATCCTTCCGTACGCGCCAGCCCTCATCCTCAAAACGGCCGACGCGCGCGGCTTCACGCAGCTCGTATTCAGGAAACCTTTCCTCGATTTTGTCACGCGGATAAAAAATCGAGAAATGTTTGCCGATGATCTCGTCGGCGGTGTACCCCTTGAACCGTTGCGCGCCTGCGTTCCAGCTCAGGATGTACCCATCCGGATCGAGCGCAAAAATCGCGTAGTCATCGACGCTCTCGACGAGGAGGCGGTGCAGCTCGCCGGTCTCATGTGCGATGCCGCCCGGACTCTGCTCCCGTGATGCCGCGGAGCGGTCGAATCCCTTACCGTCCGGGTGCGCGGTGTAAGGGGAGCGTCCTCCGTACGAGTCTTCAGCCATCAGTTAGGTCTGCCGAGGCCGCAGCATACCGCATTGACTTGGCCAACGTTGAGCGTCGCGGGTCTAGGCGACGTTCTTCTTGAAAGTATCGAGCGGGAGCGCGTTGGTGTGCTGATCACACACGCGTCGGAAGTCGGCGACGCCCGCCTCGTGCAGAAAATTCTCGATCGAGTAAGCGCAGAGGAGTGAGTATTGGTACTTGGACGCCAGCTCGTTCCAAAGCTCCTCGAGCAAGATCGCGCCCGCGATGTTGCCATCCTTAAAGAGCATATCCACCATCTCGCCGAAAGCGCGGACAACGAGATACTGCCGTTGGTCGAGAACCTTCTCGAACACACTGCCAACGGTCGCCATGAAGAGCTCGCGGTTCGGCAACCTATCTTCCATAAACGAGCTGAGGGTCTCGCGCGCGTCCAGCCACACGACTACCCTGCCAGCCAAAATCTCGTCCGGGTCGAGCCCTTTCTCACGCAAGCCTGCTGCGAAAGCCTTGCGGTGCGGCTGAGTGGCAATCACTATCACGGGCTGTCCAACGCGGACGCCCGCGCTCAGAAAAGCGACGACGGAGCGAACGAGCGATTCTTCGGAGCTATAGAAATGGACGTCGTGCCCGGCCAAGCCTGCCGGAGTTGGTCCCGGATCACAGGCCTGTGAAAGTGTTTCGGAAAGATTGGAATGCAGTTCGCTCACAGCAGACTCCGTCAGGTCGAACCAACAAAGGTTCGATCGAATTGTAAACATAAAGGTTGAGGTCCCGCTAGCTGAGTGAACCGCCGAGGGACATGGTCTCGAAGTGCAAGTACTGGTCCGACTCTCCTCCATGCGCGGTCTCTTCGCAAATCGCCAAGAGCTCTGGCGCAACCGGTCGGGCTGGGCGACACTATGGCGCCCGCCCTTGCGTCTCACTTCGAAAGCAGGAGGGTCTGTGAGGATCGATCGAGCACTGATTGCCGTTTCAGGCGCATTAACGTTGGCGTGCGCGACTAAGCCAACGCCCGTGACCGTTGCGGGTGACGCAAGCGATCGCGCGTCTCTCGCCGGGAAATGGAGCGGGGAATACTCAAGCCCCACGACGGGGCGCAGTGGCAGCATCGTCTTCAACCTATCGCCGTCGGGAGACGCAGCGACCGGCGACGTGGTGATGGTGCCGCGCGGGTTGGATCGGCCGCTTACGCCGTACACGGCTGGGAACGCGACGGTAGCTGGCGTGCAGTCGCCACCTACGTCGCAGGTTCTGACGATCAAACTGGTGCGGGTGAGCGGCGACACCGTGAGTGGCGTACTCGATGCGTATCGGGATCCGCAATGCGACTGTCCAGTGGTGACGACTTTTACGGGCAAGCTCGCCGGCGATCTGATCGACGGAACGTTCACCACGAGCGGAAACCAGACGGCTACGCAGCAAACTGGAACCTGGCGAGTAACGCGGAAGCGCTAGCGCCGATCGCGCTGGCGGCGTTCGTCCTCGGCGCAGCTGCGTGCTCGACACGCAACGGCGCCGAGACCCCGATCGCAATTACCAACGCGTCGGTGATCGACGTGCGATCGGGTGACGTCGCCGCCGATCAGACGGTGCTTATCGACAAAGCTCGGATTACTTACGTCGGACCGGCGGCGGGCGCACCGTCCGTGCGCGGCGCCCGCGTCGTCGACGGCACCGGCAAATTCCTGATCCCGGGGCTGTGGGACATGCACATCCACGGTTTCCTTTACGTTTTTTCGGATTTCGCTGGTCCGCTCATGATCGCGAACGGAGTAACGGGCGCGCGCGACATGGGCTACTACATCGATACGACGCTGCGCTGGAAGCGTGACATCATCGCCGGAAAGGAAATCGGACCGCGGCTGATTGTCGGCGTGCGCGTCGACGGACCAGTAAACGAAGCACGCTTTGTTGGTCACGTTACGACACCGGAAGACGGTGTGCGAGCGGTCGACACGCTGGCGCGCAGGAAAGACCGCTCGGCACGAGCGGACTTCATCAACACTTACTCCCACGTTCCGCGAGCAGCTTACTTTGGGATTGCGCGCGAAGCGAAAAGGATCGGCATTCCATTCGCTGGCCCGGTCCCATTTTCGGTCAGTGTCGTGGAGGCGTCCGATTCCGGTCAGCGGAGTATCGAGCACGAGGATGATCTGATGCGCGCATGCTCTGCGAAGGACAGTCTGCTGCGCGCCACGGCAGGGGATACCGCGTACCTTTCCGGACCGAACCAGCTGCCCGATGTTCGCGAGCACGCACGATTGATCCTCGCTACGTACGATCCGAGAAGGTGTCAGGCGGTAATCGAAACGCTCGCGAGAAACCACACCTGGATCACACCCATACTTGTCGCTTACCAACCGTACGCGCGCTCATTCGACAGTACAAGCACACATCCCGAGCTGGCGAAGTACGTTCCCGGATTGGTGAAGGGCGGGTGGGCTAACCGGGCGTCGACAGTTGCGAAGAGCGATTCCGGAATAGTGCGTAGTTACTTCAGCTTCGATCGCACGCGCGACCTGAAAGCTGGCGGTGTGAAACTGCTGGCGGGGACGGATACGCCACAGCCATTCATGTATCCTGGTTTCAGTTTACACGATGAGCTAAAGCTGCTCGTAAAATCGGGGTTGACCCCGCTCGAGGCACTGCAGACCGCGACTTACAATCCGGCCGAGTTCTTCGGGATGCAGACATTGCTGGGAACGATCGAGAAGGGGAAAATCGCGGATCTCGTTCTACTCGATGCGAATCCGCTGCAGGACATCAGTAATTCGCGACGCATTGCAGCTGTGATCGCCAACGGCCGACTCTTCGATCGGCCCGCGCTGGCGCAACTCCTTCATCACGTCGACTCAGCGCTCAAGCGTTGAGTTTTGGCTGCTGTTTTTCTGCCGCCTCGGCAGCCGCATCTTCTGCGGGCGACGGCGCCTCACGGCGCAGATATTCGTAAACCGCGGCACTAAGTGATGCAATGAAAAGTCCCGCGGTCCAACCGCCGACGACATCGGTCGTCCAATGAACATCGAGATACAAGCGCGTCAAACCTACCAACAGCGGCACGCCGCCACCGAGAATCACCGCGGTCGGCCATGAGATCAGTTTCTCGCGTGCCATCACGTAACAGAGTGTGACCATCACCGCAGCTGACGTAAGAGCGTGGCCGCTCGGAAAAGAGTAAGTGCGCTCGTTCAACAGTACGCCACCAGGCGGTCGCGCCCGACCATACAAGTGCTTGATCACGCCGGAGAACAAACCGCCGACCGCGGGAGCGGCGACGAAGACGCCCGCTTTACGGTGTCCGTGTCGCTGATAGAACCAGATTCCGGCGACCATTGCCAGCACAACCATCACGATTGGCGATCCCGCCCAGGTGACGATGTAGGCGAGCTGATAGAGAACCGGGGAGCGATGCGCGATCAGCCACCCGCGTACTGCCTTATCGAAGACTGTCGTTGATTGTTCCGCGACGTCCTCCCCGACGTCGGCGAAAATCCCGACAGCAATCGCCGATACGACGACGATCAGCGTCCAGAACGTGAGCAGTTTGCGGAGCCATTGTCGACGATGGTGAATCTGCGCCGGGGCGGCAGCTGGAGTTGTCATGAGGTGGCAGCAGCGGCTGCTTTCGGGAAAGTGACGACGACCTTGGTGCCCTTGCTGGGTCGCGACTGCAATGCGATTTCTGCGCCGTGCTCGCGCGCGATCCAGCTGGCTATCGACAGGCCGAGCCCGGCACCATCGGAGCGACTGCGCGCGTTTTCTCCGCGGTAAAAACGCTGAAACACGTGAGCCAGCTCCTCGTGGCGAATGCCGATACCGGTGTCTTCGACGGTGATCGTGGGCACACCCTCACGCATTGAAACACCCACCAGCACCTCGCCCCCGGCGTCGGTGAATTTCACGGCATTGTCGAGCACGATCATGATCAGCTGGCGAATGAGCGTCGGGTCCCCGGTGACGGGCGCTTCCTCGAACTCCGCGACTTTGACACCGACACCTTTCTGCTTGGCGATTACGCGCGCGGCGCCGGCGGCGTCGAGCGCAATGTCGTCGAGGAAGATTCTCTCGCGCTCGATCTGCCTCTCTCCCGTGTCGGCGCGCGCGAGTACCAGCAAACTGTCGACGATGCCTCCGAGTCGCCGCGCCTCTGCTTCGACACCGCGCAATGCGGATACATAATCGTCCGCTTCGCGCGACTGCTGCAGCGCAATCTCCGCGCGGGTGCGCAAAATGGTTATCGGCGTGCGGAGCTCGTGCGCGGCATCGGCCATGAACCGACGCATGTGCTCGATCGATCGCTCGATTGGAGCGGTTGATTTGCGAACGAGCACGAATCCACCGCCAGCGACCAGGACGAGCGCCAACAGCGCAATCCCGACGAACGCCTCGATCAGATCGGCGTATTTGTTGGCGAGCTCCTCCTGATCGGCCAGCGCGACTGCGACCATTTGCTCGCCGGAATTGAGCCGGAAGCGGATCGCGTGCGCGCGGAGAGTCTTGTCCGAGGGCAGCTCTTCCTGAATCGTGGCCTGTCCGCGGAGCGCCCCCTGCAGCGCAGCGCGACGCAGAAACGGGTCCGTCGTCTCAGGCTTGATTGGATTTCCGTGCAGGTCGAACAGATACAGCATGCGGTCGGGGATATTCAGCTCGTCCACCGCATCGAACACGCGACCACTCGGTGCCGCGGCTTCCATCTCGCGAATGCGTGCTGCGCGCATGAGCTCGGTGGTCGCGCCGCGCAAGGAGTCATCGAGCTGTTCGGAGAGCTGTCGACGGATGACGATGAACAGTCCTAGACCGAGCAGCAGGATGATCGTCGCGAATGTCGCTACATACCAGATTGTGAGGCGGATCCGCAGACGAACGAGTCGCTGCAGCTCGCCACGCGACGAAGTCGCGTCAATCGCCAAAACGATATCCGGAGCCGCGCACGGTCTGGATCAACTTGTTCGGAAACTCGTCGTCGATCTTTCTGCGCAGGCGCCGCACCAGCACCTCGAGCACGTTGGTGAAGGGATCGTGGTTCTCGTCCCAGACATGCGCGGTGATCGCGGCTCGGTCGACCACCTGTCCGTTGTGCAGCACGAAAAACTCCAGCAGTGAGAACTCTTTCGCCGTCAGCTCGATCGGTTTGCCGGAGCGACGTACGCGCTGTGCATCGAGATCAACCTCCAGATCGGAGATCTTGAGCGTTTCCGGAAGCGGCGCGCCACGACGCCGCGCGAGCGCGCGCACGCGAGCAAGGAGCTCGCGGAACGCAAACGGTTTCGTGAGATAGTCGTCTGCGCCAACCTCGAGACCGGCGACACGGTCGTCCACGGTGTCACGCGCGGTCAGCATCAGGATCGGGGTGGCCACATCGCGCGATCTCAGCTCCCGGCAGAGATCGAATCCGCTGCCGCCGGGAAGCATCACATCCAGGATGATCACGTCAAACGTGCCGAGCAGCGCTTTCATTTTTCCGTCGGCGTAATTCGCGACGGTGACGACCTGAACGCCGTGCTCAGCGAATCCTGTTTTGATGATTGCCGCCAAGCCGGGATCGTCTTCTACAAGAAGTACTCGCATTTGCGCCAATTTACACGCTGCGCACGCAAGTCAATACTCTGTAATGGGCGCGACAGCTACCGCCTCTAAGATTCGCCTGATCACCGCGGGCTAACTCCCGCGCAGCATGCGGGCTGCAGTTTAATCAGACGAGGAGGTACGAATGTTCAAAGTGATAGCCGTGGCCGTGGCCATCGCAGCTACCACGACCGTCGCCGGTGCGCAGGCGACGAGTGCGTCCAAAGCCGCCGTCAAGACTTCGACTCAGGCTTCGACGAGCACAACCAAGCGTCACCGTCGCACGGTCAAGAAGGAGACGCAGGCGGATCTTCAGAAGGAAGCGAAGATTTCCGAAGCCGACGCTCGGGCGACCGCGCTCAAGGAAGTACCGAACGGAAGCGTGAAGTCGGAGGAGCTGGAGCGGGAGAACGGCAAGCTCATTTACTCCTACGACATCACCGTACCGGGTAAGAGTGGCATCGACGAAGTTAACGTCAACGCGATGACCGGATCTGTCGTTGCCAAGTCGCACGAATCCCCCAAGACCGAGAAGAAAGAAGCGAAGCAGGAAGCCAAAGAAAAGAAGACGACCAAGTAATCCCAGCAGGGGGCTATCAAGTCCCCCTGTGGTCGGACATTTTCGGGCGGGTGGTGTGAGGCGCTGGAATACGCCTTGCCCCACCCGTGTTGCATTTCTCCCTCGAACGTTCCTGATTCGTTAATGCGCTCCTTAGGCGGCGGGCTCCTGGTGATCTTCGGGCTGCATGCAGCACGGCTCGCCGGACAGCAACCAATCACGCGGCAACAGGCAATCGACGCCGCAATCAGTCGCGGCGCGCGAGCTGCGGTCGCACGTGCCGATACTTTGGTGGGAAGCGCGGGACTGATCGCCGCGCGCCAGTGGGAAAATCCGAGTCTCGCCCTAAGCTACTCCAAGTCGACGCCCAACTACCACGAGATACTCGATCTTCCACTCGACATCACCGGCTCTCGCTCGGCGCGGATTGCGTCTGCCAAGGCAACGCGGCTCGCGAGTCAGTACAGGTTCCGCTTCGAGCGCGCCGCGGCCGCGCTCGATGCCGATACGACATACACGCGATCGCTCGCGGCAATAGGCCACCTTCGTCTGGCGCGCCGCAACGCGCGTGATGCTGATAGCTTGCGTCGCATGGCAATCGTTCGCCGCGACGCGGGCGACGCAAGCGAGCTCGACGTTCTGCTGGCGACGGTGAATGCGGGTCAGGCAGCCAACCTCGCGGCCGTTGATTCATTGACGCTCGTGTCAACGTTGTTCGATCTTCAGGCGGCGATGGGTCTCGACACCAGCGTCGTGATGGTCGTCCCGACAGATTCACTTACCCTTCCCGCCATCGCGGATTCGACTTTCACAAATACTCTGCCGCTGCCGATTGCAGCCGCGCAGCAAGCGCTGACCGCGGCTGAATTGTCCGTTCGCGCTCAGCGGCGCAGCGTCTTTGCGCCTTTCAGTGTTCAGGCCGGCATCGAGCACGGTGATCCATCGGAGCCGGGCGTGCTGCCGACGGTCGGAGTCTCGATCCCTGTACCGATGCTCAATCGGAATCGCGGTGGAATTGCGCAAGCGGAGGCTGAGCGCGCACGTGCGCGAGCAGAGCTCGAGCTGGCGCGACTCGAGACGAAAACCGCGATTGCGAGGGCACAACGGCAGCGAAGTGTGGCGCTGGAGCGGATTCGCCGGGATCAGCAATTGGTCGAGAGCGCCAATCGCATCGTTGCAATGTCGCTGACTGCTTATCGCGAGGGCGCGCAGGGACTGCCTGCCGTTCTCGAGGCGCAGCGCAATGCTCGCGACATTCTCTCGCAATACATCGACGACGTCGCGGAGGCGTGGATCGCCAGCGCCGTAGTGCGGCTCTACAATCTGACTGCCCAATATCCATGAAGAAATTGCTGGTGGTGGGTACTCTCGGTGTCGTGATCGGCGCCTGCCGCAGCTCCGCTGACGACGAGAGTCCAGCCGCGGTCGTCTCGGTCAAGACTGCCGTTGCTCAAATGCAACCGTTCGCTGACATCGTAAGCGCGATCGGTAGCGTCAATGCGCGCGCTGGCCATTTCGCGGCGCTGAGCGCACCGGCGCCGGCTCGAATCGCTTCGGTCAACGTTTCGTTGGGTGAGAAGGTTGGCGTCGGCACTCCGCTCGTTGCCTTTGAGCAGGCGCCCTTCATCGCGTCGGCGCAGAGCGCTGAGGCCGGACTCACCGCGGCGCAGCAGAACTACGAACGCGCTCGCCGTCTCGCGGACGCAGGCATCGTCCCGCGTAAGGACGCCGAGCAGGCGGCGACAGAGCTCGCCCAGGCGCGCGCAACTGCTACGACTGCCCGCCGTCAGGCGCAGCTCGCGGTGCTGCGCGCTCCCATCGCTGGTGTCGTCACCAAGCTAAACGCTCCGATCGGCGCGACTGCGGATGTCTCGCAATCTCTCGTCGAAGTGGCTGATCTCAGCGCACTCGACATTCTTTTCAACGTGTCGTCCTCCGATGCGGCGCGGATTGCGCCAGGCGCGTCGGTGACGCTTAGCGCGGGAGAGTCCGCAAAGGGTGAGCCGCTTGGCATCGGCCACATCAGCGACGTCGGTGGCGCCGTTGACTCTACGACGCGCAGTGTCCAAGTGCGTGCCAAGGCCCCAGCGGGCGCGCGACCACTGCGCGTGGGCGAAACGATCTTTGGGCAAATCGCGACAGCTGTCCATCCTCGGGCGATCGTTGTACCGGTCAGTGCGCTGGTGCCCGACGGCGACCAATTCAAGGTGTTCGTTGTGGTCGCCGGCAACATTGCGCGTGAGCGTAAAGTGACCGTGGGCCGTCGCAACGAATCACAGGCTGAGATAACGAGTGGTCTCGCCGCCGGTGAGCGTGTCGTAACGGAAGGCGCTTACGGCCTGGACGACAGCGTCAAAGTCCAGCCGGCTAAAGGGTGACATCTCTTTTCGATCACCTGGCATCGCAGCGACGGTTCGTTTATCTCGTCGTCGCGATGCTCAGCGCCGCCGGAATCTACGCCGCGCTGCAGCTCCCCTCTGCGATTTATCCTGAGCTCGCGTTCCCGCGCGTTTTGATCGTGGCGCAGGGATCTGCACTCGGCGCCCGTCAAATGCTGTTCACCGTCACGCGTCCGATCGAGGAAGCGGTGAGCATCGTCCCCGGCGTGACGCGGGTGAGATCGCGCACC
>Ga0209027_1001033_pt1 | contig 10297 bp, 6 predicted proteins | sample GraSoi013_1_20cm_3_FD_185821 | JGI IMG/M metagenome (GOLD analysis project Ga0209027, IMG submission 185821) | Grasslands soil microbial communities from the Angelo Coastal Reserve, California, USA - Sample 09_27_2013_1_20cm (SPAdes) (version 2) | ecosystem: Environmental > Terrestrial > Soil >...
TTCGGCTTCGACTATGGCCCAAACGCGATCAGGGTTCGCGGGCGAGACCGTTATACCGATATTTCCGATCGTCCCTTTTGGCAGTCCGTCGTTGCGCGTTATCTCAGTCCATGTGTCGCCGCCGTCAATTGATTTGAATATAGCGCCGCCGGGGCCGCCGCTCTCGAAAGTCCAGGGCTTGCGCACCACCTGCCAGAACGCTGCATAGAGTATGTTAGGGTTCGTCGGATCAAGAATCAGATCGCACGCGCCCGTCCTGTTATCTCTATAAAGAATCTTCTGCCATGTACGTCCGCCATCGCGCGAGCGGAAGATGCCGCGCTCTTCGTTTGGCGCGAAGAGATGCCCAAGCGCCGCGACGTAAACTATGTCTGGATTTTTTGGATGCACACGCACTCGCATTATCTGGCGAGTGTCTTCAAGCCCAATCTTCTTCCAGGTCTTGCCGGCATCAATTGATTTGTACATGCCGTCGCCGTGCGAGACGTTGCCGCGCACGGTTGATTCGCCCATGCCCACGTAGATTGTGTTAGGGTCTGCGTCGCTCAAACCGATTGCGCCTACAGAGCCTGTGCCGAAAACAGAATTATCGCTGACGACCTCCCAGTTAGCGCCGCCGTCCGTAGTCTTCCACACGCCTCCGCCCGTCGCGCCGAAGTAGAAGACGTAGGGCTGCGACGCGACACCCGTCACGGCTGCTGAGCGACCGCCGCGATACGGGCCAATGCTGCGCCACTTTAGAGCTTTGAAGAGGCCAGTGTCATAAGGGCGAGCCTGCTGTTGTTCGGCTAGCTTCGCGTTCGTTATGAACAGAGACAGCAGCATGCCCAGCACGAAAGGCAGCAGCGCGAGTGCACGTAGACGGTTAATTTTTAGCATGACGCGAGATTCCTCCCGAAGTTAAGGAAAATCAGATAGCGCGAATTGAATACCGTAAGGGGTCAGATGAAAATCTATTTATTGCTGCGAGTAATTGCAGTGTTCGTTTAGTCCCACAGGAACGACTCAATAAATTTCAATTCAAAATTTCAAATTATCAACTGATGTTACGCATCAGTAACTTTATCGAAGTCGCCCGAATGAGCCTGCGCTAGCAGGCGGAATAGTGTAGCCCCTGACGAAGCGAAAGCGTAGTCTGGGGTTACTCATCACATATCAAGAGAGTCTGCGAGAGCAGACGGCAGAGGCGCGAGATGACAGTCTGCTCGCGCAGACTCTAACTATTTTTCTCAACCTATACCCCAGACTACGCCTGCGGCTTCGTCAGGGGCTTTACTCTAATCGTCTGCTCGCGCAGACTCATTGAGCGCTTTCTTTCAAATATTTCAATTGCGTAACATCCGTTATCAAATCTTCAACGGCCTTTCTTTGTTCTCCCCTTCTTCTTCTTCTCGTCAGAACTTTTCTCGCCTTTCTCTTTCGCTTCAGGTTCGCCTCGCTCAGCCGCCGCGTTCTCTATCTCGGAATTGACCTCGCCGCCAACCAGCACAGCCGCGCCGGTCAGGTAGAGCCAGAGCATCAGGATGATAACCGCGCCGAGCGAGCCGTAGGTCTTGCTGTATGAATCGAAGAAGTGCAGGTAAAGGCGGAAGCCGAAGGAGACAAGAAGCCAGAGCGTCGCGCCTATCACAGAGCCGGGCGTAACCCATGTCCATTCCTGATCGCGCAGGTCTGGCGAGAAAAAGTATATGAGCGCGAACGCGAGCAGTATGAATGCAACCACTATAGGCCATTGAAGAATCTTCCACGTTGCAGTGAAGGCGTCGCCGAATCCGTAACTCGTTGCAACTTTCTCCGCTATGTTCGCGCCGTAGAGCACTAGCACAAGCGCAGAGATAATCAGCACGGCAAGAGCCAGCGTCAAACCAATTGCCACAAGCCGCTGCTTCCACCAGGATCGCGTCTCCTTCACATTGTAAGCCGCGTTGAGCGCATCCGTGATAGCGCCCATGCCGTTCGACGCCGCCCAGAGCGCCGCTAAGAGTCCGAACGAAAGCTTGCCGCCGCTGCTAGCGGTGCTCACCTCGCCCATTGTTTGCTCAACCAACTGTGACGCAGATGGCGGCATCACTTCGGCAAGATAACGAAAGAGCGCTTGACGAAGCCCCGTGCCCGATCCGATCATCATGCCTATTAAAGATGTTAAGAAGAGCAGAAGCGGAATCAGCGCCAGCAGAAAATAGTAAGAGAGTTGCGCCGCACGCCCCCACACATCGTCCTTGTTTATCTCCGACCAGACGCGCTTTGCCAGCCCCCACCACGTCAACCCACCTAATGCCCATAACGAAGCCATAACTTCCCCTTAGTAGATAGTAGGTAGTAGTTAGTTGTTAGTAGGTAGTAGATTTATAGAGCATTCTGTGTTGAGAGGTAAACTCAAGACAGCAAGCCTCTCAACCGCATCATGCTAACTACTAACCACTATCTACTAACAACTAACTACTACCTACTATCTACTGTCTACTTCTTTCACGATAGCGTGAAGAAGCTGCGTATGCGTTGCAGGAAATCGCCCTGCGCGCGGCGCATACGACGGCGCTTGGCCTCTTCGTTCAAATTCTCGCGCACGGCATCAAGCTCCACGCGGCGGCGCGCCAGCACGTGCGAGATGTCCTCTGCGATTTCGGGGCGGCGACGCAGTATGTCGTTGAAAGCTTCTTTATCCAGACGATAACACTCAACATCTGTGCGCGCTACGACTGTAGCCGTGCGCGGCTCGCCCGTCATCAATCCCATCTCGCCAAAAAAATCGCCCTTGTTAAGCTCCGCCACTTTCTTGCTCATCTGGCTGCCGTCAACCGCTATGCGCACTTCGGCCTCGCCTTTCGTCATGATGTAAAGCCAGTGCGCCTGCGCTCCCTGTCTTGTCATGGCCTCGCCGCGCACGAACGGCGCGACGCTCAGGTGTGGAGCAAGCTCGCGCAGTTCATCTTCCATCAACGTGTGGAAAAGCTCTACGTGGCGCAAAGCTTCAACGCGCCGACTTATCTCTTCGCCAGCTTTGCGCGCCCTGCGTGTTTCGTCCTCCTCAGTGATGAAGAGCGTGCGCGCGGGTATTGAGAGTTGAATTCCTGCACGACGTAAAGCGGCGTAGATGCGCGTGCGCACGATTGAGTTCGTAGGGTCTGTGAGCGCGAGTTCTGTCAGCCAGTAGCGCGCAGCATATGTCGTGTAGCTATCTTTAAAGTCAACAGTGATACACTGCGGCGCAGGCTCATTGGCTACGTCCGGGATAGGTTCTGCGCGCAGAGCCGTCTCAACAAGGTCAATCACGGTCGTGGGCGAGTAGCGAAAGTCCACGTTGAAATAGACCCACATGCGATGCTGTCGCGGCATCCCTTCACGACGACCAAGCAGAGTGACCTGCCCTTTCATCAACACGCTGTTCGGTATGACCACAGTGTCCCAGTCGCGCGTCTCTATTGAAGTCTGCCGCCAGCGAATCTCTTTGACCTGTCCCTCCATATCTCCTATTCGCACCCAATCGCCAACGCCAATCGTGCGCTCCATTTGAAGCGCCATGCCGCCCATGATATTGCCGAGCGTGTCTTGAAGAGAGAAACCTATGACGGCGGTAATGACGGCTGAGGTAGCGACGATGCCTGTCAGGTCAACGCCGCTGCGCGATAGCAGCGAAATGGCTATGATGATGTAGGCTAAGGCTATGAGCAGGTCGCGCAAGATTCGCGGCGGCGTCAGATGAATCGCGCCGAGCATCACGTCAAATAGCAGCACGCTTGCGACCGTTGTGATTGCTACTGCTTCTATAAAGAGAGCAACCCAATCAACCCAACGATAGCCCGCATTCTGATGTGCATAATCGAATCCGGGCAAATAGAGCGCGCCTGCTATGAGTAGCCCTACGAATGAGAGCGCAAAGAGCAGAACGGAGCGGCGTATACGCACGCGCTCCTGCGGCACGAGCGCAGCGAGCGCAAACGCCGCCACGACGAACGAGAGCGCGAGCCAGTGATAATAACCCACCGGCCAAGAAGCCGCCTGTACACTCTGCCAGAAACTCATCCCAAAAGCGCAGACCTTTCTAGTGAAAGAGCGCTAAAGCTTAAAGATGCGCGAAAATTTTTGAGAACTTGGAAGGCGAATCTTAACACGAGGCGGCGTTTCGCGCGCAGGAAAGTTGATATAAAGTCAAAAGTAAAAAGGTAAAAGGCAAAAGTGCGGAAGGAGTTCAACCTTCTTCACTTTTGCCTTTTTACTTTTACCTTTTGCCTTCTTCTTATTTGACCATCGTGCCTGTACGACGCCAGCGGGTGTTGTGGAAGAAATCAATAATGGGGTTGCCGCTAGAAGGCAGGCTTTCGTCATAAGACCAGTAGACGAACATGGCGCGGCCAATTATCAGGTCGCGCGGGACGAAGCCCCAGACGCGGCTGTCTGCGCTGTTGTTGCGATTGTCGCCCATCACCATGTAATTGCCTTCGGGCACGACGAAGTTTCGATTCGTGTCCAGGCTGCGGTTGGTGCTGTAGTAAACGTCGTAGGATTGGCCGGGCGTGCGCGGCGGATTGTTCTCTACCCGGAGCGGCATCTTGTTGCGCGGGTCTTCTGGGTCTTCGCCCTCGGAATAATCGTGAGCGGCTATCTGGTGCTCAGGCAGCGGCTGGCCGTTCACTAAGACAGTTCTTTCGCGCAACTCAATGTGATCGCCCGGCAGACCTACCACGCGCTTAACGTAATTAGTCTTGTACGGCAGGTTGTTCGGGTCGCGGTCGCGTGGGTCTGCGGGGTTGTTCTGATTGCCCGGATACTTGAAGACTATTATGTCGCCGCGCTCTATGGGGCGCTGCGGAAGGAAAGGGAGCGACGCGCCCGGCGCGAAGATGAATTTGTTGACGAGCAAGTGGTCGCCTATAGTGATTGTGTTCTGCATGGAGCCGGTCGGAACTTTCACTGCTTGAACAATGAAAGTCATGCCGAAGAGCGCCATTATGACCGTCACCACGAGCGATTCAAAATACTCTCGCCAAACGGTCTTTGGCGGCCCCATAGGCTTCGCCTCCGCCTCACGCCCTTCATCGCCGTTGGGGTTCATCTTCTTAGCTTTGAAATCCGAGCGTGGTGCCGTCTCTTCACCTGTTCGCTCAACAACACCTGTGTTCGTCTCATCACTCATATAGAAAATATCCTAGAGGAGGTACGCACGAGGGTCAAGCGCGGTTTCAAAGAGGAAGGACGCGGGAAAAGAGACGCGGCGAGGGGGAGACGCGGGGACGCGGCGATAAAACCAAACGACTTTTATCTTTTTCGCCGCGTCTCCGTGTCCCCGCGTCTCCGCGTCTCTTTTTCCCGCGTCGTTTTTATCCTTGCTCTTCAATCAGCAGTTTCCTCAACTTCCTCTTCCGATTTCATCGCTTCGAGCGCGAGGCGTGCGGCTGCCGTCTCGGCTGCTTTGATTGTGTGCCCTTCGGCGCGAACATGGCCGCCATCCCAACTGACTTCGACATGGAACGTGCGGTGGTGCGGTGGGCCATCCGTCTCGACCACGTTGTAGTGCGGCCCGGAGCGGCGCGCGGCTTGAAGCGTCTCCTGAAGCATGGTCTTGTAATCGGCTGCGGCTGCGGCCTCCGGGTCTGTGCCCTCAAGCTCTTCACCGAGCGCTAGTCGCACGAAAGCTTCAGCCGCATACAGCCCGCCGTCCAGAAAGATAGCCGCTATCACTGCCTCCATAGCATCTGCTAGGATGGCGCGTTTCGAGCGCCCGCCGCTCTTCTCCTCGCCGCGTCCTACGCGCAGGAATTCGCCCAACTGCAAACGGCGCGCGGCTCTTGCTAGCGTAGGAGCGCTCACCAGCCTGTGCTTCATTCTAGAAAGCTCGCCTTCGGTAACATGCGGATAGGAGCGAAAAAGATAGTCTGCGATTATCAGCCCCAGAACGCTATCGCCTACGAACTCGAAAGCCTCGTTGTGCAGGCGGCGCGCGTCCGATTCCGCGCCGGGCGCAACCTGCTCATGCGCCCAAGAGCGATGCGTGAGCGCACGTTCGAGCAACGCTCGGTCATTGAAGCGGTACGCCAGACTCGCTTCCAGCCCATCGAAATCTATTCCGTTTGACTCTTCTTTATTCACTCTGGCCGCAGATTGTAACAAAAAACGGCGGGCGCGAAGCTGAAAAACTTCGCGCCCGCCGCGCCCCCCGAAGTGAAAACCGATTATCGCCTGGGACGACGGCTGTTGGTCGTCGTTCTTGACGAGTTGCTGCTGGTTGTTGACGGTGGCCTGCTAGTGTTCGAGTTAGTGTTCGTGTTCGGCGGCGTCGTGTTGGTATTGGTGTTGGTGTTCGTCCGGTTAGCGGGCTGCGCCGGAGTCGTTCCGCTCGGAGTGGTCGAAGGCGTAGTGCCCCCGGTCGCGGGCGTAGTGCCGCCTGTCGCAGGTGTTGCGGGCGTCGTCGCGTTCACAGGCAAGCTGGTCAGCGGCGTGTAGGCTGGCGGCAGCGGCTTCGACTGAATGCTGGAGATCATATCGTTGAGACCGGCGTCCGAATCGTTGTGTGCATACTTGTAATAACCCGTCAAAGTCTGAAGCCATGCTGGCTTCTGCTGCGCGTACTTAGGATTGTTGCCGGCCAGATTGATGGCGCGCGCGTAGGCATCAATGACGCGATTAATCACCTCATTCAGATTAGCTTTCGCAAGCTGGCCTTCGGGCGTCTGCTCGGCTCCGACCGTAGGGAATTTTGTTTGATACTCCTGAGCCATGCGCTTGTAGTAAGCGTTCTCGTAGGCGCTAGCCAGCAAGAAGAAGGTCTGCGGCTCGGTCTTCTGCGGAATGTTGTGCTTGGTCACTTCTATGAAGTATTTGATGGCATCTGCGGGCGCGTTCTTGTAATTGAAGATGCCTAGCGCGTAGTTGAGCAAGCCCAGAGTTTTGTCTCTATCATCAGCGCTGAGCGGAGTGTTCGCCACGAAAGTCCCGCCCTGATTAATCAGGTCAATTGCGTGGCGCGCATTGGCCGCGCCTTCTGTATTGATGGCGTCTGTGCCCTGCCCAGTCGTTACAAGGTTCAGTCCGGCTATCGCGGAACTCCACAACGCCGTCAGATTATTCGGGTCGTCTGCTAGAATCTGCTTTGCGAGCGTGAATGCATCCGCGAACTTGCTCTGCTGTATGTTCTGCGCAAGCGTCTGCATGCGCATAACCGCCTCGTACTTGGCTACCCACTTCTTGATATAAGCCACATACTGATCGTTATCACTACCGTACTTGGTAAGGTATTCCTTGCCTGCGTCGTATGCGACCTGCGGATTTGTGTTTCTGTTATCTGTGAACTTCTTGTATAGGTCAGCCTTCGCCTGATCCTGCTGTTCCTGCGTAGCTGTGCCGCCGTCGGCCATGAGCCTTATAGCCGCAAGCGTTGGCAGCGTGAAGGTGGCGACGAGCGCAGCGAAGATTAATGATCGAATCAACGTTTTCATTGGTAACATTCCCTCCAGGCGGTATCGGTTCTAATCCTCAAAAATTCTCTTCGGGGGTTGTCCTGCAAGCGGGCTTAATTAAAAAGCGTCGCGGTCACTCAGATGCTAAATCGCGCATGCAAGTTGCCGTCAACAGCGGCGTCGCAGAGGATGCTCGGCGCCTGTTGCTTCCAGAAGAAGCGTTTTCCTTTGCGGCGCGGGGAGTTCAGAGATAAACCGGGTGACGCGAGGCGCAATAATCCTGCAATATCCACTCTCATGTCAAGTAAAGTCAAAAGGTAAAAGTAAAAAGGCAAAAGTGAAGAAGGTTCATTCCCTTCCTAACTTTTGCCTTTTACCTTTTTACTTTTGACTTGTTTACGGCTGAACCCTGCGCGGGCGGCTCTCTGGCTGCGTGGTCGGAGCAGGTATGACCGTCGAGCGCTGCGGGCTTGCGGGCGTCTGATTAGGTCTGGACTGCACAGGCATCAACACTCTCTGAACCGTGCCCCCCTGATTGCGCGGAGTAGCTTGTGCGCCTGTCGTCGCGCCTGTCGTCGCGCCTGTGGTCGTTGTGGTTGAAGTCGTGGCAGCATCGCCGTTCGTATCTTCTTCGTCGCCCTGCTCCTCGTCGCTTATAGCAGCCGCAGCCCTTCCGCTAATCCTAGGATGAGGCACGGGCACGGGCGCGTTAGCAATAGGCATGTTCGCGGGCGTGCCGAATCTTCCGCTCAAAGCGCGATAGATTTTTCCTGCGATTCCAGCGGCGACTCGACCGCGCTCGCCGCTCCCGCGCGTGATTACCACCACAGCGAGTTGCGGATTACTAACGGGCGCGAATGAAGTGAAGAGGCCGAGCCAGCTACCCTGCCCTATGCACGTGCCTGTCTTTCCGGCTATGGTCTGGCGCGGGTCGTAAGCGAGTCGCGCAGTGCCGTAGTTCACAGCGCCTATCATGCCCGGCACCATGCGGCGCAGTATGTCTTCCGAAACTTTTACCTTGCGCCGCGTCTGTTTATGAAACTGAATATCTTCTTCGGGCGTGCGCGGCAGATGCGGAACAAGCAGGTCTCCGCCGTTTGCTATGGCCGAAACTAGCGAGGCCAACTGAATCGGCGTAACTTCTATGTCGTCGCCGTGCGAGCACATGTGGTTGACCGCGTATCCTGTCTTGAAAACGGGAAGTCTTCCCTGATACTCGTTCGCATAGTTGATGCCGGTTCTCTCGCCAAGCCCAAGCTCGCGCGCAGTCTGCATCATGTGCTCGAATCCTACGCGACCGCCTACGGACTGGAAATAGCCGTTGTTGGAATAGGCCAGAGAATCCGTTAAATCAATATTAGCGTTTCCGTCCGAAACGTTTATGGTCTGCTGTGGATCAATCACGCGGTCGCACAAGCCTGCAACGCCCGTAATCAGCTTTATAGTCGAGCACGGCTTGAAGCCTTTGCGTATGGCCCACTCCTGATTGACGACCGTATAAACTCTTCCACTGCTTGGGTTCATCACTACGACTGTGCCCGCGTGATCGCCCAGAGCCTCAACAGCCGCACGGCGCACGTCCATGTCTTCGCCAACTGTGCTGTCGTTTGCAATATTGGCGTGAGCTTCATCGCGCAGCGCCTGATCCGCCGCGCGCTGGCGAGCAATGGCCGCAAGGCGTGCAAGTTCTGCGCGGCGGCGTGCTTCTTCAATTTCGCGTCGGCGCTCTGCTGCCTGACGGCGAGATTCCAGAAGGCGTTCGCGTCTGGACATATGGCGCGTGTCGCGGCGCGCGTCGTTTCTGCGCTCTCTGGCCGTCTCCCTTCTGGAATTACGCTCTTCCCTGCGGGCTGCGCGCTGCTCACGCGCGCTCAATCGCCTGTTGTCGCGGCCACGCGCCGTTCGCTCTTCACGCGCATTCCTGCCGCGCGACTCTCTGGCAGACGAGCGGCCTCCTCGCGCTGCTCGCGCCGAAGGACGTGCCGAAGCTTTCGGCCTTCCTTTGGCCCAGACAGCGCCGCTCATGGACAGAGCAAGCAGAATTAAAGATAGGTTGAGGAATGTGCGAACAAATTTCAGGGAACGGCTAGCAGGGGTCATCAGCTCTAAATTTCCTCTCTTCGTAAACTTCAGAAGGGGTTTTCGTTTCTCTTTGTTATGATAGCGGCCCGGATGAGCCAACATTGCGCGAGACGGCACAAGGGAACTTGTCCGCGCCATTTTTGTGCGCGTGACGTTTGTGTACAGATAGAGTTAGAAGTCCTTAGAGTCTGCAAAACTTTTCTCCAACGGCTGCTCATGAGCCTTCAACTTCAACCTTCGTTTGTCACAATGAGGAGGGAGAGTTCCCAAAAGTGCGGCCTCTGGGGAGTGTTGCAATCGAGACCGTCGCAACTATAACATCTCAGTAGTTTGAGCGGCAACTAAAAATTGGCGTCGGGGTTCGGGTTTCAGGTGCCGGATTAAATGCTGGCCCAGTCTGACACCCGGCACCCGATACCTGAAACCCTTTGGGTGACGAAAGTGTTCGATCTGTTTTCCAGTTTTCGCGCTCGCCTGCTTCTGGTGCTGGCCGCGCTGCTGGTATTGACGCTGGGCGTTCAATATTACTTGAACCTGCTCGCCGCGCGAAATAATGCGCGCGTCATAGCCGAACAGGAGCAAGCGCTCGCGGCTGGTGTGGCGCTCGGCGTCAAAAGCGTCTCAAGCATACCGCGCCTTGTGGAACTGCGCGAGAGCGCACATGAGCCGCTGTTAGCCCCACAGGCCGGACGCATCACGGACATTCTGGTCATTGATGACAAGCAACGAGTCAACGATAGCTTAGACCCACGCTACTTCCCTGTAAAGAATGATGACGGTACATACCGTTACTTTTATCTGCGCGACGTGACAACGCTTCC
>Ga0209027_1001036_pt1 | contig 10286 bp, 15 predicted proteins | sample GraSoi013_1_20cm_3_FD_185821 | JGI IMG/M metagenome (GOLD analysis project Ga0209027, IMG submission 185821) | Grasslands soil microbial communities from the Angelo Coastal Reserve, California, USA - Sample 09_27_2013_1_20cm (SPAdes) (version 2) | ecosystem: Environmental > Terrestrial > Soil >...
TCGGTAAGATCCTCGGCGTTGACGCCATCGTGGTAGGTACCGTGAGCTTCACGGTGACAGATCAACCGTCGCGGGAGGAGCGCACGTATACCGAGAACCGGCGGCAGTACACGCGGTACGTGAGTTGCCTGCAGCGAGAGGGCCTGATGAAGGTCCATGCGCGCGTCGTGAGTGCCGAGAGCGGCCAGGTCTTAGGGAGCGTGGACCGACCCCTCCCCATCAAGGTGAAGCACTGTGAGGATGAAGAGGGGGGACTCCCGACGCAGCAGTCGGTGGCGGAAGCGTCGTCGCACGACCTCGCGGAGGCCATCGCGAACTACCTGGCACCGCATTTCGAGCTTCGGGAATTCGAGCTCGAGAAGATTCGGAACAAGCAGTTCGAAAGCTTGGGTGAAAGGGCCGCCGAGCTCGCGGAGGCGTTGCGGGTCGACGAGGCGTACGCCATCTACAAGTCGATTCACGATCAAGACGCTTACAGCCCCGAAGTGCTGGTCGACCTCGGGATCCTCAATGAGGTAGTCGGTAATTGGCGTCAAGCGAAGGAGTTTTACGATCAGGCGTTTCAGCTCAAGAACAGTGACGACCACAAGCGAGGCCTCGACCGGATGACGAGAAGTCTGAGCTTCCGCGACGCGCTCGCTCAGCTGGGTGTGGTGATCCAGGAGCACCTGTTCGCCGCTGCCTCGGAAGACGTGGCCCGAGCGACCGCGAACGTGGTGGAGATTCGCGGGGGCGGGGAGGACCGCATCCCCATTCGCGCGCAGCCCGATGACCACAGCGAAGTCGTGGCCTCCGTACCGGGTGGCGTCACGTTCCAGGTCGTTCGCGAGGAGGGCAACTGCTTTCGCATCAAGCTGCTGAATGGCAAGGAAGGCTACGTCCAGAAGGACAAGGTGAAGCTGCGGCAGCAGTGATGCACAGTAGTATCGGCCTACAGCTACGTGCTCAAGCTGACGCAATTCCGGCCGTAAGCGGATCCTGGTGTGGTCGAAAGAGGACGGGCTCATGGTTCCCAAACAACGGCCGCGGGCTGCCGAGAGCTGGGCCTACGCGTATCAGCTCAATCCACCGCAGCCGGAGCCGCGGTTTGCGAAGATCAAGATGCTGCTGCGCCGCGCCCGGCTGGCGGCGCAGCGGGCGGGACGTCTGTGGACGGGGCAAGTCGTCAAGGATGCCCACATCACCCACATCCTCGTTGTAACCGATGCCCCGGATGAGGCCCGCGCAGTCGATCGGGCGATCGACGCGGAGCTGAAGCGCCTGAAGATGGGCTTTGCGATCACGGGGCCCGCGCGGGTGTCGTTGCCGCGCGGCACACCCGGCAGACGCGCTCCGAAAACTCCCGCTCGCTCGGGCGGCCGCTCGCGCGGCACCTGACCCGCGCGCGCCGCGCTCCGCTCACCCGGAGGGTCTCCGTCGGTCGGCGGCGCCCTTGCGGGAATGCGCGGCGATCGCGAGCCGGCTGTGCAACGTCAGTTTCTCCAGAATGTTCCGGACGTGGGACTTCACCGTGTCGCCCGCGACGCTGAGCCGTTGTGCGATGGCCTTGTTGTCCAAGCCGTCGGTGATTAGCTGCATGACCTCCTGCTCACGCTTCGTCATCCGCACCGCGTCCGCCGCCTCCGGCCGTTGATGCACCACCGCGTCGCGCGCGATGTGCGACAGGAGCGTCCCGGTCAGGACGGCGGGAATCACGTCCGATCCCCGGGCGACCGATCGCACCGTGCCCACGAGATCCTCGACCGTCGCGTCTTTCATGATGAATCCCTTGGCTCCGGCCTTGACGTAGCCGACGACCTCTTCAGGCGCGGGCAGCAGATCCATCACAATCACACGGGCGGCGGGCGCGCTCTGGCGGATCTGCTCTACACAGCGAGCTCCGTCGCAGCTGCCCAAGCCCGCGTCCACGAGCACGATATCGGGCGTGACCTCAGGCACCTGACGCAGGGCGGCGGCCAGGTCGGCGACCGCCCCAACGACCTGCAGGTCCGACTGCGCCTTGAGCAGCGCACTGAGTCCCTCGCGCATCAGGCGATTGTCGTCGACGATCAGCACGCGAGTCCGTTGCGCCAGGAGGGCCTCCCTGTTACCGGGACCACCCGGAAGGGCCGCGAAGGCTAGCCGGCGAGCGCCGGAAGTGGCTAGCGTACCGCATAAAACACTCAGCGGCTAGGGTATACTCGGAATCACGCCACCCCGCCCCGCGCTGACGTCCTATTTTGGAACACGATGACCGGCGCGGCGGGCGAGCGCTACACCGCGGGGGGGATGGTGATTGTGAATCGATAGACCCGCAGCGGCTTGGTGGCGCCGTGCCACCTACGTTGGGTTCTTGCGGACCGTCCACTGCGGTGCATATTGCAACAGACCTCAGATGCTATGAACCCCGAGGCGCGATGTCGTGTGGCTCGCCTATGCCTCGAGGGGAGCAAATCGCGAAACCGGCTGAGCGAGAGACTCGCTTGGCCGGTTCCTTTTTTGTCGTCCCTCACACCTGGGGGCCATCATGTTCAGCGTCCGCTCACTCCGCCTCGCGCTCTTCGTGTCGTGCGTTAGCGCACCTTCGCTGACGACACAGGCGCCACCCTCACAACGGGGCGATCCGTATCGTCTCGTGCTTGGCACTTGGGAGCTCAATGTGGCGAAATCGTTGAACCCGCCCAAGAGCCAGACTCGCACGTACGAGATGAGTGGGTCGAACCTGAAATACACTGATCACTACGTGGATACCGACGGAAAGGAGACAGTCGTGGTGTGGTCCGGTCGCTATGACGGCAAGGACTACCCGATCATCGGGTCGCCGGCCTTTGACGCGCAAGCGACCACAGCATCCGACGAGTACCGTGCGACCTACGCGGTTAAGCGGGCAGGCAAGGTCGTGGGCCGTGGCACGCGTGTTGTCTCCCCCGATGGAAAGGTGATGACCATTAGCGGGAAGTTCACTACTCCAGAGGGGCAAGACGTCAAGTTCCTCGGGGTCTTCGATAAGCGCTAGCGTCCCTTGGGGAAAGTCCGCCCGTTGTTCCTAGTCCACGGTGGGTTCTCAACGATTGAGGAGTCCTTCCCCAGCCCCGGCGGGCAGCAAACGTCCCTCTTGTGTCGACCCCTCTCACAGAACCCACCACACCAGGGGTACGGGGAGAAACGCCAGCACATCAAGGATGCCGTTCCAGGGAGCGCCCTCGGCCTTGGTGAAGTCCCCGTCGCCCAACTCGTGCGCGATGCCGACGGCCGCGACGGCCACAACTCGAGCCGCGGCCGGTGTTCCGAGGGCTGCGAGGACAGCGGCGAGCACCCCACCCACGACGAAGTGTTCGGCGAGCCCGAGCGGGCGGATCCACGCTGGTAAGGCCATGGGATGTCCCTCGTGATACAGGTTTCCTTAGTCAGCCCCGTCACCGATTCGGGGACCCGCGGCGTGTCGCTGATGGGACGCTAAGGCACCTGCAAGACGATCGATACGTGTGCCGTATCTGGCAGGTGGCCGATCGGTGCGATCAGCAGCCGGACGAGCGCGCTGTCGTGGATCGTTGAGACCACCTCGGGAGGCGTCGGGAGCACGTTGGCGTGGATCCAAACCGACGCGCTATCCGACGGGGCGGGTACATAGCGCGTGAGCCGGAGCTCAAACCGACCGCTTGCGTCCGTATAGTGAAACGGAGTATCGAACTGTCCGCCGTCGGCACTTGGGCCCGGCGCGACCGCGACGCCGCCGAGAGGCTGGCCGCGGGCTCCGACCACCGCCCCCTCGACGACCGCACACCCGTAGTTGCCGAACTCGCCGGTCTGCGGGCAGGCACGGGCATCCCGCTGATCTCCCAGGTGACACGCGAGGAGGAGCGCCGCGGCGACCGTCGCCGCCGGCCAGCGTGGAAAGACCTGCCCCGTGCGATGGTGCATTAGAGCAGCAACCGCGCGCGCCCAGGTTTCAGGAGCAATCCCGCACCACCGCCTGCCGTTGGAATGCCATCGGTTCCAGCCCCTGCGGGAGGCGTATGACCTCGACTGGCTGGGTCAAGGCCTGGGTCGTGACACAGCGATTCCCGGGCGAGGTGGCGGTGACGTACGTGATGCCCCCACGTTGGAAGCGAACGACACTGTCGATCCGGATGTCATACCCGCCGCTGCTGCGCCCGCCAAGCGCAACGAGGACCACTCGCTCTGTGCGAAAGTCTACCGGGGGGAGTAGGGGTCGTGGCCGAAGACTCGCATAAAGCCGCGCCCAGGTAACCGCCCAGGTATATGAATCTGCGATGACGAGGTTGGTCGAATCCCCGAATCCGCTGTAGTACTCGTGGGTAACTGCCGCCGTAGAGTCGGGTAGCCAGGCCGAAACGCGGCTGCCGAAGGCCCTCCCGTCGACCGGGGGGCTCGAGGCGTCCTGGCATCCGAGCGACACCGCGACGGCGAGGACCGGCACGAGAAGACGACGCAGGGGATTCATCGCACCCGACCGCCAGAGGGCTTCCGGCAGATCGGGCACGGCCCCATCTGCGGTTCCTTGCCGAGCTCGAGCCGCACCGGCCCGAGCGTGACCGCCGTATCCGTGAGCGTGACGGTGAGCGTCATCACGTGCCCGTCGGTCGAGCCGGTGAACCGCGCGGGATGGTCGGGACCGCGGGCCACGGGATAGAGCGTGATGTTGTAGCGGCCAGGCGTGTCGAACCGTCCCTGCTCATCGGCCACGATCGCCTGCTTCGTATCACCCGCGGTACAACCGATATGAAGGTGGGCGGTGGTGTCGAATGCCATCAATCCGGCGTTGTCGCCGCCCCACGTGCCCTTGATTTGCCCGTGGAAGCGCGGGCCCCCGATATCACAGTCGCGGACGAGGATCAGGGCGAGGCCGGCAAGCACGACCTTGTTCATGAGAGGCCCTCCGTACCGTCTACCCCTGCACCCAGCCCCGCGTCACAAGCAGCTCGGCCACGAGGTCTGGCGCGCTCCGCCCCGCCGCCTCGGCCGCGAAATTGATCACCAACCGGTGCGTGAGTACCGTGGGTGCCACCGCCCGTAAATCGTCCTCGTCCGGCATCGGCCGGCCGTCCAACGCCGCCCGCGCCTTGGCCCCGAGGATCAAATACTGGGACGCCCGCGGCCCCGCGCCCCACGACACGAACTGCTTGATGAACGCCGGCACCTCGGCGTCCCCCCCTCCGGGTCGGGTCATCCGCACCAGCGTCACCGCCGAGCGCACTAATGGCTTCGGCACGGGGATGCGGCGCACCAGATGCTGCAACGCCAACACGTCTTCGGCCGTCAACACCGGCGCGATCTCAGTCGCGCGATCGCCGGTGGTCGCCTCGACGATCGTCTCTTCCTCTTCCTTCGTGGGATAGGCCACTCTCAATTCGAACATGAAGCGGTCGAGCTGGGCCTCGGGCAGGGGATAGGTTCCCTCCTGCTCGATCGGGTTCTGGGTGGCGAGCACGAAGAACGGCGCCGGGAGGGGATGGGTCTGACCGGCCGCCGTCACCTGGTGCTCTTGCATCGCCTGGAGCAGCGCCGCCTGGGTCTTGGGGGGCGTGCGGTTCACCTCGTCCGCCAGCACGATATTCGCGAACACCGGCCCGCGCACGAACCGGAACGCGCGCTTTCCCGTGGCCTGGTCCTCCTCCATGATCTCGGTCCCGGTGATGTCGGTGGGCATGAGATCGGGGGTGAACTGGATGCGGGAGAACTTGAGATCGAGCGTCTGCGCCACGGTCTGCACCATCAGCGTCTTGGCGAGTCCCGGCACGCCGAGCAACAGGGCGTGGCCGCCCGAGAAGATGGCGGTGAGGATGCCGTCGAGCACCTGGTGCTGGCCCACGATGCGGCGGCCCACCTGAGCGAGCAGGTCGGCGCGGGCACGGGTGAGGCGCTCGAGCAGCTCCACGTCGCCTTGCGGCGGGGATGCGGGATGCCCTAAAGGACTCCCTGACGGTCGCGAGATGCCGGATGGGTTTGCCGTCATGCTGACTCCAGGTTAGCACATCATACTCCCAAGCGCCACATAAGTTTGCGTGGTTGTGACTTTGCTTGCGAAATTTTTCACAAGCGGGTATGTTCCCGTCCGCATCATGCCAGATGACGAGCAAAATCGCTTCGGCCGGAGCCTCGGCGAAGGCTATTCTTACGTCGCCCTGGGGTTCACCTTCGCGGTCGCGATCCTCGCGTTCGGCGCGCTGGGATGGGTGGTGGACGGTTGGCTCGGCACGCGGCCGTGGTTCGCGCTGGTGGGCGCCGCGATCGGCGGGTTCGGCGGGTTCATGACCATCTACTATCGCGTGCAGCGCGACACGAAGCGGTGAAGCCGTACCTCGCGCTGCTGCTCCTTGGGCTGGGGCTGGTGGTGGTGGTGGTGCGGTTGGGTGGCGGCCGGGATGGGGCGATCGGCGGGGCGGTGGCGGTGGCGGCACAGCTCGCGGCGGTGGCGCTGCTGCGACCCGCGATGCGCGCCCCCCAGCGGGTTTTCATGGCCCGTTGGCTCGGCGGGATGGGTGTTCGGGCGCTGGCGCTCGGGGCGCTGCTGGTGTATGCGGTGACCGAGCGCGCCGCCCTTGCCTCGCTGCCCGCGTCGCTCGGCTTCCTCGGGGTGCTTTTGCCGCTGCTCTTTGTGGAGACGGAATTCCTGAAATGATCCAGGGTCCCGATATCGGCAAGGCCATCTTCGAGCACACCTCGGACAGCTACGTGATCGAGTGGCCGTTCGGGCTCGAGACGCACCTGCCGACCGACTGGGTGATCTTCGGCGTCAACGTCTCGCCCACCAAGCACGTCGTCTTCATGGGCATCGCCGCCGCGCTGGTGTTCCTGACGATCTGGTACGGCGGCCGCCAGGTGGCGCGGCGCCACCGCGAGGGGAAGGCCCCTTCGGGGTTCGGCGCGGCGGTCGAGGCGATCGTGCTGTTCGTCCGCAACGACGTCGCCATCGCCAACATCGGCCACGACGGCGCCAAGTTCGCGCCCTACATCCTCACCCTCTTCTTCTTCATTCTGTACTGCAATCTGTTGGGGCTTTTGCCATGGGGCGCCGCCCCCACGGGCAACCTCGCCGTGACGGGCGCGCTGGCGCTGACCTCCTTCCTCACGGTGGAAATCTCGGGATTTCGGGCGCTCGGCCCGAAGGGCTATCTGAAGACGATCGTGTTCGTGCCGCCGGGCATGACGGGGATCGGAGCCGTGGCGATGGCGCTCATCATGACCCCCATCGAGATCATCGGGAAGATCGTGAAGCCGTTCGCGCTCACGCTGCGGTTGTTCGCGAACATGACGGCGGGGCATTTCGTGATCCTCGCGCTGCTCGGCCTGATTTTCATCTTTGGCAGCTGGCTGGTGGCGGCGGGCTCGGTGCTGTTCGTGACGTTCATGATGTTCCTGGAGCTGCTGGTGGCGTTCCTGCAGGCCTATATCTTTGCGCTGCTGACGTCGGTGTTCATCGGCATGATGCAGCACGCGCACTAGACCAAGAGGAGACCATGGTCGATCTCGTGACACTGCTTCAGGGTGGCCAGCCGAGCGGCGCGGACATCGCCGCCGCGGCCAAAAACGCCAACGCGCTGCTCGGCGCCGGTCTGGGGCTCGGCCTGGCGGTGATCGGGGTGGGGCTCGGCATCGGCCGCATCGGCGGCCAGGCGGTGGAGGCGATCGCGCGGCAACCCGAGGCATCGGGCGACATCCGCGGGGCGATGATCCTGACCGCCGCGCTCATCGAAGGCGTGGGCCTCGCGGCGCTGGTGTTCGCGCTGCTGTTCAAGCTGCTCTAGATGCACGGCGAGGAGTTCACCCCGTTCTCCATCAATACGGGGCTGATCTTCTGGACCCTCGTCGTCTTCGGGATCCTGCTGGCGCTGCTGTGGAAGCTCGGCTGGCCCGCCCTCCTCAAGGCCGTGGAGGAGCGAGAGCGCCGCATCCAGCAGCAGCTCGAGGAAGCGGAGCGGGCCCGCGCCGAGGCGGCTCGCCTGCTGGAGGAGCACAAACGCCTGATCGCGGCCGCGCGCGCCGAAGCGCAGGAGCTGATCGCGCAGGCGCGCACCCTGGCCGAGAAGGAGCGGGCCACGCTGCTGGCGCAGGCGCGCGAGCAGTACGAGCAGCTGCTCGACCGGGCCCGCAAGGAGATCGAGGGTGAGAAGGAGAAGGCGATCCTCGAGCTGCGGCGCGAGGCGGTGGATCTCTCGATCGCCGCCGCGTCCAAGCTGATCGAGGCGAACCTCGACTCCGACGCCAACCGCCGCCTGGTGACGGAGTACCTGGCGAGCCTCGAGGCGGGTGGAGCGGGGGGGCGGGCGCGGTGAAAAGCACCACCGTGGCACGCAACTACGCCCAGGCGCTGCTCTTGGCGGCCGACGCGCACGGCATGGCCGCGATCGAGCGCTACGGGCAGCTGATGGAGGCCGTGGCGGGGGCGGTGCAGGCGGACGAGCGCATCAGCGTGGCGCTCGAGTCGCCGCGCGTCTCCAAGGCGGTCAAGGCGGCGCTGCTCGAGCGCGCGCTGGAGGAGGTGGCGCCGCCTGAGTTCGTGCGCTTTCTCCAGGCGGTGGTGCGGCGCGGCCGGCAGGGGCTCTTGGGCGAGATCGCCCAGCAGTATGACGCACTGGTGGACGTCAAGCTCAACCGGGTGCACGCGGGCGTGACCCTCCTCGAGGAGCCGGACGCGCGGCTCCAGAAGGCGGTCATCGAGCGGCTGTCGCAGGCCATCGGCAAGGAGGTCCGGGCCCATTTCCGCGCCGATCAGGGGATCCTGGGCGGCGTGGTAGTACGGGTAGGCGACCGGATCTACGACGGCTCGGTGCGGCGCAAGCTGGCGACGCTGCGGAGGAAGCTGGTCTCGGGGGAGTGACGGCGGAGTGTGCTGTTGTGAAGGGAGAGCGGCCCGGGGGTGACCCGGGCCGCTTGTGCGTTGTGACTCAGAGTGGTTGTGGGTTGCCTTGGCGCCGCGGTTGCGTTGCGCTGCTCGTGTCGGGAGGCGCCGGCTGATGATGCGTGACGCCGCCGGTAATGATGTTCGGATCGAGACGCCCGTCGCCATCGCAGTCGAACGCCCCATTGTCGATGACCACGGCGTTGTTCACTCCCGCGACGACATTGGCCCCCGTTGTGTCGGTGAGGAACAGGCCCAGGTCGCCCGCATTCCCCAGCAGGTCGTTGGACGCGAATTGATTACTGCAAGCCCGATCGGCGAATATCCCCGCCCGCCCGGCACCGCTGACCTGGTTGCTCGCGAACAGATTCTGCGCCGCTCCGCGCAGCACACCGCCGAACGACGATGTGCGAATCCCGTCCACGACGGCGCCGCTGATCTGATTGCGCTGGATCTGGCTGTGCGACAGCCGCGTTGTACTGATCCCGTTCCTCCAGGGCCCGCTGATGACGTTGTCGGCAATCACGATATTGTCCGCATCGAAGGGCCGAATCGCCCCGAAGCGGACACCAACCGAAGGCGTGAGCGCCACGATCGTGTTCCGCTCGATCCGGGCGCCGTCGATGCGAATCGGGAAGACGACGTTCGGATCGGGGCCGTTCGCCTGCAGGTGAATCCCTGTGAAGGCGTCGGTCGCTTGAAACTGGTTGTCGCTCACGACCGCTCCCGTCCCGCCGACGACGAACGCGCACGCCCCAAACAGCGTGCAGGTCACCGTATTGTTCGTGAACCGGACGTCCTGCGCGAAGGCGGTCTCGCCGTCGTTGAAGGCGAACCATGGGGCGTCGAACGCCCGGCTGCCGTCCAGCACCAGCCCGTCCACTGCCACGCCTCGCGCCGTCACCGTGACCATGTCCACCACTTCTAAGCCCCTGGCCACCAGCCCGGAGCCGGGCGAGGCGCACGTGAGCGTGATGTTGTCGGTCGCGATGGTGTCGTCCGCCGTGACCTCGATCGTGCCGCTCACCGCGATCACGTCACCGGGATGAGCCGCCTTGAGCGCAGCGCGGAGCGTCGTATCGTCGGACACCGTGACGGTCGGGTTGGCCGCACAAGTAGGTGAGGCCGCACCGGTGGCGAAGGACGGACGGACGGCTGCCGGCGAGAGACCCTCATTCTGACAGCCGACCGCGGCGCCGAGCAGCAGCGCCGCGATAAACCGTAGGCTGCGATGCATGAGTATCCTCCTTCCGTTACGTGTGACGCCGGGCGCGAGCGTGCGCCCGACCGTTCGTCATACCCAGGCAGCGGGTGATTGCGTCACGCGGACCCTGAGTCGCGCTGTTGCGAGCCCGCGACAAACACGGCCTCGCTCGGCTTCCGGTTGGAGAACTCTTTACGGACGAAACAGCGACTAGGGAGAGGGAGGCGTTTTCGAATCGAG